>Ga0181520_10001722_pt1 | contig 43365 bp, 30 predicted proteins | sample PEATcosm2014_Bin_29_FD_132451 | JGI IMG/M metagenome (GOLD analysis project Ga0181520, IMG submission 132451) | Peatland microbial communities from MTU Mesocosm Facility, Houghton, MI, USA - PEATcosm2014_Bin02_30_metaG | ecosystem: Environmental > Terrestrial > Soil > Wetlands > Peat | place... | reverse complement strand
CCTCGCAGCGCAAGATCATCCTGGAAGGCTCGCAGGAGTGGGAGATTCTCTACCGCAAGTATTACAACGACGAGGTCCGCAAGCTGGGGATCTGAGGCGGCGGTTCCTCTGCTATCTGGCAGGGGAGCCTCACAAAATCGTACAATTAATAGTCTATATACAGACAGGATGGGAGGACGGTCGAATGGCTGTATCTAGAACCCGCGACATTATGATCGATTCCTTCCTTGATGGAATCACCGGAGCTGCTCTTTTTGGCAAACTGCAGCGCCCAGGTGCGCCGACGGTCTTTTTTGAAGCGGAAGTGCCCAACCTGTTCTCGGAACGATCATCCCTCGGCCTGCTTCCCAAACCCAAGCGACGGACAGCTTCGTTCATTTTCGGCGCAGTCATCACCGGCGGGATCCTTGCCCTGCTCTTCTTTGCTTGGAAGTTCGATGGAACAGTCAATTCGAATAGGTATGAAGAGAAGGTTCTGATTCTGCCCACCAAGCCGTCACCGCCATCGGCGATCCTCCTCCCGCAGCCCAAGACTGGCCTGTCGGCGACTGCCATGTCGGCGCAAAGAAGTCACCTCAGGGCCTCCGCGCCGCCGGAGCACCCTGGCCGCAGATCCGGTGTTGCGACAAACCCAGGTGTGATCGGGCCAGCTACCATCGCGGCCATTGGCAACCCTCACGGCAGTGCGGGGGAGCCGGCTGTGGCACCTCATAGGGTCCCCGGTTCGACTGGCGTCGGCAATGAAACCAAGTCGGAATCGGCGCCAGTGCATTTTGGCCAGGCATTCGGCGTCGTGCCAAACCCGAATGCTAGGGGACCAGCCACCGTCGCCGCCATAGGCAACGAATATGGCTCCATGCGGAAGCCTGCCGTCGTGCCTCATGGGGTCGTCGGCTCGACGGGCATTGACAACGGAACCAAATCGGGATCGGACGCACGGACGGTAGGCAAGGTGGAAGCGATCGGCATTCCAGGTGTCTCCTCCGACACAACTCCGTCCGTCCCTACCGGCAAGGTCGCCTCGGGTCCCACTCCCGCCGCAACCGTGGCTGAACCGGTCAGCACCAATCTTGTGGTGCTTTCCAAACCGGACGTCCAGTACACCGCTGAGGCTCGGCAGTTAAGGATTCAGGGCGACGTTATCCTGCGCGCTAGGTTCACTTCCTCTGGCCAGGTGGTGGTGCTTGGGATTGTGCGCGGCCTGGGCCACGGCCTTGATGAAGAGGCTCGCCAGGCAGCGGAAGGTATTCGCTTTCGCCCAGCCACGCGCAACGGCCAGCCAGTAGACTTAACCACAAACATCATCACCTCATTTCAATTGGAGCATTAGTATTTAAAAGTGCAGATTGGAATCAAGGGGCTACTCTGTCGCCAGATGCAGGAGAAAACGCAAGTGGATACACGTTCTCCAGTGGGGGCATCTTCCTAGGAGAGCGTTCAGCTGAAATGGGCACACCCGTTAAGATGTAAGCCAAAGTTGGAGGCCAGGACGTTGCATGACCAAGAGGCAAGTTTCTCTCGTTCCAAGCCCTGAACAACTTGAGCAATTTCAAAAGGTTAACCCGGCTCTTCCCATACAGGTGCTGCAGGCACGAGACCGAGAGCTTCATCGAGAGTTTCTTTACGCAGCCATTGCTCTTGGGGTTGCAGCGTTGGCGCTGATCCTTGTGCTTGGCGGTTTTGTTTATCTCGTGATGCAGGGTCATCCGACGGAAGCCAAAATTTTGCTTGGAGCGGGAGTTCCAGGATTAATTGCAGGCTTCATTCGTACACGTTTGCGGTCGCGGGATTGAGGGGCGCGCCGAGAAGGTCATTTCGACGGAGATTTTTGGAAAAGCTCAATAGAACAAAAAATGCACGGTTGAATGCCAGCACACTTTGGCAGCAACCTGGATTCTTGTTAAACTAAATATGCGGCTGGAGAAGGCCGTTCCCCGCAAATGTGTGGCGCTATCGTCTAGGGGTTAGGACGTGAGATTCTCAATCTTAAAACCCGGGTTCGATTCCCGGTAGCGCTACCAGCCAAGATCAGCTAAAGCCCGCTAAATCAGCGGGCTTTGCTTTTGCCTGGAAAATGCCACTGGCGCTCATTTACCCTTCATAGCGCGAAATCTGTGGCACAACCTGTGGCACAAATCAGTTCTCCCCGGAGTGGCAGGCCGACCGTGAAATGATTCTCAGCGGGAGGCGCAATCATGTACAGAACACGTATGTTGGAAATTGCGCTCACCGTGGTTGTGTCAATTCTCATGTTCAGCCGGCCAGCGCACGCAGAGAATTGCGGGGGCATTCTCGTCATCGTCAGGAGCAGCGGAATGTAGGCCCCTTGTAACCGCCTTGGTCTCGTGGGATGGTGAGGCATGGAGGGAACAAGCATGGCAACAGCAACATTGACAACGGCAGACTTGAGTCAGTTTAGCGGGTCTGAGAATTGGTATCGGCACAACCTCAACAGCGAGATTTTGTACACGGATGGTGCGCAGTATGTCGCCGAGGCTGGCGGCGCTTATTGGCTGCTGGATGAGATCGCCCTGGCGAATCGCTACCAACGCCAGGTGAAGGCTGAAGAGTTCCAAGTGTGGACTCTGACGCGGGACAAGAGCGGCAACGGTGCAACGCTGGACTGCGGGGACGGCAACGGAAACACGGTTTACAGCAAGCGGATTCCGTTTACCGATTTCCCGCTGGACAGCGTGAAATTCTTTTGCGAGAACGGGACGATTCTTCTACCGTCTGAGCACTGAGAGCGAGAACACGAGCCCGACCCGATACGGTCGGGTTTCGTGCGTCTGGAAGACTCCACGTTCCCTTAGAGTGGCGGGCGCCGTGTCCGGTGGGCCTTACGGTATGGCAGAAACGGCAGAGGCAGCAGACCCCTTGTAAGCTGCAACGAACGGGCACAGGATGGAGGCATTGGAGGGCAACACCGATGGAGTCACACCCGTACAGACGACCGGCGAAAGGCGGGCAGAGTTGCGAAGTGTGCGGAGCCTTACCGGGAGCCGTAGTACACCTGTTGGCCCTGCCAAGCATGGAAGAGGCTGACCGCGAATGGGAAGAGGCAAGAGGACTCATGCAACGAATGGAGCTTGAGGAGGTCATGCGGACTCCGAAGGCGGACATATCCGCGAAGACCGGAGAAATGGAGCGCAATGCGCCTCTCTTCTTTGGAACTGGAGACAACCCCACTCTGTTCTGACGCATTCCAAATTTTGGACTCTCACAGCCCCGGCTCCGGTCGGGGCTTTCTTGTCTGCTCCAGCTTCGTCCCTTCGCCGCGCTGTTGGCCTCCGCTTTGCCGCGGTTATTACCACGCCCGCTCACCTCCGCCCACGGGCCGCTTGCGCGAAGGGGCCGGGGGGTGCATTGCCGCCGCCGCCACGAAGTCAGCGAAAAAATATCGTGATTTTCCGTTTGCCTTTGCCCATGTTGGCAATTTCTAATTCCAAATTTTGGAATCTTGAACCTGCTTTCAAGTCACCAACCACGCGGAAGTTGGCCGCTTAGAGAACGCTAGGGCGTTTAAGAGGACCTATCCCGATAAATCCAATAGGACGGCGTTTTGATTGGCACTCAACGCGCTTTCCATGGACTCAAAATCGGCGATTCGTACTGACAGGGTAAACACTGTACGAGAGCTTTTCAAATCAATACTATGCGAAAGAATTAGATTGCAACTATTTGCTCATACGCAGTACCCTTGCGGAAGATGCAAAGAAAGCTTTCCACTACGAAGAGCAGTGGTGGCGGCGGCTTTGGGTTCGCAGACGACGTCGCCGCGCACTTTCTGGTGCAAATGCTCTCTCAAGATTTTCCGTTGGAGCCGGATAACGGCTGCGTAGTAGGACTCGATTGGGAGGTGAGGCAAGCCGGATGGTTTCTTGACGATCTCTTGTTACGCCTCCGGGGGGACGCGGGGGATGCATTTTGTGCAATCTCAGTGAAGAGCAACTCTCAACTCAATTCCAATGGTTTTCAAGGTGATTTCCCCAACGATGCCTGGGAGCAGTGGCACGCGACAGCAGAAAACCCTTTCAGGCGTGACACTGATTTCCTCGGCTTGGCCGTACCAAGAATCACGGATACTGTTAAAACGGCCTGGGAAGGCATCCTTCGGCAAACGATGATGCCGGCCAACAGATTGGCAGGAATTCTGACAGCATCTGGCAGCTCTAACGGTGTTCAACGACAAATTTTTTCAAGCATTTTCAAGGCCGCTCCTGATACGTTCCGTCCAAGCCAAACAGAGGCTGCCGTTCTCCTACGCCGTATTCGGGTGTTTCACTTTAGTTCCGGTGATGAGAAAGATGCAATCCGACGTTGTAGCCAATTAACTGTAGAAAACACGGTAAACGCGGGCAGATCACTCTGGCGGCGTTTGCGCGAGTTGGCTAAGGAACACCGGGAGGGTGGCGGGCACATATCAATCCTGGACCTTATTAGTGCTCTGCGTCCGGACTTTAATCTGCGCGGTTATCCAGATTACGAAGCTGACTGGCAAACACTCAATAAACTATCCAAAGAGAATTCCTTGGTTAAAGATACGGTTGGCTCAGGAATCCGATTAAAGACGACGATACAGGTGCAAAATCTACGCGACTGTCTCTCACGATCTAAGACTGTTGCAATTCTAGGTGAATCTGGAGTCGGGAAGTCTGCGCTGGTGGCTCAATTCCTTGGTCTAGAACCTCCATCCACGCGTGTTTTTTGGCTGAAGGCAAGACAACTCAGCAAGACGAGTCAGATAGAAATCGCTCAACATTTTCAACTTAATCATGATCTCCCCACGTTAATCAACCATTCTCCTCAGACTCGCGCCTTTGCAGTCCTTGACGGCATTGAGCAGTTTGATGGGGATATGCTGGATCGCACGGTTGAACTCATCCAAACCCTAGCGAAGAAAGAAAACCGGAATTGGCAGTTGATCATTACATGCCAACCGTTGAGATGGCCTGATTACAAGCAGTGTTTGGGTTCGGCAGGTATTTCATCCGTGCTGGAAATACCTTTCAAGGGGCCTGAGTTCTCTGAAATCTACGAGGCAACAAAGTACATCTCTGGACTGGCCGCCATACTGTTGAGGCGAGAACTGAGGCCCGTTCTTTCGAATCTTGCTGTGCTAGATCAGGTGATCAAAGCTCATGAGATGCGCCCTTTCGTGGAGACTCGTCCCTGGGTTGGTGAAACGGAGGTAATTGACTGGATATGGGATCAATGGACCAAATCCGACAACAAACAATTAGTTAGATCCCGTCTTCTCCGAGGGTTGGCAGAAAAGGACGGCGAACTTCTAAGCCAAGAGATGAGTCTGGAGGATATTCCAACCGACCAGTTGGAAGTCTTGAGTGAGTTGAAGGAGCGTGGTCTGCTTCATGTAGATAAGCATGAGTCGTCGGTACAATTTGCGCACGACATTATGGCTGATTGGGCAAGATACCGCACGCTGAAAGCTTCAGGCAATGATGTATGCGGCAAGATCAAGAAGCACGCGAAAACGCCGCGATGGGGTCGGGCAATTCGCCTCTACGCTCAGTCGCTTGTCGAGCAAGGAGATGGCCTTGACCAATGGAATGATGCTAGAACTCTCATTGAGGGTGAGGACATCGAATCTCGCATTGCATCCGATCTTTTCTTTGATAGCCTCATTCTGGCAACGAACGCGATATTTCTTTTGGAGCAGATTTGGCCGAATCTGCTGCTAGACAATGGGAAGCCCTTGAATCGCTTGCTGCAACGACTTCAGGCCGTAGCTACAGTGCCTGATCCAAGATATGAAACACTCGAAGATACTGAACTTCGTGAAACGGCACAGGCGTCCTGGCAATTTCGCATCCCCAATCCGATCTATTGGATTGGTCCTATGACGATATTGCAGCGACACGCAGAGGATGTCGGGAAAGCGGCGTGCATCGAGGCCGCAAGGACGTGCGGATTATATCTAAATACGATGCCAGCCGGATATCCTGGGCGGCGCGAAGCGGCGGCAATGGCACTCGTCTTAGCAAGAGTTGTGCAAGCACAAGTGATTGCTGAAGTGTACTTTTTGGACGAAGTAGATCGCCCTGTCTATGAGGCTCTCTTCCGTGCAGCGCCTGAGTATCCCGACTCCGTTGGGCAAATAGCGCTGGAGTTGTGCCATAGGCGTCCCCCATCCCAAGATGTACTCCTACGCGTTGCAGCTATCGAAGAAGATCGTGGGATGCGACGAAAACGCCACGCGCTTAACACCTCAGGGAAAGAAGTACAGAAAGCTGTTCCTGGGATGTACATACATTATGAACGTCCCCTACCATCACCGTGGCCGGATGGCCCATCAGAGCGAGTACAGGATACGTTCATTGCAGTGGTCATGGACCCGCATACACTCACACCGTTAATCTTGATGCGGCCAAGAATTGCTCAAGAGATACTACTGGCTGTTTGCATAGAAGAGCCAACAGCAGACGACCGCAGTAACTATCTTGCAAGAATGAAGTATTCAGGGTTGTCCTCTTGGAGGGGCGGATATCCAGCGATGTATTTCAAAAGCCCCTTCCTAGCCTTCCTAGAGCATTCCCAAGACGAAGCACTGGACACGATCATACGACTCACCAATTTTGTTACTGATCGTTGGATCGAAACAACATTCAGCTCAATTCCTGAATCTCGTAAGGCTCGCCACTCTTCGTGGGAATTCATTGTTGATGGAGAGGTCAAGCTATGGCCGGGGGACGCGCAGGTCTTCAACTGGCATCGCGATATGCGTTTGGATGGCGCCGCGGTTGAGTGTGCGCTGATGGCATTGGAAAAGTGGTTCTATGATGCAATTGAGGCAGGCAAGGACGTTGCGCCTGCGATCAAGACCATCTTTGCGAAGTCGCGGTCGTTATCGCTCGCCGGAGTTCTGACGACCGTGGGCCTTCGATTTCCCGCTCTGTTCTGTAGCCTGTTGCGGCCGCTACTGACTTGTACATTCATCTATCATGCTCAGATGCAATGTACGATGCAGGAAGGATTATATAGATCCCCACTTGGCATGATGTCATGGGCTGACAAAGGGAAAGAAGCAATAAAAAGGGTGCTCGAATGGCATGATCTCCCTCATCGTAAGCAGCACCTGCGATATGTCGCCCAATATCTCATGTTTCATGACTCGGCGACAAAGACATTCCTCAAGAAGCAGACCCTTCTCTGGAAGGAACGGTGGAGCAAAGAGATTTCCGATCCGAATGTGGACACCGAATCACTTGAGTTCCTGATCGTGCAATTGGACGCAGACAACTACACGCAGACGCGACTTTCCAATGGAACCGTTCAATATGAAATTCTCTTGCCGGCAAAGCTGCAAGAAAGCGCAGACGCGGCTGCGGCACAATTTGAACTTCAAGGGCTCCTTTTCTCTCTCCCTTCCAAAGCCCGAGCCCTTCTTCTGGGCCAACGACAGTTAGACAGTTCTGAGATCGGTGAGTTTGTGGCAAGCGTGCGCCGACTAGATGCACAATCAATCAGCTCAGAGAATCTCCTGAACTATGGCCCTAGCGCGATTGCTGGAGGCATAGCTGTTATGTTCACGCATCACAGGCAATGGTTGAAGGACAATCCTGACGTAGAAGCCTGGTGTTTCCGGACGTTGCAAGCTGGGCTACCTGTAGTCAAATCCGAAGAGTATCAGGATGTCCCCGACTCGATCACAGACACCCACCCAGAGACATTCCGTGGAGAGGCTGGCATTGCGCTTCTTTGTGAACGCGAAGATGAGTGGATTCGACGTGCCGTTTTCGATGGTGTGACCGGTTTCTTCTATCAGTCCACGCTTCGCACTATGCACGCTGCATATCGCAGGAGAGAAGATCTGGGTCCAATGTTCAATGAACTTGTGAATGTCGTCGTTTTATGGGCGGCAATTCGGCACGGAGTGAATTATGGCCAATATGGCCGCAATGATGAATTGTTGAAGCCCTATAGAAATGCTTTATTCCATCGTTATCAGTCGGGCCGACTGCGTGGCGATCTCATTTCCTTGGAACGAGCAGAAGCGCTCGGCGAAACGTTAGCTGATAGGGCCTCAAGAAAAAGCTCCTATGGAGAAGTCCGCCGGATACGTAAGCAGCAGCGTATCAGCCCAAAGAAGGGGGAGGACCGGAAGGTATACAGGCCAGCACGTGATCTTGATATGACTGTCCTGCAAAAGGGATTCGGCTTCCTTGAGGAAATGGGAAATGCTTCTCCAGAAGACACACAGCGGCTTTTCAGGTATTTTGAACCACTGTTTTATCTGGAGCTTAGGTCGCTTCCCGTAATTGAGGGCGATGATGATTGGGAGCTGGATAATCCCCCTTACGATTTTGATAACTGGGTCATCGGGCTTACCGCTGCATTCACTGCGAAGAGTAAAGGGAAAGATGATGCTCATTCGTTGTATCCGCCCATTATCGACTTGAGCACCCACGCCCGCTATTGGGTGGAAGAGTTCATGCACTCTTGGTTTCGGTGGGGTCTGCGGCTTTCCTCGACTGAGGACGACTTTGTACAACGGTGGAGGGAGATCGTGGAGTATGCCATGGCAGCACCCTCGTGGAATCACAAGGGACGTCGTCACTGGTTTTATTTGCAGTATCTTGCAAACGAGTTGGTCGGAATCACGGGAAATCCGACAATGCGCGTTGCCGGAGAAGAATTCAGAGGCGTGATTCAGAATATGGCGGAGACCTATGCGCGTTGGTGCGATGTATGGCTTGAATCACCTGTATGCGCAGCGCACTTCGCGTATTTTCTTTCGACGGCTTCGGGCCAAGTTCTGCTGCCAATGGGTATCCGTCGATTGGCTGCCGCAATCCGCGTGTATGACGAGCACGATTGGAAAGAGCGAAATCTACTTGATGGACTCTCCACGGCGGTCTCAGCTTGTTGGCGGAACATCCGAGATAGTATTAAGAATGACGCTACAATTCGCGGAGCATTTGAAACAATCCTGAGTGAGCTTTGCGCGAGGCATGATGCAAGGGCTCTACAAATACGCACGGAGGTAGCGACAACTTAATCCTAATGGAGGTCAACTGGACTCTGCATCGCGGGTATAGTTACGGTAAAATTACGACTATTTATCGTATATACGAGCACCTCATTACCGCTGACGGCAATAACTATTGCTTTATGTGAGATTTGGAAGTGGCGATGCGGATATGGAATGGACGGCAGTTGGATTTGGACCTTCTCATTACTGACTAAATCCGTGGATCGGTAGCCGGCAGTCGGCTTATCGTGATTGAACTGTTCCGGGCGGATTATCGGCAATCCGGAGGTTACCGGTTTTGTCTATGACGCAAACTGCTGTGAGGCTGACATGCGTTTGGTCGGCTGAGTCCCCAAATAGCTGGCGTTCTTAGACCAACACACCCGAAGTGGGCGGTGCGCGAAATGGGGGTACCCTAGAACGCCGGCACACTCAGCCTCATGAATAACTGCAAAGTTATGGTTGCACTTGTGAACAAATCCGCATTGGCGTTGACAGTTCCTCTATAAGCCTAAAAAATCATGCGTTAGTCGATCTTTGCTGTGTTGCACCCCAAGTTCTTCGTTGCACATCGGCACTCCATGAGTTTCACTTGATCGGGCAGGCGATTACCAGTTGCAGTTTCAGAATCCGCGTTGGGCTCGGTCGGTGAGCAGGGTTTCTGATCGTTGCACCTTCTTCCAACGTCCGCAGCGCCTTGATGCCAGAAAAAATCTTAAACGAAACAGTCAAGTGCATAGGGGCTAGTGTTTCCCCGCCCGCCGCGCGACCCATGAGTGACGCGCGAATGTAACAGGTTTGACAGCGCCAGCAGGGGTGCAAAGAAATGGCGCAAAACAGAGGAAAACAGCAAAACCGCATTGAAGGAGGCTGAGCTTTTGTCCATGGCTGAGGAACAAAATAAGAGGTATATCGGTAAGGGAATAAACGAGTTAGGCCATAAAAAAGGAGACGACACGACTGTTTACGAATGAGGGACAAAATAAAAGGCAGATTGGCAAGGGCATGAAACCACGGGGAAATAAACGAGTTAAGTCGCAAAAGGAGACTAGCGAGATGACAGAGCAATCCACGAATGAAGGACAACCGGACCCTACTTTAGAGCCGGTTTTAGAGGCTTAAGATGTGAACAAAACCCCCGGTAACCTAGAAGTCGGCCTTTGGGCGATCCGGGACATTGCAGAGCGGTTTGAGAGCATCGAATTCGTTGCACTACTTCGTCCATCGCAAAGTGTATTGCACGCTACGAAGCCGGTCGCATTGCCCGCTGATACCTAGACAACCACCCTGTTCTATTCCAAATTTTGGAGTGACTGGTTTGCTAAGCCGTGAACCCGTTAGATTCTGTGCAAAAGCTCGGAAAGGGGACCACGCCAGTGCCCAAAACGCGGCTCCAGTTCTTTGTAGCCAGCAGAGGTGGCAAAGGCTAGGAGACCAATCGCAACGATACTGGGTCGCATTTGACATCTTGCATGATGACTGTTGGGCCTTGCCGGCCCCATGCATTCAATTCGATTACGAGGGTTCGACCCTTCTCACTGCTGGGGCGGAGCTTCCGCGACAAGAGACTCCCGAAGCGCGCATCGTGTGTGGATACGAATAACTGTCGCCGCTCCTTCGTTCGCCTAAAAAGATCGACCAACCCAAGAAGGTTGATGTCATCCAGACTTTGCAAGGGATCATCCAGTATGGCAACCGCCAATGGCGGGTTTGGCACGCCGATATTCAATGAAAGAAAAACCGAGACGGCGAGTGCGTTTAGTTGGGAACTTGACAGAACTGTGGACGGAAGCTCGCATTTCTTGTCTTCGACTGGATCGCTGATTATTGTAGCTAGCTGGCCTTTGCCTCTGACCATTTGGGAAAAGAAACTGACTATGCGAAACGCCGGATGTGGGTCAATGCGCGTCCAGACACTTTGAAGAAGTGGACTGATTTCGCGAAGCCGCTCTTCTAGTACGAAAGATGTGGCATCGCGCAATCCCTCGATCATGCGCTGAGCCAGATCTCCGGTTCGATTTCGGGCGTCAATCACGTTCTCGCGTTCAATAATATCCGGACGCAGGATATCGGCATCGCGGCGAAGTTCATCGATAACGGCAGCGGCGGATGATTGGGCGAGCCCTAAAGCCAGAGACTCCCCGATCCTTTGCATTTCGGCGGTGCGTCGTAGCAGTGTATCGGTTTCAAGAATTGCCCCTGATACGACAGCCTCTCGGGTGCACTCATCAAATTGAGCGATACCGATCTCGCTCAGCCGCTTATCAATAGTTTGTTCGGTGATTTGTCGCCGGTTGTATATATGCTCTGTAGAATGCAGCGACGATTCTGCCGAGGCGAGCTCTTTTTCCTTTGCTTCCAGCCTAATTAGAAGCTCATTGAGTTTGTCCGGGCCTGAGGGTATCTGTGATTCGTCATGCGTTCCTTGGACGATGGCTTCGAGACGGTCACGTGTCGCGTTCTTGTCGTAGGTCTGAGCACATACTGGACATTGATCCGTCAGATGTTGAAGCGCGAGCGCTGCGAGCGCTTTCAATTGTTCATTCTTCTCTCGAAGCTCGGCCTGATGACGACGCAATTCGGCCATGCGAGATTGCTCCTCAGATGTTTCACTCTTTAAGGTGTCTAACTCAAGTCTCAGTTTTGCGGTGCTTTCCCGAAGTGGCGCAAGTTCAGGAGTTGCTCGATTGGCTAGCTCTTGGAGGTCCTCTAGCACCGTTCGAAGAACGTCGAGGCGCCTTTCGGAAAGACGGCGCAGAGCGTCAAGCTGTTTAATAGCATCGTCTATTGCGGCGGGGGCTTCCCTTGACGCCGGTGTCACTTGGACTGACTTGAGATTAAGTTCGGTTAGATCTTCCCACCACTTCTGCCATTGTTCGGACGTTATAAGGGGCGAAAGTTGGGAGGAACGCGTGGTCAACTCAGCAAGACGCGTTTCAACTATAGCAAGACGCTGGCGGAGAGGACCGAGTTCCTCCTGACGTTGGTTGGTGGCTGTTGACCACGCTTTCTTGGATCGTTCAAGGCTGGCCTGGAGTTCTGTGACACGGCCCGCACCAATGAGTTCACTGACAGCAGAGAAGCGGTCATGATCGGATGCAGCCTCCACAAAATTGCGGATGAGGTCTTGCTGAAGATAAGTACAGCAAGTCAGCAGCGAAGCGAGTGCTTCGCCGGGTTCGGCGGAGGCTGCTGCATCGGGCCAGATAAGATCGATTAGCTTCCCCTCAGCAGAGGGGCCTTGGTACGTCCGTTCCCGCATCTCCAAAGCAACGCGCCGCTCTTTGCCGTCGAAGCTACGGGTCACAGAGAACGGATCGCCGGTACGATCATCTCGTAAGCGAAGTTCCACTCTTGCTTGTCCGGTTTCTGAGTACATGGAGACAAGACGGGAATCGTCGTTGTGCAATCGAGGGAGTTTTCCGCTAAGAGCCCATAGAATCCCGTCGAAGAGAGATGTTTTACCATGGCCGTTTGCTCCGATTACCACAATTGCATCCGCATCGAGGTCAAAATTCTGCTCACGGGGAAAGCCACGGAAGCCGTTCAGTTTGATGGATAGAAGTCTCATTGTTTATCCTGAACTTGGTGAAGTCGCTCCATCAATGGTGACTGTTCTCGAAACGCATCGACAAGAAGTTGCGTAGTGCCCTCATTGATGTCGCTTTTCGCGAGGAGCTTTGGGAGGAAGTCGAGAACCGATCCGAGGGCGGCATCGGACTGCTCCTGGCCGAATGGCAGGAGGGGCCGCAGGGTACGCTCTATATTCGTCGCGGATCGCAAGTCATCGCCGGTAGCAACAAGTTTGCGCAATCGTGTTGTATTGGATCGGATAGCCTCAATCTCCTTATCTCCTGACGGCGCAAGTGCAGGTGACAAGAGTACAAGATATCCATCCCAAGATTTTGACTCCTGTCTGCCAATATGGCCCGAAATGACATCAACAAGGGTTCCTTGAACATCGGGCCATGACTTTATGAGTTCGATACAGGTATCAAAGGCAACGATGCCCACAACACTGTATTCATCTTCGAACAGGCGAGAAGTCGGCGTATCCCACTCCGGGAATTTTCCTGAGATCCGACTATATCCGCCGTCTGAGAGCGCCTGTGATGCGGTCGCAATCAGGTCCGTGCAAGTGAGTCGAGAGGTAGATTCAGTCATCGAACCTCCTGTGTTACGGGCAACGGAACCAGCTTTCGAATTAGATCGGGATTACTGCGAAGCTCGGTGATGTGATGCAAGGGGAGTGATGTTGGGCCAGTGATAATGTCCTCGGCTTTCAGTTCCCCCTGGACTATATCTCGTGGGGAAGTTGGCTGGGTCGTCCAAATGTCAGCCGTGCCTCCAACAAAGACAGCACGAGGGGGGTCGGGAAGAGTTCGGTAGCGTCCGCGACGTGACTCCACTGCGGCTTCTACTGCCGCTTTCCCTCGATGCCCACAGCCGGACGCGATGAGGAATCCTGCAACTATTCGGTCCTGGTAGCGGAACTCGATATGACCGTCTTCGAGAATGACGGCTGCGGTTCCGGAGACGCGCATAATCGTGCCGAGTGCCAATAAAAGGTCGGCAATCAGGCTCAAGCCGTCCGCGTCAACCCGGCGGTACGGTCTGTCATGCAAGAGCCAGAGTGCGCGAATTTTGCCGAAAGTAACGATGCCTAGCGAACCTAGACGATTCAGCAGGCTGGAAACATCTTCAGTCTGGAGGTGATCCTGTATTGTCTTCTGCCCGACAGCCCTTTGAAGCTGAGCGATATGCTCGGTCGAAAGGCGCTCCGACAGTTCCTCCATTAGCTGGCACCAGCCGCGTTGAATGTACGCCGAAGGGTCGATTTGCAGGGCTTCAAAGAACTTTGAGTTTGCATACTCGCCGGGATCAACTTGATAAAGCTTTGTGGTTTGAGGCAGTGCCTCACGAAGGAGCTTGGTACTTTCAACCAGTACGGCTACTGGTGTACCAAGTCCTGCGAAAACTACAACAGGGGCGACGAGCACTTTCGTGGCGATGATCGCTTGCCAATGCCTTTTCCAGTCTTCTTGCAGTATCGCTGTTCGGAGTACCCACGTCTCAACATCGGTAGCATTTACGTTTCGATGGAGGTAGTAAACATTTACATTTCTCTGCTTAGGCAGATCGTATGGTCCCTCGACGATCCCAACAATGAGACCGACTCCAAGGTCTACAACTGCGTGAGAAATAGCGAGGTCGAAGTTCAACGTGACCACGGAAGTTATGACGCCCTCGCACAGCATAGCGGCGGCTATTTTGTATCCATCATTGGGCGGAGCGGTTTTTAGGTCATATTGGTCACGGAAGCGTTCGACTACGTCGCGTTGAGAATGTCTTTTGCTAAAGACTGCGTCAGCGACGAGCGAGAGATCATAAGGATTAGGGCAGTCGCCTTCCTGGAGGATTCCATCCGCGACTAGACGCCTATGGATTTCGAGCGCACAGTTACGAGAGACTGGTACGCTGGTTGGCGGCTCAACTGAGCACCCGGCCCCAAGGACAAGAGCAATCCTGCCCCCTCCCGGTGTCGCAACAGCCTGTAGCAATTCTGCGGGTAGAGCCGTCATTGAAGCTGCCTTTAGTATCTGATCCTTACCAGATCAGCCTTCTCCTACCAGTCCAACTCGTGTGGCTACATTCTACGCCACGCTCACCGTGCATGAAATGTCCGATGGTGCGCGTTGGAAGCCCCGGTCGGGCTGGCGCGTTAAGATGGTTGCAATCAGAAATCCGTCGCTGGACAGCGACTGTAAGCCTATGAGTCTCTCTTCCTTCATCTGGTCGGTTGCCGATCTGCTGCGCGGCGACTACAAGCAGTCCGAGTACGGCAAGGTCATCCTGCCCTTTACCGTCCTGCGGCGCATGGATTGCGTGCTGGAGGAGACCAAGAAAGCCGTCCTAGTCGAGTTTGACGCCCGGCGCAAGACCGGGGTCAACCCGGAGCCTTTCCTGCTGCGCAAGGCCAAGCAGAGCTTCTACAACACCTCACCCATGGACATGAAGACTCTCATGGGCGACCAGGACCACATCAAGGAGAATCTCTACAGCTACATCCATGCGTTCTCTCCCTCAGTCCGGGACATCTTCGAGCGGTTCGATTTCTTCACCCAGGTTGACCGACTCGACAAGTGCGGCCTGCTCTATCAGGTGGCAGAAAAATTTGCGGGAATTGACCTCCACCCGGTGACGGTCTCCAACACCGAGATGGGCACGGTATTCGAGGAACTGATCCGCAAGTTCGCTGAAATCTCCAACGAGACTGCCGGAGAGCATTTCACCCCCCGCGAGGTCATCCGGCTTATGGTCAACCTGATCTTTGTCGAGGATGACGACGTGCTTGCCACTCCCGGCGTGGTGCGCACCATATATGACCCAACAGCGGGCACGGGCGGGATGCTCTCCGTGGCGGGCGAGTACCTGGCCGAGCACAACCCCCAAGCCCGGCTCACCATGTACGGACAGGAGCTAAACGACGAGTCCTACGCCATCTGCAAAGCCGACATGCTCATCAAGGGACAGAACGTAGCCAACATCATCGCTGGAAACACACTCTCCGAAGATGGGCACGCACACAAAAAGTTCGACTACATGCTCTCCAATCCGCCCTTCGGCGTGGAGTGGAAGAAGGTTGAGCGGGCCGTCCGGCAGGAGGCGGAGTCGCAGGGCTTCAATGGGCGCTTCGGTCCTGGCCTGCCCCGCGTCAGCGATGGGTCGCTACTCTTCCTAATGCATCTACTTTCCAAGATGCGCCCCGCCGTGGATGGCGGCAGCCGATTCGGTATCGTTCTGAATGGATCGCCGCTATTTACCGGCGGCGCGGGCAGCGGGGAGAGCGAGATCCGCCGCTACGTGCTGGAGAACGATCTGGTGGAAGCCATCATCGGCCTGCCCACGGACATGTTCTACAACACCGGTATCTCCACCTACGTGTGGATTTTGTCCAACCGCAAGCCCAAGGCCCGCAAAGGCAAGGTCCAACTGATTGACGCCAGCAGCTTCTGGCAGAAGATGCGCAAGAGCCTGGGCAGCAAGCGCAAGGAACTGAGTGAGGAGCACATTGCGGAGATCACGCGCCTCTTCGGCACGTTCAAGGAAGCCAGTAAAGAAGGCGCTCCCATCAGCCGCATTTTCAAGAATGAGGAGTTCGGCTACCGCACCATCACTGTGGAGCGGCCTCTGCGGGATGAGCAGGGCAATGTCGTGCTGGCCGCCAAGGGCAAGAACAAAGGCGAGCCGCAGCCGGACAGCAACCTGCGGGATACAGAGAACGTGCCGCTCAGTGAGAACGTGGAGGTGTACTTCAAGCGAGAGGTGCTGCCCCACGTGCCTGACGCCTGGATCGATCATGAGAAGACCAAGGTGGGCTATGAGATTCCCTTCAATAGACACTTCTATGTCTTCAAGCCGCCGCGCTCACTGGAGGAGATTGATGCGGAATTGAAGGGCGTCACGGCAAAGATCATGGGGATGCTGGAGGGATTGGCCGAATGACTATAGAACTTCCTTATTACGAAAGTGTTGAAGAAAACACTTGCCAGATCGGGGACCCGTCCTGTACGGTTGAATTCAAGAAAACCTCCCAAGGCTATGCGCGAAAGCGTACCCTCAAACCGGGAGGTTCCTTTATTTGTGGCGGGGGTACACTGTGACGCGCCCCTTCCTCAAGCCGGCCACCACCTACGCACAGCAGGTAGCCTTGCTGCAATCGCGTGGCATGGAAATCAGTGAGCCCGCCTCTGCCGAGTTCTGCCTCGAACACATCAATTATTACCGCCTGTGTGCATACTGGCTGCCTTTCGAGCTGGATCACGCCACACACACCTTCCGGCCAGGCACTCGATTCGAGGATGTTCTCGCAATTTACATCGCAGACCGGCGGCTTCGCCTGCTCTTTCTTGATGCCATTGAACGCATTGAAGTTTCTTTTCGCTGCCATTGGGCCTACCAGATGGGGCACAAGCATGGGCCTCATGCGTACTTGGACCCAACATTGGCCAAGAGGCTGGACTTCTGGCAATTGAACATGGAAAAGTTGGAAGCCGAGGTCGAAAGATCCGACGAAACCTTCATCCAGCACATCAGGAACACCTATAGTGAGCCACTCCCACCGGTATGGGCTTCTGCCGAGGTCATGTCGCTGGGACTGCTCTCTAGCTGGTATGACAACCTGAAGCCCTCCGCCACGCGCGTAGCAATCTCTAACGCGTATCAGGTGGATGACAGTGTCCTCAGTTCATGGCTACGCCATCTGACCCTGGTTCGGAACATTTGCGCCCACCATGGTCGCCTATGGAACCGCAAATTTGTCCTCACTCCACAGTTACCCAGGAGTAAGCCTGCCGGGCTGGGCCTGCAATTCATTCCCGGTTCCCGAAAGATCTATAACACGATGGTGCTGACACTGCACCTGATGAGTCTGATCGCTCCGAAGAGCCAGTGGAAAGACAAGCTACTCGTTCTACTGACATCTGAAAGCCTAACCCTATCCGGTATGGACTTTCCGAAGGATTGGCAGACGCGCCCCATCTGGATTGGAGAAGAAAAGCCGTGACCTTGCCCCGGTATCCCAAGTACAAAGACAGCGGCGTGGAGTGGCTCGGCGAGGTGCCGGTGCATTGGGACATTACGCGTCTGAAACGGGTTGCAGCGGTGTTTCCAAGCAACGTGGACAAGAAGTCCTATGAGGACGAATCACACGTTAAGCTCTGCAACTACACAGATGTTTACTACAACGACACAATCACTGAGAATCTGGAGTTTATGGATGCGACCGCGTCCACAGAACAGATTGCAAAGTTTTCGCTCCGAGCCGGCGACACGGTTCTAACAAAAGATTCCGAGACCGCAGACGACATTGCAATATCTGCGTATGTACCACGCGATCTTCCTGGTGTTGTTTGCGGCTACCACTTATCTATGGTCCGGCCATCTGAGAACACTCATGGAGCCTTCATCAAATGGCTGTTTGATAGCCACTTCATGAAGGCACAAGCAGAGGTGAGCGCAAATGGATTGACCAGAGTTGGCCTGGGCCAGTATGCCCTCGACAACATTTATTTGGCTCTTCCATTGTTCGAAGAACAATCCAGCATTGAGCGATTCCTAGCTCAAGAATCCGGGAAGATTGATGTGCTGGTGGAGGATCAGCAGCGGCTGATTGAGTTGCTGAAAGAGAAGCGCCAGGCCGTCATCTCCCACGCCGTCACCAAAGGGCTAGACCCCGATTCTCCCATGAAGGATTCTGGCATTGAATGGCTGGGTAAAATCCCTAGCAATTGGAGTGCTTCTCCTGTTAAGTACTCGTGCTCTTTCGTTAAGGACGGGACGCATCTTCCGCCATCCAGAGTCGATGTCGGCATCCCACTTTTGAGCGTCAGGAATCTAGTCGATGGACACTTTGTTTTACTGGACGATGATTCGATGATCTCGGAACAAGATTATTTGGAACTTTGTAGGACATTTGTTCCGGTAGTCGGAGATGTACTCCTTGCCATAGTTGGTGCAACGCTAGGGAAGACAGCAGTTATACCTGAGGGCCTTGGGCAGTTCTATATCCAGCGTAGTTTGGCGATATTTCGAACAAAGGGGTCTGAATTCAATCATAGGTTCCTCAATTTTGTTTTTCAGTCCGACCAGTTTCAACAGTTGCTATGGCAACACGTGGGATATTCAGCGCAGCCTGGTATTTACCTTGGAGTGCTTCAGAATTTTCGGTTGCCGATTCCGCCCTTCAGTGAACAACTTGAAATAGTCGCGTTTCTTGAACGTGAAGTTGCCAAATTCGACACCCTCACAACTGAAGCCACGCACGCCATCGACCTGCTCCAAGAACGCCGCACAGCCCTCATCTCCGCCGCTGTAACGGGTAAGATTGACGTGCGCGGGCTGACCGCCGAGGAAGCCGTATGAACCTGCACAAAGAGATCAACTTCGAGACCGAGGTCTGCGAGCATTTGTCCGCCCATGGCTGGCTCTATGCCGAGGGGGACGCTGGGAACTATGACCGCGCGCTGGGCCTTTATCCGGCGGATGTGCTGGCATGGGTACAGCAGGCCCAGCCCAAGGCGTGGGAGGCGCTGGCTAAGAATCACGGCGCGCAAGCTGGTGAGGTACTGTTGGCACGGTTGAGGGAGCAGTTGAACACCCGTGGCACACTGGACGTGTTGCGCCATGGCGTAGAGATGATCGGCCTACGGCAAAAGTTGCCGCTGGCGCAGTTCAAGCCGGCGCTGGCGATGAACCCGGAGATTCTGGCCCGCTACTCAGACAACCGGCTCCGGGTTGTCCGGCAGGTGCACTACTCGGTGCACAACGAGAACAGTATAGACCTGGTGCTCTTCTTGAATGGCCTTCCGGTTGCCACCGTGGAGTTGAAAACCGACTTTACCCAGTCAGTTGAGGATGCCGTAGACCAGTACAAGTTTGACCGGCATCCCAAACCCAAGGGCCAAGCCGCCGAGCCGCTGCTCTCGTTTCCTTCCGGGGCGCTGGTTCACTTTGCGGTGAGCAACAGCGAAGTGCAAATGACCACCAAGCTGGCAGGACCGGCAACTGATTTTCTGCCCTTCAACAAAGGCAATGACGGCGCGGCGGGCAATCCGCCGAACCCAGAGGGCGGGCACCAAACGGCTTACCTGTGGGAAGAGGTGTGGGCGCGGGAGAGCTGGCTGGAGATTCTGGGCCGCTACTTGGTGACGGAGAGGGACTCGAAGAAGCAGATCAAGAGCGTGATCTTTCCGCGCTACCACCAGTTGGACGCCACGCGCAAACTGGTTGCCGATGTGTACGCGACGGGCGCGGGCGGCAAGTGTCTGATTCAGCATTCGGCAGGTTCCGGCAAGACGAACTCGATTGCCTGGACGGCGCACTTCCTGGCTGATCTGCATAGTGTGCAGCAGGAGAAGGTCTTTGACACGGTGCTGGTGGTGAGTGACCGCAACGTGATTGACCAGCAGTTGCAGCAGACCATCTTCGATTTTGAGCGCACAGCGGGGGTTGTGGTGACGATCACCGGAGAGAGCGCCAGCAAGAGCGGAGAGCTGGCCCAGGCGCTGAGTGGAGCGAAGAAAATAGTGGTCTGCACCATCCAAACCTTCCCCTTTGCCTTGGAGAAGGTGCAGGAACTGGCTGCTACCCAGGGCAAGCGGTTTGCCGTGATTGCTGATGAGGCCCACTCCTCACAAAGTGGAGAGGCAGCATCCAAACTGAAAGCCGTGCTGACCGCCGAGGAGTTGAAGGAAGTTGCCGAAGGCGGCGAGGTGAGCACGGAAGACGTGCTGACAGCGCAGATGGCTGCACGAACCAACCACGTGGGCATCACTTATGTGGCGTTTACGGCGACTCCCAAGGCAAAGACGCTGGAACTGTTTGGCCGTAGACCGAACCCCGAATTGCCCGCTGGACCCAGCAACCTGCCCGAGGCGTTCCATGTGTACTCCATGCGTCAGGCAATAGAAGAGGGCTTCATCCTCGACGTGTTGGAGAACTACACGAGCTACAAGCTGGCCTTTAAGCTGGCCCATGAAGGCAAGGAGATGGATGAGCAGGAGGTGGAGCGCAGCGCAGCCATGAAAGGCATTATGCGTTGGGTACGGCTGCACCCCTATAACATTGCGCAAAAGGTGCAGGTGGTGGTGGAGCACTTCCGGGAGACGGTGCAGCCCTTGCTGAATGGCCATGCAAAGGCAATGGTTGTGTTGGGCAGCCGGTTGGAGGCTGTGCGCTGGCAGTTGGCAATCGACAAATACATCAAGGCCAACAACTACAAGATTGCAACGCTGGTAGCCTTCTCTGGCGAGGTGCATGATCCGGAGTCCGGCCCTGATAGCTTCACTGAGACAAGCAAGACTCTGAACCCCAACCTGCGCGGACGGGAGATGCGCAAAGCCTTCGATGCTCGGGATGCCTCAGGCATAGAGGAGTATCAAATTCTGCTTGTAGCGAACAAGTTTCAGACCGGCTTCGATCAACCGCTGCTGTGCGGCATGTACGTGGACAAGCGGCTGGCGGGCATTCAGGCGGTACAAACCCTCTCCCGGCTGAATCGTTCGTATAAGGGACCGTTTGGCGAGAAGAAGACGACCTATGTACTGGACTTCCAGAACGATCCTGCCGAGGTGCTGGTAGCGTTTAAGGCGTACTACCAGACAGCGGAACTGGCGAACGTCACTGACCCGAATCTGGTTTTCGATCTGAGAAACAAACTGGACGCTGCCGGACACTACGACGACTTCGAGGTGAATCGCGTGGTGGAGGTGGAGCTAAATCCCGAGGCGAAGCAGAGTGACCTGCTGGCTGCGCTGGAACCTGTGGTGAGCCGGTTGCTGAGCCAGTACAAGGCTGCCCAGGCACGCTGGAGAGCGGCTCTGGCCAAGAAGGATAGCAAGGCCACCGATGAGGCCAAGGATGAGATGGACGGGCTGATCCTGTTCAAGCGGGATATGGGCACCTTCCAGCGCGTGTATACCTTCCTGTCGCAGATATTCGACTACGGCAACACTGACCTTGAAAAACGGTACATCTTCTACCGGCGCTTGCTGCCCTTGCTGGACTTTGGCCGTGAACGGGAAGAGATTGATCTGTCGAAGGTGAAACTGACGCACCACAACCTGAAGAACAAGGGCAAGCAGGCTATGGTGTTGGGCGAGGGTGAGACACCCAAGTTGCCGCCGATTACCGACATCGGCTCCGGTTCGGTTCAGGAGAAAGAAAAAGCCCTTCTTGTGGAGATCATCGCCAAGGTGAATGACCTCTTCGAGGGCGATCTAACGGAGGACGACAAGCTGGTGTACGTGAACAACGTCATCAAAGGGAAGCTGTTGGAGTCCCATGTTCTGGTGCAGCAGGCCACCAACAATACCAAGGAGCAGTTTTCGAACTCGCCCGACCTTGCCAGCGGCATTCTGAACGCCATCATGGATGCCTTAGCAGCACATTCTACGATGAGCAAACAGGCTCTGGAGTCTGAGAGGGTGCGAAGCGGGTTGAAGGACGTTCTGCTCGGACCGGCCATGCTATATGAGACATTGCGGGCCAGGGGCGAGGCTCAGCAAATATGAGACGGCAAGTAAGCTAGGGGCATGGCTTCACGTTTTGGGCGCGAGCCCCGATAATGATTATCGCCTGTTCGCAATTTGGTCGAATCCAAATTTTGGAGTGGATGCCGGAGCATGATTCTCCGGGGTACCGGCTAGAGGTCATTCAGCATCTCGGACAGGGAAATCCCAAAGCTGACCGCCAGCATCTCGAGAATCCGCAGGCCGGCCTCACGGCGCCCGTTCTCCAGTTCCGAGATGTGGACTCGGCCAATTCCTGAAATTTCAGCAAGATACGCTTGATTCCAGCCCCGGTCAGTCCTCAACTTCCGCAATCTCCGCCCCAAGCGGACGCATATATCGTTTGCCACCTCTCAAGTGTCGGCATAGAGTCGCGCACTAATGTTGTGTATGCACTACACTGTTCTCGAAGGTATCTGTGTTCAAATCCGCTCCGCGTGACACAACGGAAGATGCGCACTGGCCGCTCAGCCGTGTCCATTTGAGGAGGAAAAGCAGTATGTCTTCCAAGGCTCACAACTCTGTTGAAGCCAGGCCCGGACACAGTTCCCCTGACGATATGCAGCCGGACGTGCTCTTCCAAAATTTGCCCGAGCGCGATCTTAGGTTGCGGCTTGAAGACCTTGAGAAGCGTCTTGCCGCAACGCCATCGTTCAAGACCGTTGAGCGCCGCGTGCTTCAGATACAGATCAACAATCTGAAGAACGGGATTCGTGCCGATCACGACGCAGTAGGGATTCCACGGCCTCCTAAGCTGGGGCTGAAAAAATATGCAGGAGCAGAACTTGGAGGCATCGGAGGCAGAGGCGGAGTGGCAGCAGCGGAAGATGCCGCTTTAGCTCGTGCCCAGTTCACGGCGCATTTTGGAGTAGTTCCTGTAACCGATTCAATGAAGCGTGGCCTCGACCGCATCAGGGAAGGGTTTGAAAGGGCCAGGTACACCCTTTCAAGAAACGGGCACGACGCCTTAGCCAGGCAGGTTGATTGGTTTGAGACGGCCTACACACAGGCATACCTTAAGAGTGAAATGCTGCCGCAAGCATTGAAAATCGCGAAGCGGGCAGCGGATGCGGGCTATTACATTGTCTTTGCTGGCGAGCGAGGCCGAAAGCTGGAACATCGCATCTCGATCCAGCCGCGCGAATCCGTTTCCTTAGACGACTTGGATTGCAAAAGCGGCGGCTGTTTGAAACCACTCCTACCCAAACTCAAAGACGCATTCGGGGCTCTTCAAGCCCAGTTCGGCAATGTGGCCGACTATTGCGGAGACTCGGTTGACTACGAGCGAGGGCGCGAGCTTCGGAAAGATTTCCTCGCAGGTAGACAGAGAATCATTTACACAGCATACGGTGCAGGAAATGTTCCTCTTTGTGACGCGGATTATACCGAGCTTGGTATTGTCGGAGGCGCCAAACCTCGGGTCTCGATTTTCCTAGCTCCTCCCCGCTCTGCTCACCTGGTAATAGACGCTGCACTGCTAACATGGCGAGCCTCGGCGAAATCCGATGTTCATGCTGTTTTCCTATCGACAGATTCCAGCCACGATACGGAATTATTGCAGCAAAAGGTTGGGCCTCTCTTGAGAGCGATTGGGGCGACCGTAGTTGGAGAACGGATCTCCGTCATCGAACAGCTTTCCGCGATGACAGAGGGAGCGAGAGAAACAGCCCTCGAAGCTGCCCTGGCTTTTGCCGAAGGTAAGGTGCAGAAGGTTGAGGCTACGATGTATCAGATTCGCTCGAAGAGTCAGAAACTGAGCATTGACGACTGGAGTCAGATTGATTTCCCGCCTGCGGAGAGCGCGAAACGGAAACAATGCAACACCGCCAAGGAGCTTCTTGATAGCGAAGTGCGCGATCAGTACCTTGCTACATTCGGCATGAAACCGCATTCGAGTGATGAAGGAGCAAGCTCTGTTGCCGCCGAATCAACGCCGGGCGCAGTTCCAGATAACGCACCCATGCAAGCCCTGGACGCGCCCAATTCGGAAACAGCACCGGCATCGACAAATGGAGAGATGGCAGAGAAGGGGATGCTTCGCCTCCGCGAGAGCATGAGGAATGCCGACCTGATCGCAGTGGCACTTGTTGCCATGCTGATCTCAATTCTCGGTTTCCTAATTACACACAACGCACCAGCAGGATTGTTCAAGACCTTCGGAAGATGGTCTCTTGCTGATGCAGTCGGGCTATTGAGCCTTTCTGCGCTCGCGATTGCAGCCGGTATGATGCTAGCCGTACTTTATCCAAAGCGTCGAAGCGTTGAGGATGAATCACGGGTCTTGGATGCCATGACAAAACCTGAAAACTCGTTATTCTTGCCTGCGCGCGTGGCCTCTGCGTTGCAAGAGGATTTTTACGAAATGACCGTAGCGTGCGCAGCAAAATACAGGACTCTTCGCCTTGGCTTCTGGGTGGGAGTGGTGGCAGCCCTGCTCTCACTGCTGTTTCTCATTCTGTCGAAGCGACCTCATCCGCGCTTCTATCCCTATTGATGTTGGATTTGAACGAGCGCACGGCCTTAAAGAAATGATTTCTGTTAGTAGGAATGTTCCTTCTTAGGTCGGATTAATGCCGTTACGTAAATATAATTCAGATATGCCGGATAGTCTTCGGCCGATCACTGAAGGCGACAAGGTGGGGTGCCTTTCCACCCCACTTTCCAGTGCTTTGCGATTGGGGAAGGTCACGGAAGGGTGACAGATGCAAGCGAAACCGTCGGCGTCCTTAGCTTCCGCACGAGAAGAATGGCAACAGAAGTTCGCAAAAAACAAGGCACGGCTTTTGAAAGATTCTTTCTTCGCCGGTTCCTTAAAAACTCTGTCTGACAGCGGGGCGGATCAGGAAATGGTGATTTCCCTGCTTTACTACACTCTGCCGATCAAACACGGGAAGGGTGGAATCCACTTTTTCAAGCGAAGAGCGCAAGCCTTGAGAGCAATCGCGCACAGCCTCGAACGAGACGCCTCATCGCTTGAGGATTATTATTCTTCGCCCTTGAACTTCGCGGACATCTGGCCAGGATTAACCTTCCCCGGCGATACGCAAGAGGTGAGGACCTCAGACGAACTGAAAGCCATTCCCAAGGCCCTGATTGCGGATATGCGGGCTTTCGCCAAGACTCTCGATGAGGAAGCAAGCCGATTTATCAAGTGCTCAAGGTTGAGCGGGCGTGCTGCGGATGACTTCTACATCCGCGAGCTTTTGCGCTATGTCTTCGAGACGACCGGCAAATATCACGAAGGGGTACTCGCGGACCTCTTGCAGTTTGTGCACGGGGAACTTGGATCAAACAGAGAGTTCTCAAGCGAGCAACTGAAGAAGGTCAGTCAGAGGCACTTGAGAAACCTTATTCAGTCGAAAAAGTGCTGAGTGCTCTGGCTCCTGCAAGGGGGACAAGCCGAACTCCTGATAATGTAATCGGAGTGTCCCTTGGAATGCGCGTCAATTTGCGTACTCTCGCCTCAACACTTGTGATGCCCCGACAGCGGGCGTCAAGGGAGAGTACATATGGCTATCGATCCGCAAAATGCGCTTGATGCGAGACAGGCAGCGCGGTATCTGGGAGTATCTGAGGCCGTCCTTCGGCTGTGGCGTTCGGGGTCGAAGGGACCTCGTTTCTTCCGAGCTGGCGAAAAACTGGTTCGCTACCGCCGCGCCGATCTTGATGCCTGGATAGAGGAGCGACTGAGTGATCCGGCAATTCTCGAGGCGCGGTGAGCATGGCGAACACAAAGCGAGCTGCCACCGTGCCTAAGCCGCGACCGCCAAAGACCACCGCCACTGGCCGTGGCTGGCGTTTGTTTACTGCACCAAAACACGCAGGCCAGCATGTGCCGGAGCAAACGCACCCGGTGCAGAACCAAGGCAAGAAGTGCGCTGATATGGCGAGCGGATCAAAAGACAGTCCGATCCTTACTTGGCAGGGCGCAGACCTTCCGCGTGTCTCGCCGGGCGACTATCAGGCCGTGTGTGTTGGCTGGCAAGGCCCGGAATGGTGCCGAGCCTTCCGGCGCTGGAGTCTCCGTCTGGAGTTTTCGCTTATGACGGGCGAAGGGACAGTCTCCGCATTCTTCAATATGGGCAGCGACGCTATAGGACCGCATATAGGCCGCCGATCTCGTTTGTATGCGGTTTGGTCTCTGGCGAACGGAGAAGCGCCCCGGAAAGGCCAGCAAATGACGTGGGAGACGTTCACAGACCCGGCGCTGCTGTATCTGGTGCGCGTGGCCGACAGCGTGAAGGACGGGAAGGACGCGGCCAAGCCGGATGCGCTAGTCTACAGCCGCGTGACCGAAATTCTGAAAATCGAGCGGCAATGAAAACGAAAATCGAGCGACCCCAATCCTTTAATCATTTAATCCGTCAATCATTTAATCAGGAATCATCTAATCAGAGAATCACCCAATCAACTAATCAACCAATCAAGAAGGCATCCGCTCAGAACAGCGACAAAAACAGGGACAAGAGTTTTCAAGTTTCGCCTGTTGCCGGGCGAAGGTCAGAGCAACCCAAAAACTCAAACCACAAGGGGCGGAGTTTCATACCTCCGCCTCAGGCATTTCCTCCACCGAGTAGTGCCCTCTTGTAAATCTCATTCTGTCGGGTATCGTGGACCCTATGAAACGTAGTTCACAAAGTCGAGCTCAATCGTTGCTGTCCTGTTTTCGGGGTAGTCACGAGCGAACGCAAGGCGGTACGTCCCGTGAAAACTACAAGCTGGCCGGCACAAAGGGCAGCAAGAATAAATCAAAGTCTAAATCGCAGAAGGAGAGGTGCTGAATGCTCTACAAAAGAGGAAACCAGCTTTGGTATAAGTTCAGATTCGCTATCAAGAATTCGGACGGTAGCAAAAAGAACTTTATGATCCGCCGCCCTGCGAGAGTGCGGAACCGCAAAGACGCAAATGACGTAGAGCGGGAACATCGGCGGGCGCTGTCTCTCGGACAGGTTCACCCGAATGATCCCTGGCCGAAAGCGACTACAAGCGCTCCGCCCGTGTTCCGGGCATTCGCCAAGGAATTCATGCAATACGCCAAGACGCACACAAAACCGGGAACGCACACGTTCTACAGGGTGTGCCTTGAGCGGTTGTTGACGTTCGCTGCCATTGCGGATGCCCCGCTGGACGCGATTACAGGCGAAACCGTGAGCCGGTACGCACGGCATCGGCAGGAGGTGCCGGAGAATTCCGTTGTGACCGTGAACGGCGATCTGCGCACACTGAGGCGGGCGCTACACCTTGCGGTGGAGTGGGGCAATCTGGACCGAGTGCCAGCTATTCACGAATTGCCGCAAGCCAAGGGCAGGGACCGCGTGGTGAGTTTCGAGGAAGAGGCAAAGTATCTGGCGAGGGCTTCCGGCAATCTGCGTGATGCGACGATTTTGGCCGTGGATACCGGGATGCGCCCGAACAGCGAGCTATTTCCGCTCCGGTGGGTCGATGTAGACTTGGCAATACGCAGAGAATGCCCTCACGGTGTCATCCACGTTCGCCAGGGCAAGACGGAGAGCGCACAGCGAAGCCTTCCCCTCACTCCACGCGCTGCCGAGGTTCTACAGAGGCGGAAGAAAGCGGCTGAGGCGAAGGCGAAGCAATCCGCGTTTGTGTTATCAGAGGCGAAGGCGAAGCAATCCGCGTTCGTGTTTCCGGGCGCCGGCATTTCAGGGCACATCATATCCTTACAGCACCCGCATAGAACCGCAATCGAGGATTCAGAACTGGAGAGCTTTGAGTTCTATTGTTGGCGACACACATTCGGAACCCGCGCTGCGCAATCAGGGATGGACAAATATACATTGGCTCGGCTCATGGGGCACAGTTCGCCTTCCGTGGCCGCCCGGTATTACATACACGTCACAGAGACACATGTTGCAGCCGGGTTCGGGAAGTTTGTCGAGTACCAGACGCGGAACGTGGCGGAGGGATTGGCCGCAGCTTTCCCCGCAGCAACGCAGCAAATCCAGTAGTATTTGTGAATCTGTGGCACAACCTGTGGCACAGCAAACTTGAAACTGGCTGAAAGTTATTCATTCTGCGTGGTAAGTCGCTAGATTCTCAATCTTAAAACCCGGGTTCGATTCCCGGTAGCGCTACCAGATAAGATCAGCTAAAGCCCGCTCAATCAGCGGGCTTTATTATTGCGTGAAAAATGCCGCAGGCGGTTCAAGCTGTGGCGAAGAGTGTTAAATCGAGTGTGCCTGATGGAACCAACGGGTACGCCTGAACGTATCATTTCGTATGAAGATTACCTGCTCAGCTGTTCTCATGCTCTTTTCTGTTTTCCCCCTTCTAGCGCAAGTGACCGTGCCGGTAATGGTCAATACGGGTGCGGGCAAGGTGGAAATGGTAGTTTCTGGCTCAGGTCGTCCTGCCGCTGTTTTTGAATCCGGCTTTAGCGACACCTACGAATACTGGGATGCGGTCGTGGCAAGCGTGTCTACCAAGGTGCAGACAGTACGGTATAACCGTGCCGGCTTCGGGCATTCCCCTATGACTGACAGGCCGCGAACTGCTGTGGAGATTGCGACAGAACTCCATACAGCTCTAGCCAATGCGAATGTCGCTTCTCCCTACATTCTGGTTGGGCATTCGGCGGGAGGAATGTACGTCCGGGTCTTCGCACACCTCTTCCCAGCCGATGTTGCTGGGATCGTGCTTGTGGACCCCGCCCCTGAGGCTTTCTATTCAATGTTGGCCCAGGAAGATCCTGCACTGTGGAAGATGATGCAAGAAGATCTAAAGAACTCACCGCCCGGAGCCGGGGCACAGATGAACGAGAATGACAAGACCGTGGAAGAAGTGAAGGCCGCGTTTCCTCTACCGAAGGTTCCTGTCGTGGTGATTTCAGGAACGAAAGCGCAACCGCCGGTCTTTACTCCGGAACGCCGGAAAGAAATGACGTCCCTTCAAGCGGCGCTCGTACAACAGATGCCCGGGGCTCAGCACGTGGAGGCTACCGGATGTGGCCACAATATTCCCGGCGATTGCCCTTCAATCATCAGTGACACCATACTGAAAATGGCCGCGAAGCCGGCTGGAAAGTGATTTCTTTAATCACGCTGCTGCGGTGCATCGGCCTCGCGCCGTTAGAAAGAGATTACGAGGTTGCTCGATCGACGCTATACAAACAGAGATCAATGAGAAAGTTGCCTTTAGCCTGGCTACTAGTTTCTCAAACTTAAAACGGGTTCGATTCCCGGTAGCGCTACCAGATAAGATCAGCTAAAGCCCGCTCAAACAGCGGGCTTTATTATTGCGTGAAAAATACCGCTGGCGCTCATTCATCCTTCATAGCGCGAATAACGGGTTGTAAGCAAGTGCGTTCGAGAGAACATCGCGCATTGCGGAGGGAAAATCTCTGTTTATTAATTCCGGAGGCAGCACAGCCGCGCACGCCCGGGCTTTGGCCTTGGAACCAATGCTATAAAAATCGCAGCAGCGGCAATTGCCGGTATACTGTTGTCGCCGGAAAAGCATAATGGAAGTCCCGGTCAAAATGAAAGAGGTAATCATGTTAAGAATATTCACAGTCATAAGTATTGCAGCAGTGCTGGTATCTTCCGCCGGTATCGCACAGAACACGGCCAGCCCAAGATTGAAAGCACATTGCACAGTAATGCAGTGGGAGGAAGTCGCAGCGGAAGGTAGCGCACGAGTTCTGTACTATTTGTGCATACCTGTTACACCGGAGAATCAAAAGGAGTTCGACACCAAGGGCGGTGATGAGATGGGTCTCTCCAAGCGCGTAGCGCAACTCATGTGCGAAAAAAATGGCTACGAAACAGGGGCGATATCATTTGCATTCCAGCCAGGGTTCGACCAGCTACCGTTACGCAAGAAAGTCCCCACAGTTTTGGGCACCGAGGCAGACGGCACGGTGTACTTTCCCAGCGTTGTCGAATGTTTGAAAAATTGAACAAGCCTTAGGAATTAGTTGAAACTCGCCCTTAATGTATACGTACCGGTTTGTATCCAGTAAAAAAAGAAATGCAGGAGATGGCCGTGAGTCCATCTCCCGCACGAGTACTGCCTGAAGTGTTTACAGACAAGGCGCCGCAGCCTGACGACGCCAGGCTAAGAGCATCAAGAGGGCTAAGGGCAGGCTCAAGAGGGTCCGTGAAGCCGGCTCGGGGGAGACATACACTTCCACAGGGTCTGAAAATGTTCCAGAGCCTATAAAGTCTGTGTCTGGATCAAAGTTTGGGTTGTTAGGATCGACGCTGAACAGGTCGTAGTCAACGTTGATGGTTCCGGAAAAGGAGATGCCTGGAGGATCGGTGGCGAAGAGATCGAACTCGCCCGTTCCTGTCATAGCACTCTTGTTCCATGGCGAAACAATCGACGCGCTTTCCGGCGACGGCCCGGCTACATAGAACTGGCTTCCGATGTAGTCCGAGTAGCTTCCATAGAGTGGCGAGCCGGCGAAATTAGAGTCGGCCAAAACCACCCATTCAGTCGCGCTGTTGTCAGTGAGGGTAAAGCCCCAGCCCACCACCTGCCCGGGTACCGCACCTACGGCGCCATTGGAAGGGATGAGCGTGAGCGAGATATCGTCAGCATGCGCGCCGAGGGCAAAAGCCGCGGCAGCCATGAGCGTCAACACAGATCGTATTGCAAAGTATTTCATTGATTGCCTCTCCTTTTGTCTTATCGGAACTGGTTGCCTAGCACGTAGGTGCCGGTGTCGTAGGTTGCCGAACTCCACGGCGCACTCATCGTAAATCGCGCCAGAGCGGAGCAGCCGGTGAAGTTGATGGTAAAGTTAGCGCTCGCTGTACCGCCAGTGGGGATGTCACCGAGGGAAACCGGGAACGAACTCGGCGGAGTAATCACTGGCGAGCAAGCCGCTCCCGATGTCTGGGTCAGCGTGAAGCCAGTAATCTGCGTCGCATAAGCCGGACCCACAGTGCCGTTGGTAGCGGTCACGGTCCACACGCGCGCGTTTTGCGCGCCTGTCTTGCTGCTCACCGCGAAGGTCATGCCGAATCCCGGCAACTGGGTTGGATCGACAATGCCCCAATATGCGGGCTTGGCTTGCAGGTTCATGTCAAAGGGCAGCGGATAGTCGGTGCGAGTGACCGGGAAGCTATCCAGCCATGTGTCGTCGTCCGCCATGCCCCAGATGGTCACGTCGCTGATCTTGCCCTTCAACTGGCGGAAGGCTTCAAAGTACTGCGCGTAGAGCCATCCCTCCTCAGCCAGAACCGATGGCGGAATGCCGTTTCCGTAATTCGATGAGGTGTCGCCTGCGTTGTAGACGCTGATATCCATCTCGGTGATTTGCTGGTTGATGCCGGGGAAATCCGCGGCGATGGTGTTGACCGCATTGGCCACCGCGGCGACCGATGGATAATTGATGGCGCTGTGCGTCTCATGGCCGACGCCATCGATGGGAATGCCGCGGCTCTTCAAGTCCTGAATCACCTGCACAAGGCAGGCGAGACGGTTGGGGTCCGCGGTGCTGTAGTCGTTGATGAAGAGCAGTGTGCCGGGCGGCGCATACTGCCGGGCAGCCTGCAGGGCAATGTCAATGTAGCTCTTGCCAAGCACCTGATAGAACGGCCCGTGCGCCAGACAATCCGGCTGGCTGGGATCGAGCGGTTCATTCACCACATCCCAGAGATACACCTTATTGCCGAAGTGCTGCACCTCGCTTTGAATGTGTTCCTGTATATTCGCAGTTACTGTTGCCTGATTTGCGGGCGAGTTTGTTCCGTCCCCAGTTGCATACGACGGCGTCTGCGCGCCCGATGCCCAAACCAGATTATGGCCGCGCACCTTCATGTTGTTGCATACAGCTTCGTTCACGAGATTGTCGCCATTGGTAAAGGTGTAGGCGCCCAGCGTGGGTTCCACCGAGCTCCACTTCAGGTCGTTGCCCGGCGTTAAGCTGTCAAAATGCGTCGTCAGCAGTTGCGCATGCGCTCCCGACAGATCGGTGGTATCCACCGCTGCGCCTATCGGGAAATACGACGAAAGCGACTGGTAGATCGACGGAATGTTCGTCTGGATGCTCGGCGGCGCCACATAAGACAACTGCAAGTCGTCAATGTAGAACGAGACCAGGTCGTTGCCTGACGCGGGCACGGTCTGCAGATAGAGCGATGCCTGGCCGGTGTCATAGGCGCTGGACATGGTGTAGTTCATCACGCTGATCTGGTGCCAGTTGCCGTCCGCCAAAACCGTGACGCCGGGATAGCCGCTCACGCTGGGATAGCTGGTGGTTCCGCTCTTGGTCGTCTGCAGGCTCATGTTGATCACGTGCGACGATCCATCGGCCGGAGTAAGCAGCACCCACACACTCACGTTATATGTGGAACCGACATACATCTTGTTACTCACGCTGATCGATGGCCCATCATAGTTGGCGATGCGCCCCGTGGTCAGCAGGCTGTGAGTGCCACTGTGCGCCGCTGCGGTGGAGTTAGCGACGGTCGAACTGCCGGAGCGCGAACTCCAGCCGTCCAAACCGCCATCTTCAAAGGTCGTGGTAATGCCGGTGTTGTCCTGCTGGCTTGGGTTCGGAGGCGGCGGCGACAGCTCACCGATCGTCACGTCGCTGACGTAGAAGGAATCTGTCGCGCTGCTCGATTGGAGGTAGAGATCCAGAGTCGTTGGCGGTCCCGGCAGATTGCTGAAGCTCAAGGTGCCCTGCACCTTGGTCCATGCCGTATTTGACAATGCCGCCGAGGTGGCAATCGTTCCATATGCGCCGGTAGTCGCGCAGTCGGCCGTCTTGGTCGATAGCGAGACCGTCGGATTGCTTGCATCCGGCGCTGCCAGCATTACATAGGCGCTGATCTGGTAGATCGCGCCGGGCACGAAATTATTCACGCTCAGCAGGTTCAGGGCCGGGCCCATGTAGCCCGCCGTCCGATTCGACACCAGCAGGCTGGTGGTATTGCTATTCGGATCAGCCAGCGGCGAGGTCACCGCGGTCAGCGTCGGCGATCCGAAGGGGAACCAGCCGTCCGTGCTGCCGTTGAAGGTGTAGCTCGCGATCGTCGCTCCGTTGGGTGGCGGCGCAGTCTCGGTAATCACCACATCGTCGAGATAGAAGCCTTCACTGGTTGCTCCGCCTATCAACTGCGCATACAAGGTCAGGCTTGTCGTGGTCGTGGTCGGCGTGTAGGTGCCGCCGATCTGCGCCCAGCCGGTGTCGGTCACGGCAACTGTGTAGTTTCCGACGGTGATATAGTTGGTGCCAGTCGAATCGACCTGAACCATCGAAAAATTCGCATTGCCGGTAGGGTTGCCAGAAGCCAGTTGGACCCAGCCTGTGATCGTATACGTCGCGCCGGGCAGCAACACGCTGCTCAGGTTAATAGACGGCCCGCCGTGTCCGGCGGGGGCTGTCGAGGCAGTCGTCGTCAAAAGGCTGTAAGAGCCTGTATAAGCTGCCGCGTTTGTTGCCACCGGCGTGCTGGCGCCGTAAAACGAGCCCCAGCCTTCGGCGGTTCCGTCTTCAAAGTCGTAAGTTGCCACTGTTTGTGCTCTCAGGCACACGCCACCGAGCATTGCAATTGTGACTGTCAGCAATGCGGCGCGCGCGATCAAGCCAATCGACAGACTCTTATTCGGACACAGATGTGAGGGATTCATCTCGTATCTCCTATTCAGATGTGTTGTTGGACCGGGTTCGAACAGTTCGTCGTACGCCCAAATTTTTAGGGATTCCAAGTAATGGGATATACTCGGGCACGAAAAGTATATGTATATCCTGGAAAAAGAGTCAAGAAAAACTTGATCTGATCTCAGGACCGGCGCATATCAATAACAATATGAAGCAGATGCCATGGCTGTAAGCGATTGGCATCTAATCGATAGACTGTTGGAATCACAATCTTAAAACCAGGGTTCGATTCCCGGTAGCGCTATCAAGTCTCCTCTTTCGTGTTGATATGTGAAGCCATCTAAATCCACTACCGCCAATTGAACTACAGTTGAAACACACAGCGGTGAAAACGCTTTCTAGCAATTAAGTGATATTGTCATCATCGAAATGCTTGCTGGAATCCGCTGATTGATTTCTGGATTTGCTCCAAGGGAATGGTCAGCGAGAGGCGAATATAACCGGAACGCCCGAAGCCGGTGCCGGGGACGGCCAGCACGCCTTCCTCCGCCAGCCTTTTGGTAAAGGCAATGTCGTCGGGGATGGGCGTCTTAAGGAAGATGTAGAACGAGCCTTCGGGGCGCCGCACCTGGTAGCCGATTTTCTCCAGCGCATCGCAAAGAACGTTCCGCTTTTGCTCGTAGATCGATGCGTCGATGGTTTCGTCGAGCGCTTCCAGCATCACCCACTGCCAGATGGCGGGCGCGTTGATATAGCCCAAAATGCGATTGTTGAAAGCGCAGGCGCGGCGCAGATTTTCGGCATCCTCCAGATGCGGCGAGAGCGCCAGGTAGCCGATGCGTTCGCCGGGCAATCCCAGCGACTTTGACCAGGAGTTGCAGATTGCCGTCTGGGCGATGAGCGAGGCCACCTCGGGCTGCCGCTTGCCGTCAAAGACATAGGACTTATACGGCTCGTCGCTGATGACGGTAATGGGCTGGCCGACGCTGGCCAGCATCGCTTGCAGATCGCGCAAGACGCTCTCAGGATAAACACGGCCGGTGGGGTTGTTGGGCGTGTTGAGAATCAGGGCGCGGGTGCGAGAAGTGATGGCCTCTCGGATGCGCTCCACGTCGGGCAGGAAATCGGCGTCGGTTTCGACAGGGACCATGCAACCGCCGTGATTGGCGATATAGAACTGGTACTCGGAGAAGCAGGGCATCAAAACGATGACTTCGTCGCCGGGGTCGAGGATCGACTTGAGAATTACGTTGCAAGCGCCCGCGGAGCCGACCGTCATAAAAACGTCTTCAGCGGTGAAGGCAAGGCCGGTCTCTCTTTGGAGTTTTCGCGCGACGGCCTCGCGGAGCTGCGGATAGCCCGGATTGGGCATATAGCCATGCGAGCCGGGGCGGTTGGCGGCCACCACGCGCCGCAACGCATCGAGCACCGCGGGGGGCGGCTCGACATCGGGATTGCCGAGGGAGAAATCGCAGATCGCGTCGGCTCCGCGCTCGCGCTTCAGCCGCACGCCCTCCTCGAACATGCGTCGAATCCAGGAGGCGTTCTCGAGTTGCGCGGCGATGGTCTTTGATATTGGCATAGTCGTGGCCTTCCGAGTGAATGATTCTTCCTTCATTCATATCAGAACAAGAATTCAGTTGATAAAATCCATTTCAGGTTCAATCACCGGAGACGTTCAAATCTATTCGTGGATACGCTCCGGTACATAGTCATTGCTGACCCTTTGATGTTTGAGACACTGACGGCTTGGTGGGGATTGGTCTATTGGTAGCCATCCGTTTGAGCGTTTCCAATAATCGGCTTCCTTCTCCATAAAGTGCCTCGACCACCCTCTCCCTATCTTTCCTTGCGTGCGAGATACGCCATTCGATCCATTCATCGGAACGGTTCGGATTTACCAAATCCGTAAGCAACAAGTTAACAGTGTCCTCACAAGTCTCGAATTGTCGCTCAAGTGATTCGATATCGGGACTGGCGATGTTACCAAATAAATCTCGTTTATATGACGAAATAACGAGATCCGTATTACCGCCGCAGCCGTCCACCCATTTCTTTGTCTGAAACATGACATAGCAGATCGCTAATACAAGTTCGTCAAGATCCATAAATGAATTACAGAACCTCTCGAGGAGGCTCTTCGCTAATATCAGTCCACTACCTACACAATCCCCGCCATATTCAATCTGTCGGACCGTCGTGCCACTGGCTTTAAACAGGCACTCATAATTATTAACTTCATTTTTTACGGAGACAACAATAAGTAAATCGCATCCAGGTCTATCATCTCTTGGAAATCCAGAATATGGTGCAATATAACGCTCGAAAGAAGATGAAATTTCCTTTTGGATTATGTCGCGAACATCATCCGGCATTCGCATCACACACGGAGAATATTCCCAAAATAATGCGTGCTGAATCCGCTCTCCAACAGTTTCAATCAGTTCTGTGTCACCAGCTCCAGTAATGGCGACGCAAAGCCCTTGATCACACATCTGTCTGATCTTTTCAGTATTATTCTTCGTATAGCCAGTAGTCTCCTGCGTATCGGCGCAGAGCACAATACCTTCCAAGCACACATATCCAGCTGCGATGGTCATCTTACATTTTCTCCATGACCGCTTTGGATTAGCTTCAGCAGGAGCGGCTTAGGTCTCAATGAAATCATCTGGTGTTCCCTTAGTCAAGTGATCAAGCTTGACTAAAGTTCTGTCCTGACACAAAGTGCTCAACTATTTCAGCAATTCATCCCCGGCCAGCACGCTGACGCCCGCCTTCTGCAAATGCGCAATGGCCGCATCCGGATCGGCGAAGCGAAAGATGAGGATTGCCTGGCCTTCGCATTGAAAGGGGAAGGCATACATATACTCGATGTTGATGCCGCTTCCGTCCAGCGCTCCCAGCACGTCGGCCAAGCCTCCCGGATGGTCTGGCACCTGTATGGCGAGAACCTCTGTCACCTTCACGGCATATCCATGGGATTCAAGAAGCCCGGCAGCCTTTTTCCAGTCAGAGACAATCATGCGCACAATGCCGAATTGCTGCGTGTCGGCGAGATACAGCGAACGGATATCGATGCCATTCTCCGCGAGCAGGCGCGCGGGGGCGGCGATGTGTCCCGGCTTATTTTCAACAAAGAGGGAAATCTGTTGAATCTTCATGATGTCCGCCTGTCGATGACGCGCTTTGCTTTGCCTTCGCTGCGCGCCAGAGAATTCGCCTCGACCAACGCCACGCGCACGCGGATGCCGAGCACGTGATCGAGCGCGCCCTGAATTCTGCCTTGCAGCCCCTGCAAAGCTCCAATCTTGTCGTTGAACATATGGGGCGTAACTTCGACCTGCACTTCCATCTGGTCCAATCCCTGCTCGCGGGTAAGAATGATCTGGTAATTGGGCAATGTGCCCTCGATCTCGAGCAATGCGGACTCCACTTGCGATGGGAATACATTGACGCCGCGAATAATGAGCATATCGTCGCTGCGACGGCCGATGCGGGCCATGCGCCGGATGGTGCGCCCACACTCGCATTGGCCGGTCAGAAGCATGGTGATATCGCGCGTGCGATAGCGGATCATGGGTATGGCCTGCTTGCTCAAGGTGGTCAGCACCAGTTCGCCTTCGCTGCCGTCGGGCAGCGGCTCGCCAGTATCGGGATCGACAATCTCCGGGTAAAAATGATCTTCAAAGATGTGCAGGCCTTGATGGCAGCGACATTCGCAGGCCACGCCCGGCCCGATAATCTCCGAGAGGCCGTAGATATCGAATGCCTCGACGCTGCTTCTATTTTCAATGTGCCTGCGCATGGATTCGGTCCATGGCTCGGCGCCAAAAACTCCCGCGCGGAGCGGCAGTTCCTTCATATCCACGCCGAGCTCGGCGGCGCGGTCGATGAGGTGCAGAAAATAGGTTGGAGTGCAGCAGATGGCTGTTACGCCAAAGTCCTTCATCAGCATGATCTGCCGGTCGGCATTGCCGCCGGAGGTGGGTACGACCGCCGCACCCAGAGCTTCAGCGCCGTAGTGAGCGCCGAGGCCGCCGGTGAAGAGGCCATAACCGTAGGCAATCTGCATGATGTCGCCGCGATGCAAGCCGCAGCCGGCGAAACAACGGACCAGCACAGAGGTCCATACATCGATGTCCTGCTTGGTATAGGCGACCACGATGGGTTTGCCGGTGGTTCCGCTGGAGGCGTGGAGCCGGACCACATCCTTCATGGGGCTGGCAAAAAGTCCGAAGGGGTAAGTGTCGCGCAGATCGCTCTTCACGGTGAAGGGCAGTTTGGCGATGTCTTCAAGGCCGCGAATATCCTGGGGCGCGAGGCCGCGCTCGGCCATGCGCGACTGGAAGTGCTTGACCTGCTGCGAGGCGCGCGCCACCACTGCCTTCATGCGCTGCAACTGGAGTTCGCGAAGCTGCGCAATCGGAGTGTAATCCGGCACGCTGGCGGGATGACAACCGGTAGCGCTCGCTTCCAGAATCGAATTCATTTTCCTCGCCCGATGGAAAACGCCAGCAGATTTGCCTCATGCAGTTTCTCGGCCAGGTTGCGCTTGATAGCGGCGGTCCAAGCATCGACGGAAAACTGCAAATGACGGCTCAAGATTCCCAGCAGCGCCACGTTGATGCTTTTCTTGTTGGGCAAGCGGGATTCGTCGATCTGAGAAGGCTCAATGAGGACGCCTCCCTGGCCGAGCGACGCGATATTCACCGGGACCTGATCCTCCGCGATGACCACCAGGAAATCCGCTTCGCCCTGCGGCACCATGGGGCTGAAAACGCGCTCGCCGAAACGCACATCGCTGGAGACGGAGCCGCCGCGCTGGCTCATGCCATGCAGCTCGCTCTTCTTCACATCCAGCCCTGCGCCGAAGACCACGTCGGCCAGAATGTCGGAGGCCTTGAGCACGCCTTGTCCACCCAATCCCGCGATCACCACGTTAGTCGGTTTGCTGCTCATTGCACCTCTCGTAATCGCGGATAGCGCGCGTTGCCAGCAAGCAATCGCGGCGGGCAATCACCACGGAAAGCTCCGGCTTATCCAAACAAGATTGAATCAACGCCTGGAATTTATTCAGGTCCAGCGTGGGGTCGATGACGTGAACATTGCGCACGCCCAGGGTGCGCGCCAGGTCCTCGAAGACCACCTTGCCGGTTCTGGCATGAGATAAATTGCGCCCGGTCCCCGGATGTTCCTGCATCCCCGTCATGGCGGTGATGCCGTTGTCCAGGATCAGCACGACATGGCCTGTGGGCGGCGGGTTGTAGACCATCTCGACCAGGCCGGTGATGCCGCTATGCACAAAAGTGCTGTCGCCGATCACGCTGACCACGCGCTTGGCTTGCTCGGGCGGCAGCGTATGGCGCAGTCCCAGGCCAACACCGATGGCCGCGCCCATGCACACCAGCGAATCCATGGCCTCGAAGGGAGGAAAGGATCCCATGGAATAGCAGCCAATGTCGCCGGGAACGATGCAGTCCAGATTCTTCAGGGCCTGGTAGGAGCTGCGGTGCGGACAGCCGGGGCAAAATGACGGCGCCTTGCCGGGAACGCGTTTAGGCTCAGGCGAACAATCACCATCGAGTATGCGGCGAACGCGAGCCGTATTCAGTTCACCAAAGCGGTACATATCCGGCTTGCCTTCGACGGCGATACCGGCGGCGCGCGCGCCCTCCACCAGATACGGCTCGCCCTCTTCGACAACGATGCAGCGCTTGACGCCGGCGGCGAAGGCGCGCATCCGCTCCACTGGTAGCGGATAGGTCATTCCCAGCTTCAGCACGCTGGCTTCAGGCGCAACTTCGCGCACATGCTGGAAGGAAACGCCGGAGGTGATAATGCCCAGCGAGGACGAGCCGGCGATCTGCTCGTTGGGGCCAGACTCATCGTTCCATGCGGCCATCTCGGCTAGCGTCTTGCGCAGCCGCACATGGGCCGGACGCGCATTGGGAGGAAGCATGACGCGGGAGGCAAGATCGTGCTCGAAGTGCGCCGGACCTGACGGGGGAATGGTCACCGTGCCGCGCCGGACGATGGATTTGGAATGACAGACGCGCGTGGTCAAACGCAGCAGAACAGGCGTGTGCCATCGCTCGGAGATTTCAATGGCGCGGAGCGTGAACTCATAGGCTTCCTGCGAATCCGATGGCTCCAGCATGGGCACCGCGGCAGCCAGCGCATAACGCCGGTTGTCCTGCTCATTCTGACTGGAGGCCATCCCCGGATCGTCGGCCGTAACAACGATCAGAGCTCCGTCCAGCCGGATGGAGGCCACGGTGAACAAGGGGTCCGCGGCAACATTCAGCCCGACGTGCTTCATGGTTACAATGGCGCGCTTGCCGGCAAAGGCGACGCCAATCGCCACTTCCAGCGCCACTTTCTCGTTGGGCGACCATTGCGCTCGCCCGCCGAGAGCTTCGAAGGTTTCCAATATTTCCGTGGAAGGTGTGCCAGGATAGCCGGTTCCGAGCGACACCTCGGCGTCGAAGGCAGCCATGGCTACCGCCTCGTCACCGCTCAGTAGCGACAGCGCGCGCTCTTGTACAGGATTATCCAACATGATGCCCTTTTTTTGCGGTCTTGAGGTTAGTTTACACGATATGCGCTCAGCCTTTCTTTCCTCATCCAATCGACGCTTCCCAACATTCAGCGCCGTACACTATGCTGATTGAGTTGCCGAGGAGGATTTATGTTGACGCGCCGACGTTTTGCCGCTCTTTCCGCCGCTGCCGCCGGGGCTGCGCTGGCCGTGCCGATGAAGCTGCAGGCTGCCGCTACCCGCTCCGGGCTGGAGTTCGGAGTGCAGATTTATATGGTTCGGGAGCTGCTCCAGCCGGCGCAATTGCCCGCCACGCTGCGCATGATCCACGAGATCGGCTACGCCAGCATCGAGACTTATCCTCTGATCTACAACCGTTCCGCGAAGGAGTTGAAGACGCTGATCGCGGGGACCGGCCTTGAGGCGCCCAGCGGCCACTTCGAATATGACACGCTCGAAGAACATGTGGAGTATGCCGCCGAGTTGGGCGTTGAGTATATGATCTGCGGAATGATCGCGCGGCCGCTGTGGGACTCGGTTGATGGATTCAAGCAGGCCGCCGCGCATCTGAACAAGGCAGCGGTCAAGGCGAGAGCGGCGGGGTTGAAGCTCGGTTACCATCCGCACAATTACGAGTTCAAGAAGCTGGAAGGCGGGAATGGCTTCGATGTGCTGATGCGCGAGCTGGACCCGGCGGTAAAGCTGGAGTTGGACATCTATTGGGCCGTCGAGGGCGGCGCAGATCCGCTCGCGCTGATGAAAAAGTACAGCGAGCGGCTGGCGCTTATTCACATTAAAGACCGCAAGCCGGTTGCAGGGTTTACTTATTCGCCTATGGACAAGCAGGCGGCGCACTTCACCGAGGCCGGCTCCGGCACGATTGATTGGAAAGCGATGCTGAGCGAGGCGCGGCGGTTGGGCGTCAAGCAATACTTTGTCGATCAGGACGGCTATGATGTGCCGGTGGAAGAGAGCTTGCGCCGCAACTGGAAATATCTGTCGACGTTGAGCCTGTAGAGGTCGTAGGGTGCGGCGTGGACCAGGAGGTCCACGCGACAGCCGGCCTGGAGGCCAGCGCTACCTGTTGTTTCAGCGATCGGCAAACTTGAGCCAAGCAGGAGATCCACTCTATATAGTAGGTGAAACGCTCTAACTCCTTTATTATCAGTTGTTATAAAATTAGACAAAATTAATCTAATTATTTCTTGCCGGACCCAACTTTCCTTGCTACGCTTCAAGTACCCCTTTCCCCCGGAACGGGTGCAGTCGAGTTCGTCGTAAGTCCTGCTCTGGCATCCCCCCAGGCAATAGACTTAAACGGATCATAGAGTTTATATGACTGCTCGAGGTCTGGCTGCTCATATTTTGCGGCTTCCCCCAGACGCGCCAAGGGCGCAGCCAATTGGCTGCGCCCTTGGTGTTTGAGCCGGCAAGTGCCGGGTTAGCTAGTGGTGTGGGCCGGGCCGGTCTGCTTCTCTTCGAGCGCTGCTTGCGCGGCGGCCAGACGGGCCGTCAGCAAACGGAAGGGCGAGCAGGAGACGTAGTTGAGGCCGATTCTGTGGCAGAACTTGACGGACTCTGGATCGCCGCCATGCTCGCCGCAGATGCCCACCTTGAGAGTGGGGCGTGTGGCGCGGCCCTTGGTGGTGGCCATCTTCACAAGTTGCCCAACGCCCGCCTGGTCAAGGGTGGCGAAGGGGTCCTGCTTGAAGATGCCCGCCTTCATGTAGGCCGGCAGGAATTGGTTGATGTCGTCGCGGCTGATGCCGAAGGTGGTCTGCGTGAGGTCGTTGGTGCCGAAGCTGAAGAACTCGGCTTCTTCGGCGATCTGGTCGGCGGTGAGGGCGGCGCGGGGTAGCTCGATCATGGTGCCCACCATGTAATCGACCTTGACGCCCTTCTCCTTGAAGACTTCCTCGGCAACGCGGCGCACAATGGTGGCCTGGTTGCGCGTTTCTTCGATGGTGGCGACGAGCGGAATCATGATCTCGGGATGCGGATCGGCGCCCTTGCTCTTGACAATGCAAGCGGCCTCGAGGATGGCGCGAACCTGCATCTCGGTGATCTCTGGGAAGGCGATGCCGAGGCGGCATCCGCGCAGTCCGAGCATGGGATTCTGCTCGTGCAGCTCTTCGACGCGCTCCAGCAACGTGCGCAGTTCCTTGAGCTTGGGCGAGCGTGGCTTGGTGTCAACGAGGTGCTGAATCTCGACCATCAGATCCTCGCGCTTGGGCAGGAACTCGTGCAGCGGGGGATCGATGGTGCGGATGGTGACGGGCAGCGACTCCATGGCCTTGAAGAGGCCGACAAAGTCGGCGCGCTGCATGGGTAGGAGCTTCTTGAGGGCGGCGCGGCGATCCTTCTCGTTGTCGCAGAGGATCATGGCGCGCATGTGTCCGATGCGGTCTTCGGCAAAGAACATATGCTCGGTGCGGCAGAGGCCGATGCCTTCCGCGCCAAACATGCGAGCATTCTTGGCGTCGCGCGGGATGTCGGCGTTGGCGCGAATGCGGAGGCGGCGAACGGGATCGACCCAGCTCATGAAGGTAACCAGATCGGGATCGTCGGGCTGCGCGTCGAGCGTCTTGAGCTTGCCGGCGATGACGCGTCCGGTGGTGCCGTCGAGCGAAATCCAGTCGCCGTGCTTGAAGGTTTTGCCCTTCACGCGCAGTTCTTTCTTGGCTTCGTCCACGGTGCAATCGCCCGCGCCGGCCACGCAGCATTTGCCCATGCCGCGGGTGACGACAGCGGCGTGCGAGGTCATGCCGCCACGCGAGGTGAGAATACCGGCGGCCACTTCCATGCCCGCGATGTCCTCAGGGGTGGTTTCGCCGCGCACCAGGATGATGGTCTTGAAGGCGCCGCTCTGGTGTTGCTTGACGGCGTCCTCGGCGGTGAAGACGATTTGGCCGACAGCCGCGCCCGGCGATGCGGGAAGGCCGGTGGCGAGGACTTCAATCTTCTCGCCCTTTTCCACCAGGCGGGGAACCAGGAAGTCGTAGAGTTGGTTGGGCTCAACGCGGTGAATGGCTTCTTCCTGGGTGATGAGCTTTTCCTTGACCATGTCGATGGCCACGCGAACGGCGGCCAGGCCGGTGCGCTTGCCGTTGCGGGTTTGCAGCATGTAGAGCTTGCCATCCTGGATGGTGAACTCGAAGTCCTGCATGTCGCGATAGTGCTTTTCCATCTT
>Ga0181520_10001721_pt1 | contig 43391 bp, 39 predicted proteins | sample PEATcosm2014_Bin_29_FD_132451 | JGI IMG/M metagenome (GOLD analysis project Ga0181520, IMG submission 132451) | Peatland microbial communities from MTU Mesocosm Facility, Houghton, MI, USA - PEATcosm2014_Bin02_30_metaG | ecosystem: Environmental > Terrestrial > Soil > Wetlands > Peat | place... | reverse complement strand
TGGATATTGGTGATCACGAGCTTGAAGCCCATCTTCTTGATCGTGGAGCATATATAGATGAGCGCGCCGATCCCGCTGGAGTCGATGTAGTCGACGTTCTCGAGATTGATTATGAAGCGCTCGACTTTTTTCTCGAGCATCTTCATGACGAGCTCTTTGAGTTTGTACGAATTGTAGAGGTCCATTTCGCCGTTGACGTCGATGATGTAGCTCTCGCCGTTCTTGCGGATCTTTAAGTCCATGCGCTCCGCTCCTCCGTAGTCATGCCTTGGATCTCTTAATCACTAGAACTGTCCTATCGTCGTGCGGGTGCGCGGACCCCGCGAAGCCTAAAAGGTCCTCCTGTATCCTCTCCGCGATCTCGGAAGGCGGGAGGGCGCGGGAGCGCTGCACGACAGCGCCGAGGCTCTTCCGTCCGTACTGCTTGCCCTGGGCGTTCATCGTCTCTACGATGCCGTCAGTATAGAGCACGAGAACGTCGCCATCCGCCATGGCGAATCTCGTTGACGAGTATACCGTACCGCGCTCGACTCCGATAGGCACACTCTTGGACTCGAAGCTTTCCAGCAAGCCTTCCGCGGCGCGGCATAGAAGGGCGGGCTGGTGGCCCGCATTGGCGAGCTCGACCGCGCCAGACGAGGAATCGACGGAGGCGAGACAAAGAGTCGCAAAGTGGTCGAGATCTACCTTGCCGGTGATGCCGCGGTTCACCCATTGCAGGAGGGTGGCGACGTCCTTGGTAGAGGCGGTGATGAGGTGGAGGATTGATCGCACCATTACGAGCACGATGCTGGCGGCGACGCCCTTGCCGGCGACGTCTCCGACGGCGATGACCGCCTTGTCGGCCTTGGTCTGGATGATATCGTGGTAATCGGAGCAGACGCCGCGCGCCGAGCTGGCGAAGGCGCCAAAGGCGAATCCGCGCATCTCGGGAAGCCTCTGCGGGACAAGGGTGGATTGGACTTCGGCGGCTATATCGGCTTCCCTCTCGATATCGCTGCGCTCGGCGGCCTCAAGGAACGAAAATGAGTTCGCCACCGCGATCGACCCGAAGTTTGCGAGGAGTTTGCAACGGTCGAAGTCCCGCTCCGAGAAGGTGCCCTGGCCGGACTTGACCACGGAAACGGCCCCTATGATCCTGTCGCGGACGATCAAGGGCGAGGCGATGAAGGCGCCTGCCTTGAGCCACGGTTCATCGCCGTTATCGGGAAGAGGAGAATCAGGTCCCGCTTGGGGAACGAAGACATGCTTACCGGTCCGCGATACCTCCCCTAGGATACCCTCCCCGAGCCTGAATCGGGCGTGGCGAACGAAGGATTCGACTCGGTCGGCGGTTCTGGGCAGGTTCTCGGGAAGCTTGAAAGGCGGCGGATATTTGCCGTATACCGCCCTCACGGAGACCGTTTCCTCGAATTCGTCAGAGAGCAGCAGCGCTCCGCCATCCGCGCCGGTATGCTCGACGACGGTTCGGATCATGTTATCGACCACATCCTGAAGGAATGTCTCGCTCCGCATCGCGGTGCCGGTGGATAGGAGGAGGTCGTATAGGGAGTCGACGGACTCCTCGTAATAATCGACCGCGCTGACGAGCTCACCCTGTATGATGTCGATGAACATCAGGGCCAGCGCGAAAAGCAGGCCGTAGAAAAGGGGGGTCACCAGGACCCTGAACAGGGCACCGCCGCTACCCAGGAAGGTCCCCGCGACGATATATACGGCCGAACCGATGGCAAGAGGCAAGGCGGACCTCACCGAAAGGATGCGGGCAGGAGTGTCGGCCTCAACGTTTAGAAGGAAAGGAAGGATGCCTATGGCCAGGATGGGGATCAAGGCAGCGAGCCTGAAGTAGTCGGGGGGGACTCCGATATCCAAGCCGAAATCTTCGAGAGCGAAGAGGACGATCGCAATGCCATCGAAGCCGATGCCCACCCAGAACGGCCAGCCGAGCCTCAAGGGCTTGTGGCTCAGGAAAAGCAGGCCGCCGACGAGGATGAGGTCGCTGATGCCATAAAGCCAAGCACCGACGACGAGGACGGAAGCCAAGTCCCTCAACGCGAGGAAACAGGCGACGAGAGTATATCCGGCCATCGAGCCTTCGGTATCCTTCTTGCGAAGGAACGCGAAGGCGGCGATCAACACTGCCGCGAGCGCGAGCTTCGCGAGCAGAGGACCGCTCAGCATGCCGAATATACTATCCCACACGGTGTGTTTCCTCTTGTAGTTGCCGGGCGCAAACCCGTAAAACTGGCCTGGAATCGCAGTGTAGCATTCACTATACGCCGAGTCAAGTTTTTACCGCTGGACGAAAAGGGTGCAAAGATGACACTTGTACCATTAGAATAGGTATGATGAGGTGGATCCCGTGATTGGACTCTTCATAAAGGTTCCCTTCCACGCGCAGCTCCGGAAAGCGGAGCCGGCATTGGCCGCGGAGTTGTCGGAGGCGGTGGAAGAAGCGATCCGAACCTACGCCGCGACCAGGCAGGCCACTGATGAATCCTTCCTTCTCACCTTCGACGAGGAATCCCGGCCCAGCAGGCTGAGAGCCGCCGAAGCCGCGCGTTCCCTATCGTCAAGAATCTCAAGCTTGGGCCCGAGGCTTCACGGTTGGAGCCTGTTCCTTGATGCGGGCGCGAAAAACTCCGAAGAATCGTATCGCTTGGCCAAACGTCTGTGGTTCGGCATCAAGGGTGACGGGTTCTACGTTTCGATTCGATCAAAAGCCTATTTCGAGGATTATTTCCAGTTCGATCCCATAGGCGCCGTCGGCGAGGGCGTCGATCTCGAGGGCAAAGCCTGCATCCCGGTGCTGGACGCGATCTACGCTCGCCCCGCCCTCCCGTTCAGCGAGCGGGCGGGCGAAGTGGCCGAGGATGCGACGCTGGAAACGGTGGATCGACTCGTCGACGCCCTCGGCGAACTCGGCGTCGGAATGGATACGGAGATGGCCTTGGCGGTTCTCGGGCCGGGCAGGAGTCCCTCGCTCTGTCTCGAGGCCGCCCTAGCCAAGCTTTATTCAGATGCCTCTCGACGCTTCCTTAGGCTCGCAGCCTCGGCGGTCGAGAATGCGCCCTACGGGCCGATAGCAAGCGCTCTCGCCACTCTCGCCTCGCCTCAAGGCGGTGTAGCCGGCTCGGGCTCCCTGCTTTCCGGCGCCGAGCGCGGTCTCCTTGAGGAGCTATCGCCGATGCTGGATTTTCTCCGGCGCTCTCCCTACCGAAGCGGCTATTCGGCTCAGATACACATTCGACTCGGCCTCTGCGCGGCGGCGGCGCTCAGGCTGTATGCGAGAACCATGAGAAGGGACGGATTCCCCGCATTCGTGATCCTCGAGAGGATCGAAGCTTTCCCGGAACAAAGTCTCGATTTGATCCGATCCCTGGTCGCGGACCGGCTTTCGGGCGAGGGTATCATGATCCTCGCCGTCGGTTCCGGCTTCCCTCCGACCTGGAACGTCCGGACGCCGCGAGTCATAGAGGCCGCGGGACCGGGCCTCCCCGCGGTCGCGCAGGCGGCGATGCGCGCTGCCGAGGCGATGCGCGCGACCGATTCTTCCGCCGCCCTCGCCTTCGCGGCCTCGGGCGATCCCCTGCGTCTGAGGCTCGCGATCCGTCTCCTCGCGTCGGGGCGGGTCGTCTCCGCCGCCGCCGCCACCGAATCGCTGGCCTCCGACGTTCTCGCGACCCTCCCTCGAGAGTACGCCGAGCTCCTCCTCGCCCTACGCCTGGGCGAGGGTGTCCTCGCGGACGACTTTATGGAGAGCTTCCTCGGGGACTCAGGCTACGTTCCCGGGATACGCTCCATCGTTTACCGGACGCTGTCCGAGCTTGGTTTCATCACGACAGGCGATCGTCCAAGAATAGCTTCGGCGGCGGCCGTAAGCCGCTGCGAGGACGCGATGCCCGATCGCGGCGCGGCGATTCGCGAAAGCTTCGCCGCCAGACTGATAGCGCTCAGGGATGAAGGTCTCATCATACCGTCCACAGCGCTGTACCGGCGCCTGAACTCGACCTCGACACGGGGCGCCGCGGGCGATAGCCCGAGCCTTGCGCTCCTCCTCGACTGCATTTCTGCCGACGCCGTCTACGGGGCATGCGAGCCCGCTGCGCGCGAATTCGCCGAAACGCCCCTCGAGCCCATGGCCGACTTCCTCGCCGGCTATGCCGCATCGGACCGCGGGGCGAGCCTTGAGGCCCTGGAGCGGTTCGAGACCGCGGCGCGGAACGCGCCCGACCAGGGAGGAGAAGAGAAGATCGCCGCCGCCGCCGCCGAGCTCGCGAGGGCTGCCTTCGAATACGCCGACGGCAGGGCCCCGATTGCGGCTTCGCGCGCGAAGAACGCGCTCATGGGCCTCCACGCGCTCGGCGTCCGAGAATCCGAGGCAAAGGCCCATCGACTCCTTGGTCTCTGCGCGCTGGCACAGGAACAGGTGCAGGAAGGCGCGGATTACCTCTCGAACGCCTACGATATCGCTTCAGTCCTCCCCGAGCCGCTCGAATGCATCCTCTCCGCCACCGCCGAGGCGGCCGCCGATTTTACCCTCGGCGACCTCGGTAGGGCGAACGAACGAGCCGAAGCGGCCGCTTCATGGTCTACCTCCTCGTTCCGGGCGGATTGGGAGTCGATTTGCGCCTTCATCAAAGGCAGGGCCGCTTTCGAGATCGGGCGCTACGAGCTGGCGGAAGAGTCCTTCGGGCTCGTGCGATCCGTCGCGCGCGTCTACGGCCAGGCCGAGGCTTCCAGACGCGCCGAGATCTGGACCGGCCGGGCCGCCGCCTTCGCGGGCGAAGCGATGCGGGCAAGGGAGATCCTGAGTCGATTCGGCGAGGATGCCGAGGCCCTGTGGTTCCTCGCCGAGCTCGAGGCCTGGGAGGGCGCGCCGGCCGAAGCCATGCCCCTCGCGGACGAGGCCCTCGCGGTCGCGCCGCACAGGGGATTTTCCCCCGCCGACGCTTTCGATTGGGGTTCGGGCTTCTCTTCGCTGGAAGGCCGCGCAGTCGGATTCCACGGCAAGCGCAGCTATCTGCGCGATCAGATAGAGGCGTTCAGGGAATTCGCGGCCGGTATGTCCGACCCGGAGGGGAAGGGTATCGCCTGCGCCGAGAGGCTCGCGAACCTGGCCAGGGAAGAGAGGCTCTCCACCCTTCACCCCGCCGCCCACCAGTACCTTTTCTACCGCTACCTAATCCTCGAGCGGGCGACGCCGAGTTCTATGGAAGGGGCGAGCGCCTTGAGCAAGGCGTTCAAAGCCTTGCAATTGCGCTCCGCGAGGATGGGCGAGACCCTCAAGGACGGATTCCTGGAGGCTAACCGTTGGAACCGCGCGCTCCTGGAAGCCGCGCGCGCTCGAAAGCTCATTTGACGGCGAACGTGCCGCGAGCCATGCGGGAGCTTTCCGGAACGAGCTACCACGCGGCGAGGGGCTTCCTTTCCCTCCTCCTGGAGGAGCTGCCCGAGCGCGACCGTCTCGACGGTGAACTAGTCACCGTCCTAGGAGAGCATCGGCGGCCCTATTGGACCCGCAATGTCTGGGAACGGCCCTTCCTAGTCGAATTCGGATCCATAGGGGAAGCCGCCTCTGCGCTTCGCTCCATCCAGCGCAACTGGGCGGTCCTGCCCTCCCGCCTGCATCGCCGGGCAGCCTTGATCGCGGAAAAGCTGCCGCCCCTGCCCTCGAAGCCGAAAATTTTTCCCTTCGCTCCGCCTGATGTGCCCATGGGAGCCTTCACCCTCCTCGACGAGCACACAATGCTGGCGAGCGCCGAGTGCTCGAGCCCCTTCCCCAACGGCGAGTTCAGGTTCGAGGAGGACAGGGAAGGTCCGCCCAGCAGGGCCTACCGCAAGCTATGGGAGGCCCTAATCCTGGCTGGGGAGCTGCCTGTCACGGGAGAGAGAAGCGTGGATGCCGGAGCTTCTCCGGGGGGATGGACTTGGGCGCTGGCGGGACTAGGGGTCGAGGTGCTTGCGATCGACCGCGCCGATTTAGACCCACGGATCGCGACCCTCCCGAGAGTTCGCGCGATTCGCCACGACGCCTTTACGCTCAAGCCTGATGCCGTAGGGGCGGTGGATTGGCTGTGCTCCGACGTCGTGTGCTACCCTCCCGCCCTTTTCGAGTGGGTATCTTCATGGATAGAGTCGGGGCTCGCGAGGAACTACATCTGCACGATCAAGATGCAGGGAGCCGGCTTCGACAGGTCCACGACCGACCGCTTCGCGGCAATTCCGGGTTCGCGCGTGCTGCACCTTTGGCATAATCGGCACGAGCTCACTTGGATCAACCTGGAACGGGACCGCCGGAAGCTTCTTGGCGTATCGCGGTGAGCACTCTATAATCGTCGCATGGACGAAAACAGGCGCGCGGCTCCGCGTTTCGCCGTCTCTCTCTACGCCGAGCATATAGAACCGGAGGCTTCTCCGATCCACATACACAACCTCAGCTCGACGGGCTTCCTCGTCCGCGGCGACATATGCGCCGGGCAAGGCGGTATCCTCCACGCCAGTTTCCGAGTGCATCCTTCGTCGGGAGAGGCGCGAGTGACTACGCGAGGCAAGGTAATGCATTGCCGAATCGCCGGACCCGACTCCGAGTTCGGCATAAGGATCGAAGGATTCGGCGATTCCGAGGAGGAGATGGCCTACCAGGCTTACGTGCGGGAGCTCGAGACGAGATCGGGATCCTGAACCCGCGCGAGCAGGGCCGGAGAGTCGCCGATCTCAACCGTGGTCCGGGTCGAACAGGGCCTTCAGTTTCCCGAAGTACTCCTCTCCCTCTTCCTCGGTGAATTCGGATTCGCCCGCACGGTTTTGCACGAGCTCGGGCGGAATCTCTAGCAGGAAGGGACTGGGTACGCAGTCGACGGCCAGATTCTGCCTGCGGCGGCGAAGACAGGCACTCACCAAGAGGCGGCGACGGGCGCGAGTCACGGCTACGTAGAAGAGGCGCCGCTCTTCCTCGAGGTTGCCTTCCCCTTCCTCGAGCGCCCGCGCGTGGGGAATGATCCCGTCCTCGCAGCCCGCTATGAAGACCACTTCGAATTCAAGACCTTTGGCCGCGTGGATCGTCATAAGGTTGACCTCGCCGCCCTCCTCGTCCTCGACGTCGTCGCGCGTTATCAGAGACACGCGGTTGAGCCATTCGTAGAGGCCCGGAGAGAGATTGTCGGGATCCGTCTCCCAATCCTCGATCGACTTCATGAGTATCTCGAGATTGCGGAATTTCCATTTGGCCGCGTTGTCGCTATGCTTGTTCTCTTCGACGAGGTAACCCCAATAGTCGATTGCGTCGACGAGCTGTCTGACCTTTGCCGCGATCCTCTTCTTGCCGAGAAGCTCCTCGCGATACTCGCCGACTAGGTCCAGGAAGGCCGAGATATCGGCGACGGCCTTGTCGGAGAGCCCGCCGTAGGCGAGGCCGCCGGTCCCCTCCACCGCGTCCCCGCCCCCTTCGGCTCCGAGCGAGGAGCCAGAGCGCACGAGCTCCATAGCGGTCCTGAGCGAGGAGTCGCGCGACCGGGCGACCGCGTTGAGCTTCTCGAGCGTAGTCTTACCGATCCCGCGCCGAGGAGTATTCACGATCCTGATGAGGTTCACGTCGTCATCGGGATTGGCGACGACGCGCAGGTAGGAGATGATGTCCTTGATCTCCTTCCGGCCGTAGAAGGAAGTGCCGCCCGAGACCCGGTAGGGGACCTGTTCGGCGAGGAGGCATTCCTCGATGCGTCTTGTGAGGCTGTTCGTGCGGATCAATATCCCGAACTCTCCCCAGGGAGTGCGCTCCTTCAGCCTTATCTCCTTTATGGTCCTGGCGATGAATTCGGCCTCCTTGCCTTCGTCCTCGGGCGCGTACAGTTCGATGGGCGCGCCTCCCGCCCCCGCGGGGGACCACAGAGCCTTCTCCTTCCTGTTCTCGTTGTGGGAGATTATCGCGTTCGCCGCGTCGAGTATCGTCGCCGTGGAGCGGTAGTTGCGCTCGAGCTTGACTTCCTTGAAATCAGGGAAGTCCTTCTCGAATAGTCCGAAATTCTCGAAGTTCGCCCCGCGCCACGAGTATATCGATTGATCGTCGTCGCCGACGATGCACACGTTGCGCGAAGCCATCATGCTCATGAAGCCGTACTGCATGAGCGAGGTGTCCTGGAACTCGTCGATCATGAGATAGCGGTAGGTCTCGCGGTACCTCGAGGCGACCTCCGGGTGAAGCCCGAAGATATGGACGGGAAGGACGATGAGATCGTCGAAGTCTACGGCGTTGAAAATGCGCAGGGAGCGACGATACTCGTCGTAAAGTCCGCGATACGCATCATCGGACTTCGACCACGGGCGCTGCTCGGACCGGATCTGCGAGAAGAGGGCGCCGACTTTATAGGCGTCGAAGGACTCCATGCGAAAGCCGAGCTCTCGCGCGCAATCCTTTATCAGCTGGGTCCGGTCGGCCTCGTCGTAGATAGAGAAGTTGTCTTTATAGCCGAGGATTTCTATCTCTTTGCGGAGTATCTTGACGCCGAAGGCGTGGAAGGTCGACACGGTGAGATCCCGCAGCCTCCTGCCTGTGATGGACCGGACACGGTCGGCCATCTCGCGCGCCGCCTTGTTCGTGAAGGTGAGGGCGAGGATGGAATGCTGCGCTATGCCTCTTTCCAGCATGTAGGCCATGCGATAGGTGATTACGCGCGTCTTGCCGGAGCCGGCCCCCGCGATGATGAGGAGGGGCCCTTCGGTGCACGTGACCGCGTCGTACTGTTCCGGATCGAGTTCAGCCTCGTAGTCTATCTGCATTGAGACCGGAACTATAGCCCGGAAAACGCGGCATGGACAATGACGGAAACGCGGGCTGCGAACTCCTCGGGGTCGGCGCCGATCCATTCAATGCCAGGCAGCTTGCGGAAAAAAGTCATCTGGCGCTTGGCGTAGGATCGCGAGTCCAGCTTGATTCTCTCCGCGATCTCGTCCAGCCTGCCGTCGGCAAAGAATTCCCTATAGCCTATCGCACGCATCCCCGGCTCTTCTGCGCGATGGCCCGCCGCGCGCAGTCCGGCCACTTCTTCCGCGAGTCCGGCGGCAATCATGCCGTCGACGCGGAAGCCTATTCTCGCGGCCAACACTCGGGGAGGCGGCGCGATGCCCATCGTGAGGAAGCGGCGGCCGGCTCTCGGCCCGGAAGGCGGCGCGAATTCGGCCATAGGTCTCCCAGTGAGGCGGATTATCTCGAGAGCGCGAGTCAGCCGATACAGGTCGTTCTCGTGGATTCGCGCCGCCGAAACCGGATCCGCCTCCGCGAGCTCGGCGCGAAGGGATGCCGCGCCCCGCGCCGCGAGGTCGCGGGCGACGCCCTCCCTGATCCCGCGATCGGCGGCAGGCGTGCCGGGGAGACCGCAGATGAAGTTGCGAACGTAGTAGGCGGTGCCCCCCGATACGATCGGGAGTCGCCCCCTGTCCGAGATCTCGACGCAAGCCTCGTCGGCGAGACGCGCGAAGTCTCCGACAGTGTACTGCTCTTCGATGTCGCGGATATCTATAAGCGAGTGAGGGAGCCTGGCCCTAAGAGCAGCGTCGGGCTTGCCGGTACCGATATCCATGCCTCGGTATGCCTGCATGGAATCGGCGCTGACGACCTCGGCTTCCGGCAGCCCGTAGGCCTCGCGGCTCGCCCGAGACCCGAAAACGGCGTCAAGCAGCGCGGTTTTTCCGGCAGCCGTGGGGCCAACGAGGACGACTACGGCCGGACAGGTCCTCATCCTATGCACGGGACCGGAAACGGACTAGTCGACGAGACGGTATTGAACCTGGTTGCTGAAGACTTGGCGGGTCGCTAGGGACACGACTTTGCCGTTGTTCTTCTCGACTTCGGGGGTTTTGAGGACGGCGAGATGATAGGCGCGCCGAGTGATCGCCACGGTTATCTCGTATACGTTGCCGTCGTATTCGATAAGCTGTTCCAAGGGCATAATCATGGATACAGCGTACACCGCTCGACATCGCTTAAGCAAGTCCCGCCCGTTGAAGATCTTAGACCGACGGCTTCTCGTGACTGGCCCCGAAGACGTCCTCCGTGCTTTCGGGGCGAGCTTCGATATCGCCTTTCGGTTTGTCGAGGCTGCGGTCGAGGTCGGCTATGAGGCGAGCGGCGATGGAAGCGAATCCCTCCTCCTCGCCCGTCCCGTCGGTGGATTCGCCGTCGCCGCGGCGTTCCCGAAGGCGCTGGAGCTCATCCATGAGCGTTATGCTGAGCAGCACCGAGAGGCGAAGAGGATCGGCGACCCGCGTAGAGCCTTTAAGCGAGTTCAGACGATCGCGCAGGCGCATTACGAGGGATTGCATGTAATCCAATGACTCGTCGGTCTGGATAGTGAAAGTCGGCCCCAAAAGGTCTACCTTGAAAAGCTGGAGAGCCACTCCGCCCCCCTTCTTTAAAAGATGTCGAGCTCGTTTTCGACGGTCTCGACTTCGGGGTCGGGCGCCACCGCACCCGCGACGCCGGGCCCCCCGATCGCGGGCTTCGGCTCCTCCGCCGAGAACGTCGGCGCGGCGGCCTGGCCGAGCACGAGATCCTCGAAAGAGTCGAGCTTTTGCAGCGCGTGCACGATTCCCTCTTCGATCTTCGACTGGTCCTTGCGGTATTCCTCGGCGCGGGCTCCAAGCTCGGCTGCCCGCGTCTCGGCGGCCGCGACGCGCTCGGCCATATCGGAAAGGCGGGACTCAAACTCGCGGATTCGTCCTGCCATCGCCGCGGCTTCGGATTGGCGCAGCTCCTCGGCAGTCTCCGCGCGTTTTTCGGCGGCTGCCGTCTTCCCTTCGGCCGCGGCCAGCTCATTGGCCGCCGCGTCGATGAAGGATTGAGCCTCGTCGAGGCGTCGCCTGAGCGCGGCGCCCTCCTCGCGGAGGCTCGCGATGTAGGCGACCGCCCTCTCGACCCGGTCCTCGAGGGCCCGGACCTGCTCGAGGCTGATCATTGCCTTAGCCCTTCAGGGCGGCCTTGGCCTTATCGACCACGGCCGTGAAGCCGACGGGATCGCGCAGGGCCAGGTCGGCGAGCATCTTGCGGTCCACGGTCACCTGGGCTTTGGCGATACCTTCGATAAGACGGCTATACGAAATGCCTTCGTTTCGGCAGGCGGCATTGATGCGCGCTATCCACAAGCGGCGAAAGCTGCCTTTCCTGTCGCGGCGATCGCGATAGGAATAGGACATCGCCTTGGCGACGGCATCCTTGGCGACCTTGTAATTCGAATGCCTCCGCCCCCAGAAACCTTTGGCTCGATCCAGAATCTTCTTCCTGTGATCTTTTCTCTTGGTACCCGCTACCGATCTCGACATTTTAGCGCTCCTCGTTCCGAATACGCGCGGCCGCAAAGGGCGGCGCGGGATGCCGACTAATGGCAAATAGCCAGAGCGGCACCGCTGGACCTCGCCGGACAGGGCAAACCCGGACGAAGTCGCCAATCAGCCGAAGGCTGATTAGAGCAGCCGAAGGCTGATTAGAGCAGCCGAAGGCTGATTAGAGCAGCCGAAGGCTGATTATCCCGCTTCAACCGTAGGGAAGCAGCTTCTTCTTTATCTGACCTGTCGCGACAGGATCGACATAGCCGTTCTTACGGAGGTTTCTCTTTCGCTTGGTCGTCTTCTTCGTCAGAATATGGCGAAGATTCATCTTCTTGTACTTCACCTTGCCATTGGCGGTGAGGGAGAACCGCTTGGCTGCGGCCTTCTTGGTCTTCATCTTGGGCATGTCGATCCGTCCTTACTGCTTTACGCTACTCTTTGGCTTCCCCTACGGGCGCCTCTTCGGCGGCCGGAGCGGCGGTCTTCTTTATTATCGAGGCCTTCGGCTGGAGCACCATGGACATAAAGCGGCCCTCCATGGAAGGCGTCTTCTCCATTATATAGAAACCCTCAAGCTTGACGAGGACCCTTTTCAGGACCTGCTCGCCGATCTCGGTATGGGCCAGTTCCCTGCCTCGGAAGCGTATCGTTACCTTGACCTTGAAGCCATCCTCGAGGAATTCCTTGACATGCTCGGATTTGAAATCAAGATCGTGTCCCGCGATCTTGGGCTGCATCCGGATCTCCTTCAGCTCGCCGACGCGGATCTTCTTCCTTGATTCTTTTATCTTCTTTTCCTGTTCGAACTTGAACTTGCCGTAATTCAGCAGTTTGCATACCGGCGGTATTGACTGCGGCGCGACTTCGACGAGATCCAAACCGAGATCGCGGGCCATCTTGATAGCCTCGAGCGTCGGGACTATCCCCTTCTGCTCGCCCTTATCGTCTACGAGCCGCACTTCGCGGACACGGATCTGCTCATTGATCCGCAAGTCTTTATCTGCCAACTGACCTCCTTCGGCCTGACCGCGGCTTAGCGGCCGGTTCCGAACTCACGATATATGAAACGAATACTATCATAAGGCCGAGCGACGAGTAAAGAGGCGCGACCTATTCGTTTGACATCCGGGACCCGGCATGTCTACACTCCATCCATGGAGAGCAATCGCCTATCATCGGCCCTGAAAGATCTCAGCTCGCGCAACTCAGCGATTCTTTCGGCATACCGCGACTGGTCGAGACGCTTGCCTCCCGGCCCCGCCTCAAGGTTGATTGCGTCCATGGCCGAGCAGCGCTTCGAACTGGGCAAGGTCCTCGGAGAGATTGCCAGAGACGCCGCCGCCATGGCCACATTCCCGGAAACCGAGGTCGAGTTCGAGATGGATCCATCCCCCGCCATGGTCGACCGAAAATTCCAGTCGCTCGGGACCCCGGCCGAGCCGAAGGAGCTGCTAAAGATAATGGCCGAGATCGAAACCGCCGACCACGAGCTTCTCGCCGCGGCGGCAGGAGCCGTACTTTCCCTTTCGAGCGTCATGGCCGAGCGACTCGCCGGGGAGGCTGCCTCGGCGCGAAAGCGATCGAACTGGGCTCAGGACCACCTCGATCTGCTCGGTATGGGCTGACTTGAATCCCTGCATTGGGTCGTGCTAGCCTGACCCAATGCATTTGTTCTTGATATTCGGACTTCCCCTGGGATTTCTGATTCTGGTCCTCTACGCGTATCCGCGAAACGAATTCTCGCAGACCCGCGGAGCCTATCTGCGGGGCCTCGCCGCCTTCCTGCCTATCTGGCTGATCGCCCGGATACTCGGAGCGATCGTTCCCGCCGCATACGGCTCATTCTTGTTGACCTTCCACGAATGGGCGGACAGGCTCCTGCCCTATGCGGTCCTCCCTGCCCTTGCCTACCTCGTCTTCTTCAAGCCGGGCGAGCGCCTTCCGCCGGGCGTCGAGCCTCGTCGCCTCACGGCATTCTACGCGGGCGCTCTCTCCCCCGTCGGAGTCTGCGAAACCGCGAGGGTCTGGGGCGTTCCCTCCCCCTACGCCTTGTTCTTCCTGCCCTTCCTTCTGGCGGCGATCTGCCTGGCAATGCCCAAGGCCTTCGTCAGGATACATCAGGCATACGGTTTAGGGCTCTTCGTCGAGCTGGCCGCGGTCGCCGCTGCCAGCTTCGCCGCATCGCTGTGCCCTTTCCTCCTCCTCGCGAGGCTTTGGCCCTTGGCGGTGCTCCTCGTCGTTATCCTGGGGTTCTGGGCCCGATACCTGGCCTTCTCCGACCTACTGCGCCGCCCGCCCATTCCCTTGGACGAGTGAGGGTCGCCGCGACGGAATCGTGAGTTCGCGGCGCGAAAGCGCGCGGAGGGTTCGGCCTAGGCCTTGCCTGCCGAACCCAAGACCTCCTGGTTCTTGTGGGCGTAGAGCTTCTTGAGCTCGTCGCGAGCCGGGCCGAGGTACTTGCGCGGGTCGAACTCGTCGGGCTTCTCGAACAAGACTTTGCGAATCATGGCCGTCATGGCGAGGCGGCCGTCGGAGTCGATGTTGATCTTGCATACGGCGCTCTTGGCCGCCTTGCGCAGCTGTTCCTCGGGTATGCCGACGGAGTCGGACAGCTTGCCGCCGAACTTCTCGACGATCTTCACATATTCGACGGGGACGCTCGAGGAGCCATGGAGCACGATGGGGAAGCCGGGCAGGCGCTTCTCGATCTCCTCGAGGATGTCGAAGCGGAGAGGCGGCGGAATCAGGACGCCGTCGGCGGTCCTGGTGCACTGCTCCGGCCTGAACTTGGTTCGCCCGTGGCTGGTGCCGATGGAAATGGCCAGGGAATCGACGCCCGTCTTCTTGACGAAATCCTGGACTTCGGAAGGCTGGGTATAATTCGAGTGTTCGGCCGACACATCGTCCTCGACGCCGGCCAGCACGCCGAGCTCCCCCTCGACCGAGACATAATCCTTCCGGGAATGGGCGAAATCCACCACCTGCTTGGTAAGCGCGACATTCTCGGAATAGGGTAGATGGGAACCGTCGATCATCACGGAGGAAAAGCCGGACTCGATGCAGCTCTTGCAGAGCTCGAAACTGTCCCCATGATCGAGGTGCAGGACTATGGGGATGGCGTAGCCGAGCTCTTTGGCGTACTCGACCGCGCCCTTGGCCATGTATTGGAGCATCGTCTGGTTCGCGTACTTCCGCGCGCCGGCGGAGACTTGGAGTATCACGGGGCTTTTGGTTTCGACGCAGGCCGAGACGATCGCCTGCAACTGCTCCATATTGTTGAAATTGTAGGCGGGAAGAGCGTAACCGCCGGTCACTGCCTTCTTGAAGAGCTCGACCGTGTTGACGAGCCCGAGCTCTTTATAGCTTAGCATGATGCACTCCTTTGGATTGGGACGGAGGGCGGCGAGGCCGGCGAGCAGGCCTGAAAAACGCCTCTCGATAACGCCTAATCTTATTTGGCGAGCTTGGACGAGTCAAGGCCTATCTCCTTCCATGGGATCGGTTGCGGCGACGGCTCGGTCCCTATAGGATGGCTCCATGCCGTTGCCCCGGCCCGTCGCTTCTCTCCTCGCTCTCGCGGGGATAGTCCTGGGCGCGGCGACCATTACGGTATCCTGCGACCACGGCGTCAGGCAAGCGAGAGCGGTCGTCGCTCTCGACGAGGCCTTCGCGGCGGCACGCCCCGTGCTCGCCGCGAAGCTCCAAGCTGGTTCTCTGTTCGATCGGGGTCCGGCGGGCCTAATCGGACGGGATTTGATAGTGCCCGTTACCTTATCGGAGGGCGCCGGGAAGGCCCTCGACGCGGCCTTGGCCGAGAGCGAGATAAGCGGAGAGTCGGCCGTCCTGGTCGCGAGCCCCCTCATCGCCGAGGCAATAGTGACGAACGGGACATGGGCGGGCATCCCCCCCCTCCTTGTGCCGGAATGGCGCAGCACGGCTGCTCCCGGTACAATTACGCCGGGTTTATGGACTGCGGTCACCGATCCGGTACCGGCCTATGGCGCCGCAGGAGCCGCCTCGGGCGCGTTCATCGCTTCCCTGGCCCATGAGGGCGGCTCGCCTTCGTGCGGCGTATTGTTCTCCGAAGCGCCTTCAAGACCGCGCGCGGCCTTGACCTCCTTCGCTTCCGCCTACGAGGACGCTTCGGAGGGACGGCCGCTCTTGGTCCGGGACCTTGGCGAAGAAGGCTCGACGAGCGCGAACGGCCCCGCTTCTTCGTCCGGGAAACAGGGAGTCCAGTCCGCGGCGAGCGCCGCCCGAGCCGCCGTAGCAGAGCTGCTCGGCTCGGACATACGCGTGCTCTTCGTCGCCGTGGGTTCGGCCTCGGGGGCGGCGATCGAGGCCGCCGCGCATCCTGGGCTGGTTATAGGCGTGGACTCTACGGCGCGCGAACCGTCGATCGCCATCGCCTTCCTCATTTACCCCGATGATACGGCCATCGCCCGCGCCCTGGCCGCAGATCGTGAGGCAATCCGGCGTAAAGATCGAGACGACGCGCCGAATCGAGCGATGGGGTCGGCCGCCGCGATAGGAGGAGCGGCGACGGAGATACCTTCCCTCCTCGTCGCGGGGCCGACCGCGGCGAAGATTCGCGCCGGCAGGCTCGATTTCGCTCACTTCCTGTCCGAAGCCCTGAGACGACAGCCTCTTAGCCCCGTTAGCCGGCCCTAGCGGCCCGCGTTGCGCGGGAAATGCTCATCCCAAAGCCACTAGCGGCCAAAGCTTTTTGGGCTTATAGTTTGACAAAGGACTATGCCGAAAATATAATCCTATTTAACCGCAGGCTCCGGTCAGCGGTACTGCCAAAGGAGTTTCAAGGATGAAACAGCACATTAACCGGGCGCTCCTGATCACCGTCGCCTTACTTTCCCTCTTCGGGATCGGATTGCTGTTCGCGGACGAGACTACGGTTAATCTCGAATCCAGAGTCGTTCAGGATTTCAGCAAGCCCGAGGCCCAGAACTGGTTCGTTCTGGGCAGCAAATTCTCTACCGGTGATTTCCCGCGGTACGGCTTCATAAAAGGCGGGCCGATCGCCATCCTCGGCGACGATCAGTCCGCTATACAGAATGCAAGGTCCCTCAGCGTGGCGATGCTCTTCAACCGCCAAGAGTACAACTGGGTGGACATCGTCCCAGGCACAAAGGACAAGCCTATCGAGCTTCCTCTCCCGGGTCGGGTCAAGATGATCGACATGTGGGTATGGTCGGGCGATTTCAACTACTACTTGGAAGCCTTCGTCCGCGACTATCGCGGCATCGTCTATACCATTCCGATGGGTGACCTCAATTTCGCAGGCTGGAAGAACCTCAGGATCAACATCCCGGACAACATACCCCAATCGAAGAAATACCTGCCGAGGCGCGAAGGCCTGACACTCGTGAAATTCAGGATATGGACCAGGCCAACCGAAGTCGTCGTGATACCCGGGACGGAGGGCGGCACCGACCTCGAAAAGGCGGTCAAATTCAACTTCAACAATATCAAGGTCCTCACCGACACCTTCGAAAGCCTCTTCGACGGCGATACCTTGTCGAATCCGGACGTCTACAAAGACGCCCTCGGCGAAAGCGCGAAGAAATAAGGGAGGCCCGACATGAAGAAATCCATCATCACCCTGCTCGCGCTCGCGGCTCTTTCCGCCGCCGCTTTCGCCCAGACAGCTACGACGGCACCGGCTCCGGCCGCTGCGGCCTCGACGGCTCCCGCCGCGACGCCTGCCGCCGCGACGGCCTCCGACGTCGCCGCCCCCGATGCCAACAAAATCGGCATCGACACGGCCCAGCAGAAGCTCAAGGAAGTCTCCGTCGAGCAGTTCCAGGCCGCCGGTTTCTGGGACGCCGCCATATCGACCGACGAGGGAATCGTGACCTCGCGCCTGTTCGAGGGCAGGCCCGCGGGCAGCGCCGCCGAGCCTCTGGCGGATCCCCGCTACGTCGGCCAGGATCCGAAAATTGTCTTCAAGTACGTTCTCGGCGTCAAAACCGAGTTCTATACCCGCGGATACAACGAGATAGCGATCACCGCGAAGCGCCCCATCCCCATCGAAGGTATCACAAAGACCATTTCGGTATGGGTGGCGGGGCGCAATTACGACCACGTCCTCTGGATAGAGCTGAGGGATTTCTTCGGCAACAATTTCGAGCTGCCGATGGGCAAGCTCAACTTCCAAGGCTGGAAGAAACTCTCGGTAGCCATCCCGCCGCAGAACCCCGACGGCCGCACGGGCATCGTGCAGCGTAATTTCCATTACACGAGCCAGATGGGACTCAAAGTTGTAGGCTTCCGCATCCAGTGCGACCCCGACGAGGCCTTCGGCACCTACTATATCTACCTGGACGACCTTCGAGCGGTGACGGACCTTTTCGCGGAGGATATGCGCGATACGGACGACATGCCTGACACATGGTGAACCCGTCCATACCCCTTGCGAAAGGGTCGGGCGCTTCGGGCTCCGGCGGGGTCCTGGGCCCCGCCGGAGCCCAGTCCCCCTCCGGGGGATCGAGGGCCACGGGAAGCGATGCCGAAAGAGCCCTCCGCAGGAGGGCTCTTTATATTGGCGAGGAGCTGGATTATTTCCCCTTCCTCAGGCGCGCGTCTCTGTTCAAGGGTCTCACCGACGACGAGATCCGTCTGGTCGCGGAGGCCTGCGCCGAGGAGGAGCGCGACCCCGGAGACGTCATATTCGTCGAAGGCTCGACCGCGGACAGATTCTATATCGTCATCGAAGGCAGGGTCGAGGTCTGGAAGAACTTCTACGACCCGAAGCCCGACCTCCTCGCCGTCCAAGGGAGCGGACGCTTCTTCGGCGAGATGGCCTTGATCGACGAGCTGCCGCGCAGCGCCACCGTGGTCGCCAAGGAGAGGACCCGCCTGCTTTACCTGTATCGGGACGACTTCAGGCGGCTCATCCGCGAACGCTCGTCGATCGCTCTATCGGTGATGACCGGCATCTCGTACATGGTCCGCAACTCGAACGAAGCCTTCGTCGACGACCTGCGCAAGCGGAACGCGGAGCTGGAGCGCGCCTACGCGCAGCTCAAGAAAGCGCATTCCGAGCGCCTGCGGTCGGAGCGGCTATCGACACTCGGGAAATTCTCGTCCTTGATCCTCCACGACATCCGCAATCCCCTTTCCATACTCAAAGGACAGCTCCAGCTCATGCAGATGAGGCTCGCCGAGCCCGAGAAGCTTTCGGGCCACATCGCAGCGAGCCTCGCGGAGGTGAACAGGCTCGAGCGCCTCGCGAGCGAATTCCTGGATTACTCGCGCGGCGAGATCAGGCTCGACATGGTCGTAATAAGGCCGGGAGAGCTCTTCGCTAAAGTCGAGGGGGCGGTAGGCGAGCGGCTGTCGAGGGAGGGAATCGCGATCACGAAGGAGCTGCGCTACGACGAGCCCGTCATCATCGACGCGGAGCGCGTTTTCCGAGCCTTGCTCAACGTCGCGGACAACGCGCGAAAAGCGATGGCGGGTTCGGGCGGAGTCCTGACCTTGAAATCCTACCGCGTCGCCGACAAGCTCGTCCTGGAAACGGCCGATACGGGCGAGGGGATGAGCTCCGAAGTGCTCGCCCACGTCTTCGAACCCTTCTACTCCGCGTCGGGCCAGGGCGGAACGGGCCTCGGAATGCTCATCGTGAAGAATATCGTGGAAGCCCACGGAGGAACGGTCCGCCTCGGCTCCAAGCCCGGCGTGGGCACCCGCGTGCTTCTCTCCTTCCCCTTGAGGTCCTGACGGCCTAACCGAATAGGGAACGGGCGTTGCGGGATACCGTCTCGGCCAGCTCCCCGACGCCAACGCTGCGTAGCCCGGCGGCCAAGGCGTAGGTCCTCTCGATGTCGAGGGGGGTCGAGGCCTTTCCCCTGAGCGGCACGGGGTTCATGTACGGCGAATCCGTCTCGAGGAGGAACCTGTCGTCCGGTACCGCGGCGCAAGCTTCCCTTAACGCGTCGGAGCCTTTATAGGTGAGGTTGCCCGCGAAGGAAAGCCAGCAGCCCGAATCCAGGAAGGCGCGCGCCTCGGAGGGGCCGTAGCCGAAGCAGTGGATTATTACCGGCGCCGAACTTCGACCGCGGGAGATGAGCACGAGCGTCTCCGCCGCGGCTTCGCGGGAGTGGACTATCAGGGGCAGCCCGAGCCGAGTCGCGAGGGCGATCTGCCCCTCGAAGAGGAGGGCCTGCGCCTCCGCCGATCCCTCCATATGATGGTAATCGAGGCCGCACTCGCCTATCGCGGCCGGCTCGAGGCCGTCCCGCGAGGCCCGTGCGATCGACACCTCCAGGGCATCGAGACTCGATCGCGGCGAGGCGAGATTTCGGGCGGAAGGCCAAAGGCCGGCGGCGAGGCGGATGAAGGGAGGGAGCCTTCCCTCCGGGGCGAGGAGCTCGAGCCTCGGTCCCAGGTCGTCCGGATCTACTCCGGGGTCGAGGAGGAGGCTTCCCGACCGACCTTCGGCGGCGGTCGATTCCCAAGCCCGGGCGTAATCGCCGATGAGAGAGGCCAGCCTCTCTTTCCCCAGCTCTTCGGAGACGAGAGAGAGGTGAGCGTGCGTATCGCTGAGAATCATCGGTGCGCCGCGGTCTATGCCGCGCTCGAGGCCTCGAGCGCGGAGGTCTGGAAGACGAGGGCTCCTCCGCGGACCCCGACCTTGACCTTCTGTCCATCCTTCACCCTCCCGGCGAGGATCTCGGTGGCCAGGGCGTTCTGGAGCAGGGATTGGATGGACCGCTTGAGCGGTCTCGCGCCGAAAAGGGGATCGAAGCCCGCCTCGGCGAGGAAGGCCTTCGCCTCCTTGGATACTTCCAGCTCGATCTTCCGATCCGCCAGGCGGCGCGCCAGGAGGGCGAGCTGGATATCCACTATCGCGAGTATGCGGTCCCGGCCCAGGCGCTCGAACACCACCGTCTCGTCGATGCGGTTGATGAACTCGGGCTTGAAGGTGGCACGCAGGAGGCCGTCGATGCCCGAGCGCACCTGCGCCATGTCCTTGGCCTCGAGAATGAGCTCGGAGCCGAGATTGCTCGTCATGATCACGATGGCGTTCTTGAAATCGACGACGCGGCCCTGGCCGTCGGTCAGGCGACCGTCGTCGAGGAGCTGGAGGAGGACGTTGAAGACGTCGGGATGGGCCTTCTCTATCTCGTCGAACAGCACGACCGAATAGGGCCTGCGGCGTATGGCTTCGGTGAGCTGGCCTCCCTCATCGTAGCCCACGTAGCCCGGGGGGGCGCCTATGAGGCGGCTAACCGAATGCTTTTCCATGTACTCGCTCATGTCTATCCGGGTAAGGGCCTTCTCGTCGTTGAACAGGAATTCGGCGAGGGCCTTGGCGAGCTCGGTCTTGCCCACGCCCGTCGGGCCGACGAAGAGAAAGGAGCCTAGGGGCCTGTTGGGATCGGACAGCCCGGCCCTGTTGCGCCGGATGGCGTCGGCGACCGCCTTGACTGCCGGCTCCTGGCCGACGACTCTTCTTTCCAGCTGGGCTTCGAGGTCGATGAATTTCTGCGCCTCGGAAGAGAGCATCTTGGCGAGGGGAATCCCCGTCCAGGTTGAGACCACTCGGGCGATATCCTCCTCCGAGACCTCCTCGCGCAGGAGTCGGCCTTCGGCGCTGTCGCGGTTGAGCTCTATCCCGAGCTCGTCGAGCTTCTTCTGGGCATCGAGGAGCTTGCCGTACTTGATCTCCGCCGCCTTGGCGAGGTCGCCCTCGCGCTCCCGCTTCTCGCCCTCGATCTTGAGCTCTTCTATGGAAGCTTTCAGCTTGCGGAGGCGATCTATCTTCTCCTTCTCGCCCTGCCAGCGAAGCTTCATCGCGTTTCGCTTGGAGCTGAGGTCGGCGATCTCCCTGTCGAGTTTGCCGAGCCTCTCGACCGATGCGGGATCGGACTCCTTGGAAAGGGCCTGGCGCTCGATCGTGAGCCGGAGAAGGCGCCTCTCGGTCTGGTCGAGCTCCGTTGGCTGACTCTCTATCTCCATCTTGATGCGGCTCGCCGCCTCGTCGACGAGGTCTATCGCCTTGTCCGGCAGGAAGCGGCTCGTGATATAGCGGTCGGACAGAGTCGCCGCCGCGATGAGGGCCTCGTCCTTGATGCGGACGCCATGGTGGACCTCGTAACGCTCCTTGAGGCCGCGGAGGATGGCGATGGTCGCCTCGACGGAGGGCTCAGGGCAGAACACGGGCTGGAAGCGCCGCTCGAGGGCCGCGTCCTTCTCGATGTGCTTGCGGTACTCGTCGAGGGTGGTGGCGCCGATGCAGCGCAGTTCGCCGCGGGCGAGAGCCGGCTTGAGCAGATTGGAGGCATCCATCGCGCCCTCGGCGGCCCCGGCGCCGACGAGGGTGTGGAGCTCGTCGATGAAGAGCAGCACCACCCCTTCGGACTTGACCACTTCCTCCACGACGGCCTTCAGCCTCTCCTCGAATTCGCCGCGGAATTTCGACCCGGCGACGAGGGCTCCGAGGTCGAGGGCGAGGAGTTTTTTGCCCTTCAGGGAGTCGGGCACGTCCCCGGCGACGATGCGGCGCGCGAGGCCCTCGACGACGGCCGTCTTGCCGACGCCGGGCTCCCCTATGAGGACGGGATTGTTCTTCGTCCGGCGCGAGAGCACCTGCATCACGCGGCGTATCTCCTCATCGCGGCCGATGACCGGATCCAGCTTCTCGGCCCGGGCGAGAGCGGTGAGGTCGCGGCAATAGCGCTCGAGGACGCGGTACTTCTCCTCGGCAGCCTGATCGGTGACTCGGCGGTTGCCGCGGACGGACTTCAGCGCGGCCAGGATCGCAGCCTTGGTGACGCCCCGCGCACGCAGGCGCTCGGCCGTCTCGCCGTCGCCCGCCACGATGCCGAGGAGGATGTGCTCCGCGGCGACGTACTCGTCCTTCAGGGCCGCGGCCTCCGCCTCGGCCTTGGCCACCGCCGTGGAGGCGTAGGGGGAGAGGTAGAGCTGCGAGCTTTCTCCGAAGACCTTGGGCTTCTTGGCGAGGGCGGCCTCGACCTCGGCCTCGAGGGCCCCTCGATCGACGCCGATGCGCTCGATGAGGGCGGGGACTACGCCTTCTTCCTGCCTGAGGAGGGCGATGAGGAGATGCTCGAGGTCCACCTGCGAGTGGTCGCGTTTCCTTGCCTCCGCGGAGGCGTCCTGGATGGCCTCTTGGGCCTTCAGCGTATACCGATCGTAGTCCATGATTCCGTAAAGGTACTCATTGCCCCGAAGACGGGCAATGGGACGCGGACCTTCATGGCAGCTTTCGCCTCCTCGCCGAGAGCCGCATCCTGAGCGCGGTCGCGATGGGCGGAACCAGGGAAACGAGGACGATGCCCAGGGCGACCAGGCTGAAATTCCTCCGGACGAAGGGCATGGCGCCGAAGAAGTACCCGCCCGAGAGGAAGAGCGCGACCCAGCCCGCCGAGCCGATGAGGTTGTACGCGAAGAAACGGCCGTAGCGCATCTTGCCGATTCCCGCGACGAAGGGGGCGAAGGTCCTGATGATCGGCATGAAGCGCGCGACAATGACCGTCAGGCCGCCGTACTTCTCGTAGAATGCGTGGGTCCTGTCGAGATATTCGCGCTTGAAGAGGCGGGAGCTCTCGGACCTGAAGACGGCCGGCCCCAGCTTGAAGCCGATGGCGTAATTCGCCACGTTGCCGAGGACCGCAGCGCCCGCGAGGATCGGGGCGAGCAAACGGACGTCAAGCCCTCCGCCGGCGGCGAGGGCGCCGAGGGCGAAGATGACCGAATCGCCGGGGAGAAAGGGAGTCACGACGAGGCCTGTCTCGCAAAAAATGAGGAGGAACATCAGGACATAGGTGATTCCGCCGTACTGCCGGAGGATCGGAGTCAGGTATCGATCGACGTGAAGGACTATATCGAAGAATTGCAGGAGTGGGTTCACGTTCCCTCCGAGAAAGGCTAGACTAGCGCAATGAACGACCAAAGGGTAGTGATATTGCACGGTTTCAAGCCCGACGAGGCCTTAGCCGCGATGCGAGCGATCAAAGCCGCCCTGCCCTCCGCCGGAGAGGCGGCCTTTGCCACGACGACCGACACCAACCTCGGATGGAAAGTCGGCGATCTCGTCGACCATATCTCGGAGGAGCATCGCCAATTCAGGGGAGGGCCCAGGAAGGCCTGAGGTCCCGGCCCGGCCCCGGCCTTCCGCTTTCAGTCTATCTCTAGCTCGGGGATCTTCTTCCTCATCGTCGCCACCAGGTCCTCGCCCGAGGAGCCCTCGCGGAGCGCGATGAAGACCATGTTGTCCCTTCCGGAGATCGTCCCGAGCACTTCCTCGAGACCCATATTGTCTATCGCCAGGGCGACCGTGTCGGAATGCCCTGAAAAAGTGCGGACGACGGCCAGGCTGGCGTTCCAGTCTATGGAAACGTAGCCGCGGAGGAAATCCTGGATGTAGTGCCGCTCGGACTCGCGCCTCTCCTCGTCGGAGGGGACGGTGTAATAGTAGCCCGAGTGGCCGTCCGAAACCTTTCCGACCTTCAAGTACTTGAGGTCTCGGGACAGGGTCGCCTGGGTCACGCTATACCCGGCCTCCTGAAGGAGTTGGAGGAGGGTCTCCTGCGAATCGATCCTATGCGCCTTGATAAGGCCGCGAACGGTCTTTAAACGCTCGAACCGCTCTTTCATGGTTGCTCCGGAGATGGATAAATATGCAGGCTTCGGTCGATATTTGCACAATCATGGGAAAAGAGCAATAGCCGGAATATAGTCGCCGATATATAAAGGAGATATGGACGATCTCGAGCAAAAAAAAACCGAGGAGGGCGACCTCGGGGAAAAGACGTCGCGGCCCGACGACGGCGGCGCGACGGATCTGGGCGGGGCCGTCTCCTATCATAGCCCGGCCGGCCTCATCGACGGCACGGTCGAGATCGCCGTATCGCCCGACGCCATGGCCGCAACGGCGACCTTCTACCCCCCCCGCGGAGACGGCCTGCCCATAGAGCCCGCCTTCATATACGAGCTGCTCAGGCGCATGGGCGTCGTCTCGGGACTAATTGAAGGGGACATCGCCGAGTCCGCGATGAGCTGCAATCTCGACCGGCGAGTGCTCCACGACGTCGTAGTCGCCAAGGGCAGCGCGCCCGTGCCTGAGATACCCGAGCACGCTTCGCTCGAGGCGAAATTCAGGCGCGCGAGCCCTCGCGTGGACGACAGCGTGCAGCGAGTCGATTTCCGCGAGCTCGCGACGCTCTTCATCGTGAAGGCCGGAGAGACGATCGCCACCATCATGCCGAAGCGGCCGGGCGCGCCGGGGAAGGATATACGCGGCAAGGAGACTCCCTACTCGAGAGAGTCGCCGGAAACCTGCGCGGCCGGCCGGAACGTCGAGCGGCGGGACGACAGGCTCGTCGCGACAGTGGACGGGCGACTCGTCATCGACAACGGGCGCGCCGACGTCGACGAGGTCCTCCTCGTCAAAGGCGAAGTCGATTTCCATACGGGCCACATAGTCTTCCCCGGGGACGTCGTGATAGAGGGAGCCGTGCACGACGGCTTCAAGGTCTGGTCCGGCGGTTCGATCGTGTGCAAATCCACGATGGACGCCTTCGACGTCAACGCGAAGAAAGACCTGACCTGCGCCCAGGGCATCATCGGCCGCAGGCGCAGCCAAGTGCGCGCCGGCGGCGAGATCAAGGCCAAGTACATCCAGAACTGCCGCGTCGCCGCTCGGGGCGACATACGGATCTCTTCGGCGATCGTCAACAGCCGGATATTCTCACTAGGCACCGTGGACCTCGGCGACAAGGGCGTCATCATGGGCGGAGAAGTCTTCGCCACGCACGGCATCCGCTGCGGGCGCCTCGGCAACCAGGCATTCCAATCCACGCAGCTCCACGTCGGCACCGACTTCACCGTGCAGCAGAAGCTGGATCAGGCCAACGAGAAGATGAGGCTGCTGGCTGGCAGGGCCCGCCAGGTCGACCAGGCCGCCTCCGCCCATCCGAGTCCCCAGGCGAACAAGGCGAGGGAGGAATACGCCAAGATGGCCGCCGAGCTCCGCTCGCGGATCACTGCGCTCCTCGGCGAGCTCGACGCCGACGACGGCGCTATCGTAGAGGCGCGCGGCGAGATATTCCCCGGCGTCGTCATAGAGATCTGCCGGGTGAGCATTGTGGTGGAGGAGAAGTTGCACGCCTGCCGCTTCCGCCTCGACAAAGCGGCCGGTCGGATACTAGTGGAGCGCTGACCCGATGCCCTATTCCCCCGGTCGCGTCAGCCCGCCTGCTTCATCCAGACCCGCATCGAGCCCGGCCCGCGATTGCCCCAGAGGGCGTAGGGTATTAGCCTGATGGGCTCGCCTCTCTCCGTATTGCCCTCGATCGTCCCGCATCCGCCTTCGAAGATCTTCCCGTCCCATGTATAGAGGAGCGATGCTGGGTCGAGCGAGACGGCCTCGAGGTCGAGGCCGGGATTGTCAGCCGTTTCCGCGCAATAGACGACAGGTCCGCGCGCGACCGCGACGCGGCCGACGTCCGAACCGACCATGGGATGCGCCTTGAGCAGGGATATCTCCATCGGGAAATCGAGCGAGATAGCGCTCTTCCCGGAGGCGAGATCGAAAGCCAGGTATTCCGAGCGCCCGAAGCGCGCCGCGCCGAAGCGCCGCTCTGGCGGGCGATCGATTATCCGGGGAGGGGAGCCCTCACGCGTCGCCCTGGCCCTGTCTGCCCATCCAGGAATGCGGAGAAGCAGCGTATGCGGCGACCCGCATTCGACCTCGATCCTGGCTCGGCCTTCCCAGGGCAAGGAAGACACGATGCGGATCGAGACCTCGGCGCCGATGCCGGCGACCGAGCCGATGTACTGATCGACGCGGATGAACCCCTCTCCGCGGGAGTATATGAGGTTCGGGACTTCGGCCCATAGACGCGAGATATTCGAGGGGCAGCAGGCCGTCGCGTACCAGGGACGCCGCTCGAGCTCCCCGTCGGCGGCCAGGGGATTGCGATAAAAATAGCGATCGCCCGAGAGGGAGATGCCGACGGAGGCGGCATTCTCGAGCTGCCATTCGACGAGGTCGGCATAGCGCGCCTCGCCGGTCGCGAGCGACATCTCCCGGTTCCACAGGACGCTGCCGATCGCGGCGCAGGTCTCGGAATAGGAGTAGCGGTTGTCGAGCTCGAAGGGATGCCCGAAGCCTTCCACGACGGGAAGCGATCCGATGCCGCCGGTTACATACATCTTCCGGTCGACCAGGCGATCCCATGCCGACCGCATCCAGCCGAGGATTCCGGGATCGGGACTCTCGCGATGGAGCCTGGCCGCGGCGGTCATGAGGTAAGTCCACCGTACCGCGTGGCCTCTCGGCTCGACCTGCTCCCTCATCGGTCGATCCTGCTGCTGGTAGGCCCCGCTCAGGAAGCATGGCAGGACCCTCAGCATGAGGAAAGGCGGTTCGCGCCTCGTGAGGTTCTCGCCGAATTCGAATCCGAGCCGACCCTTGTCGGACTTCTGCCGGTCGGCGGCCCTGGATCTCGCCACCTGGGAAAGCACTTGGCCGAGGAATTTGGCGCCGAAGCATCTCGTCCTGCCGCGCCGCTCGAGGAGGTTCCTGGCGGTCTCGAGGTACTCGGGCTCGCGAGCTATCCTGTAGAGGCGGAGCAGCGCGATCTCGATCTCCTCGTGGCCGCTCGTCCGCTCGGGTCCGGCGTCATTGAACTCGCGCGCGACGAGACGGGCCGACTTCTCGGCCAGGTCGAGGAGCTGCCTGCGCTCCGTCGCCTCGAAGTGGGAGACTCCCGCCTCGATGAAATGGCCGAGGCAGTATAGCTCGTGCTCGAGCATGAGGTTCTTCCAACGCGTTCCGGGGAAGTGGAGCTGGTTGTAGGTGAAGAGATAGCCGTCCGGCTCCTGGCAGCGGGCCATGAGATCCGCGTATTCCCGAAGGAGCCGCTCGATGCCCTCGTCGGGTCCCGATCGCAGGATGCGGCTCGCGGCATCGGCCCATTTGTGGAGGTCGGAATCGGTATAGAAGAATCCGCGCCGCTCGCCCTTGCCGATGCCCGCGAGGATGCGGAAGTTGTCGATGGTTCCGCAGCGCTCGTACTGCTCCCATTGGTAGAGGATCGCGTGCTTCCGATTGAGCTCGAGACGCGGCGACCAATGGGCGTCCTCGATCGCGACTTCCTTCGGAGGGACCTCCGACCAAATCGCCGCTCCTCCGACGGAAGGGGCCGATTGCTCGTGCATGAAGGTAACTATAGTATTGCGATAAAGTGGACGCAAGGAGGATTTCATGAAAAGACCCGGCTTCGTCGTGCCCGCGCGAGAGAAGGTGGCCTTCGGTCTCGGCGATTTCGCGATAAACATCGCCTATACCGCGATCGGCTTCTACTACATCTACTTCCTCGTCAACGTCGCGAGACTCCCCGCCCCCGTCGCCGGGGCGATCTTCCTCGTCGCCCGATTCTGGGACGCGATCATGAATTTCGTCGCGGGAAGGATCTCCGATCGGGTGGACACCCGGATGGGAAGGCGGCGGCCCTTCATCCTCGCCTCCTGCCTGCCCGTCGGCATCCTGTTCGCCCTCCTCTGGGCGGTACCTTCCGGCGGCATCGCCGAGAGGACGCTCTATTTCGTCGCCGTCACCGTGCTGTTCAATACGGTCTTTTCTTTCGTCGTCACCCCGTATAACGCCCTCATGCCCGAGCTTTCCCAGGACTATGACGAGCGGACGAACATCTCGGGCTTCAGGATGGCGCTGTCGATCTGCGGGAACCTCATCGCCGCCGCTGGCGGATCTTTCATCGTCGATTCGCTCTTCGGCGGCAGCGCGAATTACCGGCGGAGCTATCCCGTGATGGGGGCCGCCTTCGGCGGAATCGTCGTCGTCGCCCTGCTCTTGACCTTCCTGGGCACCCATGAGCGAGTGAAGCCGGAGAGACAGGAGAGACAGAGGCTGATCCGGACGATTAAATCGGTTCTCGCTCTCCGGGAATTCCGATTGGTTCTCGGCATGTTCATATTCAACATGATCGGCCAGGACCTCATCCAAACCCTCTTCGTCTTCTATCTCAAGGACGTAATCGGCATCGGCGAGGATCTGACCTTCGTCCTCATGGGAATTCCCCTCGTCACCGCCGTAGCCGCCGTGCCGCTTTGGGTATTCGCGGGCGAGAGGCTCGGCAAGCGGAAGGCGTACATGGGCGCGGCGGCGTACTTCTTCTGCGCGCTCGCCTTCGCGCTCTTCGCTCCGGTCGGCGACCTCGCCTTCGTCATACTCATCGCCGTTCTCGCCGGCGTGGGCTTCTCCGCGTCGGCGGTCATACCTTTCTCGATCATTCCCGACGTGATCGAGATCGACGAACTCGAGAACGGCACGCGGCGCGAAGGGATTTTCTACGGCACGTCGATGCTGCTGTACAAGTGCCTCTCGGCGATAGTAATTTCGTTGACTACGGCGGCGCTCGGATGGTTCGGGTATTCGGAGAGCGCGAGCCTCGCCGAGCCCGCTTCAGCGCGTCTCGCCATCAGGCTTTTCCTGGGTCTGGCGCCCGGAATCTTCTTCCTCGTCTCGGCGGTCTTCGTGAAACTCCTGCCTATAACCAAGGAACGCTTCGATCAGGCGAAAAAAGCGATCGGAGAGCGGGCATCCGCCCCGGAGGATCGCTAAGCCGGCGAAGGCATCGGCCCCATGGCCGTGCCCGAGTGTCTTGATATCGGTTATCGCGCCCCCCGAGACCTCTACCCTGACCTTAGCCCGGCAACTAGGAATAGAGCCTTGTAGCTTGGTGAAACGAAAAATCGGGGAGCGCATAGGCGAATCCAGGCTTCGCGGGAACATCACCGAACGACCTCAAGAGCTCGACGCCTCCGAAGCCCCCTATGGGATTTACGGGAAACACCCGGGCGCCCGATTCCTCGAAAGCCGCCTTGACCGCTTTGCAGAATGCCTCGTGCTTTTTAGAATAGCCGAAGAACAAAACCTTGTCCGCAATGAAAAAAAATGCGACGAATTCGTCGAGCATATGGCCTAACTGTCGCGCCGCTTTCGCCGACGCCGGTTTCCGACTCTCTCCGCCGGGAATTCCGAGCGGATCGGCGATCCTCCCGCGGATTTGGGCTAATCGCCGGAGGATTGGAGCGTCAGCCTTAACGTGCCGCACTTAGGGCAGGCGACCAAGCCGTGCGAGAGCACTGATGGGTCGTCCTGCAGTCCCCGCGATCGCAGCGACGGCCTTTCGCCGGGTCCACTCAGCGGATTCAATCTTATGAACTTCGCGTCGCCCCTCTCATCATCATAGCCGCAAACGCATTTCATGATCGCCTCCAGGACAGCCCTCTCCCTGAACCTATCCGAGGGGAACCGAGATATATCCCGAGTGGCCTCGCGGCGATCGAGTCTCAAGCCTGAAGGAGGCCCCGAGCTGGTCGCAGAGTACCTTGACGATGTCGAGGCCCAAGTCAGGCTGCGCCGAGCCGATGCCGACGCAGTCATCTGATACGACGACTCTCAGCTCGTCGGCATCGCGCTCGAGTCGCACTTCTATCTTTCCGCCGGAACTATCGGCAAAAGCGTGATCGCAAGCGGCGGCGATCAGCTCCCCGACCGCGAGACCCAGGGGGATAGCCATATCCGAGGAGAGTTCGATGCCATCGACGTCGATCTCTACGGCGACGCGCCGGCCCGCGCAGGCCTTCAGCTCGACGATGCTATGGGCGAGATCGCCGAAGTAGCCGCCGGCGTCTATGGTCGTCATATTCTCGGACTCGTAGAGCCGATCGTGCACGAGGGACATCCCGAGGATACGGGCGCGAATGGCGTCCAGCGCGTCCTTGACGGAGCCGTTCGCGGCTCCATGTACCTGGAGGGCGACGAGGCTGGAGAGCACCTGGAGATTATTGCGCACCCGATGGTGTATCTCCATGAGGAGGGCCTTCCTTTCCTCCAGCAAACTCGATAGTCGCACTTCGCGCGCCGCCCCCTCCTGCACTTCGTCCTCAAGACTGCTTGAAAGTTCCTCGAGTCGGCGATTCTTCTCCATGAGGGCCGTGACCATCCCGTAGATCCCCCGGCCGATGGCGGAGATCTCGTCGATGCTCGAGCAGTCCGATACCGTATCGGAGGAACCGAGCTCGATGCTCTTGAGACTTTGAACTATGGCATCGATCCGCTTCGTCACGTGCGCCGCGAAACTGCGACGGGCCCTGATCAAGGAAATCGCGGAGATGGACGCCGCTATGGCGAGTCCCGCCGCCAGGCAGATCAATCTATAGTCTCTGACGGGACGGCGATCCAGCGAGAATACTTCGAGGAAATGGGCATTGAAGTAATCGACGTCCCTACGGTCGAGGTCGGCGACCCTGACGAGGACCTCCCGGTTCCCCTCCGCCCTCCTCGCTTCGCCTTTGGAGATCGCTTCGACCAGGAGGTCCGCGGGAATATCGCTGGGCGATCCGTCCCTGAGGAGACTCCAATACCGGTAGTTGCCGGGGCCGAAGGTCACAATGTCGCTCAGCCACACGAGCCTGCCGCTCCCGCCGGGGGGAGCCAAATCGAGGAGCTGCGAGAGCAGCGCATCATAGCGGATGCCGGGGAAGGCTCCGGCGAAGAGCTGGCGAAGGCTCGTCGATGTCTCGATCAGGACCTTCGATCCGGGCGGGCTGTAATATTGATACATGTTGATGTGCCCAGTGCGCGTAGACAGACTGAGACTCTGGGTCTCGACTTTGCCCTTCCCTTCGATGCTCAAGAGGAAAGCCTTGAAATCCCCGCCCAGGGAGAAGAGGTCGAGTCCGCGGTCCGGCTCGAAATCAGTCGCCATGACCTTGCCGTCGGGGCCGATGAGATAGATGTCTCCTACCCCGAGGCGCGACGATTCCGCGGCGAGTTCTTCCCGCGATATCCGCGCGAGCGAGTCGGGAGAATGGAATCTCCTGCCCAGCTCGACGAGGGCGCGGGCTCCGGCGGACCTTGCCCGGGACTCGAGACCGTCGGCTATAGTGTCGAAAAGATGGATGCCGTGGTTTTCCACCGCGAAGGCGTTCAGCCTCGCGCGAGAATAAAGATCGCCGAAGAGGATCTCGCCGACTATATAGACGCCGGTCGCCGAGAAGAGGGAGCATAAAGCGATCGTGGTAAGGAGTTGCGAATGGATGTAGCGCCGAAGGGTGCGCGTGGATTGGGCTATACTGCCTTCTTACCCGTATATTGGCCGGGATCCCCAGATGGCGGACGATGCATGCCATTCGGGGATGAATCATCTTCGGCCCATAGTTTAACGCGTCGGGGCATTACGTCAAGGTCGTCATTCGCCTTGCGGGAACGCATGTCTCGAAAAGGGACAAGCCCACATCGGCTTTTGACGGCTGCGAGTCGGCCACGGAACGCTCTTGGCACGCAAAATGGAATCGGATGGCAATGATGCCTGCCGATGAGCGGATTGGGAGAAATAGGGCTAAACCGTGAAAAAGAGACCAGCGCATCCTGTCGCGGGCTTCGAGCGAATTATTCCAGAATAATGATTAATATTTCCTAATGTCATAATAATGAAGGTAAGAATGAGTACCTTTAAAGCAAAAGGCGGGTACCAAGATGACGAATAATCGGATGAAAGTCGCTCCGGACTCAGTCGTGTACGCAGACGAGGAAAACCTGAAGCTAGTGGCGGAATTCGCCATTCCCGGAGCGCCGGCGGACACCGTCGACGTAAAAATCCTGGAAGACAGCATTCATCTCAACGCGCCGGCAAGGGATATCGAGTATGTCTCCTCGCTCGCTTTGGGGTGGCCGGTGAAACCGGACAAGGCGGAAGCCGTATACGAACTCGGACTGCTCCGAATCGAAGTACCCTTCAAGGATCCGATGGAAGATGCCGTGAAGGTCGTCATCAAGACCGGCGACGCTAAAACGGCTGTTAAGATCTGAGCGGCGCCGGCGAGGCCACGGAGAGAGGAGGATCGAATGCGAAAAAGAGTGGGTCTATGGATTGACCATCGCAGAGCGCTCGTAGTGACCATTACCGGTAAAGATGAAGTGGTGGAAATCATACCCTCGATGGTCGAGAACCAGGCCCGGCGCTCTCAAGGATCGCGTCATGAAGGCTCATTCGAGCCACAGCATGTTCCGGCGGACGATAGCCGACAGCGTGCCAGCACGGGCCATCTCAATATCTACTACGATGCGGTAATCGCCTGCATTAGAGGGGCGGAATCCATCCTTATATTCGGTCCCGGAGAGGCAAAGGACGAACTGAAAAAGCGCCTCAAGAAAATAGACCCGGGCGGATGCATCGTCAGCGTGGAAACCATAGACAAAATGACCGATCACCAGATTGCCGCTAAAGTTCGCAAGCACTTCGAGGAAAAACTTCCCTCGATGACCTGAGACTTATCGGGGACTCTGTCCTTCGGTCCGTCGCGGACATGAAGGTAGTCGCGGGCAAGGTCGGCATCATCGAGGGAATCGCGAGAGAGACCTGCTTTCCGGCCTCCGACTCGTAAACATGGTCGTTTCGTGCGATAACGGGATAATGGGATAACCGTAACCATTTCAATGCCGCTATATGCTGAAGGAGTTCCCGAGGATTTCTGACAGAGACCTCGGACTCGAGAAAAAAAGATTATGTACGGCGTGTTCCAATGCCGACGACTTCTCAACTGGTCGCGAGGGAATTTATCAGTCGTCGCGGAGGAATTTACCACTGGTCAGGGGGCATTCTCCAGTGGTCCCGGCCGACTTCTTCAGTGGTAAATTCCTCACAACCGGATGAGCTCATAATCGCGGCAGCCGAGGCCGATCGACTCGGCGTAGGCCAGGCCTAGCCTGCCATCGATCCCGGGGTGCACGGCCTGGAAGACGTCTTTCTCTGCGCTCCCTTCGGCCGCGCTCCCCTTGTTGACCGGGGCGGCGTTCACGAGATCGTAGCAGGCGGCATCGAGAGCGACGGGATCGGCCGAAGCCAGGATGCCGATGTCGGGGACTATCGCCGCGTCGTTGCGGTTCCAGCAGTCGCATTCCGGCGAAACGTTCATCACGAAGCCGACGTGGAAGTTCGGCTTGTCCTTGACGACCGCCAAGGCGTACTCGGCGATCTTCTCCTGCGCGCTCGCCGCATTCCAGTTGGGCGCCGCAGCCCCATAGCGGCACATGGCGATGCACTGCCCGCATCCGACGCACTTCGCGTAGTCGATGACGGCCTTCTTATCGGAATCCAGGACGATGGCTTCCTGGGCGCAGTTCCTGACGCAGGCGCCGCAGCCGATGCAAGCCTCGCGCTTGATCTCGGGCTTCGAGTCCGAGTGCATCTCGAGCTTGCCCCCGACGGAGCCCGAGCCCATGCCGAGATTCTTGAGGGCCCCGCCGAAGCCGGTCATCTCGTGGCCCTTGAAGTGGCTCAGGGATATCACGATATCCGAATCGGCGATGGCTGAGCCAATCTTCGCGCGCTTCACGTGCTTCTTGCCGATCTCGACTTCCCGGAATTCGGTGCCCCGCAGGCCGTCGGCGACGATGACGTCGCAGGAGGCCGACAGGCGGTTGAAGCCGTTCTCGGAGGCCGCAAGGAGGTGATCCACCGCGTTGGACCTCCGGCCCTTGTATAGGGTATTGCAGTCCGTGAGGAAGGGCTTCCCTCCCGCCGACCTGACAAGCTCCACGACGCTCGCCGCATAATTGGGGCGTATATAGGACAGGTTTCCCGGCTCGCCGAAATGCATCTTTATCGCGACGAATTTGTCCTTGTACTCGATATCGAAGAATCCCGCGGCCTTCAGCATGGCTTCCATCTTGTCGAGCATGTTTCTGCCCGTGGCTCGCATGTCGATAAAGTAGACTTTCGCCTTCTCCATGTCGGTCTCCTACTCCCATTCTATCGTGGCCGGCGGCTTCGACGAGATGTCGTACACGACTCGGCCGATGCCGGGGACGCGGTTGGTGATCGCGCTCGATATGGCGAGAATGTCGCGCATCTCGAAGGGATAGACGTCGGCCGTCATCCCGTCCTCGGACGCGACTGCGCGCAGCGCGAGGACGTAGCCGTACTTGCGCTCGTCGCCCGCGACGCCGACGGACCTCGTCGGCAGCAGCACGGAGAAGGCCTGCCAGATCCTGTCGTAGAGGCCGCGCGACTTCAGCTCCGCGATATAGACGGCGTCGGCGTCGCGGAGGAGTTCGCACTTCTCCCTCGTCACCTCGCCGAGGATCCGGACGCCGAGGCCCGGCCCGGGAAAGGGATGGCGCCTGACGACGCCTTCCGATACGCCGAGGAGGCGGCCGAGCGCGCGCACTTCGTCCTTGTACAAGCGGTCGAGAGGCTCGATGACGCGGCCCGCCTTGCGCTTCGCCTCGACGAGGGGACTGCGCACATTGTGGTGGCTCTTGATGACCTGGGCTTTTGCCCCCACGCCCTTGCCCGACTCGATGAGGTCCGTATAGAGAGTGCCCTGGGCGAGAAAGGCTTCCGGTATGCCGAGCCGTCCCACCTCCCGCTCCTGGATCCTGATGAACTGGTCGCCTATAGCCTTGCGCTTGGCCTCCGGCTCCTCGAGGCCGGCGAGGGTCTCGAGGAATTCGGCCCCGGCGTCGACCATGCGGAGGTCCGCTGCGCCAAGGGCCCGCAGGCTCTTCATGACTTCGTCGCTCTCGGCCTTGCGCATGAGCCCCGTATCGATATAGAGGAGGTGGACCTTGTCGCGGGGCAGGATCTTGAGGAGGAGGGCTCCGGCGACGGTGGAGTCGACGCCGCCCGAGATGAGGAGGAGGGCGTCGCCCGCCCCGACTTTCTCGCGGATCCGGGACGAGACCTCGTCGAGGTAGGCTTCCATGCTCCACTGCCTCGCGGCGCCGCAGATATCGACGACGAAATTCCCCAAGATCCGAATGCCGCCTTCGCAGTGGCTCACCTCGGGATGGAACTGCAGGCCCCACGAGTTCCGCGACCGATCCCGGAGCGCGGCGGGGATGCCGCCGTCGGATACGGCGAGTACGTCGAAGCCCGGCGCCGGCTCCTCGATCGAGTCGCCGTGGCTCATCCAACTCGAGAATTCGCGGGGCAGGCCCGCGAGCAGGGGGTCCTCCGTCACGATGCGCACTGCCTTGCGTCCGTACTCGCGCTCCCCCAGGCGCGCGACCTTGCCGCCAAAATCGAGAGTCATGCGCTGGATACCGTAGCATATCCCGAGGATAGGCAGGCCCGAAGCGTAGGCCGAGGCGTCGGGCCTCGGGGCGTCGGCCTCGTAGGCGCTCCGCGGCGAGCCCGAGAGCACGATGCCCTTGACGTTCTCGAGCGCGGCCGACCCGAGCGCGGCGTCGCCGGGAGCGATCTCGGCGTAGACGCCAAGCTCGCGTACGCGCCTTCCGATGAGCTGGGTATACTGGCTGCCGTAATCGAGGATCAGGATCTTGTCCACGGACTCTCCCTGACGATCGTGGCGTTCCGGTCGGAGCCGACGGAGACCATCGAGACGGCCGTCTCGGCGTACTCCTCGATGAAGGCGATGTAGTCCCGCGCCTCGCGGGGCAGCTCCTCGTAGGCCCTGACGGCGCCGATCGGCTTCCTCCATCCGCGGAACTTGCGCAGCACCGGCTCCGCCTCGGCGAGGTCGGCCAGGGAGGCCGGGAAGTCCTCGACGATGCGGCCGCGGACGCGATAGGCGACGCAGGCCTCGAATTCCTCGAGCTCGTCGTAGACGTCGAGGTGGGTGAGCACCAGGCGATCTATCGAATTGGCCGTCGCCGCGTAGCGGAGGGCCACGAGGTCGAGGTAGCCGCAGCGCCTCGGCCTTCCGGTCGTGACGCCGTATTCCCTGCCCGTCTCGCGGATGTAGGCGTCGAGGGCGCTTTGCGACGCGGGATCGAACTCCGTCGGGAAGGGGCCGTTCCCGACCCTCGTCGAATACGCCTTGAATACGCCGAGGATCCTGTCGAGGGCGCGGGGGCCGACACCGCCCTGGGCGGCGGCCCCCGCCGCGCAGGACATTCCGCTGGAGACGAAAGGATAGGTGCCCGTATCCAGGTCGAGGAGGGCACCCTGGGCGCCCTCGAAGAGGACATAGGAGTTGCGGCGCGCCCTCAGGTAGGGCACGAGGTCGACGGACATCGGAAGGAGCCTATCCGCCCACTGCCCCAGCCAGGCCCGGTCCCCCTCGTCGAGGTTCTCGAGGCGGGAGGCGTCCGAAAGGTCCGCGAGGCGGACGCTGTCGCGCGAGGCCTTCATCGCGTAAGTCACGCCAATGCCGCGGCCCGTCGTGCCGATTGGCTTGCGCCTGGCGGCGTCCATGTCCTTGTCCCTCCGGCGGTAGCTCGGCAGCACGATGTGCGACCTATCCGAGATGAGGACTCGGCCCCGCCAGTCCACGCCTTTCGCCTCGAGGCCGGAGAGCTCCGCGAACAGGGCTTCCGGATCGATGACCATCCCCGTCCCGAGGATTACGCTTTTGTCGGGATAGAGGATGCCCGAGGGCACGAGGTGGAGGGCGTACTGCTCGCCGCCCAGGACAATGGTGTGGCCGGCGTTCGCGCCGCCCGAGAAGCGCACTATGAGCCTCGCGTCCGCGGCGAGGTAGTCGACCATCTTGCCCTTGCCTTCGTCGCCCCACTGCGCACCGATGACAACGATATTCATGCTGACCCCCTGTCCCCGGCCCCGAGTATAGCCTAAGCCGGCTTCAGGGCCTACTGTAGTTGGGGGCTTCCTGGGTTATTGCGACGTCGTGGGCATGGCTCTCGCGCAATCCGGCCTGGGTGATGCGCACGAAGCGCCTGTAGCGCCTGAGCTCTTCCAAGTCCTTGCAGCCGCAGTAGCCCATGCCCTTGCGCAGGCCCGCCACGAGCTGGTGGAGGAAGCTCTTGAGCTCACCCTTGTACGGCACCCGGCCCTCGATGCCCTCGGGAACCGGCGTCTCGTCCTTCGCCATGCCGTAGCGGTCGCCGGAGCCGTCCCGGAGGGCTCCCATCGAGCCCATGCCGCGGTACTCCTTGTAGATCCTCCCTTCGTAGAGGATCTCGCGCCCGGGGGCCTCCTTGAGGCCGGCGAGGAGGTTCCCGATCATGACCGCCGCGGCTCCGGCCGCTATCGCCTTTACGATGTCGCCCGAATACTTGATCCCGCCGTCCGCGATCACGGGCACGCCCGACTTGGCCGCCTCGTCCGCGCAGCGGAGCACGGCGGAGAGCTGAGGCACGCCGACTCCGGCGACGATGCGCGTCGTGCAGATCGAGCCCGGGCCCACGCCGACCTTGATCGCGTCGGCGCCGGCTTCGATCAGCCTCTTCGTGCCTTCGGCGGTGGCCACGTTGCCGCCTATCACCGGCACGCCCGGGAAGGCGCGCTTCATGCCTCGCACCGCTTCGACCACGTTGCGCGAATCGCCGTGCGCCGTGTCGAGCACCACGAAATCGACCCGAGCCGCCTTGAGCAGGGGCATGCGGGCGTCGCAGTCCTGCGGCGACACGGCCGCGCCTACGACGAGGCGGCCGGCCTTGTCGGTCGCGGCGCGCGGGAAGCGCTCGTGCTTCTCCATGTCCTTCACGGTGATCAGCCCCGCGAGCCTGCCCTCGCCGTCCACGACCGGCAGCTTCTCGATCCGGTGCTCGTCGAACTTGGCGCGCGCGCTGGCGGGCGTGGCGTCCGGCCTCTCGACGACCACGCGCGAAGTCATCGCGTCGCTCACGAGCGCGAGGTCGTCGCGCCTGAACCGGAGGTCGCGAGCCGTGATGATGCCCATGAGCTTGCCGCCGCCGTCGACCACCGGCAGACCCGTCACTCGCTGCGACTCCATGAGGGCGCGGACCTCCCGCAGGGTCCTGTCGGCCTCGACGGTGACGGGGTTCTCGATGATCCAGTTCAGGTAGCGCTTGACCGCGGCGACCTGCTCGGCCTGCTCGGCCGGCGGGAGGTTCCGGTGGATGACGCCCGCGCCGCCCTGCAGCGCGATGGCCACCGCCATCCTCTCCTCGGTGACGGTGTCCATCGCCGACGAGAGGACCGGCACGTTGAGCGATATGTCCCCCGCGATGACGGCGGAGACGTCCGTGTCCCTCGGGAGGATATCGGAGTATCCGGGAACGAGGAGCACATCGTCGTATGATAGGGTCTCTTCGAACATAAAGGCCTTCCGCGCAGGGCTTGCGCGATCGGCGCCAGCCGCGCCGCCCGGCGCCCCTTCCGGGAAGGCGCCCGTCCGGGCGGCCGCCTTCCGGCGGCCGCTCTCGCTACGTACGCCGGCCGCCGGCCCGGGCCGGCGCGCGCCGGTCGGACCCCAGCCTTCAGCTCGCGGCCGAGGCCGCGCCCTTGGCTCCCTCGATGATCGGCCCCATGAGGCCGCGATACTTCTCGCCGATCGCGCGAGCCTTCTCCGCGGCCCTCCCCCTGTAGCGCCGTGGCTCCTCGAAGAAGGACGGAGCCTCCGGGATGCCGAGGGCCTCGAGCCTGCGCGTCAGCGGCCCGAGGACTCCCTCCCGCTCGAGCGCCTGCCGCAGCGAGATGCCCTCCCGCTCGCAGGCCAGGGTCATCCGGCGCATCCTCTCGTGCGCTCCGGCCTCTCCCGACTCCGCGAGGAGGATATAGGCCGGCTCGGCTAGCACGGAGCCGCCAGTCATGCCGAGGTTGGAAACCATCCGCTCGCGGTCCACGGCGAGGCCCTCGAGTACGGACAGCATCCTGCTCGCCGCGGCCGAGAGCCCGGCGAAATACTCGGGAACGAAGCGCTCGCTCGCCGAATTGGTGAGATCGCGCTGGTGCTCGGATATCTGATCCATATAGAAGGTGGCGACCCGGGGCGAGAAGGCCTTCCATAGGCTCTTGACGTGCTCGCTGTTCCAGGGGTTGCGCTTCTGCGGCATCGTCGAGGAGCCGACCTGGCCCCGGGCGAAGGATTCCCGCACCTCGCCGATCTCGGTCCGCTGCAGGTTGCGCAGATCGTCGGCGAGATTGGCGATGACGCCGAAGGCCGCGTTGAGCTCGAGGAGGAGCCGGAGGACGTGCTCTGGCTCGACGAGCTGGGTCGAGTGCTCGGAGGGCTCGAGGCCGAGCCGGTCGAGGAAGCGCTTCTCCACCGCCTCGGGATCGGGATAGCTCATCGAGAGCGCGTTGTACGAACCTACCGCGCCGGAGAGCTTCCCGCGCAGGTCTCCTGCGAGCTCCCCCGCGCGGAGGACGCACTTCCCGAGGCGGCTCGCGTATTCGGCCATCGCGAAGCCGAAGGTCAGGGGCACGGCGTGCTGGCCGTGGGTGCGTCCGACCTGGGGGGTCTCGGCCTCGTCGATCGCGAGGCGGCAGAGCTCCAGCTCGACGCGGGCGAGGAGCGGGAGGACTACCCTGCGCGACGCGTCCCGCAGGGCCAGGGACTTGGCCGTATTCAGGATGTCCGCGCTCGTGGCTCCCAGGTGCACAAGGCTCGCGACGTCGGCGCTCACCTTGCGTTGGAGGACATTGACGAGGGCGCGGATATTGTGCCGCGTCCTCTCCTCCTCCTCGTACACCTCTTCGGGATCGATGGACTCGGCGACGGCCTCTATAGACGCGCAGAGCTCCGGATCGAGGCGATCGCGGAGCTCGAGGTGGGTCGCGAGGAGGGCGGCCTCGACCCTTGCGCACCAACGTACCTGCGCCCCCTCCGACAGGATGGAGGAGAGCGAGTCGAACACTTCCCTGTTCGCCAGCCAATAGCGGTGATCGAGGGGAGAGAGGTTCTCGAAGATGCCGCGGGTCTCCATGACGAATATTGCCATGGGTCGGCTCCGGACTTCAAGTGGGACGGGAGGCGCCCTGCCGGAGGATTTCAGCGCTTGCGCCTGAACATGCGGTAGTTGATGGAAGGGAAGAGGTTGTCCCTCTTCTCGAGCCGGGTCAACCACTCGGTGCTGACGGTGTTAGAGCAGAGCATGTCGTAGATCCGGCCGAAATTGGCTATGGGCTCCTCGACCTGGCGCCGCGCGAAGCTCGCGGATTTCCCGGCGCGCATGAGGAGGGCCCAATCCGAGCACATGGCGAGCAGCACTTCGCGGGCCGCCTGGTCGAGGATCCTTTCCCGCAGGCCCGATTCGTCGGGGAAGCGCTCCGCCAATTCCGACATGCGCTCGACGGCCTTGGCTACGTGCCTGTAGATCCAGTCGTTGGATCCGTCGAGCCAGACCTCGGCGAAGCCTCCGTCGCCCCAGGAGGAGAACTCGGGCACCGACTTCTGGTTGTCAGGAAAGTCCTTCAGATAGTCTCCCAGAGTAGTGAGGCCCAGCCCGCCGGCCGATGCGACCTGGCGGAACAGAGCCTCGAGGAATGCTGGCCCCTCGAACCACCAGTGGCCGAAGAGCTCCGCGTCGAAGGGGCAAACCATGAGAGGAGGCCTGTCCATGAGCCCGGCCGCGGCCGCGGCCGAAGTCTTGCGCTCGGCCAGGAAGCGCCCCGCGTGCTGGACCGCGCGGGTTTTCGCCGCGGCGGGATCGTAAGGCCGCTTGTCCTCGGTCCTGCCCGTCACCGACCAGTACTTGAAGCCCGTGAAGATGCGCTCGCCCGGATTCTCCAGGTGGGCGTCGAGGTACTCGGCCGGCAGGTCGAAGCCGATGTCGCGGTAGAAATCGCGGTAGACGGGGTCGGCCGGGTAGCCCGTCGATTCGGACCAGACTGCCTTGGTCGCCCCGGCGTCCCGGATGAAGGCGACGAGGCCCGAGGGGCACTCGACCGGGGCGAAGGAGCCGAATCGGGGCGTAGGCTCGCCGAGCATGGCCCCCCTGGTAGTGACGACGGTGTATTGCACGTTATACGACCTGAGCACGTCCGCAACCCCGGGGTACCATCCCAGCTGCGGCAGCCAGAAGCCGGCCGGATGCTTGCCGAAAGCCTTGCGATGGGCGATGATCGCCGTCTCGACCTGCGAAGTCACGGCTTCGCGGCAGTCGCGGAATATGGGAAGGAAGGCATGAGTGGCGCTGCTCGTCATGAGCTCTACTCTGCCCTTCTTATAGAAGAAATCCAGCGCCGAGAGGATGTCCCTGCCGTAGAGCTCCAGGAAATCCTCCTTGTCCGCGGCGTACAAGGCGCGATACATGCCCGCGAGCGGCCCGAACGCCGGGTCCATGCCGACCCGGACCTCCTCCGCCTCGGCCAGCCTCAGCTGCGAGTCGAGATACTCCACGTAGCGCTCGCAGAGCGTCTTGTCGCCCAGCATCGCGGCGAGAGTGGGAGAGACGCTGAGCGTGAGATGGAAGGGCACCGCGTCCGCCTCGAGGGACCGGAAGACGCGAAGCAGGGGCAGGTAGGTCTCCGATATCGCCTCGTAAAGCCATCGCTCCTCCAGGAAGCGCGGATACTCCGGACGCCTGACGAAAGGCATATGCGCGTTCAGGACGAGGGCGAGGTAGGCGGCTTTCATCCTCGATCCCTCAATCGGCGCGATTCCCGCGACCGGACGGCAGTATCCGGAGCGGATTGCCCTCGGGTGCGTCATCGAGGGGGATGTCTTCGGCGCCGGAAAGCGCGAGGAGCTCGCAGGAGGATGGATCGAGGGTTTCGGCCGACGCGGCGAGGCTCTGCCTGGGCGATTCTACTTCGTTGGATCGGGCCAGTACCCGGAACTTCCCCGCCTGCCCTCCCCTGCGCGCGCAGAGATCGATGCGGAAGCGGACTCCCGAGCGCGGGAGATTGATGTACCATTGCAGGTCGTTGTCGGCTATCGGGATATCGAAGTACTCGCGCTGGGAGTCGCCATGCTCGCCGTGCGGCCCGATCTCGGCCACGCGGAGGAAGAGTCCCGCCGCGCCCTCGTCGCCCCGCAGCATCTCGATGTCCGCATCGGCCACGTCCCAATAGGCGAAGGCCCAGGAAGGATCGCGGGCGATCGCCCGTATCATGGTCTCGTTGTAGCGCGTCGCCAGCGAGTCGCCCAGGCCGATGTCCGCGTCGAAGTCGCCGATGCGGAGCCCCGAGTACTTCTTCTCGTCTATATGGACCTCTTCGCCCTGGGCCTCGCGCCTGTCCTCGGAGTCTTCCTCGAGCACCTCCAGGATCTCCTCGACGACGAAGGGCCTTTCCAGGCCGGGGGGCAGATCGAGGCCGGTCTTATCGGCGAGCGCGTAGAGCTCATCGAGCGTAAGAATATCTAGCTTGTCCGTCCTCACGTGGACATTCTGGAAAATATGGAGAAGACTTGTCAAGATACGGCCTTAATCGCCGGATGTATCGCGAGGAGCCTGCCCGCCCGGCTTATGCCTGCTTCGACTCCTGCGACGCCTCCGCTTGGCGGCCGTCCCCTCTCCGAGGGGACGAGCGCCCTCGCCCATGGCGCGCGTCCCTTCGCCGGGGGCGCCGGCGGGCGCCGCTCCGGGCGCCGCGGCCCCGCCCGCCGGCGCGGCCGCCCTGCGGCTTCCATCCTTCCGCGCGGAGTCGCCTCCCCGGAAGTCGCCCCTCTCGGAAGCCCATTTCCGCGGCCTCTGGATGGGCGATAAGCCTCGCTTCTTGAATACGACGAGAACGGCAGCCTCGAGTTCGACGCGAGGCGGATTGAGCGGAGAGAGGAAGAGCCTCGCTTCGCGCACTGCCTCGCGATAGGCGTCGGGAGTGTCGACGAAGCGATCCGGTCCGCTTTCGAGAAATGGCTTCAAGTAGTGGGCGAGGAGGACGGCGAGCGATCTATCCCTCGAGGGATCCTTCGCATGCGCGTCGAGCTCGCCGAGTTCCTCGCGCAGGGCCGCGGAAAAGGCGGGGCTCGCGTCCCTCAGGGCGGCGCACTCGGGCAGGATGTAGCGGAGCAGGCCGAACCGGTCCAGGCCCTCCACTATCTTAACCGAGGAGCCCGAGCCCAGGATCTTGAGGAACTCCTCGGTAAGCCTCGACGGGCTGGCCTCGCCCAGCAGGCCCGAGTCGCGCCTGAGCGCGAATCTCAGCTTGAGCGGAATCCGAAAACCCGCGGTGGCCGCGTACTTGACGCATCGTATCATCCTGACGGCGTCTTCCTTGAAGATCGTCTTGAGGGGGATGACGGGCTCAATCCTCCTGGCGGCGATATCCTTGAACCCGCCGACGTAGTCGACCAGGGTCGAGTCGTAGGGATCGAAATAGAGGGCGTTGAGGGTGAAGTCGCGGCGATGGGCGTCTTCGTCGATGCTGCCGAATTCGTTG
>Ga0181520_10001718_pt1 | contig 43433 bp, 32 predicted proteins | sample PEATcosm2014_Bin_29_FD_132451 | JGI IMG/M metagenome (GOLD analysis project Ga0181520, IMG submission 132451) | Peatland microbial communities from MTU Mesocosm Facility, Houghton, MI, USA - PEATcosm2014_Bin02_30_metaG | ecosystem: Environmental > Terrestrial > Soil > Wetlands > Peat | place... | reverse complement strand
AATGGCTCGACGGCCCTGGCGCAGTACACCGTATGAACTGCGGGTAGCGACCCACCTCCCCCAACCCCAGTTCACTGTAAAGGAGTGGTTGCTCAATGAAAGGCAAGACGATTTTTGGAGCGCTCCTGGTGAGCGTGGCCCTGTGCAGCCAGGGGTTCGGCTTTGAACTCCTGGATCGCATGCTCGGGCTGAATTGCGGTGGCTGCGGCGAGTGCAAAGCTTGCGCCAAGGTCGCCTGCTGTGAAAAGGCCGGCAAGTGCTGCTGCCCAGAACCCGCGTGCTGTGCGAAACCGGCTTGTTGTGCCAAGGCTTGTGGCTGCTGCGCGAAGCCGGCCTGCTGCGAAAAGGCTTGCGGTTGCGAGAAGTGCTGCAGGTGCCGGGCGACCCCGGTCCGCGACCTGTTCGCGAACGTGAAGGAGATGTTCGAGGCGAAGGGCTGCTGCTGCGAGCCGAAGTGCTGCTGCAAGTGCGCCAAGTGCTGCTGCCCCGAACCGGCCTGCTGCGCCAAGGCGTGCGGCTGCTGCGCCAAGCCCGCCTGCTGTGCCAAACCGGCCTGCTGCGAAAAGGCTTGTGGTTGCTGCGAGAAGGCTTGTGGCTGCGAGAAGTGCTGCAAAGTGAAGAAATGCCACTGCCACAAGTGCGGTTGCGGCTGCTGCGAGAAGGCTTGCGGCTGCTGTGAGAAGCCGGCCTGCTGCGAGAAGGCGTGTGGTTGCGAGAAGTGCTGCGAGCCGAAGTGCCACAAGCTGTATCGCCGCCCGGTCGTGGAGTTGCTCGAAGGCTTGTTCTGCTGCCACAAGTGCTGCGGCTGTGAAGCCGGCTGCGAAGTTTGTGGTTGCGGTTGCAGCGGCGCCGCCCCGGCGGCTCCGGCTGCGGCTCCCGCCAAGGCCCCGGCCAAGGCTCCGGAAGCCGCTCCGTTGCCCGCCGCCCCGAAGGCTGATCCTTCGGCCGCCGTTCCGAGCGGAATCTACCAGGATGCCAGCAGCTTGGTCCGCAACTAGGAGTTGCTCCTAACGAAGATGTTTAAAGCAGGTCTGCCCGAAAGTCATTTCGGGCAGACCTGTGCGTTTCTTGGCGACGGCGGGGCAAGGAAGCGTTCATGCGGGGAGTTGCAGATTTGCCACCCGTGCGTCAAAATAGCCTAGCTTGGCTCACCGTGCGGTAGCCACCCGAGCGCGTCACCCGAGTAAGGCAGACGACAACCCCCTGCGAAAGACGGCCGTGTCCAGTCCCGCGGTACAACCTCTGCTGGCTCTGCTCTCGTCTCACGTGGGTGGAAATCCTGCCCAGTACATGTTCGAGCAGGCGTTTGCCCATCATGGCTTGGACTGGCGATACCTGACGTTGGAGGTCGCTCCGGAAAACCTTGGCGACGCCGTGCGCGGGCTGCGGGCGCTGGGATTTCGCGGCGGCCATTGTGCCAATCCGCATAAACAGGCCGTGCTGCCCTACTTGGATCGCGCGACCGAGACGGCGGCCATGGTCGGGGCGGTCAATCTGATCGTCCGCGAGGGAAACGACCTGGTCGGAGAAAACATCGAGGGCAAAGCCGTGCTGCAGGCGATCCGCGGCAGGGTCGATCTGGCCGGCAAGCGGGCCGTGCTGCTGGGGGCCGGCCGGGTGGCTCGCGCCGTGGCTCTGGAACTGGCCGTGGCGGGCGTGGCCGGCATCACGATCGTCAATCGTACGGAAGCCCGGGCCGGGGAGTTGGCGGCGCTGCTGGCCGACAAGTTCGCCGTACCCGTCGCCGCCGCTGCCTGGCCCGCCGCCTACGCGATACCAGCGGAGGCCGAGTTGCTCATTCAGGCCACGAGCATCGGTCAGGACGCCGCCGAGGACGAATTGCCGCTGGTGCTGGACAGCCTGCGGCCCGAGCTGCTGGTCGCCGACGTGGCGGCGAACTCCCCGCACGCGTGGCTCCTCAGCAAGGCCGCCGAGCGCGGTTGCCAGACGGTCGACGGACTAACCATGTTCATCGAGCAGGCGGCGATCGGATTCCAGTTGTGGACCGGCGTGGACCCCAGCCGCGAAGTGCTGCGCGAGGCGGTGGAAGAGTTTCTGGAATTGTAAATCAACTTTCACGATTCTGGGAGATGGAAACTCCGCCGTCACCCTTCGGGAGGCGGCTCCAAGCGCGTGCAACGCTCCCAAGATCGCGCAACCCTGTTTAGGAGCAGCATGCCTGGCCGCGTTCCCGGTTTGTTCATCACCGGTACCGACACGGGCGTGGGCAAGACCTACGTGGGGTCGCTCATGGCCCGCTGGCTCACCCACAGTGGACGCCGTGTAGGGGTCTATAAACCGGCGGCCAGCGGTTGCCGGCGGGACGGCGAGACGCTGGTTTCCGACGACGCGGTCGCCTTGTGGCAGGCGGCCGGCCAGCCCCCCGATCTGGACCACGTTTGCCCGCAACGATTTGCCGCGCCGCTGGCTCCGCATCTGGCGGCCCGAGCGGAAGGCCGGCAACTCGACCTCGGCCTGCTTCACCGCGGCATCGAATACTGGCAGCAACGGGCGGAGATCGTGCTGGTCGAAGGCGCCGGCGGGCTAATGTCGCCTTTGGGCGCAGACCGCTACGTGGCCGATCTGGCGGCCGAGTTCGGTTTTCCGCTAGTCATCGTATCGAAAAACATCCTGGGGACGATCAATCAGACGTTGCAAACGCTGATCGCGGCGCAGGTGTTCCGCCAGGGACTTCCGGTGGCCGGGGTCGTGCTAAACCATGCGCAGCCTCCGGCAGCGAGTGATGTCAGCCTGGCGAGCAATCGGTCGGAGTTGGCGGCGCGCTTGGCCGTTCCGCTGCTGGCGGAAGTCGCCTGGGGCGGCAACCAGTTTTCCCCGACGGTGGACTGGTTTTCCCAGGCGAGGTGAGACCGAAAACAGAGTGACGTTCCCCTCTGAGGACGGAGTTGCGCCCTTGCAACCGCGGATTCCCCAATTAGAATGCAAGGTGAGGGGACGGTGTCGGTGACCTGCCGGAATGCTAACTCGACCGCGGTTGCGGGGCGGGGTTGCCTGTCAGTTCTGGTTGAGGTTGGTTCTTTTCCGTTTTCTTGTCGGTTGCGAAGCCGTGATTGGGAGATTCGACAGTGCCTGAGTCGTCAGTAGTAAAAGCATCGGCGCAGAGCGGAGCGGTGGCCGGGGACGGCCAGCCAGTCGGTGCGGTGCTGGAGGCGGCGATTCGCCAAAAGACGGCGAAGATCGGGGTGATTGGCCTGGGGTACGTGGGGCTGCCGCTGATTCGTACGTTCGTGGCGGCGGGGTTCCGCACCCTTGGTTTCGACGTGGATCCGCAGAAGATCCGCAAGCTGAAAGCCGGCCAAAGTTACATTGAGCACATTCCCGCCCGCTGGATCGACCAATGCGTGCGGGAAGGAAGTTTTACGCCCACGGCCGACATGAGCCGCATGGCGGAAGCGGACGCCCTGCTGATCTGCGTGCCCACGCCCCTGAACAAGAGCCGGGATCCCGACTTGATTTACGTGGAGGCGACGGCCCGCGACATCGCGGCGCATCTTCGGCCGGGCCAACTGGTGGTGCTGGAGAGTACGACCTATCCGGGTACGACGCGCGACGTCGTGCTGCCGATCCTGGAAGCGAGGGGACTGGCGCTGGGCCGGGAATTCTTCCTGGCCTATAGTCCCGAGCGGGAAGACCCGGGCAATCCGGATTTTACCGCCGGCAACATTCCCAAGGTGGTCGGCGCTTCGGAAGCGGTGAGCCGGGAATTGGCCGTGCAACTCTATCGGCAAGGGATGCCGGAAGTGATTCCGGTGACCAGCTATGAGATTGCCGAAGCGTGCAAGATTCTGGAGAATTCCTATCGTGCCATCAACATTGCCCTGGTCAACGAACTGAAAATGTTGTTCGACCGCATGGGGATCGACGTGTGGGAAGTGATCGAGGCGGCGAAGACCAAGCCCTTCGGCTTCCAAGCGTTCTATCCCGGGCCGGGGCTGGGCGGCCACTGCATTCCCATCGATCCCTTCTATTTGACGTGGCTGGCGCGCTGTCACGGCATGACCACGCGCTTTATCGAACTGGCCGGCGAGATCAATACCCAGATGCCGTCGTACGTGGTGCAGCGGTTGACCGAAGCCTTGAACGAGCGCAGCAAGCCGCTGCACGGCAGCAAGGTGGGCGTGCTGGGGGTGGCCTATAAGAAGGACGTCGACGATGCGCGGGAGAGCCCGGCCTTCGTGCTGATCGAGCTCCTGCGCAAGGGCGGGGCGGAGGTGACCTACAACGATCCGCACATTCCCTGCCTGCCGCGGACGCGTCACTTTTGCCTTTCCCTGGAAAGCGCGCCGCTGACGGCGGAGTACCTTGCCGGCCAGGACTGCATCTTGATCGCCACGGATCATTCGGCCTATGACTACGAGTTCATCGTACGGCATGCGCCGCTGGTGGTCGACACGCGGAACGCAACGAAAAACGTCCGCCTGGGCCGGGAGAAGATATGCAAGGCGTGAGGCGACCGGTTTTCCCCGCCACGCGCTTGGTGGGGGCGTGCGGTGGGTAGCGGCCCAAGGGCGGCCCCGCAAGCCACGGAGACGGACGGAAGAGGATCGTGAGTTCGGTTAATTGCAATCGCTACTGATACGAGGTGCATTGGTGAGAAAGTTCAACGTGCAAGTGGCTGCCGCTTTATTCACGATCTTCATCGTGTTGGGGAGCGGATCTTACGTGGCGCACAAGTACCAGCTCCGGCGCAACGCGTACGCATTCATGCGCCAGGCGGACCGCTGGGAGGAGCAAGCGGAGCGAGCCGTGAAGCGAGGGAACCTCAAGCAAGCGCGGCAGGACTACGTGAGTGCAAGCAAGTGCCTCAAAGCCTATGTCTACCTGATGCCGTACGATGTGGATGCGCTGGAAAAGTGCGCCATGCTGATGGCCGATATCGCGCAAGATTATCGTGCCCGCGTCGAGGCGCTTGGCATGCTGGAGCGTGTGCTGCGCGAGGATCCGGAGCGGGTGAGGGCCCGCCGCAAGTTGGTTGACGTGGCAATTCTGGTAAGCCGTTTTCAGGATGCCCGCATGCAATTGAAGGATTCGCTGATCCGGGATTATCCCAAAGATGCAGAGCTGCAGGATCTGCTGGGGCGATGCTACCAGGGAACTGCCGAATTTCAGTCGGCGCGCGACTGTTACAAGAAGGCCATCGAAGTATCACCCCGGCAGATGACGGCTTATTCGCGGCTGGCGCGGGTATTGTACCTCCACCTGTCGGGCGCCAGGGAAGCCGCCGAGTGGATGGACAAGTTAGTGCAAAGAAATCCGAAAGCGGCCGCGGCCCATTTCGACCGGGCCTTATACCTGTTCGACAAGAACGAGCACGCCGAGGCACTCAACGAGAGTTTGAAATCGCTGGAACTGAAGCCGGACAACAGCGATGCGCTGTTGCTGTCGGCCCGCTGTTATCTGGCCCTGCGCGAGGTGCAGAAGTGTCGGGAGTATGCCGCCCGCGGCATGAAGCTGTACCCCAACGATTGCAATGTTTATCTCAACATGGTGAATCTCGAGACGGCGACGGAACACGTCGACAAGGCCATTGCCGTGGTGCGACAGGGTCTGAGTGTACTGCACCAGGAGCCGGCTTTGCTGTGGACCTTAGCCAATCTGCTCATCGATGCCAACCAGTTGAAGGAGGCCGAGAGCACGCTCGAGGAGATGCATAAGATCAACTACCCACGATGGGGTATCGAATACCTAGCCGCGCGCATGGAAATGGTGCAGGGGCATTGGCGGGCCGCCCGCGAAGGCTTTGAAAAGGTTCGCGGGTACCTGGCGGCGCCGGGGCTGCAACCCTACCTGAAGCAGGTCGATTTGTGGCTGGCCGATTGTTACAGCCAACTGGGGAACCGCGATCAACAGATCGATGCCCTCCGCCGCGCCGTAAGAACGGACCCCTTCTCGGCCATTGCTCGGGCGAACCTGGCGCAGGCGTTGCTGTCGGCGGGCAGCGTCGACGAGGCGACGAAAGAGTACCGCGACCTGATGGCCATGAGCCGGATGGGCGCCCGCGGTCTGCCGGCGCTGGCCCGCCTGCTGGTCTACAAGAATTACCGGCTGCCGCCAGCCGAGCGGGATTGGGCAACGGTGGAGAAGGCCCTTGGCACCGCGGAAAAGTCTTTGCCGGACTCCGCGGAGATCGTCATTCTGCGCGCGGAGGTCCTGGCGGGGCAAAACCGTTTGGCCGACGCGGACGCGGTGCTGCAGAAAGCCCGCAACAAGGCCCCCAAGGATCTCGAGCTTTGTCGCACCCAGATCGCTTTGGCCGAGCGCCAACAAGATTGGAAAAAGGCGGAGCAACTGCTGGGTGAATTCAAGAAGCTTGCCGGTGATACGGTGGACGTGCGGCTGACCGAAGCCGGGTTGCTCGTGCTGCGCAACGAGGCCAAGGCCGTGGACCGCTTGGAGAAACTGGCGGAGAATACCGACCGGTTTTCCAAAATCGAGCGCACGCGCCTTTGGCACGGCCTGGCCGCAGATGCCGCTCAGGCCGGCGATCCGCAACACGCCAAGCTGCTCTATCAGCGGATCGCGGAGAAAGACCCTTACAGCGTGCCGGTTCGCTATCGCCTCATGGAACAGGCTTTGAGGGCCAAGAACCTGGCCGACATCGATCACGCGTTGCAAGAAGTGCAACGCGTGGCCGGCCAGGATGCCTACTGGCACTACGGCCAGGCTTATCGCGACCTCTTGGTGGCCAGCGAAATGAGTAAGAGCAAACAGGTGATCGACAATGCGTACAATGACGCATTGAAGCACCTCTCCGAGGCCCGCGAGGCGATTCCCTCCTGGTCGGCCATTCCCGCGTTGCTGGGCCGGGTGCATGAAGTACAGAGCAAGACGGATTGGGCGCTCAAGAACTACATGGACGCCGTGGAGTTGGGGGAACGCGATCCGCAAATTATTCGCCAGACGCTACGCCTGTTGTTCAACAAGCAACGGTATTATGACGCCGATCGTCTGCTCCGGGAGTTGCAGCGGCAACAGTTGCCTCTTTCGCCCGACATGACCCGTGTCAGCGCCGAGTTGGCCATCCATCAGGGGGATTTCCAGCGGGCGCTGGCGATTGCCCGGAAAGCGGCGGCCGGAACGAAGGACTACCAAGACGACCTGTGGCTCGGGCAGATCTTGAGCGTGATCGGCCGCCAGGCCAAGACCGCCGGACAGGCCAAGTCGGCCCAGGATCTGCTGAGCGAGGCGGAAAGAGCCCTGCGCCGCGCGGTGGAACTGGAACCCAAGATCCCGGCCACCTGGATCGCGCTGGTCCAGTTCTTCAGCGCCAGCGAAGCGAGAGACCAAGCGGAGAAGGTCATTGCCGAAGTCAGCCAGAAGATTCCGGTGAAGCAGGTTCCCCTGGCGCTGGCCCAATGCTATGAAGCCGTGCAGGATTTCGGCGCCGCGCAAAAGAAGTACGAAGCGGCCTTGGCCGCCGATCCCCAGGACGCCGTGGTGGTGCGCGCCGTGGCAGATTTCTACTGCCGCACGAAGAAGTCGGATCTGGCGGAAGTGCAACTCAGTCGCATGCTCGAGGGCAAGCTGAAGGTGCCGGAGGCCGACGTGCTGTGGGCGCGGCGGGAATTGGCCTTGATCGTCGCCACCCGCGGCGGCTACCAGAACTTCCAGCGAGCCAGGGAGTTGATCGACAAAAATCTGGCCACCGCCGAAGCGTCGATGTTGGATCGCCGGGCGCGGGCCGTGATCGATCTCTCGGATCCCGTACGCTCGCGGCGCAAAGAGGGGATTCGCATGCTGGAGACCATGGTTCAGGACCAAATTGCCGCAGCCGAAGACCGCTACGAGCTGGCCCAAATGTACCTGGCGGCGGGAAACTGGATCCAAGCCAGCGTCCAGTTTCGGGCCCTGGTTACCTCCTATGGCGGTGACGACCAGCGCTATTTGACCGCCTACGTGCTTGCCCTGCTGGACCACGGCGAGATCATCAACGCCGAACTGTACCTCGATAGGCTGGCAGCGATCGCCTCCGACCAGGTCTCCACCGTGATCTTGCGGGCGCGCATGGCGATCGCGAAGAACGATCCCAATACGGCATTCGACCTGCTGAAAGGATTTGTGGACAAGCCCGGCGCTAAGCCGGCCGATCGCAACGAGCGCCTTTACCTGGCCGCCGCGCACCTCGAGAAAATCGCGCAGCAGCTCAGCAAGCCGGCGGAGAAACCGGTGCGCGAGCGTTTTGTGCGGCAGGCGGAAACGTTCTATCGCGCCAGCGTGGAAAAAAGCGACGCCCACCAGCCGGAACTGGTGTCGTTCCTGGCCCGCCAAGGGCGAATCGATGAGGCAATGGAGCTGCTCGACCGAACGGCGGGGAAGTATACGCCCGTCGTGCTTGCGCGGGTCACGGCGGCCATGGCACGGAGTACCATCGGCAAACAGCAAGGCGAGCGCCTGGGCCGCATCCTGCAGGCGGCCATGAAACGCTCCGGCCAGCCGGTTACCTTGCTGCTGGCCATGGCCGACCTATGCGCCCGGCAATCCCGCAACACCGATGCCGAAAACCTCTATCGCGAGGTCCTGCGGAAGAACAGCGACAACACCAATGCCATGACCGAGCTGGCGATCTTGCTGGCGCAACAAGGCATCAAGCTCGAGGAGGCGCTCAAGCTGGCGAACCAGGCGGTCGAGATTGTCGGTCCGGTGGGAATGGCCCTCGACGCGCGGGCGCGCGTCTACTTGGCCCGCGGTGACACGGAGAAGGCATTGACCGACGCGGACGCCGCGTTGGCCGACAGCGAGTCGCCGCTGTGGTTTTTCCGCAAGGCCCAAGTCTGTGATCGGGCGGGGCGCCCCGACGACGCCGCCGCGGCCATGCAGAGGGCCCTGCGTCCGCCCGAGGGATTGACCAAGGAGATGCTCCCCCCGCTCGAGTTGGCAAGCTTCGAAAAGCTGTCCCGGTTGGCGAGGCCGGCCGGCGGCTCCTCAGGCAGGCTCCGTGAAGGGGCGGTAGAAGCTCCCGCCGGTTTCGGCAAGAATCCTTAACATCGGCGTCGGCTCGGCCCGCGGGCCCATCGCGACCAGCGACCGAAGCAGGGCCATGATCCGCGGCGGGCCCAGTTTGTCGGCCCAGCGGAGCAGGCCGCCTTTTTCGGCGGGAAATCCCAAGCCCAACAGCACGGCGGCATCGATGTCGTGCGGGTGGTGGACCTTGCCCTCTTCCAGCAGGCGGGTGGCTTCCAAGAGCATCGGCAGCACCAGGCGGCAGGCGATGTCCTTCCCGTCCGTGCGGGGCGGTGAATCGATCCACGGAGCGAGCAGCTCGGCCAGCGCCGGATCGAGGGCGGAAACCGCGCGGGAGGCGGGCCCCTCATAGCAGAAGAATCCCGCTCCCGTCTTTTGCCCCAACCGGCCCGCCTTGACCAGCGACACCAACACCGGCGACGAGACCACGCGCTCGGGAAACGCGGCGGCCAGCACCCAGGCCGCCTGAAGGGTCGTGTCCAAGCCGATCTCATCCATCAGTCGCAGCGGCCCCATGGCCATGCCGAACTCGACCGCCGCCCCTTCGATCATCTCGATGGGCGTCCCTTCCCGCAACAGTTCCAGCGCTTCGCTCATGTAGGGGAACAGCAGTCGATTGACGGCAAATCCCGTTCCGTCTTCTACCACGATCGGTACGCGGGCCACCGCCCGGACATGGGCCACTGCGGTGGCAATCGTCCGCGGGCTGGTTCGCGGGCCGCACACGATCTCCACCAGCGGCCGGTGCCGCACGGGGTGGCAAAAGTGCAGGCCACAAAAGCGGGAGGCATCCGTCAGCCCACCGGCCAGTTGCGCCACGGGAATCGTCGAGCTGTTAGAGGTCACGATGGTGTGCCGGCTCAAATGCCCGCACAATTGCTCGTACACGCGCCGCTTCGCCGCCAGCGACTCGATGATCGACTCGATCACCAGATCGCAGCGTGCCACCTCGGCCAACGCCGCCGTCGGCCGCACGACGTGACGCAGGGAGCCCGGCGGGCCATCATCTTCCGTGGCCCCTAATTCGGCGGCGATCGCCGCCGTCGCCCGGCCAAGTGCCTGCTCGTCGGCGTCGTGAATCACCACCGGCAGCCCATGCCGCACGTGGGCGGCCGCAATGGCCGTGCCCATCAAACCGGCGCCGATAATGCCCACGCTGCGAATCTTTCGCGGGTTGGCCGGCCAGCGCCCCACCGCACGATCCTGGGGCTCTCCTCCCGCCAAAAGGCGCAGGCTCTCGATCGTGGCGTTCGATAGATTCGGCATGCTGGGCAAGAGCATTCTCCCGTAGAACTAGGATCAGCGGCGGGTGGCGTTGTAGCCGCGTCCCATGGTTTGCATGTTCATAATCGTCGAGGTGCCCAGACCGGACAGGTTCAGCAAGCGCTCGATCGGCTGCGTTACCTTCGTCAGGTAGTTCTCCCCGGCTACCAGATTGTCGTCGACGATGTAAAGGCGATCACCTGGCAGGAGTTGGTAGTTGGTAGCGGTGAGGCCCTGGGTAATTCCCACGAAATCGACGGGGAGAACGTTGTCCTCTCCCTTCTCCGTCGGCGTGGGGCGCGCCACCCACATCGTTTTGCTCGATACCTGCTTCAGCCCTTCGAGTCGGGCGATAGCGTCCAACACCGTTTCCCTTCCGGTAATGGGAAACGTCTGTATGTTTTCACCCATCCCGGCCCCCGCGGTAATCACACAGTACTTCTGGCTGACGTAATGCGCAATGTCTATGGTCACCTGGGGAGAATCAAAGTACTGCGACAATTGTTCTTGCACCGCCAGCCGCGCTTCGGTGATGGTCTTGCCGGCCACACGAACCATGCCATAACGGCGCAGGTTCACGCTGCCGTCGGGCTGAACCAGGTAGGAATTGGTAATCTCCTGGGTCTCGGCCGATCGCGAGAGACGGAGGGAAACGGCCGGCCGCTGCAACAACTTTCGCAACTGCCGCGTCACCGCCTCGGTCGCCTCGTCGAAGGTCATTCCCTCCACGCGAACCACCCCGTAGGCCGGGCCCAGGGTGACAATGCCTTCGCTTTCCACCAGGAAGTAACTGTTAATGGGTTCTTCCGGCATCGTTCCGCCGACCTCGATCTGGAGGATGTCGTACGCCGCAATCCGGTAGGGCGCTCGCGGCACGACCTTCAACAGTTCAATGCGTAAAATATCGGGGGGCTGGAGGCGGTACTCTGGAAGGGAAACCATCGATAATTCCCGCGGCGGTGTCGCCTCGGCGGGGAGGTCGGCCTGCAGGGGAGGCGTATAGAAGTCGATGGCATGACACCCCGTCAATGCTGCCGCGACGGTCATCGCCGCCAAAGCCAGCGATCTTTGCCAGATTTGTGTCAGAACGCTGCTCATGGCTCGCAAAACATCGCCACGCGGTTCGCCATGGCTCGAAAACCGACTTCCTGCTAAACGGGGCAAGCTGGAAAGGTTTGGTTCCCGGCAGCCACTCTTACCCAACCCATACGCTCGAAGTAATCGGCAAACTCAGCCAGGGACTTTGCCTCTTCCGCAGCAAACGCCAATTATAGGCCCGGGCTCTTGTAGATCATCCCCCCAATTTAGCGATGCGGGTTGCAGGCCGTGTTGCCGGCTACTAAACTCGGCAGGTAGCGGTATCGGACGGATCACAAGAGGCTTTCATGACTCGCAAGGCGTTAATTACCGGCATCACCGGGCAAGATGGCTCGTATTTGGCGGAGTTTCTCCTGGACAAAGGTTACGAGGTGCATGGCATGGTCCGCCGTGCCAGCACGGAGAACTTCGAGCGTATCGGACGACTGCACGGCCGCATTACCATCCACCAGGCCGACCTGCTGGACCAGTTGTCGATCGTCACCATCATCCAGGACGTGCGACCGCACGAGGTGTACAACTTTGCCGCCCAGAGTTTCGTGCCCACCAGTTGGTCGCAACCGCTGCTGACCGGCGAGTTCACCGCCTTGGGCGTCACGCGGATGCTGGAGGCCGTTCGCCTGGTCGACCCGAAGATCCGTTTCTACCAGGCCAGCAGCAGCGAGATGTTCGGCGCCGTCAAGCAGGAGCCGCAAAACGAGCAGACGCCCTTCTGGCCGCGCAGCCCGTACGGCGTGGCCAAAGTCTATGGCCACTGGATCACGGTGAACTACCGCGAAAGCTACGACATCTTCGCCTGCTCGGGCATCCTCTTCAATCACGAATCGCCGTTGCGGGGAAAAGAGTTCGTCAGCCGCAAGGTGTCCGACGCCGCGGCGCGAATTGCCCTCGGCGTTCAAGAGAAGTTAGCCCTGGGCAACCTCGACTCCAAGCGCGACTGGGGATTCGCCGGCGACTACATCGAGGCCGTTTGGCTGATGCTCCAGCAGGAGCGGCCGGATGATTTTGTCGTCGCCACGGGAGTGAAACACTCCGTGCGGGATCTGCTGGAGGTGGCCTTCGGCCACGTGGGCCTCGATTGGCACGACCACGTGGTCCACGATCCGCGTTTCTTTCGCCTGGCCGAGATCAACACGCTGTGCGGTGACGCCGGCAAGGCCCGCCGGGTCCTGGGCTGGGAGCCGAAGGTTTCTTTTGCCGAGCTCATCCGCATGATGGTGGACGCCGACCTGGAACGCGTGCGGCGGGAAATCGCCGCGCCGGACTAAGCAGTCGACACACGACAATTGTGTGGTTTAGCCAGCGTGCTTGCACGCCGCGCGCGACTGGGAATACTCGATGTTGGGGTGGCAGTTGCACTGCCGCCCCAACCGGATGCCGCGCCGCCCTGGTCTAAGCATCGCCGATTCCCAGCTCGTCGAGTTTCTTGCGGAGGGTCGTGCGGTGCAAGCCGAGGCGGCGGGCGGCGGCCAGGCATTGCCCCCCGCAATGCTCCATGACGGCCAGCAGCAGCGGCCGCTCCACGCATTGCAAGAGCCGATCGTAAAGGTCCTCGCCGCCGGCCGGGTCGCGAAGCTGCCGCTCGGCCCATTGACGCACCAGGCCTCGCAGGGCCTCCTCCTGGGAAACGGGCCCCGCCCCCCGTTCTCCCACCATTTTTCCCAAAGGCGGCGGCAGGTGTTCGGGTGCAATGCTGCCGCCGCGGGCGAGAATCATGGCATGCTCGACGGCGTTACGCAATTCGCGGACATTCCCCAACCAGTTGCGGCGCTCGAGCTCCGCCAGGGCCTCGCCGGAAATCGCCGGCCGCGGTTGCCCATTCTTGGCCGCCAATCCGTCTAAGAAATGGCCTGCCAGCTCGGCAATGTCTTCCGAACGCTGACGGAGCGGGGGAATCTCGATCTCGAAAGTAATCAGCCGAAAGTAAAGATCGTGACGGAACCTCTCCTCCGCCACCCGCTGCCGCAGGTCCTGGTGCGTGGCGGAAATCAGACGAAAATCGCTCCGCACCGGCCGATCGGCGCCGACCGGCAAGATCTCGCCATGCTCCAGCACGCGGAGCAGCTTCACTTGCACCGGCAAGGGAATGTCCGCCACCTCGTCCAAAAAGATCGTGCCGCCGTGCGCCTGTTCCAGCAAACCGGTGCGCGGTTGGTCGGCGCCCGTGAAGGCCCCCCGGGCATGTCCGAACAGTTCGCTTTCGGCCAACGACTCGCTGAGCGACGCCACGTTGACCGCCACGAACGGCCCGTTCGATCGCCGGCTGTAACGGTGAATCGCCCGGGCGGCCAACTCCTTGCCCGTTCCGCTTTCGCCGCGAAGGTGAACGCAGGCGTCGGAGGGGGCCACGACGGCGATGCGTTTGAAGACCTCTTGGATGGCGGCCGAATGACCGACGATCGGCTCCTCGCCATCCGCGGCAAGGCCGGCCTCCGCCGCTGCCGCCGGCGGCGCGGCCAGGCTGTCCGTCGCCCGCTCAATCACCCGCTGGGCCGTCGTCAGGTCGAACGGTTTGAGCAGATACTCGAAGGCCCCATTGCGAACGGCCTCGACCGCCGTGGTCAAGTCGCCGAAGGCCGTGATAACGACGATCGGCACGGGTCCCAGCAGCCGGCGAAAGTGATGCATGGCCGCTATGCCGCTCATGCCGGGTAGCCGCACGTCGAGCACGATCACGTCGGGCCGGCGGGCGGTAACCGCCTCCAATCCCTGTTCGGCCGAGGCGGCCGTGGCCACGCTGTGGCCGAGTGACTCGGCCAGTTTGCCCAGCCCCCAGCAAATGCTCGGTTCGTCGTCGACGATCAACAAGTGGGACATGGGAGGGGGCAGGGGTCGGGGGTCAGGTTTTTCAGACAATCGACACGACGTGAACGTCGCTGCAAGACGTAGTGCCACGCTTGCGGCTTCGCAATGTCTGTTTCATTCTTCATCTCTCATCTCTCCTTCTTCCTCGGTCGGCAGTTCCACGGTAAAGTCGGTTTCGCCGTCATGGCGCCGCCAACCGATCGAGCCGTGATGGCCCTCGGCCACCTGCCGGGCCACGTAAAGTCCCAGACCGGTGCCTTCCGGCTTCCCGCTGACAAAGGGCTCGAACAGGCGGTCGGCCACCTCCGGCGACGGCCCCGGACCCGTGTCCCGCACGTGCAGCGCCGCACGGTCTTGGCCCAAGCATTCCAGCGCCACGGTAATCCGCGGCCGGTTGCCATTTTGCCGGCCGGCGGCCTCCACGGCGTTCAGAGCCAGGTTTACCGTGAGTTGCCTGAGGGCGTCGGGATCGCCGCGCAGCCAAAGCGGGCGTGGCGGCGGCCTGAATTCCAGCTCGATGCCCGCATGAACGCAGGCCGGTCTCACCAGCGACAGGGCCTCTTCCACCACCGTCGCCAAAGAGATGCTGCGGGCCGCCTTGGGCTGCTCGCGGCCGAGGGCCATGAACCGCTGCAGGTAGGATTCCATGAGCCGCAACTGCCGCAAAGCCACTTCCAGCGATTCGCTGGCCGGCCCTGCCGCGCACTGGCGGCGGTGCAGTTCGATCGCCATCCGCCCCCCGGTCGCCGCATTGCGCAGTTGATGGGCCATGCCCGCCCCCAAGCGGTCCAGCGTGCGAATCTGTTCGTGGCGGCGGACCTGAACTTCGTACTGGCCGAGCTGCTCCGCCATTCGGTTGATGGAAACGGCAAGGTCGCGGATTTCGTCGTCGTGACGCCAAACGGCCACCGGCTGGAAATCGCCCCGTGCGATGGCGGCTGCCCGATCGCCCAGTTGCCGGATCGGCTGCACGAAACGGTGGGCCAAGACCGTAGTGACCGCGATCACGGCCAGCAGGGCGACCACGCCGGCCATCAGCGCGGGAAAGGCGGCCTGCCGCATCACGGCCGACGAGCGATCTTCCGGATAGAGGACCACCAGCGAACCGGCCGGCGACACCGGATCGTGCGCCGAGACGGGTACCCGCTGGCTCAGGTAAACGCGCCCGCCCAGTGACGTTGCGGAACGTGTCGTCAGCTCGCCGGGCGGCTCCTGGTTGCGGAGCCGCCGCAGCAGTTCCAGGTCTTCCGCATCCAGGCGGAGCGTGCCGGCCTGGAGCCTGTTGTGTTGGTCCAAGAGCACGAACTCGGCGCCCGAGAGGCCGCTCATTTGCCGCAGCACGGGCTCGCTGAGCGGAAATTTGGCTTCGGCCAGCGTCGTCACCATCCGCTGCAAGCTTTCCTCTTGTGCCTGGCGCGCCCGCCGGCCGCCGAAATAGGCGCTCACGCCGCTGGTGAGCACAATGGCCAGCGCCACGACCGAGAGCGTGGGCAAGAGCAATTGGAATTGGATGGGCCAGCGCATGGTCGAACGCTCTCCGATTCGCTTTGCAGTATCCCCCGATTCTTCAAGTCCGGCATCGGGGTATACTCACCCGCCTTAGCATCGGGTGGCCCGGATAGCTCGCCTATCCAGGCCGCGCCAGCGGCAAGAGGATCTGACGCACCCTCTTGTGGCTTCACCACCCCGATAGCAAGCTATCGGGGCCACCCCAAGGTGCTCAACGGCAGTACAACTGCCATCCCAACGAACGCGGTTCTGAAACAGCTTCTTAGCCGCCCACCGATCCGTCCCAGGTATCGACGCTGGTCTTCAGCTTTTCTTCCTCGTCAAACCAGGTGGTCGTGACGGCCTTGGTCTCGGTGTAGAAGCGGACGCCGTCCTTGCCCAACACGTGCAAGTCGCCGAAAAAGGAGTCCTTGTGGCCGGTGAACGGAAACAGCCCGACCGGCACCGGGATGCCGACGTTGATGCCGACCATGCCCCCGTGCGTCCGCCGGGCGAACTCGCGGCTGTAGTAACCGCTTTGCGTGAAGATGACCGACCCGTTGGCGAAACGATTGCGGTTCATCAGGGCGAGGCCCTCTTCGAAATCCCGCACCCGCTTGAGGCACACCACGGGCCCAAACACTTCCTGGTCGCCGATGGTCATGGCGGGCGTGACATGATCGAAAATTGTCGGCCCCAGGTAGAAGCCCTTCTCATAACCGTCGACCGTCGCCTGGCGGCCGTCGAGCACCAGCTTGGCCCCTTCCTCGATGCCTTTCTCGATCCACCGCAGCACGAACTGCCGGTGCGCCTCGGTCACGACCGGGCCGAGCTGGGAAGTCTTTTCATAGGCCGGGCCGATGGTAAGCTCTTGCGCATACTGGGAAAGAAGTTCCACCAGGCGGTCGGCGATGCCTTCCTGGGCCACGATCACCGGCAGCGCCATGCACCGCTCGCCCGCGCACCCGAACGAGGAGTTGATGATGCCGCGGGCGGTCCGCTCCAGCGCCGCGTCCTCCAACACGAAGCCGTGATTCTTGGCCTCGCAGAGGGCCTGCACGCGCTTGCCGTGAGCGGCGGCCGTCGCGTAGACGTGCAGCCCCACGGACGTCGAGCCGACAAAGGTGATGCCCCGCACGTCCGGATGTTTGAGGAACCATTCGGCCTCGTTGCGGCTGCACGTAACGACGTTCAGGACGCCCTCGGGCAGGCCCGCTTCCTGCCACAGCTCGGCGCAGCGCATCGAGGTCATCGGCGTCATGGAAGCGGCTTTGATGACCATGGTGTTGCCGCAGGCGATGCACAAAGGCGTCATCCAGCCCATGGGGATCATGCCGGGAAAATTGAACGGTGCGATGCCGGCGAAAACCCCCACCGGCTCGCGGTACAACACCGTGTCATAGCCCGTCGACGTATCCATCAGCGATTCGCCCATCATCAGCGAGGGGACCCCGCAGGCCAGCTCGACCGGCTCCTTGACCTTCAAGATGTCTCCCCGCGCCTCCTCCCACACCTTGCCGTTCTCGGTGGCCACTAGGCGGGTCAGTTCGTCGATGTGCTGCTCGATGAGTTCCCGGAATCGGTAGATCACTTGGACCCGCTTCATCACCGGAGTCTGCGACCAGGCGGGAAACGCCTTTTTGGCCGACTGAATCGCGGCATGCACTTCCTTTTCGGTGCAGCACGGCGTCTGGGCGATCACTTCGCCGGTGCTCGGGTTGTAAACGTCCATGTATTTGTCCGTGGCCGACTGCTGCCACCGGCCGTCGGTCAAGAACTTTAATTTCTTCACTTTACTACTCGTTACCGTCGTCGCGTCCAAACTCCGCATGGAAGAATCCCTTTGGTTGCCCGGCGTCACGCGATCCAACGCAAGAAAAATCGCCGGTGGTTATCGTTCATGATGACACGGTCGTCAACACGTATCAATCCCTTCTCGGACAGTGATCCCGCAACGCATCCTTGAGGCGGGCCACCTCGCCGGCGAGCCGCTCGACGGCCGCAGACGCCGCCGACAACTCGCCCGCGCGGCCCATCGCTTCGACGCACTTCGCCGCTTCCAGCGCGGGCGCGGCGGCGAGGTACAGCACGGTGCCTAACAGCCGGTGCGCGGTATCGGCAAGCTTCCTCGCATTGCCGGCTGCATGCGCGGCCCGCATTTGGTCGAGCAGCGGGTCGGCCTCGCCACACAGGTGTCGCGTCATTTCCTGAAACATGTCGTAGTTGCCGTAACACCTGCTCACGGCCGCGTCCAGATCGAATACGCCGGAAGGCCGCTCCGCCTGGCCGACGGGCGCGGCGGGATCTTGCGGCGGCGCGGCGGCCAAGGAAAAGGAAAGCGGTGCTTCCTTTGCTTCCTCTCCTTCGCTGCCCCGCCGGGCGAGCCTTTCCCGTTCCGACTGGATGCGCTGCGAGTCGCGCTGGGAAAGCCGCTCCCCCAGCTCACAATTCTCCCGCTCCCGGTCTTTTCGGGTCTTGGCGAGGCGTCTCATGCAAGCCGGCCACCTCTGCGAGGGACAGCCCCAACTACTTGTTCAATATCCCCGAAAGCCAGGAAGAATGCAACTGTGGCCGAGCGACGGGGCGACGGGAGCCCGTTTTTCAGGGGAAAAACGCATTAAAGTATTCCGCAATTCGCCGCGGAATCACTCGGGGCCTGACACGCCCCAATCCCCCACCTCTTGAAACACCGAGTCGATCAACGCCGGGCCTAGCGGCGACTTTGGAGTCGAGGCGGCCAGCACAGAATCCGCCACGTCGCCCGCATCCAACGATGCCGTCATGGGCGGGTAGGCCAAGCCATGGATCGCCGACGCAGTACACCGGCGGTACGACCGTCGAAAACGGCACCCTGTGCCCGCGCTAACAGGCTGAGGGCCGCTATACCGAGGAGAGCGCAGGCGGAGGGCTCGGGGACGGGGGTGAGCAAAAAACTCTCAACGTGCCCGTCCGGAGCGTATCCGTAACCCACGATTTGCCCGCTGTCGTTGATGGCGTTCGCCACTTCGAGCGTCCAACCCGCCGTCGGGCTGATAAGGCTGTTCAGGTTGGTCATCTGGCCGTCGCTGTAAAGGAAGGCATGCTCGGCGAGCGTGGTGCCGTTTTCCATGTAGCCGACGATTTGTCCGGCGGTGTTGATGCTAGCCGCGACCCCGTTCGGCCATGCGCTGTCGAAAGAACCGAGATCGGTCATTTGCCCATTGGCGTAAACGTAGGGGTGCCACCCGCCGGCGGTGGTGTCGGCGTAGCCCACGAACTGCCCGCTGGCATTGATGCCGTAAGCAACGCTGTTTTGGCCGCCGAACGTCCCGATGTCCGTCTTCGTTGTGAAGTTGAAGGCGTGGAGCGTGCCGTTGACGTTCCCATTGAGCTCGGCAAAGCCAACGACCTGCCCGCCGTCGTTGATGGCCGTCGCGTCGCCGACGACGCCGCTAAGAGCAGTTAGGTTGGTCATTGTTCCATTGCTGTAGAGAAACGCTTGGTCCCTGAAGTTAACGCTGGAGACGCCCACCACCTGTCCGCCCGCGTTAATGCCCGACGCCGCGCTGCTGTAAGCGCCCGGCAGGCCGGCCAGGTTGTTCATGGTGCCGTTTTGGTAAAGAAAAAAACCGCCGGGCGCGCCCGGATCATCCGCGTAGCCCACCACCTGCCCGCCTGCATTGATACCCGTTGGCGTGCACGATGTGCCGCCGGGAAGGAGCCCCAGGTTGGTCATGTGCCCGTTGCTGTAAAGATACCCAGCGCCGTGGCCATTCGGGGTGTTGTCGGTGCCGACCACTTGCCCGCTGGAATTGATCGAAACGGCCTCGCCGCCCGAGTCGCCGGGAAGGCAACCGATGTCGGTTACGGTATACGCCGGCCCCGCCGAGGCGAGCCCGGCGCTGAAGAACGTTGCGGCGAACAGGATCAAGATGATTTTGGAGCGGCCGGACATGGTTGCCTCGCGATTGTTCTCGGCCTCAGACCGTCCGCCGCGACACCTTCGCTGCCTCGATTGGGTTCAGCAAGAAGACTACCGTCTAATCTACCAACGTTTGACCGAATTACCAAGCAATTTGCTGCGAAAATCGGCGGGAACCGGAAAATTGCATCTGCGGAGGGGTACCCCGGTCGCGGCCGCGTGCCCGCGCGGCCGGGAAGCGGCCGTTTGGCGGAGAAACGCGGGCTCATGCAGACGCGTGTGGCGTGCCGGCCCGCTGCGATAACTTGCGGAGGGACGCCAAGCGGATAGAATGACCGAAACTTAAGAAAATCGTTGGGGGAGCTGGCATGGTCAAAATCGTCGCACTGCTTTGTTCGTTCGGGCTGGGCGTGTGCTTCTCGCTGCTGGGAGCGATCAGCGTCAAGCTGATGCCGCGGCTCAGGATCGATCAGGCGAAGTTCGGCACCCTGGTGACGGGCTTCATGACGTCCTGCCTGGTCGCCTCGCTGTTGATGGGCGTGATTACCGATCGGCTGGGCTACAAGCCGGTCGCCGTTTTTGGCTTCGTGGCGGCGGGCGCCTGCATCTTCCTGCTCGCGCGGAGCACTTCCTATGCGGCCGTGTTCGGCTCGTGTCTGCTCTTCGGCTTCGGGGCGATGGCCCTGAATACGGCCGCCAACACGCTGATTCCCCGCGTGCTATTCGACGGGCAGGACGCTCCGCGGGCCCTGAACTTGGGGAACGTGGCCTTCGGCGTGGGACTGCTGTTGGCCCCGCTGATTGCGAGCTACCTGTTCCGCATCGTGTCGTACGAGAACACGGTTTCTGCGTTGGCCGCGATCATTGCCGTGCCCGCGGTGCTGGCCGTCGCGGCCACCTACCCTCCGCAGAGCGGGGCTGCCTTCGAGTTCGCCAACGCCCTGTCGCTGCTCGCCAAACCGGCGGTGGTGGTGGCCTTTCTGGCCCTCTTCTGCTACTCCGCTTTGGACGTCTCGTTCAGCAACTGGCTGCCGGCGTTTGGCAAAGAAGTGATTGGCGAGTCCCGTCCCGGCGCCGACGTGGGTGCGGTCGACGCGTCGGCGCAGCGGCTGATCTCGGTGTACGCGGTGGCGATCATGGTCGGGCGGCTGTTTGCCAGCCAGGTGCCGGGGCTGAAAGAGTATGGCGGTTGGTTCTTGGCCGTCGCGTCACTGGCGGTCGCCCTGTTGGTCGCCTGGATGACCTGGACGCGGCGGGCCCCCGTGGCGTGGCTCTTGGTGTTCGCGGTGGGGCTGATCACCGCACCGTTCTTCCCCCTGATCGTGGCCAGCACCTTCGGCAAGTTCAGCGCCAGCCCGGAAGTGCACGGCAGCGTGTTCGGGATCATCTTCGCCGGGGCCCTGCTCGGTGGGGCAACCGTGCCCAAGGCGATCGGCAATCTGGCGCGCGGATCGAGCGTGCAGAAGAGCATGATCCTTCTGGTTCCGCTGTGCCTGATCCTGATCGGCCTGGCCCTCGTCCTCAAGGGGCTGTGAGTAAGGGTTCAGGGTTCAGGAACCGGGGCAAACCGAAAAACCTTCGCCCCTCGATCCTGAACCCTCTTCCCAACGCCTCCGCCGCGTTCGGATATAATGAACGCGATGCCGGCCGGGGAGCCGCCATCTTCGGCATCGTCTATCTACAGTGTTCTTGTGATGCCCACACAAATCCAGTCCGCCGAGAATGCCGGCCGGCCCGCCGTCGGGCCCATCGTCCGCGAGATCGCCTGTAAGACGATTCTCAACCGTGGCGGATTGAGCGATTATACGTTGAACTGCTATACCGGCTGCGCTCACGCCTGCGCGTATTGCTACGCCCGATACATGCAGCGGTTCCACCCGCACGACGAACCGTGGGGAGCGTTCGTCGACGTGAAGCTGAATGCCGTCGAGGTGCTCAAGCGGCAGGTGCGGCGGGCCGAGCCGGGCTCCGTCTTCCTTAGCAGCGCCTGCGATGGCTGGCAGCCGATCGAGGCCCAACGGCGGCTCACCCGCCGCTGTTGCGAGTTGCTCCTGGAACGCGGCTTCTCGCTCCATGTGCTCACCAAGAGCGTGCTGGTACTGCGAGACCTGGACCTCTTCGCCGGACGCCCGGTGCGGCTCGGCGTCACGCTCACGACGCTCGCCGAGCGGCTCGCCGAGCTGTGGGAGCCGGGAGCGGCGAGCGTCCGCGAGCGGTTTGGCGTGATCGAGGCGGCCCGGCAAGCCGGCATCGAGACCAGCGTAATGCTTGGTCCTCTGCTCCCCTTTCTCTCCGACAGCGATGCCGCCATTGACGGACTGCTCGAGCGGGTGGCCGAGTTGGGCGTCGGGCGGATTTGGGTCGACGGGCTGAATCCGCTGCCGCGAGTTTGGCCCGCCGTGGCTGCGCTGCTGCGGACGAACTTCCCCGACCTATTGCAGCCCTATCGCAAGGTTCTTTTCGATCGGCCTTGCCGGACGAGATACTTGGAGGAACTCCGGGAGCGCATCGGCGCTGTGGCCCGTCGCAAGGGGTTGACGAACCGTGTGACGGCCTGCATGTAAGGGAAGAAAGTGAAAAAGGGGCTGGGGCCCGCAATACCGCATATTAAGCGCATACTATCTGCTTGCTAGGATGCCGATAACTTGTTATGATAGTCAGTCGTAGCGATAGCACAGCGGGGTGGGGCTATGCGCTACTTTCGGGTGGATGGCAGGTGGAGCGAGGAAGCGCGGACCCTTCGCTGCGCGGGACGGGCGGTTGATGGAAGTCAAACTGGTCGTAATCGGCGGCAAGCACGCGGGAACGGCAATTCCTATCCCAGGCCCCAAGTTTCTTATCGGCCGGGGAGAAGGCTGTCACTTCCGGCCGCAGAGCCATCTCGTAAGCCGCAAGCACTGTGCGATCGTCGTGCAGGAGGGTTCCGTGACGATCGAGGATGCGGGCAGCACCAACGGCACGTTTGTCAACGACGAGAGGGTCCAACAGCAGCGAGAGTTGAAAAGCGGGGATCGCATCAAGGTCGGCGGGTTCGAGTTGGAAGTTGAATTGAGCGCCACCCTGGAAGGGAAGAAAAAGCCCAAGGTCAATAACGTTCAGGAAGCCGCGGCACGCACGGTCGCCGCGTCCGTTTCGCCCGAGGGAGAACTGGACGTCAGCGGTTGGCTGGCCGATGAGGAAGCAGAGCAGAAGCCCGCTTCGCCGTCCCCAAAAGCTGCCGCAGCGCAGGACACGTTTGTGGGCAAGGTCACCGACGACACGACAACCATGCAGGCCAGCCAGGGCGCGGCGGAAAAAGAAAAAGACAAACAGAAACCACGGCCGAAACCTGGTAGCACGTCTTTGCGGGCAGCGAAGCCGATGGCGGACAGCAGCCGCACCGCCGCCGAAGATGTGCTGAGACATCTCTTTCCCCGCCGGAAAGCCTGAACTTCATCGAGAGACAACCGTGAAAGCTGCCAACCACGTCCGCAAATCGGCCGCCCTGCTGGGATTGGCTTTTGACAACGACGACGGACACACTCGGCTGACCCGCGGCAAGAACTTCTTTCTGCTCGGAGGATGTCAGGAGACCCACGCCGTGATGCAGGAAACGGCCGTGAAGGTCAACGAACATCTCGACAAACGCGGCCAACGCCTGGAAGACGTATCGCCCGGCGAGCTTGGCCGCATCTGTCGCGACGTCGTGGAATCCATCCGACCGTCATAGGTGGGGCACACCCCGCCATCCTGAGCGCAGCGAAGGATCTCGCCTGAGTGGGCTAGATTCTCCGCTACGCTCAGAATGACATTTCACGTCACCCCAGCAAGGTCTCGCGGCTCCCGGTCGGGGCCGCATTTCCAGCAAATCTCGTCTCTTCGGCGCAACTGCTTAGGCTTCCTGTTTCTCCTATGCTTCCCAGATGATTTTATGATGACTTTTGTCAACCATGGTGTATCCTTCCTACATTAACACACCGTTGCCTGGTTGTTCCTTGATGTTGGAGGCATTTCTGTGGTTGCCAGTAAGAAATCGAGCTCGCATCGCGCTAAGGGAAAGCAGTTCGTCGCCGAGAAGAAGTCGCCGGCCAAGCCGCACGCCATGGCTCAGACAAGCGTCACGGTTACGATCGACCCTCGCGAGAGCCGTGAACGCCGTGGGGCGGAGCGGCGTATCGAGGCGGTCCCGGTAGTGGCGGAGCGACGGATTCTTGAGCGGCGGACGAAGGTTGCCCGTCGGCGGCAGATTGACCCGACCACCTGCGAGCGGGATTACACGCCCGAGGAGGTCGAGTTCATGAGTGCCATGGACGAGTACAAACGCCGCAGTGGCCGGATGTTCCCTACCTGCAGCGAGGTGCTGGAGGTCATCAAGTCGCTTGGTTACGAAAAACGCCCCCGCACCGAAGCCGCGGAACTACCGGCTCTCGACCTGGCGGTGCCCCTGGGCCAAGGCACGACGGTGGCCGTCTAGCCGAGGCGTGTCAAAATGGGGAATTTATCTGTGTAGGGAACGCCCTCCGTGGCCTCCGACACGCGGAACGGCACAGAGGCCGCCCCACGGCGCTTTGGAGTTGGCCGCCGGCGATTTTTGTCTCCTGATGCCGGCCGCCACAATCCGCTACCGCCCCCCATTTCCCCTTGTCGCTTGCGGGACAACAGCTTAAGATAAGTGGCTCGCAATAGTCCGACATGGGGAGACAATCGTGGAAGCAGTTTATTGGGGGGTCGCCCCCACGATCGTGCTGTTCGCTGAAGGCGGCGGGGCGGGCGGAAAAGGGGGGGGCGAACCCTTTAATTTCCTCCCCTCGCTCCTTCCCTTGATCGCCATCGGCGTGCTGTTCTATTTTCTCTTGATCCGCCCCCAGCGGCGGGAACAGTCGCGGCGGCAAACCATGTTGGACGCGATCAAGAAGAACGATCGGGTCCTCACCGCCGGCGGCATCTACGGCGTGGTCATGAACGTCCATCGCGAGGCGGACGAGGTGACGATCAAGGTCGACGAGGCCACGAACACCAAACTCCGTCTGACTCTCGGTTCCGTCACCCGCGTGCTGGGCGATGAACCGTCGGCCCCCAACGGCACGAAATAGGTAGATACTTTTCCGCACGTCATAGGAAGTTCATTGTTATGCCCTGGTACGTGAATTCGCTGTTTGCCCAGGCCGCGACGACCGGCCGCGGTTCCTTCCCCTGGTACGTCGACCTGCTGGTAGCCGTGGCCACGATCGTCGGGTCGTTCTTTCTCGGTGGCTACTTGGGGCGGAAGCTCCGCATGCCCGACCACGGCTGGAAGATCGGCGTTTGCCTGTTCAGCCTGCTGGCCAGCGCGGTGATCGTGCTGATGGGGCCGCCCTTGAAGTTCGGCATCGACCTGAGCGGTGGCGCCATCCTGGTCTACGAGGTCGATCCGGCGACGAAGAATCCGAACCAACCCGTCGACATGGACAAGCTGGTGGCCGCCGTCCAGCGGCGGGTGAATCCGGGTGGTCAAAAAGAAGTGGTCGTCCGCCGGTATGGCGTCGAGCAAGTCGAAATCGTCATTCCCGAGAAAGAAGAAGCGGAAGTCGAGCGGATCGAGCGGATCATTAGCCGCACCGGCGAGCTCGAGTTCCGCATTCTGGCCAACACGCGCAACGACAAAGAGCTGATCGAGCGGGCCCAGGCCGAACCGAACAGGACGCGGATTTACGATTCCGCGAACAATCTGCTGGCGTGGTGGGTGCCGGTGAAAGAAGGGCAGGAACGCAGCATCCTCAGTTATCCCGAAATCGCTCACCGCACCAGGAAAATCAAGGGGACCGACCGCCAGGTCTTGGAAGTCCTGGTCGAGAGCGACATCTACAATGTCACCGGCGGTTACCTGACGCAGTCCTCGGTAGGCACCGATCGCCAGGGACGGCCGTGCGTCAACTTCGCCTTCAACGCCACCGGCGGCCAACTGTTCGGCGAGCTGACGGGCAATCATCTGCCCGACAAGTTGACCGACTTTACCTACAAGTTGGGCATCGTTCTCGACGGCGAGCTGTATTCGGCGCCCGGCATTCAAAGCACGATTTTCGACCACGGCGAGATCACCGGCGAGTTTACCAAGGAGCAGGTGCAGGACCTGGTGAACGTGCTCAACGCCGGCAGCCTGCCCGCCGCCCTGACCAAGGAGCCGATCAGCAAGCTCTACAGCGGTCCTACCCTGGGCGACGACACGATCCGCAAGAGCACCCACGCGATGATTATCTCGTCGATCCTCGTGCCGCTGTTCATGCTCTGGTACTACCGTTTTTCCGGCGTCGTGGCCAACATCGCCTTGTTCCTGAACATGCTGATGCTGTTCGCGGTGATGCTCACCATCAAGGCGGCCTTCACCTTGACGGGCTTTGCCGGCCTGGCGCTGACGGTGGGCATGGCGGTCGATAATAACGTGCTCGTCTACGAAAGGCTCCGCGAGGAACTCGAACGCGGGGCCACCGTGCGCATGGCGATCCGCAACGCCTTCCATCGCGCCGGCGCCACGATCATCGACTGCAACTTGACGCACATGATCGCCGCCACCGTGCTCTACATGATCGGTTCCGACCAGGTCAAGGGCTTCGCCGTCACCCTCTGGCTCGGCGTGGCCACGAGCATGTACACCTCGGTCTTCGTCGCCCGGGTCATCTTCGACATCGCCGAGAAGCGGCAGTGGATCACCAAGGTCAAGATGCTCCGTGTCATCGGCCATACGAACATCGACTTCATGGGCTGGTTCCCCTACTGCCTGACGGCCTCCCTGCTCATTACGGTGATGGCCATCGTCGTGTCGTTCGTTCGCGGCACGGGGTTGTTCGACATCGACTTCACGGGCGGCATTTCGGTGCAGGCGCTGTTCGACCAGCCGCAAGACCCGGCGGTAGTGCGTGAAAAGCTGGCCAATCGTTTGGAAGACGTGGCCGTCAGCGATGTGCGCATCGCCAATGAAAAGCCGGGCCTGCGCTTCGAAATCAACACGTCCGAGCCGGACATGGAAAAGGTGAAGAAGGTGCTGACGCAAGCGTTTGGCGATAAGCTGGCGCGGAATACCGTCAGCTTCACCAAGCCGGTACTCATCGAGGCGGTAAGCCCGGGGGCGGGCAAAACGCCGCCGCCGGCCAAGCCGGCCGAAGCGCCGAAGAAGAGTCAATCGCGCCTCGACCTGCCCCAGAACAGTCTGGTGGCGATGGCGGGCGGGAATTCGCTGACCCTCGCCCTGGCCGATGTGCCGGCGAAATCGGCGAAGGACACGGGCGCCGCGCCCGTGGCACCTTCGAAGGCGCCGGCGCCCGTTGCGAAGACACCGGCGCCGCCGGCCAAGAGTGCCGGCGGGACGCCCGTGCCACCCCCGGCGATCAAACCTGCACCGGCACAGCCGGCGGAAACGCCGCAGCCGAAGACGGCGCCCAAGCAGCCGGCGCCGGCAGCGACGCCGGCGAAATCGGGAAGCGTCGTGGCGGAGAAGCCGGCCGGTCCCGATCCTTATGCCGGCGGCACCGAGGTGCACTTGAAGTTCAAAGTGGAACTGAACCAACTGGCCGTCAAGCAACTGGTCACCTCGGCCATCGAGGCCAACAAACTGAGCCCCGATACGGTTGCTTTCCAGGTCTCCCGCCCGGATTTCGTGGAAGGCGACAACGCCAAGTACACGGACTGGGAGTTGAAAATACTGCTGCCGCCGGCGAAGGCGGAGGGCGTGCTCAAATCGCTACTGCAATATGTCGCCGACAACCCGATCTTCCCCGCCTCGAGCACCATCGGCGGGGCGGTGGCCGGCAACACGCGGGTTCATGCCGTGTACGCACTGGTGGCGAGCTGGGTCTGCATCATCATCTATCTGTGGGTGCGGTTCCAGGGCGTGGCCTTCGGCGTGGCGGCCGTGGTGGCCCTGATCCACGACGTGTTCGTCATGCTGGGCGCCGTGGCCATCAGCATTTATATCGCCCCCTTCCTCGGCTTCCTGATGGTCGAGCCGATCAAGGTAAACCTGCCCATCGTGGCCGCCTTCCTGACGATCATCGGCTACTCGGTCAACGACACGATCGTGGTCTTCGACCGGATTCGCGAGGTACGCGGCAAGGACCCCAATCTGACGCGAAAGATGGTCAACGACAGCACCAACCAAACCCTCAGCCGCACGCTGCTTACCTCGTTCACCGTGTTCCTGGTGGTGGTGGTGTTGTACCTGTTCGGCGGCGAGGCCGTTCACGGGTTTGCCTTCGCGCTGTTGGTCGGTGTGGCCACAGGAACGTACAGCTCGATCTACGTGGCGGCCCCCATCCTGCTCTGGCTGGTGGGCAAGCACCGCGAGCACGCGATCGACTAGGGATTTACTGAGTTCCGCAGTGTTACGATTGCGATTATTTTCTCTAGCCCAGGCGTTTCACGCCTGGGAAGAGGGGCGCCCCAGCAACGCTTCTTTCTTTCCGGCCCCGTTTACGGGGCCGTAAAGGCACGCAAGGCGGGACCGATCGTAACCGCTCGCCGCCTGAAGGCGGCTGGAACAAAAAAGGAATGGTGGTTGGCTTTCCTACCCAGGCGTGAAACGCCTGGGCTAGAGAAAACGCACAAACTGGGCGTCTGCCACACCGCCTTTTTGTCTTGCACTTGTGTATAACAACAAGGCGTCAGCGTCCGCCGGCGCTCCCTCGCCCAGGCCCCACACCGTTGGTGCAGCCGATTGAGAAATCGGGGTGGGGGCGCTGGGCAAGGAAATGCTTCACCGCTTTGCGTAGCGATCGCGAAGCACCACGTTCACTTCCAGCACGTTCACCAACGGCACGCCGAACAGTCCCCCCAGCGGGGCAAAACTGTTGGCCCGCAGCAGTTGCTCGATGTCCTGGTGAACTTTCTCTTCCTTGCCGCCGGTCTGCTTGGCCCAGGCCGCCGCCACGCGGTCCAGTTGCCATAGCGCATTGTCCAGCGTGATGTGCGGATCGAGCCCCGAGCCGGAGGCCATCACCATGTCTGCCGGCACGTGCTGCAGGTCCGCGTCCTGGTGCTCCTGGATCCACATGTCAAAGAAGCCCGCCTGGATGTCGGTCCCTTCCTTGAGCGGTTCGATTTTCTTCTCCGTCTTGCCGCCGGGCAGCTTGTGCTCCACGGCGCCCGGGAACGTGCCCGGATGGGCCTTCGCATAGTCGGCGAAAAACGGCACGGCCAGGTCTTCCGCTTTGGGCTCCGGCGTGTCCGGATTGGCCTTCACCCACTCGGCCACTTGCGCCGGGTGGGCTTTCTGCCACTCGGCGACATAGGCGGCATTCAACTTGTCGGCTTTGACCCAGTTTTGGGCCAGGGTCGGGTGGAGCGTCGCCCATTGGGACACGATGCCCGGCTTGCCGCCGAAATGGTCCTTCTGGAACCAGGTTTCGATGTCGGGGCCGACCGGCCGGCCGTTGCGATATTTGACGATCGGGCCAAGCTGGCGGGCCACGCGGTCGCGGAGCAGATAGTTGCTGGCGGCCCAGTTCGACGCCCCCGAGGCCGCGGCGTTGTAGGAGGCCGCCGAGGGGCGAGGCTGGAAATACTCGTCGGCCGTAAACGGCTGGGCGATGAGCCGCGAACCGATCGGCTTGCCCTCGGCATTGGTGAGCAGGCTGCCCTGGGCCTGGTCGTGGAAGATCGTTTGCCCGATGCCCCACAGCACCAACGGATATAACACCGAACACAAGAGCACGCTGAGCACCAACAGGCAAAGGTTGGCGCGGAGATGGGCGAACATTGGATAACTCCTTGTCGTTCTATCTACGCGAGCAGGTTGAGGGAGACCAACACCACGTCGATCAGCTTGATGCCCACAAACGGCACGATCACGCCTCCCAGTCCCCAAATCAGCAGGTTGCGGCGCAACAGGGCATCGGCCCCTACGGGCCGATACTTGACGCCTTTCAGGGCGATGGGAATCAACAACGGGATGATGATCGCGTTGAAGATCACCGCCGAGAGGATGGCCGAGGTGGCCGAATGCAGCCCCATGATGTCCAGCGGTTTCAGCCAGGGGAGCGTAGCGGCAAACATCGCCGGGATGATCGCGAAGTACTTCGCCACGTCGTTGGCAATCGAAAACGTGGTCAAGGCGCCGCGGGTCATGAGCAGTTGCTTGCCGATCTCCACCGTTTCAATGAGCTTGGTCGGATCGCTGTCCAGATCGACCATGTTGCCGGCTTCCTTGGCGGCCTGGGTACCGGAGTTCATGGCCACGCCCACGTCGGCCTGGGCCAACGCCGGGGCATCGTTGGTGCCGTCGCCCATCATGGCGACGAGTTTTCCGCCCGCCTGCTCCTTGCGAATGTAGGCCAGCTTGGCCTCCGGCGTGGCCTCGGCGATGAAGTCGTCGACACCCGCCTGGGCGGCAATCGCGGCCGCCGTCAAGGGATTGTCGCCGGTCACCATCACGGTTCGCAGTCCCATCCGCCGCAGCCGCTCGAACCGCACGGCGATTCCCGGCTTGAGAATGTCTTCCAAGGACACCATGCCGGCAATCCGGTTGCCGGAGCTCACCAACAGGGGCGTGGCGCCTTTGCCCGCCACTTCGGCCACCGTCTGCTCAACCACGGCCGCCACCGTCCCGTTCTGCCGGTTGATATGGCGAACGATCGCGTCGGGCGATCCTTTGCGAATGGGGTAGCCGTCCGGCAAATCGACGCCGCTCATCCGCGTTTGGGCGGTAAAGGGAACGAACCGCGATTCCGCCGGGACCAGGGTATCGTCGCCGACGCTCCGGGAGCGATGCCGGTCGGTGCCATCGGCGCCGCCGGAAGACTTATGGAACAACTCCACGATGCTCTTGCCTTCGGGGGTCTCATCGGCAGCCGAGGCCTGGGCGGCCAGGTAGCCGACTTCGGCGGCGGTAAAGCCGTCGAAGGGAATGAACTGCGTGGCCCGGCGGTTGCCCACGGTGATCGTCCCCGTCTTGTCCAACAACAGCGTATCGACGTCGCCGGCCACTTCGACCGCCTTTCCGCTCTTGGCGATGATGTTGGCCCGCAGGGCCCGGTCCATGCCGGCGATGCCGATGGCCGCCAGCAGGGCGCCGATGGTGGTGGGAATCAGGCACACCAGCAGGGCCACCAGCGTGGGCACGTCGGTGCCGAGGCTCATCGGGCGCTGGTCCAGGCCAAGATAATCCTTCATGTACAACTCGGTGTTGTAGGCGATCGGCCAGAGCGTGGCGGTGACAATCAAGAAGATCAAGGTGAACGCCGCCAGGACGATCGACAGGGCGATTTCGTTGGGCGTCCGCTGGCGGATGGCCCCTTCCACCAAGGCGATCATCCGGTCGAGGAACGAGCTGCCGGGATTGGCCGTGATCTCCACGACGATCCGGTCGGAAAGGACCCGCGTTCCGCCGGTCACGCCCGAGCGATCGCCGCCGGCCTCGCGGATGACGGGGGCCGACTCGCCGGTGATGGCCGACTCGTCGATGGAAGCCACGCCCTCGATGATTTCGCCGTCGCTGGGGATCACCTCGCCCGCCACCACTTCCACGGTATCGCCGGCGCGGAGGATGGTGGAATTGGTGTGTTCGATCGTGCCATCGGGGCGAATCAGCCGGGCCGGGGTGGCGCGTCGCGTCTTCCGCAGGGCGTCGGCTTGGGCCTTGCCCCGCGCCTCGGCAATGGCCGAAGCAAAGTTGGCAAACAGTAGAGTCGCCACCAGCCAGAAATCCAACGCCAGCAGGTAACCGACCCCCGCTGCGCTCTGGTAACCCATGAGTTTGGCAATCGTGTAGACGATAGTCAGCGCCGCTCCGACCTCGACCACGAACATCACCGGGTTTTTCCACTGGATGTCCGGGCGAAGCATCACCAACGATTGCTTGAAGGCCGTTTTGAGCAGTTCGGGCTCGAACAGGCCGGCCTTCCGGCTATGCCGGCGTCCGAGCTTGAGTTCTTCGGGGCTGGGCCCCGACAATTTCGGTTCTTCCATCAACGTGTTCGACATATCGCGTCTCTTTCCTGGTAGGGTAGGACAAGCGAAGCGCGGTCCGACCGATTCTGCTATCGTTGTTATGATGGTGGGACGGCACTACGCTTGTCCCACGACGGTCCTCTTAACCTCCGAACGGCATCGGCCCGAAATGCTCGGCCACCGGCCCCAGCACGGCCGCCGGCAGGAACAGTAGCGCGCCGACCAGGATGATGGTTCCCAACAAGACGCATGCGAAGGTAAACGTATCGGTCCGCATGGTACCTACCGTAAAAGGCGTTGGCTCCTTCTTCGCCAAGCCTGCGGCCAAAGCCAAGGGAGCGATCACCGGGATGAACCGGCTAATTAACATGACCAGCCCTGTAGATATGTCCCAATAGGGGCTCTCGGGAGCCGGGTTGGGATTGTCATTGGCCCCATAGGTATCGCCAAGCCCTTCGAACCCCGAGCCGTTATTGGCCGAGGACGAAGTAAACTCGTAGAGGATTTCGGAGAACCCGTGGGCGCCGGGGTTGTTTGTCGCCTTGTTGCCCCAGTCCGTGGCGGCAAATAGGCCCGTGGGCATCAAAATCATAATCGGGTGGATCAACAGGGCGAGCATGGCCAGCTTCATTTCCCGCGCCTCGACCTTCTTGCCAAGATACTCGGGCGTGCGTCCCACCATCAGTCCGGCGATGAACACGCCGACGATCAGGTACAACAGCAGGTTAATCATGCCCACGCCCTTGCCACCGAACACGCAGTTGAGCCACATGCCGGTCAGTGGCGTGATGCCGGCCAGCGGGTTTAGGCTGTCGTGCATGCAGTTCACGGAGCCACAGCAGATGGCGGTTGTGCAGGCTGAAAACGTGGCCCCCGCCGAGGTACCGAAGCGTAGCTCTTTGCCCTCCAGGTTTCCTAGGCTTTGATCCACGGGCAAAGCTGGAAGGATCGCGGCCGCCGGCTTATCAGACCCGTTCTTGGCCGGGTCGCGGTCGACCAGATCGGCGGGGCGGCCTGGTCGGGCCACGACCCACACGTGCTTGGTCCCGCCCCCATCCTGGGGAAGATCCTGGGGATACACCTGATCCGCCTGCGCCGTCATCCCCGGATTCGGCTGGAGCGTGTCCCAATGGATACCCCAGCCGATCATCACGACAAAAAGTGTCATCATGACGCCGAAGATGACCCAGGCGTGGCCCATTTTTCGGAGCATACGGCCGAACATCAAGACCAGGGCGAAGGGGAACAGGCACATGTTCACGACTTCGAGCAGGTTGGTCCATGCGCCGATGTTCTCGTACGGGTGCGACGAATTGGCCCCGAAGAAGCCGCCACCGTTGGTGCCCAGATGCTTGATCGGCAGAATCGCAGCTACGGGGCCTCGCGCGATCTCCTGGTGGAGTTGCGGCTGGCCGTTTTCATCCGCTCCCATCGCGCCAGGCTCGACGGTGGTGACCTGCGCGCTGCCATCGAGCGTCATGGGCATGCCAGCGGCCAAGAGCAGCACGCCCGACACCAAAGCAGGGGGCACAAACGTATAGGCGCAGACTCGCCACATGTCCAGATAGAAATTGCCCATGTGCGACTCGCTGCGCAACGCGCGGATGATCGCCGCCAGACAGCAGAACCCCACACTAGCCGAGACGAACATGTTCCAGCAGACGAAAAACAACTGGCTGAAGTAAGAAAGGTGTTGCTCACCCGAGTAGTGCTGTAGGTTCGTGTTCGTCAAAAATGAGCACACCGTGTTAAAGATCGTGGTGGGCGCCAGCATGTGCTTGCCGTCCGGGTTTAACGGCATGGCCGGCTGTATGGAAAGGACCAGGAACCCGAAAACAAACATCACCGTATTGAACAGCAGCATGGCGATCGCATACTGCTTCCAGTCCTGCGGCCCCGTGTTCACCAGAGACTCGATCCAACGCAGAAACCGCGGAGCGCGGTAACGCCCGTCCATAATCCAGGCGAGGTAACGGCTAAAGGGAATCGCCAGCGCCGTTATGATTGCCAGGGTCAGGAACGGAAGAAACCAGACTTGGAACTGAAACATTGCACAGCACCTTTCGCGTCGAGAAACGGCTCAGAACCACTCCGGCCGGACCAATGCGGAAAACAGATAAACTAAAAGCAGCACTGTTACCACGGCAGTCAGCCAGGTTAATGCACTCATGTCACTCCCTTTCATACATTGTCGCACGCGGGTATGCAGGCGAACATCAGAGCAAATGCCACCAACCCCAAAAGAAACATGGCCGGCAACCATACTGTCAGATCCATAGGTCTTACTCCTTCTTGATGGGAATGCAGAGACTTAACCCGCTAACCAACAGCAGTGGCTCATTGGCCATGCCACTGACCCGCTAACGGGGGCGTCCGGACATCGTTTACCCTTGGCCGTGCCGGACCACGAAGCCCGTCGAGGTAACGGTCACCTGCAAGTGTCTGTTTCGGAAATGGCGAAACATCGCGGTGGCGATCGATCTCGTCGAGCAAATGCCGCCGCTGCTCGATGGGCGTAGGAAAGTCGGGCGGCCGAAGCTTTAGCCGTTGCTCGTCACGCCGCTCCGGGGTGCTCTCGAAACGCTCGCACAGCCAAACGAAGACCACGACGAGGCCGGCCACCAGTAATCCGAGCGGCAACATCGTGGCAAAAAACGCCACCAGCGATCCCTTGGGCACGAAGCTGTCGTACACCGCGGCAATGCAGGCCAGCATTCCCGCAGCCGCCAAGGAAAGGCTGACGACCAGCATCTTGTTTCTTGCCTGCCACCACATGGTTCACCCCCCTCAATTGGGCGGCGATCAGTGTCACGTTGTCCACGCCCACAATGTAGACTCACTGTAGAGGACTCATGGCACCATATCTGCAATAAAGCGTTTGCACATGACGTGCCACGCTCTGAGTAATGTCGCAACTAGCGTGGTGCCAATCGGTTGGGTAAAATGACATGGAAAGCGAGTATCGCCGCCGCAAGGCAAACTGCACGATGCCTCGTGCAAAGTGCACGATTTACCTTTCGTAATGGGATGGGTCAAGCGTAGCGATGACCCACCACCGTTGGACAAGCCAGCAGTGGCAGCCGCGGAAAAACGGGCAAGGTGGGATAGATGAACGTCCTGGTGATTGACGACGACACAACGCTCCGACGCACGCTCCGTACATCGCTGGAGTCGTTCGGCCATGAGGCGGCTGAGGCCCGCGACAGCCATCAGGCCCTGGAAACGTTGGGACGCCGGACGTTCGACGCGGCGCTGTTGGACCTCCGTCTGGCCGAGGAGCAGGGATTGGACCTGCTGCCGCGGCTCTTGGCCCTGGCCCCCGGCTTGCACGTGGTGATTGTCACCGCCTACGCTACCATTGAAACGGCCGTGGAGGCCATGCGCCGCGGCGCCTTTGACTATCTGCCCAAACCGTTCACGCCGGACCAGCTTCGCCTGATGCTGGACCGGATCGCGCGGATGCGGCGGTTGCAGTCCCAGGTGGACGAGTTGGAAGAGCGAGTCCGCGCGGTCGTGCCCGAGATCGACCTGCAAACGGCCGAGCCGACAATGCGTGAGGCGCTGGAGGTGGCCTTCAAAACGGCCGCCAGCGAGGCGACCATCCTGCTCCGCGGCGAGAGTGGCACGGGCAAGGGCGTGCTGGCTCAGGCCATTCATGCCCGCAGCCCGCGGGCCGCTGGCCCTTTTGTTACCGTGCACTGCCCCAGTCTCTCCGCCGAACTGCTGGAAAGCGAGTTGTTTGGGCACGTCCAAGGCGCGTTCACCGGCGCGATCCGCGACACGGTGGGCAAGGCGAGCATGGCCGAAGGGGGCACGCTGTTCCTCGACGAGATCGGCGATCTTCCCCTGGCCTTGCAGCCCAAGCTGCTCAGGCTGCTCCAGGAACGGTGCTACGAGCGGGTCGGCGAAGCCCGCACGCGGGCCAGCAACATTCGCATCCTGGCCGCCACCAATCATGCGTTGGAAACCGAAATCACGGCGGGCCGGTTCCGCGAAGACCTCTTCTACCGCCTCAACGTGATCGAAGTGACGCTGCCGCCGCTCAGACAGCGGACTGCCGACATTCTGCCTTTGGCCCAGCACCTGTTGGGCTTTTTCGTGCGGCAGAGCGGCAAGGCCATTTCCGGGTTCGCCGAGCCGGTGCGGGAGGCCATCGTGCGTTATCCATGGCCGGGCAATATCCGCGAGTTGCGCAACGTGGTCGAGCGGGGCGTCATCCTGGCCTCCGGCCCGTGGGTCGAACTGCGCCACTTGCCGGCGCAGGTCGGTAGCCCGGCGCCGATCGATCAAGGGAGGGACGCCCCCGTGACGCTCGACCAAATCGAGGCCGACCACATCCGCCGCACCTTGGCTGCGACGGCCACGATCGAGGAAGCCGCCGCGAAGTTGGGCATCGACCCGAGCACGCTGTACAGGAAACGGAAGCGGTACGGAATATGACCTTTCGCCGCCGAATCATGCTTGCCATGCTGCCGCTGTTCGCCCTGCTGGTGGCGCTGGGCGGGACGGGGATTACCCTCATCTACCACTTGGGCAGCCGCATCGACAAGATTCTCCGCGAAAACTACGACAGCGTGATTTACATGCGCGATCTGAACGAGGCGCTGGAACGCATCGATTCGTCGTTTCAGTTCGCGCTGGCGGGGCGGGAGAAGGAGTCCTACCAGCAATATGTCGCCAACTGGAAGCTGTATGACGCCAGTTTGTCGAAAGAGCAGCACAACATCACCCTGCCCGGCGAGGCCGACCTGGTCGATCGCCTGACGAAACGGAGCGACCGCTATCGCCGGCAAGGCGACGATTTCTTCAAGCATCCCGGCCCGGCCTCAAACAAGCTTTACTTCGGGCAGCACGATCGACGGGGGCTCTACGACGCGTTCCGGGAGATCAAGGCCGTTGCCCGCGAGATCTTGCGGATCAACGAGGAGAACATGGAAGACGCCAATCGAGAGGCGCGGAGCACGGCCCGCTCCTCCTTGATCTGGTATAGCGGCGGGCTGGCCATCGGCATTGCCCTGGCGGTGTTCCTCATCGCCAGCACCATTCGCACGATCCTGTATCCGATCCGCGCGGTGACCGAATCGGCGGCGGCCATCGGAACGGGCGATCTGGACCAACTCGTGCCCATCGCGTCCGACGACGAGCTGGGGCAACTGGCCAGCGCCTTCAACGCCATGGCCCGGCAACTGCGCGACTATCGCCAGTCGCACCAGGCGCAGTTGCTCCGCGCGCAGCAGACCAGCCAGGCGACGATCAACTCCTTTCCCGATCCGGTGCTGGTGGTGGATCGGCAGCAGGGGGTGGAATTGGTCAACCCGGTCGCCCGCCGCTTGTTTGGCGTCTTGCCCCGCGAGGCGGGCGGTGACCCCACGGTCCGCTGGCAGCCGCCGCCGCCCTTGCAACAACCGTTGGCCGACGTGCTGGAAACGCAGCGCGAGTACCTGCCGGAAGGTTTCGACAAGGTCGTGATGCTGCCGGTGGGCGAAAAGATGCACTCCTTCCTGCCGCGCATCCTGCCCATCCGCGACGCCCAGGGCGAAACCGTGGGGGCGGCGATCCTGCTGGAAGACGTCACCCGCTTCCGCTTGCTCGACGAGGTGAAGAACAACCTGGTGGCCACGGTCAGCCACGAATTGAAGAATCCCTTGACGAGCATCCGCTTGGCGCTGCACCTGCTGTTGGAAGAGACGCTGGGGCCGCTCAGCCCCAAGCAGCTCGAATTGCTGGTCGACGCCCGCGACAATGCCGAGCGGCTCTTGGTGATGATCAACAACTTGCTCGACCTGGCCCGGCTGGAACAGGGGCGAAGCCAACTTCAGTTGCGGCCGGAACGCCCGGCGTCGCTGTTGCGGGCGGCGGCCGAATCCGCTCAGAGCCGGGCCGCCGACCAGCGGATCGACCTGCTCGTGGACGCGGCCGAGGACCTGCCTCCGGTCGCCGTGGACGCGGAGCAATTGCAACACGCCTTGCAGAATCTGCTCGACAATGCCTTGATCCACACGCCCCCGGGAGGCCGGATCACGGTCTCGGCCCGGCGGCAGGACGGCAAGATTATGGTCTCGGTCGCCGATACCGGCTCGGGCATTCCCGCCCAGTGGCTGCCCTTCATTTTCGAACGCTACTTCCGTGTGCCGGGCGAGACCAGCCGGGGCGGCAGCGGCCTGGGGCTGGCGATCGTGCGGGAAATCATCACCGCCCACGGCGGCGAGGTCGCCTGCGAAAGCCGGCCGGGAGAGCCGACCATCTTCCGCATGACGCTGCCCGTCTGGAACGCCGCAGCGGTCAAGACATCCGTTTTGGATGAGGAGCAACGATGAAATCGCCCGTCACTTTCCGCGGAGGCGCGAGCCGTGCCCACCGACGAATTGCAGCCTAAGCCCGAGTTGTTCCTCGACCTGATCCGCCGGCAGCAGCGCGGACGGCTGAAAATCTATCTGGGCTTTGCGGCGGGGGTGGGCAAAACCTACGACATGCTCCTGGAGGGAAACCGGCTGCGGCGGCAGGGCGTCGACGTCGTCATCGGCTTCGTCGAAACACACGGCCGGCCGGAAACCATGGCCCAAATCGGCAAGTTGGAGCAAGTGCCTCGCCGACGGATCGAATATCGCGGCATCGTGCTGGAGGAAATGGACCTCGACGCCGTGCTCGCCCGCCGGCCCACCATCGCCCTGGTCGACGAGCTGGCCCACACCAACGCGCCGGGCAGCCGCAATCCCAAACGCTACCAGGACGTCGAGGAAATCCTCCGGGCGGGCATCCACGTCGTCACCACGCTGAACATCCAACACCTGGAGAGCCTGCACGACATCGTGGAGCGGGCCACCGGCGTCCGCGTCAAGGAACGCCTGCCCGATTACGTGGTCACCATGGCCGACCAGATCGTCAACGTCGATCTCTCCGCCGAAGATCTCCGCGAACGGCTCCTGGCCGGCAAGATTTATCCCGCCGAACGGGTGCAAACCGCCTTGGAGAACTTCTTCAAGCCCGACAAGCTGACGCAGCTTCGCGAACTGGCCATGGAGGAGATCGCCTTCCGGCTCGACCGTTCCCGCCGCGAAGAGGAACAGCGGCGCGGCGACGAGCGGACCTCGGGCTCGGAGCGGATCATGGCCTGCCTGAGCTCGCGGAGCCCGCACGCGCCGGCCCTCTTGCGCAAGGCCGCCCGCATCGCCGATCGCCTGGGTGCGCCGTGGTACGCGGTCTACATCCAGACCCCGCACGAGTCGCCCGAACACGTCGACGCGGCCACGCAACGCGAGGTCGGCAACAATTTGGACCTGGCGCGCCAGTTGGGCGGCACGTCATTGGCCTTCAAGGGCGCCGATCTGATCAGCACCATCACGGCCTTCGTCAAGGAGTATGGGATCACGCACGTGGTGCTGGGGCGAACGCGGCAGCCGTTGTACCGCCGCTGGTTCGGGCGTTCGATCCTCGACCGCTTGCTGCAGGTCATTCCCGGCGTCGACGTGATCGTGGTCGACAACACCCCGCCCGAGCCCTCGTGACCGCCGGGGCGATGGTCCTTTTTTCGGCCCCGGATGGGTAGAGTCTATCGCCAGTAGTCCCCGCCCCTTCTGGCTAGGGCGAGGGAAGTGCTGCGAGGATAATTGAATCCATAATCACTTTGCTTCCAACTCGCACTGGTTCACCGCCGTTCCGATCACGTGATAATGATGCCCTGCGCCGCCAAGGTGTCGTTGATGCTGGCCGGGGCCGGCAGCGTCAGGAGGGCAGCGTTCCCCGCCGCATCTACGATCGTCGCGCCGTTAAGCGCCAACGCCCCCGTCGAGGTGTAATCCAGGGCCGCACCCGAGGTGCTGTCTGTCGCCCCGACGGTGTAGGTGAACGTGAGCGTCGTAAACGTGCCGTTCCCGCCGGTATAATTCGCCGTCCCGCCCGAAGTCAAGGCCAACGTCGGCGTCCCGCCCGTCGTATCCACCGTGACCGCGTCGCTGAACGTCACCGTGACCGTAACCGTGTCGTTCGGCCCGTACGTACCCGTTGCCGTACTCGTCGACACCCCCGTCGGTGCCGCCGTAATGACGATGGCCTGCGCCGCCAAGGTGTCGTTGATGCTGGCCGGGGCCGGCAGCGTCAGGAGGGCAGCGTTCCCCGCCGCATCCACGATCGTCCCGCCGTTGAGCGTCAGCGCCGTGGTCGAGGCGTAATCCAGGACCGCGCCCGTCGCGGTGCTGTCTCCTGCCGCCACCGTGTAGGTAAAGGTGAGCGTCGAAGTGCCGCTCCCGCTCGTGTAGCTGGCCAGCGCCGTGCCGCTCGCGTTGCTGCCGTTCGAATTCAGCACCAGCTTCGGCGTGCCCGTCACCGTGACCGGGTCGCTGAAGGTGACCGTGATCGGGATCGACGTCGTCGGCCCGTACGTCCCGGCCGGCGTCGTCGAGGAGACCGAAGCTGCCGTCGGCTCCGCATTCCAGGTGCCTGCCAGGGGCGTCCCCTGGAAATTGGCCGGCCCATACATGAAGGTCCGGTCGGCAATGCCGCTGTCGTTGCTGTTCCGCAGGAAGAACATCGAAGCGGCCGGGTCGTATAAGCCAATCGTATCCGTACCACTGCCAGTCCAGTCGGCGGCAAGGGGTTTCCAATTGATTTGCGCGCCTCCCTGATTCGTCGGCGAGCCATAGAGGAAGGAAATCTCACCCGTGCCCGTGGTATTGCTGGTGTGCAGGAAGAAGACCGAGGTGCTTGCCTGGTAGAGGCCAACGGTGTCCGTCGTGGCGCCATGGATCCATTTGCCGGCAATGGGTTGCAATCCATTGCCCGTCGCAACTGTCGGGCCATATAGGAAGGAAACGTCAACACCGTTCTCGTCAAGGTGGAATGTCGCGGTCGTCTGATCGTAAAGACCGACTTGATCCTTGTGGGTACCGGTCCAGTCGCCAACCACGGGTATCCAAGTGCTAGCCGTTGACGTGGGACCGAACTGGATCTCGGTGTCCGTGCCGGTGTGGCTGGGGGCATTGGAGTTTCTCAGGTAGAACGTCCCGTTCGTGTGGTCGTAGACCCCAATCGTCGCGGAGCCGTCGCCGTTCCAATCGCCGGCAATGGAAACGAAAGTGTCGCTGCTGTTTGGCTGATACGTTACGGTCGTGTTGGCAAAGCCCGTGTCGGCGCTATTCCGCAGGAAGAACGTCGAACCGGTCGTGGCGTAGAGGCCCACCGTCGACGCGCCACCTGCCGTCAGATATGTGAAGTGATCGGCCGTGCTGGTGGCGGACGTGTCGCCGGCGGTGGTGACCGTCACATCCACGAGGCCGGTAGCGCCGGCGGGGATGGGGAGATCGATCTCCGTGGCCGTGTCGGTCGTAAACGACGAAGCGCTCACCGCGACACTGCCGAAGTTTACCGCCGTGGCGCCGGCAAGGTTGGTGCCGGTGATCTTCAGCGTGCCCCCACCCGTTGTGGAAGCCGTGCTCGGACTAAGGCAGCACGCAGGAATTGGTCTACCCGCGCCACGGTGCCGACCCCTTGATGATGCGGTGGGACTGGGATCGGGTGGGTATTTCGTTTCCTGCGTGCTGCCTAAGCGCTGTCACGGCGGGCGCTGCGGTCGCGTCGGCCTGATACGCCCCGACGTTCGAAACCGTACCATCGTACAAGTGGCTGACCGGTACGACGCTTAGCAGGCGGCGATCCTCCAGAGGCTCAATGGCCAATCGGCGTCTGTGGCCTTTACGCTGCTATACCCCCGGTGTAATGGATCACACCCATGGCGCTGGGGAGAACGCGGCAGCCGCTCGGTACCGCCGCTGCTTCGGGCATTCGATCCCGGACCGCCTGCTCCAGGTCATTCCCGGCGTCGACGTGATCGTGGTCGACAACGCCCGGCCCGAGCCCTAAGCAGCCTCGCCCGGGGACGGCCCCGAGCGTCAACTGCGTATGGCCGCGTCCACCGCGGACACGCCGCGGCGAACACCCACGCCCAGCACGCTGTTCATGATGTCTTCCGGCAAGGCGTTACTATCGCTCAGTCCGGCAATGTGTCCCAGTTCGTGCTCCACCACGGTCAGCAGATCGATCTTGTCGACGGCACGGGGATCGACGGCTTGGAGGGCATGGCTGCCCGCCACCGCCGCGAATTCTTCATTCGACGCCGGCGTAGGATCGACAAACCAACCGTGGCCGGCCGCATTGGTATCGAGGTAGACGACGTTCCCATCGGTCTCGCCGAGTTGAGCGCCCCCCAGATCACTAATCACGAACTGCGCCTGCGTGAGTCTTGCGACGCCCGAGGCGTTCAAGCCGGCGTTAACCCAACTGGCAATGGCCTGCTGCACGATCGGCTGTAGCTCGGCCCGGGTCAATGCCGGCACATCCGGAGAAGCCGCCACCTGGTTCACCGCCATTTCCGGTCCCGTGGCGATGACGATTTTCTGCGCTGCCAGGCCGTCGGTGCCGGTGGCCGGCAGGGTCAGAGTGGCGGTGATCGGCACAGCCGTATCCACGATGGTGCCACCGTTGAGCGCCAACGCTTTGGTCGAGGTATAATCCAGGTCCGAGGTGGCGTCTCCCGCCGCCACGGTGTAGTTGAACGTGAGCGTTAAACCGTCCGCGCTGATGCTGTTGTAGGTAGCCGTCGCGCTCGCGTTGGTGCCCTTCGAATTCAACGCCAACGCCGGCGTCCCCCCCGTCGTATCGACTGTGACCGGCTCGCTGAACGTCACCGTAATCGGGATCACCGTCCCTGCCCCGTACGTTCCAGCGGCTTGCGTCGAGGACACCCCCGTTACCATTCCCTGCCCACAACCCGTCCAATGCCCAATCAGCGGCATCCATCCGGACGCGTTGGCCGGGCCATACATAAAACTGATGTCGGCCGTTCCAGTGGTGTTGCTGTTCCGCAGGTAAAACATTGACGTCGTCGGGTTGTACACACCAATCGTGTCGTGGCCAATACCTGTCCAGTCGCCAGTGAGGGGCTTCTCCCCGCTATTGCCGACACCGTAGAGGAATACCGTATCGGCCTTACCACTGCTGTTGCTGTTTCTCTCGTAAAAGACCGAGGTGGTCGGATCATAGAGCCCGATTGTGTCCGTGCCGTTGCCGTCCCAATCGCCGACAATAGGCGTCATCCCGGTGGCGTCGGTCGGGTCGAAGAAGAAGGTTACGTCAGCCGTTCCGGCGGTATTACTGTTCCTCAGGTAGAAGACCGAGGTGGTCGGGTCATAGAGCCCGACTGTGTCCGTGCCGTTGCCGTCCCAATCGCCGACAATAGGTATCATCCCGGTGGCGTCGGTGGGGTCGAAGGCGAAGGTTACGTCAGCCGTTCCGGTGGTATTGCCGTTCCTCAGGTAGAAGACCGAGTTGGTCGGGTCGTACAGGCCGATCGTCTCTGTGCCATTGCCGTCCCAATCGCCACACAGCGGTATGAGACTATTGGCGGGGACGCCGTAGAGTAGGTCGGTACAACAAAACCCGGTGGTATTGCTATCCCGTAGGAAAAACCTCGACGTGGTCGAGTCGTAGCCGCCCACCGTGTCATCGACGACGACGGTCAAGGCGCCATCGACCCGGGTGATCGCGTAATTCGACGAGGCTGTGCCTCCGCTGACCGTGATCGTATATATGCCCTCAGGGCTGGTCGCCGTGGCTGACGTCGCCATGGTCGGTGGCGTAGTGAGGCTATCGTTGCCGATTAGACCCGTACAACTGAAAGTGAACGTCGGCAGCGGCGCGCCAACGGCTTTTAACTTCATGTCGGCCATAATCGTCAACGCTGCCGCGTTAATCACACTTTTCGTGTCGGGCACCAGCGTCACGGTGTAATTCTTTCCGCTGTTGCCGTCGTTGACCGTGTAGCCCGTGACCGACACGGTCTTGGCGGTCCCCGCGTTGGCGTCGTCGTACGCCTCCACCAGCCCCGTCACCGTGTTCGTCCCCTTTAAGCCGGCGACCGTCGGTGTCGCTGAGGCACTGGTCGTTGCGTCGTAGGCCTTCGTGTTCGTCGCTGCCGTAATCGTCAACGCCGCCGCGTTAATCACACTTT
>Ga0181520_10001715_pt1 | contig 43468 bp, 35 predicted proteins | sample PEATcosm2014_Bin_29_FD_132451 | JGI IMG/M metagenome (GOLD analysis project Ga0181520, IMG submission 132451) | Peatland microbial communities from MTU Mesocosm Facility, Houghton, MI, USA - PEATcosm2014_Bin02_30_metaG | ecosystem: Environmental > Terrestrial > Soil > Wetlands > Peat | place... | reverse complement strand
TGCGCAAGATGCCAGCTCGCCGGCTCAGCCACCGGCGCACTCCATCGCGGCGCAGCATGAGTATGCAACTACGGGTAACGCTGGCGGCTCTCGTGCTGTTGTTTTGTCTGCTGGTGCTGGGCGGAGCGGCCCGGCTGCTGGCACCCAAATCTAATACCTCGCTCACCCGGTTTGACGCCATCATCGTGCTTGGCAATCCGGCCGACGACGACGGCAACCCATCGCCGGAGCAGTTGGCGCGCGTGACCGAGGGGGTGCGCGAGTATGAACGGGGCGTGGCGCCGCGGCTGATCATGACCGGGGGCGCGACTCACCATCAGTTTGTGGAGGCACAGGTGATGGCCCGCTCCGCAGTTGCGCTCGGCATCCCGGAGTCCGCCATTTTTATGGAACCGAATGCCACGGATACGATTCAGAACGCCTGCTATGCTGATCGGATGATGAAGGCGCGCGGCTGGCGGTCGGCTGAGGTGGTTTCCAGCGCCTATCATCTGCCCCGCGCCGGTATGATCTTCAGCGGCCGGCCGCTGGAGTGGCGCACCCACGCAGCGCCGCCGCTGGAGCCGAGATCGGCGGCTTTCCTTGGGGCGTCGGCCCTCTTTGAAGACTTGAAGGCCGCGCGCTACCTGATCTGGGCGCGCTGGAGCGAGCGCTGCGAACCCTGATGATCAGGCCCCCAGGCTATGTAACACTTCCTCCCACCCATCCGCAATAAACGCGGAATGGAGGGGGCTCGAAGATTCAAAGCTTCAGGGCCGAATCAACCATGCAGACCATTGCCACGCGGTTTCCATTGTCGCGTGCCGGTGTGCTCCTGTAAGCTGGATCATGATGCGTATCTCTGTAAGATTTTCCGCCGCTCTTGCCGCAGCAGCCGTTCTGGCATTCTGTTCTGGACCCCGCGTCCACGCACAGAGCACCGCCGCTCCAACGGCCGGCAACGGCACATACATTGCCATTGATCCGCTGGCCAAGGTGCGCTATGACAACCGCTTTGACCTTACAGTGGGCTTGGCCTATGACCACATGAAGGCCGGGCCGACGTTGCTACAAGGGGCCAATTTGGGCGGACTTGATATCTCCGGCTCCTATTGGTTCAGCAAACGCTGGGCCGTGGAAGGCTCGGGACGCGGCTACTTTGGCACCAGCGGCGCGGGAACCGGGAACAATACCGTGCTGAACCTGGTGCAAGGCCCGTTTGTGAGCGAGTACTTCTTCACGGCCGGACCGGAATGGCTGGGACCGCACAACAAGCATGGCGCGCTGAGCGCCCATGTGCTTTTGGGCGGCGTCTACGGCGACTTCCAGAAGGATTTGCGCACCGACACGCCGCAGGATGTGGGCTTCTATAACAACCAGTTGGCGCCGGCGGCCATTATCGGCGGCCACATGGACCTGAACCGTTCGGAGCATTGGGTCTTTCGCATCACGCCTGATGCGGTGGTGACGCGCTACAGCACCACTTACGCCCCCAACGCCTACACACCGGCGGGTCGGTTCACGGATGTGAACTTTGCCATCTCGGCCGGCATCGAGTACAAGTTCAAGAAGAAGCGGTAACAAACCGGAGCGCCTAAATGGCAATCTTCCCGAATCAGGAGTCCCGGGCAGCGATAAGGCGTCCATGTTCGCTCGGAATCTGTCCTTGGGACGCACGTCTTCGATTACAGTAAAATCATCAGCCCTCTCCCGCGGCGTGTGGTATGATCCTTCGTTCGGCGGTATCTGTTGGAGGTTTCGCCGAAAGATTTGGGGTATTGGCAGTAGCCTGCTCCGCTCAGGCCAGGCACGAATCCGTTTGAAGGCAGGGTTCTTATGGATATGAGAGACACGCTCGGAGTGCTGCTTGCGGGCGGAGCCGGAGAACGGCTCTTTCCCCTCACGCGGGATCGCGCCAAACCCGCCGTTCCCTTTGGCGGCCACTATCGCATCATTGACATCACGCTTTCCAACTGTATCAACTCCGGACTACGCAAGGTTTTCATTCTTACGCAGTACAAGGCGCTCTCGCTGAACCGGCATATCCGCGAAGGCTGGACGGGCATTGTGGCGCAGGAACTGGGCGAGTTCTTTGAGCTTTTGCCGCCCATGCAGCGCACCGGCGCCAACTGGTACATGGGAACCGCCGACGCCGTCTACCAGAATATTTACTCGATCGGCAGCGAACAGCCGAAGTACATCATCGTTCTCGGCGGCGACCACATCTACAAGATGGACTATAGCCGGATGCTGGAGTACCACAAGGAGACCCATGCCGAGCTGACGCTGGCCACGCTGCCGATTGCGCCCGACCAGGTGAAGCAATTCGGCGTGGTGGAGGTGGGCAAGACAGGCGAGATCCTTGGATTCCAGGAAAAGGTGGCCTCGACCAGCTTCCGCTCACCCTTCAACCCCAACGCCGTGGACGCCTCGATGGGCATCTACATCTTCAATACTGAGGTGTTGCTGAAAGCGCTGATTTTGGACGCCGAGGATCCCGCCTCAAAGCACGACTTTGGCCACGACATTCTGCCCAATATGCTGGGCAAGCGGAAGATGATGGCCTACAGCTTTGTGGACGAGAACAAGCAGCAGGCGCTCTATTGGCGCGACGTGGGCACGCTGGACGCTTACTACGACGCCAATATGGATCTGTGCGCGGTTTCGCCGGTCTTCAACCTCTACGACAAGAATTGGCCGATCCGCACGCGCATGCGCCACTATCCGCCGGCCAAGTTCGTCTTTGCCGAGCCGGGTCGTTCCGGCATGGCGGTCGATTCGGTGATCACCGCCGGCGTCATTATCTCCGGCGCCTCGGTGTCAAAATCCGTGGTCTCGCAGGATGTGCGCGTCAACTCCTACTCCAGCGTGGACCAGAGCATCATCTTCTCGCATGTGAACATCGGGCGGCACTGCCGCATCCGGCGAGCCATCATCGACCGCGACGTGCACATTCCCGAAGGCACCATCATCGGCTTCGATCCGGTGGAGGACAAGCGCCGCTACTTTGTCACCCCCTCCGGGCTGACCATTGTGACGCGCGACGCCTCGCTCTTTGAAAGCCCCGTCGATCCGGAGTTCCTGCAACGGTATTAGCTTAGGCCGGACCGGAAGCAAAAGCATCCCTCCTCCTGAACGGTGAAGACTCTGGCGGGAATCATTCTTCGCTCGACCTTCGTTTTTTCTGCGTGCTGTTTGGCTGTGATTCCGATCTTTCAATTGCCCCGCCGTGAAGAGCGGGCACGAGGCGGTTTTCCGGGGAGAGAAGCTACTCGAGTTTCTTCTCGTCCATTCAGGAGCAGTGAAAAAGTGCGCCGCCAGCTATGGGATGTTGAGAATCTTGTGCGTTTGCAGGCTCAATCGCCACTGCGGATGATCGAGACAATAACGCAGCGCGAGCTGCGTATTGGCCGCCCGCTCAGGCCCGTCCATCGGTTGCAGGAAAAAGTGCCGGAAGGCGAACAGCTCAAAATCAGCGGGATCGACGCCCGCCTGCGGATAGACCAACTTCAACTCGTCGCCGCCGCGCTGCTTGAGCGCCGCTCCGGCTTTGGGGCTGACGCAGAGCCAGTTCACGCCTTCCGGCGCGGTTATCGTGCCGTTGGTCTCGACAGCAATTACAAACCACCGCGCGTGCAGAGCGTGAATCAGGCTTGCGTCCAATTGCAGCAGTGGCTCGCCGCCGGTGCAAACCACGAAACGCTCGCTCAACTCTGAATTCGCCGGCCATTTTTGCTCAATAGCTGCCGCCAAATCATCCGCCGAGGCGAATCTCCCGCCGCCCGCCCCATCCACACCCACAAAATCCGTGTCGCAGAACCGGCATATCGCAGCGCTTCGGTCGCTCTCGCGTCCCGACCAGAGATTGCAGCCGGCAAAGCGACAGAAGACCGCCGCGCGGCCCGCCTGCGCGCCTTCGCCTTGCAGCGTATAGAAGATCTCCTTGACCGCGTAGTCCATGGAACCAGCTTTCAGCTATCAACAAACAGCTAACAGTTCAGGATGCATAGTCTGGATCGGCAATCTGAGTTAAGCAGGCTGAGAGCTGTAAGCTAGAAGCGGTTTTTTTCGTACCTCACCGGGTCTTCGATCCCGTTTTCGCGGAATCCCTTCTGCCGCAACAAACAAGAGTCGCACTCGCCGCACGGCTCGCCCTTCGCGCCCGGATCGTAGCAACTGCTCGTCAGCCCGTAGTCCACGCCCAATGCGCTTCCTTTGCGAATGATCTCCGCCTTGGTCAGCGCGATCAGCGGCGTGTGAATCTTGAGCACCTGACGGCCTTCCACCCCGGCCTTCGTCGCCAGATTAGCCATCGCCTCAAAGGCCGCTATGAACTCCGGCCGACAATCCGGGTAGCCGGAATAGTCCAGTGCATTCACGCCGATAAAGATGTCGCTCGATCCGAGCACTTCAGCCCAGGCCAACGCAAACGAGAGAAAAATCGTGTTGCGCGCGGGAACGTAGGTAATGGGAATGCCGTGACTCATCTCCTCGGTGTCGCGACCTTTGGGAACGGCAATGTCCGCGGTCAGCGCCGAGCCGCCAAAGACGCGCAGATCGATGGCCGCGATGCGATGGTCCGCAACGCCGATAGCCGCCGCCACGCGCCGCGCCGAGTCGAGTTCAATCACGTGCCGCTGGCCGTATGAGAACGAAAGCGCATACAATTCGTAGCCCTGGCTTTTGGCAATCGCCAACACCGTCGCCGAGTCGAGGCCTCCGCTCAACAGCACCACCGCTTTTTTTGTATGGATATCCATAATCATTGCCTTTGCGGGAAGTCCTGCCCGGACGGCAAGTCCCCGCCTTTGCCAATATCGATCAAGGCCAAGTCTGAGTTGCTTTCGTCGATCATCGCCTCAATGCACTGCCTGAGAATGCCCTTTGCTTCGAGGATAAACTCGATTGCATCGCGCCCCGCGCCGTCGCCGCCCCGGTGCGGCGTCACATAATGCGCCTCGGCTTTCACTTGAGCCCGCGCATTGGCCACAGCCACGGCGAAGCCGCACTGGCGCATCACCGCCAGATCGATCACGTCGTCGCCCACGTAGGCGATCTCCTCCAGCGTCACGCCTTCCTTTTCCATGATCGCGCGAACCGGGCGCATCTTGAAGGCCTCGCCCTGGTAGACGAACTCCAGCTTCAAATCACGGGCGCGCATTGCCACCGTCTCGCTAATGCGCTTGGTAATGATGCCCAGCTTCATGCCGCCCAGCCGCGCCAGCGTCACACCCGCGCCGTCATGCGCGCTGTAACCCTTGGCTTCCATCATGCGAGTGGTGATGGAGCCGTCGGCCTTGGCAACCGGAACTGGAAGAACCCAGATTCCGCCGTTAGTCAGCACTCCGTCCACATCGAAGAGAATGATCTTGATGCGCCGTGCTCGATTCTGCGCTGATAGTGTCATGCTGTGATTTTATCAAGTTTGATGGGTGCTCCAGGTCTCGCTTCAGAAACCTGGGATTTCATTACGGTACGACCGCCGTCGCCGCAAGCGGCTCCTTTACCAATACTGCGAAGCGCGGAAAGGCAAAGCTGCCGTTGGCGTCGTCAATCACATTCAACTGACAGATGTACGTTCCCGCCTTCAATCCCGCCAGCGGCACATCCAGTTCGATAGCCACCGCGTCGCGTCCCTCCACGTTGATCGTCCTGGCCTGCGTCAGCGGCGTCTCATAGACCTTCGTCGCGCCTTGAATCAGTTCCAGGCTACTCAGGACACTGATTCCAGGCTTGCTTCCCTTGGGCGCATCGGCCGCGGCCTTCTCGCGCGCCGGCGAGTAGATTTCATACAGCAGATACAAGTGCTGGTCCTGGCGGAAGACGTGGCTGATGTTGGGTACATACTCCTGCCCGTCGCGCACCAGCGGGCTGATCTTCTTGCTGGGCTGGCGCGTTGTGGCCAGACGAATCGAACTCATTTTGAGCGGCGCCTTCTTCATCTCCGGCAGCGTGATCTCTGCCTCGAAGGAACCCATGCGCCCGGTCTGATTTTCACGCAAAACAAACTTCAGCCGATATTTTCCCGGTGGCAGATTGAAGCTGGTGGTGTACTGGATATTCTTCTGCCGCGCCTGCAGGCTGGGATCAAGATTGAGCTTGACGGTTTCTCGCGCGTGACCGATGGGCCGCTTGGCCTCGTCGATCACCGTGCCGATGATGTCCAGCGTGGCCTTGTCCTTGTCGCCGCCTTTGACGAAGGGAATCTGCGAGCCGGGCACGATCAGCGAAACCGGCACGAAGAAGCGGTTCTCGTCAAGGCGGAAGTACATGGCATCGAGATAGACGGCCATGTCGGTGGCCGGCAGGTCGCTGGCTAACTGCTCTTCCAGGTCGCGCTCGCGGTCTTCCTTGCCGGCGTGCTGAAAGTCTGCCGGCGCATAGTAGCCGGGCCGATATTCCAGCTTGATTCCGGGCCGGTTGATCTTGATGGTCAGTTTGCGATAGCGCCCGTCGCGCAGGGGATTCGAGCTATGAAATCCAATGGCATAGTAGGCCGATGTGTCACGCTGCACCTGCGCAAAGGCTGGAGCAAAGTCATTGGAGTCAAAGAAAGCCTTGCCGCCCGTTTCGGAAGAGAGCATACCCATTACTTCCTGTGAGGCGAAGTTGGCGTTCATGTTATTGGTGAGCGAAGCTCCGTTGAAGGAGCCTGTGCCGCGGATACTTCCGGTCGAGGCGTCGCCCAGCGGCGACACAGCCTGCAAGCCGCGCGTATCCACGCTGTAAATGGCCAAATTGGCACGCACGGCCGCGTTCACCGCCGACCGTAGCGAAGCCTGATTCTCGATGCCGTCGCGCGAGATGCCGCCGGAAAAGTACAGCAGCGATTTCTTTTCGGTGATCTTTTCCAGCGATTTGGAGATCGCCCTGAGCGCGAATAACTCGCGGTCAGTGTTGAGGTCGTTATACTCGCTTTCGTCAGGCGTGTAACCGGTGGTATCTTCCACCTGATTCGAGTTATCCGTCGCTCCCTGGGCAAAGCCCTGTCCTTCGGTACCGTTATATACGCCGACCTCGTTGATCAGCGCGTTCTTGTCGGCGGTAAAATCCTGATCCACCTTGAGCGTGTCGCCCAGCGAAACCAGAGCAACCAGATCGGCCGGTTGCATCTTCGCGCGCAAAAAATCCTGCGCCGCATTGACGCTGCGGTCCAGATCTTCAGGCTGCATCGAAGTCAGATCAAAAAACATCACAATCAATCGATGATTGCGCAGCTCTTCGGGCTTTGCGACGACAGCGGCCTTGTCTCCCTTGGCTGTTGCGCCCGCGGCCAGTCCGCTGATGGTGGCTTCGTTGAGCGGCGTGGCCATATCGACAGTTTCAAAGTCGAAGGTGGAGATATGCTGCTGCTTGCCGTTCTCATAAACGCTGAAGTCGCTCTGCTTGAGGCCGCGCACCACCTCGCCCGTCTTTGCATCGCGCGCCACCACATTGGTCAGCACCAGATCGGCATTGGTCTTGAGCACAAAGCCGCCCTGCGGCGTGTTCGTCACCTGCGCCGGCGCCAATGTGATCCCTTGCAACACCATCGCCAGCGCCGCAAACAAAACTCCGATTCTTTGCGCCCAACCCTTCATGAAGATCCTTCCATCGCTAACTAACTCGATAACTCGCTAAAACCTGAAGCTCGCATTGAATTGGAACGACCGCATGGCGGCTGCCGAAAGCACCTGCCCGAAGGTGGGCGAAGCCATATTCGTGTCCACGCCTGCGTACTGCACGGTGTTGAAGACATTGTTGGCCGTGGCGCGCAACTCCATGCTGCGCGTGTCGCCCATTTGCATGGTTTTGGAGAGCGACATATTGTTGGAGACTGTTCCCGGCCCCGGAATGGAGTGGCGCGAAGCCGTTCCATAATCACCTGCGGGAGCTGTGAAGGCCGCTGTGTTGAACCACTTTCCCTTCGAGCCGCCGCCCGCGGTCAGCGAGCTTCCCGGCACGCGGTCGGGGCGCAGCGTTCCCGCAGTGCCGTTTGCCACGTCCGTTACCGCTGCCTGATAACTCGGAGTGAGCGGCGTACCCGTAGCGAAGGTATAACTGCCAGAGATGGAGAATCCCTCCAGAATATGCGAACCAACTCCGCTGGTTACCCAGAACTTATCCTTGCCGAAGGGTAACTCGTATAGATAATTTCCGGATATTCTGTGGCGCACATCGAAACTCGAGTTACCTTCCTCGGCCTTCAGGTCCTGCCAGTTCTGTGCCACCACGGTTGAAGTCCCGCCCACCGAGCCAGCATCATCGATGGAGTGCGAGTACTGATAGTTAGCGCCGAGCGCAACGCCACTACTCAGCCGCTTGTTCACCCGCAATGTGCCCGCGTTGAAGCGCGAGAAAGCGCCTGATTGTTCGTAGTTGAAGATCAGGTTCGTGGGATCGGTGTTGGGGCTGGTCGATGTCGCGCGCGGCGCGCTGGTAATATCCAAGTTACTACCCTTCGAGCCGTTGTAACCCACATTCAAAACAACTCCCCAGGGAAGCGTCTTCTGTATGTCGATATTCCAGGCCTGCACGTAGGGAAGTTGGTAGTGCGGATCAAGTTCATAACTGCCGGGCGTCGCCGTGGTGGCCGCGGGGCAGAACCCATTGGCCAGAGTAAGCGCGATGCAGGTGGATCCGGCCTCGTTCGTCTGTTCATTTACAAACGACGGTTGATTAGCCATCGGCTGGCGCGCCATCGTCGAGGCAAAGGTTGCGTATTGACCTACCGTGTAATTCATTCCATAACCGGCCCGCAATACAGTTTGTTTGGGCAGCCGCAGCGCCATTCCCTGGCGCGGCGCCAGGGCTTTGTGAAAGGGAAAGACCAGCGAGTTAGGCAGGTGGCCATTCGATGAGTTACCGCCGGGCGCAATCTCAGTGGGAGTGCCGGTAAATCCCGCGCCCGGATCAGTATCAACCATCGCAAGATGGTTGAACTTCTCGGTGTAAGGCGCGAAGTATTCGTAGCGCAAGCCATAGTTCAGCGTAAGACTGTTAGTTACACGCCAGTCATCGGTGGCATAAGCATCAATGACATTGTCGCGCAGATAGCTTTTGCCCGCGTTCGCATCAATTGTTGTCTCCTGCGGCAGGCCGAGCAGAAAATCCGCCAGCGACGAGCCAGTCGTCGCGTCGTGCGCCGCATCCTCGGTGAAGAGGCCGGTGAAGGTGAATGTGCCGGTGGCGTTGGAGCCGCCCAGGAAGTCGCGATGCACGCGGCGATAGTCTCCGCCAAAGCGCAGGTTATGCTTGCCGTGAATCCAGCTCAGCGTCTCAGAGAACGAGATGGTCTGCGAGAGCGACAAGCTCGGCTGCAGCTCACTGAGTCCCGTGATATTACTCAGCACCACATTGGGCAGGCCGTAGTTGAGCGGCGAGCTATCGGTGCCCGTGACGCCGACCGCGCTCGCAATATCTGTATTATTGGTGAAATAGTTCTTCGCCTGGCTGGTGCTGCGATTCCAGTTGGCGTTGAAGATGTTAGTGACCTTCTTGTAGCCAAGCGTGTAACCGGCTTGCACGGAGTTGGCGTTTGAGGAGCTTTTTCCACCTAGTTGCGGAAAGATATTCACATTCTCCGAGTCTGAATCGCTCCAGTTGTAATTGGCGTTGATGCTCTGGCGCAGGCCCTGGTTCTGCGTTCTGCGCCCACCGCCATACCCACCACGGCTGCCCATCAGAGTCGCGTTCTTTCCCAGGCTGCGCATATAGCGAACGCCGGCCTGGGTCGAGTTGGACTGCGCGGTGGTCAGCAGATGATAGTTCTGCGTAGTTCCGGGAAGGTTCGGGTAGGGAATATAGGCCGTGCAAGGCGTGAGGCTCGTAGTCGGACAAAGCAGCGCGTTCGCCGCCGCAGCAATGCGACCAGTGGGGATCACGTTGGCATTCGAGCCGCTGTAAAACTGCACTCCTGGATTTGCGGGGTCGTAGATCGCCGGTAGACCCGCGGCGCTGAAGTCACCTTCTCGCTCGGCTTCCGTTGGTACGGTGGCGTACTCATCCAGCGGATTGGAGCTGCGCGAGCCGCTGACTGTAAAGAAGATGGTGTCTTTGCCGCTGGGCTTGGTGAAGTGCGGCAGGTAAGGCGCCGTCATCAAGGTAACGCCGAAGCGGTTGGTGCCTGAGGCCGGTTGCTGTTGCGATTGGCCGTGCAGGGCAAATGGTTCCGCGTTCAGCGCCGCATTGCTGCCCGACCAGAAAACCGAACCGTGGGGCTGGCCGGGATTGAAGCCGCGAAAGTTGCCGCGTCCGCCGCCCGGTCCGCCGAAGCCGCCACCGCCGCCAAAGCCACCCGGACCGCCAAAGCCGCCGCCGAAGTTCCCGCCGCCTTGCGCGCGCATCGTCTCCATCGCGTCGCGCATACGATCCATGTCAACTCCTGCCATTGGACTCACCGCGCCAGCCTGGCCACTGATGGCTACCGAATCGCTGCTGAAGTCAGAGTTGCCGGCTATCGAAGGCAAAACTGCGCCAGTCGCGCCAGACGCACTGGCCTGGCTCTCGGTATCGGCGGTCAGCACACTCGACAAGCTCAAGTTTTGCGCGCCGCTCACGCCCAGTTGCTGAATGACCGACGTACCCACGCGCTCGCGCGCGGTCTCGCTCAGCTGCTGCACCGCCGCCCGCGAGGCCAGCACCAGATCAAAGCTGATCGCCTGATCGTGACTGGCGGCATTGAGCACTGCCTCCTGTGCGCCGGCGGCAAAGCCCGCAAACTGGGTGCGGAGAACGTAACGGCCATTCTGCGCAATGGTCAGCGACCACGCTCCGGTGATGTCAGTGGTGGTGGAAAACCGCTTGCCGGTGAGCGTGTTTTGCGCGGTTACGGTAACGCCTGGCAAGGGGATATTGCCGCTCTTGACCACGCCATGCAGCTTTCCGCCAATCAACTCAGTTACAGGCGTCTGTGCAGGGGTGTTGCTGGCGATGGGCTGGACTGCCGGTGCAGCTTGCGACTGGGCCAGTGCGGCCAGTCCGCCGACCGCAAAGATTCCCACCACAACTCGACTCCGCATGGATTCAAACCGCATGGACGCTCCAGAAATTTCGTGCTTGTGATCATTCAGACGATAAATCTGGCGTGAAGGTTTACAAATTCTGGCATTGGACCGCATATGCGCATCCCGCTCCCTGCTGTCCCCGTCGCGAGAAACCGATGAAATTGCTTGAATTCCAGATTCAGGTATGTTAACTCTTATGCTAATAATCTTTTGATCGCCACCGCGCAATGTAACTCGGCAGCGGCTGAAAAGGACGCTTTCCATGATGAATATCGGCACCGCCATCCGAACTCACCGGCTGCAAAAGGGGCTTTCCCAGGGAGACATTGAAAAAAAGACGGGCCTGCTGCGCTGTTATATCTCGCGCGTGGAGAATGGCCATACGGTGCCTTCGCTGGACACACTGTCGAAGATCGCGCGCTCGCTTGATCTGCCTATCACGCAGTTCTTCGCCGACGACGCGATGGGCCGACAGAAGAACCTGCAAAAGCTCTCCGATGAGGAGTTGCGCTTTCTCACCCAGATTCGCCGCTACTCCACCAATCTGAATGAAAGCGACCGCAAACTGCTGCTGGCCATGGTGAAAAAGTTCGCCGCCACGGCGACGCGGTAACACAGAGCTTGCCTGGGTGCCCCACTCTACGAGCGTTTATTGCTCGGAGGGTGGAATACCAGATTCAATTAATGGTGAAATGCGCTTTACCGCGGCAGCTGGGCCAGATAAAAGCCGAAGAGCACCAGGATTCCCACCACCATCCCCACGGAGATGCGAAGACGCCGTGCAAACAGCGACCGGGGCGAGCCGATCCGCGGGACCATCGGAGGCGCAAAGAGCAAGCCGCAGAGAACGCCGCCCAGATGTGCGGAAATGTCAATGTTGATGCCGGTATGCGCCACCACCACGCTGAGGCTGATCGAAAATCCGATGAACAAATTGATGGCGGCAAAGTAGATCACCGAACGGCGCAGCCGATGCAGTTCCGCGGGCGGCACGGGTAGCCGGTGCGATTTGAGCAGCACGATCAGCGCTCCCGCTATGCCGAAGACCGCGCCCGACGCGCCCGCGCCTACTGGAAAGACAACTGTTGGGTCGAATGTCATCCCCGCTGCGTGGTGGCTTACCCAATCGGCATGGTATCTCATCCAGTCTGAGTAATTTCGCGACCAGTTGTAAAAGGTGGACAGCAGGTTGCCCGCCGCGCCGGTGAGGATGTAAACCGCCAGCACCCCCGCCGAACCCATCAGCGGCTCGGCCAGCAATCCCAGATTCCAAAGGCACCACATATTGGTGGCCAGGTGCAGTAATCCCACATGCACAAACATGGCGGAGACAATGCGCCCCCACTCGCCGCCAATCAGCACAGAGCCGGCGTTGTCCGCGCCCCAGCGCATCAGCTGATCGGTGGTGGGACTCCATAAGCTGACTCCGCGCACCGTCATCGCCAGAAAAACCAGACAGTTAATGCCCACCAGAAAGTAGGTAGCCGGCGCATAGGCCCACGAAGGCCGCTGCCGGCGAACCGGAGGAGGCGGAGGATTGAAACCGGCTTCAGGAGGCAGAAACTCCGGCTCGGATGCGGGGGGGGAACTTCCCATATCTCAACTTTAATGCATGAAGGGCTTAGTGTGCAGTCGGAAGCGCCCCGGGCAGAGAACCGCACTGCGCAATCCCACGATGTGCCGCGTCCTTTTGAGGCAATCTGATTCACCCCTTCAAAAGAAGTATTCTCCAGCCTGCAAATCCCGTATCCTTGAATCATCACTTTAATTGGATCAAGGAGTGCAATCGTGAGTGCGGAAAAGCGGATTCGACGGGCGTTGCTGAGTGTGACCGACAAAACGGGTCTGGTGGAGTTTGCCCAGGCACTCTTGAGCTTTGGCGTGGAACTGGTTTCCACCGGCGGAACGGCGCGGACGCTGCGTGAGGCAGGGCTCGCCGTCAAAGACATCAGTGAGCTGACCGGATTCCCCGAGATGCTTGACGGCCGCGTAAAGACGCTGCACCCACGCGTCCATGGCGGGCTGCTTTACATTCGCGGCAATGCCGAGCACGAGGCCGCCGTGGCCGCGCACGGCATTGAGCCCATCGACATGGTCGTCGTCAACCTTTACGCCTTTGAGAAAGCCGCAAACCAGCCGAGCGTTGCCTTCGGCCATCTCATCGAAAACATCGACATCGGCGGCCCGTCGATGGTGCGCTCGGCGGCCAAGAACTTTGAAGACGTAGCCATCGTCACCCGCGTAGCCGACTACGCCGCGCTCATCGAAGAACTCAAGGCCAACAGCGGAGCGCTTACCCGCGAAACCCGCTGGCGGCTTTCCAAACAGGCCTTCGCGCTAACCGCGGCCTACGACTCGGCCATCGCCAACACGCTCGACCAGATCGCTGAAGCTCCGGAGCCAGAATCTCCGGCCGCGTTCGACACAACTGCACTGCCTTGTACGCTGCGCATCAACCTGCCGCTGGCGCAGTCGCTCCGTTACGGAGAAAACCCCCACCAACGCGCTGCGCTTTATTCAGATGGCACAGGCCTGGGCAGTGCCGGTGCACATCAGTTGCAAGGCAAGGAACTCAGCTTCAACAACATCGTCGATCTGGACGCCTGCTGGGAACTGGCCTCCGAGCTTGACTCGCCTGCCGTCATCATCGTCAAGCACACCAACCCCTGCGGCGCGGCCACCGGCGCCACCATCCTCGAAGCTTATCTGAAGGCTCTCGCCTGCGACCCGGTCTCGGCTTACGGCGGAGTTATCGCCATCAACCGCGAAGTGGACCTGGCCGCCGCCGAAGAGATCGCCAAGCTCTTTGTCGAGGCCATCGCCGCTCCCGGCTTCAGCGCCGAAGCCCGCGAGCGCTTTAGCGCCAAGAAGAATCTGCGCCTCGTCGAGGTTCACTCCGCCCCGCCCAAGCCCGTCGTCAAGCACGTTTCGGGGGGATTATTGATGCAAGACGCCGACACCGGCGGCGTCGACGCAGCCACCCCCGATTCCGGCCTGAAGGTGGTCACCTGGCGTCCGCCCTCCGCCGAGGAATTGCGCAGCCTGCTCTTCGCCTGGAGTGTCTGCAAGCACGTCAAATCGAACGCCATCGTCTACGCCCGCGACGGCCAGACCCTCGGCGTGGGCGCCGGCCAGATGAGCCGCGTGGACGCCGCCCGCTTCGGCGCGATGAAGGCCGTGCTGTCACTTAAGGGCTGCGTCGCCGCCTCCGACGCCTTCTTTCCTTTTTCCGATGGCCTTGAAGCTGTCGCCGCCGCCGGAGCCACCGCCGTCATCCAGCCCGGCGGTTCCGTCAGTGACCAGGAAGTCATCGACGCCGCCGACAAGCTGGGCATGACCATGGTCTTCACCGGTATGCGGCATTTCCGGCATTGATCACCTGCGGTGAGGCCAAAGGCTCGCTCTTCGCTCACTGAGGGTTCGTGGTGGCTCACGACCCTGTCAAAATGGGCCAAATAGCGGCCTTTTTGGGGTTAAAACGGGGCCTTTTCAGGCTAAAAAGTGGGCGAAATCGCGGCTTTGCAGTTACTGATTCGTCAACAGGGTAAAATTGCAAGATATTGAAAAAACTATATTTGCCAGCAATGAACGAGTCGAAAAACGGCTTTCACTGGATAGGGGGGGCGGGGGTCAGGCTAAAAACAGGGATCTGGAAACGCGCCGCGCCCCGCCTTTGCTCCTCGCGGTACCCTTCCATCGCCGATTCTTTCTCCTGAATAGTATGCACAGACAAATCATAATTTTCTGCAAAGCGTTTGAAGAAAAAAACGGCTGGTTGGGGTTCGTGGTCTCCCACCCTTGAATCAAAGAACGATTCAAGGATGGGGCACCCTCAGCTCATGATTTAGTCAAGGGCACCCATACATGATTCGTAAAAAGTCTCTACCGGATGATCTCGAACTTCTCCCAAGGGCAGTTGCAGACGGGGCAGCGCTCGTGCTCTTCTTCAGTCTCCGAGGTGTAGCCGCAGACTGGGCAGACGTAGAAGTCGCGGGCTTCCATAATCCAAGAATCCTTTTTTCCGGCCGCCAGCAGGGCAATCGCCTCGCTGTAAAGCCGCGCGTGGGTCTTCTCGGCTTCAAGCGCTCCATGGAAGGTGCGGATGGCAGCGGTGTTCTTTCGCTCCGTGGCCTCGGCCAGGAAGCCGGGATACATGGTGTCGATCTCGTATTGTTCGCCGTTGAGGGCGGCCTTGAGGTTTTCCAGGGTGCTCTTGGGCTCGACCGGGTGAATCTCGCACTCCGAACGGCTGCCCATCTGGTGCAGAACGCGGGCGTGGTTGCCGGCGTGAATCTGCTCGGCGCGCGCGGCGGCGCGGAAAAGGCTGGCGACGCCATGGAGGCCGTCCTCGTCAGCCCGGGCGGCAAAGGCGGTGTACTTGGCATGCGCGTTCGACTCACCTCAAAGGCGGTCAAAAGATTCTGAACGGTAATGACTTTATCTTCTGCAATTGCAGGCATAAGAAATCCTCTCCAACTCCGTTCAAGAGCCTACGAGCAGTGGGAGAGAGAGCGCTGTGACGGCGGTTACAGGCCTGACAAGGACTTTGCTCAAAGAGATTCAGGAAACCGCGGGATACAAAACGAGCGTTCAAACCGGCTCATTCTCCCGGAGCGAGTGTCCATCGCATCGAGAGAGTGGCCATCTCCGGCGGCACATTGTGCCGGAAATGGCCAGAGAAAACGCTTAAGCGGTGGCCTCAAGGGCGCCCAGGGCTGCGGCCTTCTCGTGACGCAGCTCCTTGAAGGCCCGGTAGACGAACGAACCCATGTACCATCCGTCGATGTATTTGTAGGGTGTTTCGCCGGTGGTGTAGTGGCCGCAGGGCAGCACACGCGGCTCGAAGTTGAGGCCGATGCGGCGGAAGGCTTTGACCACCTGCAAGGAATACTCGAGAGGAAAGGTCAGGTCGTATTTGGCGTAGACCAGCAGGACTTTCTTGTTGGGTCCGTCGACCTCGGGACGCATGAGCGTGTCGTAGTAGCAGCACGGGCTGACAGCGGCCCACAAGGCGCGAATGCGCTCCTGCGAGAGGCCTGCATCGGCCAACGCCTGCTGGACGTGGCGTGTGCTCTGGCCGGCCCAGACCACGTCTCCGAAGGCCGTGGAGGCATGGTTGAAGGCGTTCACGCGCAGACGCGCGTCGTGCGCGCTGGCCAGGAAGGCATAGCAGGAGCCGAGGCTGGTTCCCAGTACGCCGAATTGCTCGTAGCCCTGCTCCTCAAGCCAGTCGAGGCAGCAGCGGATATCGACCACTGCCTGGCGGCAGGCCGAGAGCGTGCGGCCGATGTTGGCGCTGACGGCGTAGTCGCTGCGCTCCAGCTCCTCGGGCCGGCGGATGTCGTGGTAAGGCTGGGAGAGCCGCAGCGCCGAGATGCCCATCTTGTTGAAGATCGTGCAGAGCGAGTTGTGGCTGAAGCCGTCGGCATTCCACTGCGGCAGCACGATAATAGCCTGCCTGGGCCGGCTGGGATCTTTGTGAGCTGGGGCTGGATACCAGCGGGCGTTCACCAGGTCGTTTTCTGGATAGGGTGTGCGCTCCGGCGAGGTGAAACGCAGGAACTGCGCCGGAGGGATTTTTCCTTCAGCGGCCTGCCGCTTGAGGTCAGCGTCCTGGGCCAGAGTCTCCGGACGTACATTGGTGGGAAAGAGTTGCGGGTAACGCTCTTCGAGACGGAAGTCAGTGGGCCGCTTGTAGCCAAAAAAAGCATCGCTGTGGCGGATGAGGAAATGGTTGATGAGGACCATGGCGGCCTCGGCGAGCTCTGGGTTGGAGAGGATTTCCGGCCCCGGCAAAGCTTCTTCAAAACCATGTTCGCGCAAAAACGGCTCGATCCACTCGAAGCCCCACTCCAGCGGGCGCACCACGCGATTTTCGTCGCGCGTGGTCAGCCGCGTCTCCCATTCATACATCCATTTTGCGTATTTTTTTTTGAACATTGGTATGGATCAATTTTAGCAGGCACCTGCGGTGCGGCCAATCGCTCGCTTCGCTCGCAAAAGCAGGGATCAGGGATGGGCGGCCAGCAGAGATGGTTGTATTATGCACCGATTGGATGAAAGTATTTACAGGCGATGAGTGTGATTTTACCCATCAATCGCTCTGCATCAGCCGCCTCCACCTGCTAAACTCTCACTCGTTATGGTTCTCGCAAGCCTGCTCATCGTGACCGCCGCATATTTGCTCGGCTCAGTACCCACCGGCTATCTGCTGATGCGGCTCTTTCGCAAGGAGGATATTCGGCAGACGGGCAGCGGCTACATCGGCGCCACCAACGTCTTGCGCTCCGGCGGCAAGCTGCTTGGTGCGGCCACTTTTTTGCTCGATATGCTGAAAGGCTGCTCGGCTGTGTGGCTGGGCGCGCTGCTGGGCGGCCTGCTGCTGCCCCACAGTCCGGTACGCGACGCTTAGGCGCTGGCCGCGCTGGTTGCCGTCCTCGGCCACATCTTCCCGGTTTGGCTCAACTTCCGCGGCGGCAAGGGCGTAGCTACAGGCTTCGGCGTCTTTCTGGCGGCAACGCCGCCGGCGGCGCTGGCGGCCATCTCGGTCTTCGCGCTGGTGCTGGCGCTCAGCCGCTATGTCTCGCTGGCTTCGATTCTCGGCTCGGCCAGCTTTGCTATTTTTGCCCACTTTCTGGACCACCACGAGCGGCCGCCGTTTTTTATCGCGGTAGAGCTCGCCGTCGCCGTGATCATCATCATCAAGCACCACCAGAATATTAGCCGCCTGATTGCGGGAACCGAATCCCGCCTCGGCAGGAAGAGGCCCGCATGAGCCGCATCATCGTCCTGGGTTCCGGCGCATGGGGAACCGCCATCGCGCTATCGCTTCACCGCCGCGGGGGTCACAATATCTCGTTATGGGCGCACAGCCCGGAGTTCGCCCAAGAGATTAACGACGCGTGCGAGAATACGCTTTTTCTGCCGGGCTTTCCGCTTCCCGCCGAGATCACCGTTACCGGCGACAATGCGGCGGTGGCCGAGGCTGAGATCGTGGTCTCCGTGGTGCCTTCGGAGTTTTTACGCTCGACCCTCGACCGTCCGCGCCCTCATCTGCACACCGGCCAAATCATTGTCAGCGCCACCAAAGGCATTGAGAACCAAACTTACCTGCGCATGAGCCAGGTGATTGCGGCGAGCCTGGCGGAGGCCGGCCTGAAGCTGCCGGTGGGCGCGTTATCAGGCCCCAGCTTTGCCTACGAGGTCGCCCAGGGCCAGCCAACCGCGGTCACTGTTGCATTTGAGGACGCGGCCATCGCCGCCCGCATTCAGAGCGAGTTCTCCTGCGAGACGCTGCGGCTTTATACCTCTACAGATTTGATTGGAGTGGAACTGGGTGGCGCGCTCAAGAACGTGATCGCCATCGCTGCCGGCGTGGCGTCGGGGGCCGGCCTAGGTTACAACCCGGCCGCCGCTCTGATGACGCGCGGCATTGCCGAGATTACCCGGCTCGCCGTGGCCTGTGGCGGGCGCCGCGAGACCCTTGCCGGACTCACCGGCGTGGGCGATCTGGTGCTGACCTGCACCGGCTCGCTCAGCCGCAACCGCTCGGTGGGCGCGGAACTGGGCCGAGGACGCAAACTGCCAGAGATTCTGGCCAGCATGGGCGGCAAAGTGGCTGAGGGCGTGCTGACCACGCGCGCCGCCCTCGGGCTTGCCCGCCGCCATGGCATTGAAATGCCCATCGCCGAGCAGATGGAGCTGATTTTGGATGAAGGCAGGGATCCCCGCGAAGCCATCAAATCGCTGATGCTGCGCCCCGGCAAGGACGAGTGCTGAGAGGCGGGAGGCAGTAGGAAGCCTCTGATTAAGCTCCACTTCTAGCGAAACCTTCCCTCAGGGGCTAAAACCCAACATTTGTCTTGTTGCGCTTGCGGCACGACTAAAGCCGTGCCCTTTCAAAACATCGACTTATTCAGAGATTCCTTAGCTGGATTTGGGTGTAGGTCGCCTCTGCCGGTTCTTGTAACTGGCAGTTATAAACTCGCGGAAGAGCGGGTGCGGCTCCAGGGGCTTGGACTTGAACTCAGGATGGAACTGGCAACCGAGGAAGAACGGATGGCCGGGAAGTTCGACTATCTCCACATAAGTGGCGTCGGGCGTGGCGCCCGAGATGCGCAGGCCGGCGCCGGTCAAACGCGCTTCATATTCGCGGTTGAACTCATAGCGATGGCGATGGCGCTCGCTGATCTCGGTTTTACCATAAGCGCGGTATGCCAGCGTATTCTCTTGCAGGGCGCAGGCCCACGCGCCCAAACGCATTGTCCCGCCCATCTCTTCCACGCCCAGCAGCTCACGCAGCTTGTAGATGATGCGGTGCGGGCTGGCGGGATTGAACTCAGTGGAGTTGGCCTCCTTAAGGCCACAGACATTGCGGGCAAACTCGATGCAGGCAGTCTGCATTCCCAGGCAGATTCCAAAGTAAGGCACCTGCTTTTCGCGCGCGTAGCGAATGGCGTTCAACATACCTCGATGCCGCGCTTGCCGAAGCCGCCGGGAACCAGAATGCCATCGAACCCTTCTAACTTCGACTCATAACTCCTATCTTCAGGAGTCTTCGATTCCAGGCCCTCGGCCTCAATCCAACTCACCTTGAGTTTGAGATTTTGCGAGATTGCGCCGTGGGTGAGCGCCTCCTTGAGCGACTTGTAACTGTCTTCATACTCGACATACTTTCCCACGATGGCGATGTGGACCTCATCCTGGGGATGGTAACAGCGGTCCACTAATTCCTTCCATGCGGTCAGGTCGGCCTCCGGAGCTTCCTTGCGCAGGTATTTGAGAATGAGCGCATCCACGCCCTGCTCGGCAAAGCCCAGCGGCACCTCATAGATGGAGGGCACGGTCAGGGCGCCGATCACGGCATTCTCCTCGACGTTGCAGAAGAGGGAAATCTTCTGCTTCATCTCGCGGCTTAACTCGCGTTCTGAGCGGCAGAGCAGGAGATCGGCCTGGATTCCGATAGAGAGCAACTCCTTGACCGAGTGCTGCGTGGGCTTGGTCTTCAGCTCGTGCGCTGCGGCGATCCAGGGCACCAGAGTGAGATGAACAAAGACGGTATTCTCGCGGCCCAGCTCCTGGCGCATCTGGCGGATCGCCTCAAGAAAGGGCAGCGACTCGATGTCGCCCACCGTGCCACCGATCTCGACAATCGTCACATCCGCGCCGTTGGCCGAGACCTTGCGCATGGCGTTCTTGATCTCGTTGGTCACGTGAGGGATGACTTGCACGGTCTTGCCGAGATAGTCTCCGCGCCGCTCCTTAAGGATGATCTGCTCGTAGATGCGGCCGGTGGTGAGATTATTGTCGCGCGAGAGCGGGGCGTGGGTGAAGCGCTCATAGTGGCCCAGGTCGAGATCGGTTTCGGCACCGTCGTCGGTGACAAAAACTTCACCGTGCTGGAAGGGCGACATGGTGCCCGGATCGACGTTGAGGTAGGGGTCGAACTTCATCATGTTGACGCGCAGGCCGCGGCTTTCAAGTAAACAGCCGATGGAGGCTGCCGCCAGCCCCTTCCCTAAACTGGACACAACTCCGCCCGTCACAAAGACGTACTTTGCCGACATGGATGCAACCTCACTCTTCGATTGTTTGGATTGGCTATACGAGGTGGACACTTCCAAGTATGACAGAGATGGGGCGCGAAGGAAACCGGAAAACGTCCGCTGTAGCAGCACGACATGGCACAAAGCGCGTAACAGCTCTGGATTGTGCAACGTAGCGCATTGAAACTATAGATATTCAAGCCACCGAAGCAACCGGCGGGAATTGCCTTGCCTGAATGGGCATCCCGTTCTACCATGCACGATAGAAGGAAGCGAACCATGGCAACAACATCGATGCTGCGACGCAAGCTGGGCATGATCGGCCCTGAGGTTTCACCCATAGCGCTGGGTTGCATGGGCATGAGCGGAATGTACGGCGCAACGGACGACGCCGAAAGCAATGCCACCATCCATGCAGCCATCGACGCGGGGATTAACCTGCTGGATACGGGCGACTTCTACGGCATGGGCCACAACGAAATGCTGATCGGCAAGGCGCTGCGCCTGGTGCGCGAAAAGGTGGTGCTCTCAGTCAAATTCGGCGCGCAGCGAGGGCCGAACGGCGCCTGGCTGGGATACGATGCGCGCCCCAATGCCGTCAAAACGGCGCTGGCCTACTCGCTGAAGCGGCTAGGCGTGGAGTACATCGACATCTACCGGCCTTCGCGCCTCGACCCGACGGTGCCTATCGAAGAGACCGTCGGCGCCATTGCGGAGATGGTCAAGGCCGGCTACGTGCGCTTCATCGGCCTCTCCGAGGTCGGCCCGGAGACCATTCGCCGCGCCGTGGCGGTTCATCCAATCGTGGACCTGCAGATTGAGTACGCACTTGTCAGCCGCGCTCCTGAGGCGAAGATTTTTCCTGTGTTGAAGGAGTTGGGCATGGGAGCGACGACCTATGGGGCACTCTCGCGCGGGTTGCTCTCCGGTTCGCAACCCGCGGCAACCGGCGACTTCCGCGCCTATCTGCCGCGATTCACCGGCGACAATCTGGCGCGCAATCAGCAACTCGTCGCCAGGCTCAAGGAGATTGCCGACGGCAAGGGAATTACGCCGGTGCAGTTAGCCATCGGCTGGGTAATGGCCCAGGGTAGCTTCATCTTTCCCGTGGTGGGCGCGCGCACACGGGCGCAACTGGCCGAGAGCCTGGGCGCGCTTGACGTTCAGTTCACCGCAGAAGAGCTGGCAGCAATTGAGGCGGCGGTTCCGGCCGGAGCCGTGGCGGGAAGCCGCTACGAAGAGCGGCAGATGAGGGCGCTCGACAGCGAAAAATAGTCGGCAGCGCAACTGACGCGACTCGGTGCGATAAAATCGCAGGATAGGGGATGTGTATGCGCGATGCCGTAGTGGTTACCGGCGGGGCTGGATTCATAGGGTCAAACTTCATACACGAATGGATAAAGCAAACTAGCTATTCCGTTATTAACCTTGACTTGCTGACTTATGCGGGGAATCCCGCCAACCTATCCGCGCTTGATGAAAATCCGCGCTATCTTCTGGAGGTTGGCGACATCTGCGACGCCGAGCGCGTGGCTTCCGTGCTGCACACGCATCAACCCAGGGCAATCGTTCACTTCGCGGCGGAGAGCCATGTTGACCGCTCGATTGACTCTCCCGAATCGTTTATTCGCACAAACGTTCTGGGAACCCAGGTTTTGCTCGAACAAGCCCATCGCTATTGGACGGAACTCGATGCGGCGAATAAGTCGGTATTCCGCTTTCTGCACGTTTCCACCGATGAGGTCTACGGATCGCTTGGGCCTGACGATCCGGCCTTCAGCGAGAGCACGGCCTACGCTCCGAATAGCCCCTATGCCGCCTCGAAGGCAGCCTCCGATCACCTGGCGCGAGCCTATTATCACTCCTATGGCCTGCCGGTTCTCACTACTAACTGCTCCAATAACTACGGATCATTTCAGTTCCCTGAGAAACTGATTCCGCTGATGATTCTCAACGCGCTTGAAGGCAAACCGCTGCCCGTTTATGGAGACGGAGCCAATGTGCGCGACTGGCTCTATGTGGGGGATCACTGTGCGGCGATTCGCGCGGTGCTTGAAAAAGGCCGCGTGGGCGACACCTATAACATCGGCGGCAAAAGCGAGCGCAGGAATATTGATGTTGTGCATACCATCTGCGATCTGGTGGACGAGATGGATTCCAGCGTGGCCATTGGTTCGCGGAGATCTCTAGTTACTTATGTCAAGGATCGCCCCGGGCACGACCGCCGCTATGCCATTGACGCCGCGAAGATTGAGCGCGAACTAGGCTGGCGCCCCGCCGAAAGATTTGAAAGCGGGTTGCGCAAGACGGTTCGCTGGTATCTCGATCATCCTGCGTGGGTCGAAAGCGTTCGCACCGGCGCTTATCTTGATTGGATCAAGAAGAATTACACGGAGCGTGTTACGTCATGAAGGGAATCATACTAGCTGGAGGGTCTGGCACACGCCTGTATCCGGTCACTCAAGTTGTATCCAAGCAGTTACTCCCTGTCTATGACAAGCCGATGATCTACTATCCGCTGAGCACACTGATGCTGGCCGGTTTGCGCGAGATTCTTGTCATCACGACACCCCAGGAGAGCGGCCGTTTTCAAGAGTTGCTGGGCGACGGCTGCCAATGGGGAATTCATTTGACTCCTGCAGTCCAGCCAAGCCCCGATGGCCTTGCGCAGGCCTTCCTGATTGGGCGCGAATTTATAGGCAGAGACACTTGCGCGCTGATTCTCGGCGATAACATCTTTTATGGACAGGGATTTTCGTCGCAGTTACAAAAGGCGGCACAGTTGGAACGCGGCGCCACCGTCTTTGATTATCCGGTCGAAGACCCCGAACGCTATGGGGTGGTGGAGTTCGACGGCGAGGGCCGCGCCATAAGTCTGGAAGAAAAGCCCGAGTCGCCCAAGTCGCGCTATGCCGTAACTGGACTCTACTTTTACGACAATACGGTTGTCGAGCTTGCCTCCTCACTCAAGCCATCGCCGCGCGGTGAGCTGGAGATCACTGACCTGAACAGGTGTTATCTCGACCGTGGCCTATTAAATGTGGAGATTATGAGCCGCGGCATGGCATGGCTCGATACAGGTACGCAGGAGTCGCTGCTGGAGGCCGCGCTCTTTGTTCATACCATCCAGCGCAGGCAAGGCCTCAGCATCGCCTGCCCTGAAGAGATCGCTTATCGCCAAGGATTCATCACGGCGGGCCAACTACAATCGCTTGCGGAAATGGTGAGCAAGAGCCGCTATGGACAATATCTTCTCGCGGTGCTGCGCGAGCAGAACTTTAAGCAGGAGGCTACGCAGAATGAAAGTGAATGAAACTTCCCTTCCAGGAGTGATGCTTGTAACTCCAACGATATATTCAGACAGCCGCGGCGCCTTTCATGAGACCTTCAACCAGCGCCTCATGACCGAGGCTGGCTTGCCCGCCGCGTGGCCGCAGGATAACTTCTCCGTTTCGAAGAAAAATGTGTTGCGCGGCATCCATTATCAAATCATTCAGCCGCAGGGCAAGCTGGTGCGAGTTACACAGGGTGCGATGCTGGATGTGGCCGTGGATCTGCGACGCTCATCGCCTGACTTTGGCCGTCATGTCGCCGTCCAGCTCGACAGTGAAAAAGGAGAAATGCTGTGGATTCCGCCAGGGTTTGGCCACGGTTTTCTCGCACTTACTGATTCTGTAGGTCTCGCCTACAAAGTTACCGATTATTACTCGCCGGCCGGAGAAAGAACTATTGTGTGGAATGATTCTGACTTATCAATTCCCTGGCCGATTGACGTAGCTAGCGTCATTCTCTCTGACAAGGATAGACAAGGCCTCGCGCTGCGCGATGCGGAGTTATTCCAATGAGCGACCCGTTGCGCATTCTTATCGTTGGCAACGCCGGACAGGTCGGAGTTGAGTTGCAGCGCAGCTTTCAGGGCTGCGGCGAAGTGATTGGCGTGGACCGCGAGAGCTTTGACCTGGCGCAAGCGGATCAGGTGCGTGCGCTGGTGCGCCGCGTCGCGCCGGATGTTATTCTCAACGCCGCGGCTTACACCGCCGTGGATCGCGCCGAGACCGATCCGGAGTTAGCCTGGGCCATCAACGCCGATGCCGCTCGCATCCTGGCGGAAGAGGCACTCAGCCGCAATGCGCTGCTGGAGCATTACTCCACCGACTATGTCTTCAATGGCGCCAAGCTAACTCCGTGGACCGAAGAGGACGCACCCGCTCCGCTGAACGCATATGGCGCCAGCAAGCTGGCCGGCGTGCAAGCTATTGCTCAAGTCGGCGGCAGGTATCTTATCTTTCGCACCAGCTGGGTCTATGGACCGCATGGCTCTAACTTCCTGTTGACGATGCTGCGCCTTGCTCGCCAGCGCGATACCCTTTCCATTGTGGGCGATCAGATTGGTTCTCCTACAACATCCATCGAGCTTGCCCGCGCTACACGCGCCGTTGTGGATCAAGTTATCTCCGGCAGATCGGGCGCGACGGATGAATGGGCCGGTCTTTATCATATGACCTGCTCCGGCTCGACATCGTGGTGCGGCTTTGCGCAAGCCATCTTCGCCCGCGCCGGCAAGCTGCTCGACGGCAAGCTGCCCGTGGTAACTCCGATTGCCACCGAGGAGTATCCTACGCCGGCAAAACGTCCGCGCAATTCGGTTCTGTCGAATGCCAAGCTCGAGGCTCGTTTTGGCCTCCAGCTCGCCCCGTGGGAGAGAGCGCTCGATGAAGTTATTGCGGCGCTGAGTTAGAGTCTCCATCCTCGCGTACAATCGAGTCAGGAGACTGATCGATGACGCGAGTCTATATGGACGCCAACGCTACCACGCCTCTGCTGCCACAGGTTGTGGAAGCGATGCGCCCGTACTGGATGGAGCGCTTCGGCAACGCCAGCTCGATTCATCTCGATGGCCAGCAGGCACACACTGCCGTGGACCGCGCCCGCGCCACGCTCGCCCAGTTTTTCAACTGCCATGACGCTGAGGTGGTCTTCAACTCCGGCGGCACCGAGGGCGATAACACCGCACTCTTCGGCTTGCTGCGCCCCGGTAACCATTTAATTACTACATCGATTGAGCACTCCGCAATTCTCAGGGCGGCCGACCGCATGGCCGCGCAAGGTGTGGATGTGACCTTTGTCGCGCCCAAGGCGGACGGAGTGATCGACCCGGAAGAGATTCGGCGTGCTCTGCGGCCCAATACTCGACTTATCAGCGTGATGCTAGCCAACAACGAGACCGGCGTGCTGCAACCCATCGAAGAGATAGGCAAAATCGCCGGCGAGAGCGGCGCGTTTTTCCATATCGATGCTGTGCAGGGCGCGGGCAAGGTGCCGCTGGATGTGCGCCGCTTGGGCTGTCATCTCTGCTCCATCAGCGCCCACAAGATGCACGGCCCCAAGGGCGTGGGCACAATGTTTGTGCGGCGCGGAACGCCGCTGGGGCCGCTCGTGGTGGGCGGCAGCCATGAGCGCCGCCAACGAGCGGGAACCGAGAATGTGCCGGGAATCGTGGGGATTGCCAAGGCCGCCGAACTGGCCATGCACTCGCTGGAAGACGGAACGATGGAGCGGGTTGCGGCCTTGCGCGACCGGCTGGAGGCGGGCATCTTGCGACTTCCCGGCACCGGCGTGAATGGAGGCGCTACTCCCCGCGTGGCCAACACGACCAATATCTGGTTCGACGATCTGGAGGGCGAGGCGCTGGTGATTGCGCTCGATTTGAAGGGCGTGGCCGTCAGCGGCGGCTCGGCCTGTCACTCCGGCGCAACCGAGCCAAGCCATGTGCTGATGGCGATGGGGCTGGACAAGACTCGCGCCCGCGCCAGCCTGCGCTTCAGCCTGCTCAAGACGGCGACCAAGGCCGATGTAGACTACGTTTTGAAGGTGGTTCCCGAAGCCGTCGCGCACCTGCGGGCGATTTCGCCGGTGGCGGCGGGGACGGCGGGGTGATGCACAGGACACGATGACTCTGTCGGTGGCTCCGATCCGTTGATCGTCCAAACACATCATCGGTGCCCCCGGTCCCTCGCAATCGGGGACCGGGGATGGATGCAACGCAATCTACGGAATATTCTTCTTCTCCACGCTCCACTTCGGATCTTTGCAGATGCCGCAATCGGCGCCGGAGAATTGCTTGGCGGCTTGCTTGTCGCCCTTCAGTTGCCAGTCCAGCCACGCCGAGCCGTAGCGCCCATACGCGCCCGCGTTGGGAGCACGATAAATCGTCCCCTCATAGTGTTGCGCGCCATCCCGGATCGCAATCATGATCGGAACCTGGTTGATCCTGCTGTAGTCGTCCTTGGCATTTTCCAGCTCAATTCCCTTGCTTCCCGTGACATAGAGAATCGGGCTGTGAATTTTCTTCAGATCGTCCTTGCTCACAGCGGGCATTGAAAAGCCCTGCGGCGGTGCACCGGCCGCGCCCGGCGGCGGTGTGAATGTGGGAGGATGAATAAATGCGCCGCTGTTCCAGATGATCGTCGTCGTGATGCGCGGATCGGCGGAGGCCTCCAGCGCCTGCAACCCACCGCAGCTCATCCCCATCACTGCAATCTTTTTCGTGTCGATCTTGCCAAAGTAGACGCTCTCCGCGCGGCTATTCTCCTTCATCGCCCAATCGATCCCGTCGAACAGTTGCGAGGTCGTGGTCCCCCCTTGCGCCGCTACCAGATCGATCGACGCCGCCGGCGGGCCGATGGCGACGATCAGATACCCGTGCGAGGCAATCTCGCTCAGCAGATTGCGAAACTCCGAAGCGCTGTTGGCGCAGGCGCCGTTGCCCCAGGCCACAATCGGCAGCAGACGCGACCCGCCAAACTGGCTCAGATCGCGCGGACGGAAGATGGTGTGCGTCTTCAGGCTTGCTTCCCCGGTCAAAACCGCTTTGTACGCTCCGGTTCCTCCATCGCCCACCGTCAACAGCAGGGCCTGCCGCCCCTTCGCCTCCGGCGTGCCCGTGTCGAAGGCGATCGTGCCGGTCACGGATGCCTCTGCCTTTTGCGCCCGTGCGCAGAACGTGGATCCACCCAACACCGCCAGGACAAATGCCCCCGCCCAAACGCTTACTCTCTTCGTCTTCATCCCGCTCTCCGTTTGTTCCTTCTCGTTTCGTTTTGCCAATTACGGTGTCAGTATAGCGGATCAAAGCTGGGGTTGTGACCTTCTCAAAACCGCAACTGGCGCCGATTTGAATTATGCTTTGAATGTAGTCCCCGAAGCCGTCGCGCACATGCGCGCGATTTCGCCGGTGACGGCGGTAACGGCGGGATGAAGGATAGGGCGGGTTGTTTATTGCTTTGAATTGGCGCGGCTTTACAGCTAGAAGGTGATGCAGTTTACGGCACGACTGAAGTCGTGCCCTTTCAAAGCGGATGCAACCGCAGGTCCTTCAACTCCGTTTGTCGCAAAAAACGCGCCAAACTTTGTTCAGGATGACAGATCTTTTTGTGGAATTCGATAACAGAGCTAATAGAAGAATTGGATAGCAGTTCATGACCGAGCGCACAACCATTGCCGTAGCCATGTCCGGAGGGGTGGACTCCTCGACGGTAGCGGCGATGCTCGCCAATCAAGGAGACGCGGTCGTCGGGCTGACGCTTCAGCTTTGGGATCAGACGCGGCTGGCCGGCAAGCACGGCATCCCCGATGCGCCGAAGGCCGGTCGCTGCTGCTCCTTGGATGATGTCTACGACGCGCGGCGCGTGGCCGAGCATCTCAAGATTCCTTATTACGTCGTCAACCAGCAGGAGCGGTTTGAGCGCGACGTGGTGCGGCCGTTTGTCGCCGAGTACCTGGCAGGGCGTACGCCTATTCCCTGCTCGCTCTGCAACAATCACCTCAAGTTCGACCAGCTTTTGAAGACCGCACAGTCGATTGGCGCAAGCCGCATTGCGACGGGGCATTATGCAGTGAATGAATTCGACGCGGCGCGGGGGCGTTGGATTCTAAAGCGGGCCGTTGACCTGGCCAAGGACCAGACGTACTTTCTCTTCGGCCTGACGCAGGAGCAGTTGGCGCAGACGCGCTTTCCGCTGGGGCGGATGACCAAGCCGGAGGTGCGCGCGATTGCTCGCCAGCACGGACTGGCTCTGGCCGAGAAGCCCGACTCACAGGAGATTTGCTTCATCCCCGGCGGCGACTACAAGCAGTTTCTCACGGCCTATCTTGAAGAGCAGGGCGAGCGGTTGCCGGAGACCGCGGGCGAGCTGGTGGCTTCGAGCGGCGAAGTTCTGGGCCGGCACGAGGGCATCTTCAACTTCACCGTGGGTCAGCGCAAGGGGCTGGGCGTGAGTTCGCCCACGCCGCTTTACGTGCTCAACATCGACCCGGCCACGCATCGCGTGACGGTGGGCGCCGATGAGGAGCTGGCTACGCGCAGCCTGCGCGCTCGCGGTTTGAATTGGATTTCCATTCCCGCGCTGACTGGGCCGATGCGGGTGCGGATCAAGATTCGCCATCGCCATGAGCCTGCCTGGGCGACGCTGGAGCCGGCGGGCGAGGATGAGGTGCTGGCCACATTCGACGAGGCCCAGCGCGCCGTTACACCGGGCCAGTCGGCGGTCTTTTACGACGGCGACGAGGTGGTGGGCGGGGGATGGATTGTGTAGGGGACACTTCCCTCGAGTGCCGTTCTCGTCCTATACCCCCATCGCGTTATACTGAGCCGTCGCAGATTTTTGGAGGCCAGGATGACTTGGAAGACCTTTGCTCGCTTTGCCGCTGTAGTCCTATTCGCCGCTGTCGTCGCCCACGCGCAGACAGCGCCCGCCGTACTCACCATCCATGCCGATCAGCCGGTGTCCAAAGTCAGCCCAACGCTCTATGGCCTGATGACCGAAGAGATCAACTACTCCTACGACGGCGGCTTGTACGCCGAGATGGTGCGCAATCGGGTTGTCCGGGGCGATTGGAGCGGCGTACAGCATTGGCTGCTGGTGGAAGAGGGCAATGCCCAGGCAACGATGGCGACTGACGGGAAGACCGGCCCCAGCGAAGCCTTGAAGAACAGCCTGCGCATCGACGTGAAGCAGGCGAATGCGCGCAACCAGGCGGGCGTTTTGAACGAAGGCTACTGGGGCATGGCGCTGCGGCCCAACACGGTGTACAAAGGCTCGTTCTACGCCAAGGCCGGCTCTGGCGACCTGGGCGCGGTCACAGTGAGCCTGGTCAACAACACCAGCGGCAAGGCTGTGGCGAAGGCTGCTGTTTCCGGAATCGCGACGGACTGGAAGCAGTATGAATTCACGCTAAAGACAGGCGAAATCAAGGCCTCTTCAGAGAACCATCTCTCCATCACCGTGGGGCACGAGGGGACGCTTTGGCTGAATCTGGTATCGCTGTTTCCGCCCACCTACCACAACCGTGTGAACGGTAACCGCATTGATCTGATGGAGAAGCTGGCGGCGATGCACCCGGCCTTTCTGCGCTTCCCCGGCGGCAATTATCTTGAGGGCGACCATATCTCTCAACGGTATGAATGGAAGAAGACGATTGGCCCGCTGGTGGACCGGCCCACGCATCCCAGCCCCTGGACCTATCAGTCGTCGGATGGACTCGGCCTGCTGGAGTTTCTGGAGTGGTGCGAAGACCTGAAGATGCAGCCTGTGCTGGCCGTTTATGGCGGCTACTCGATGGCCCAGGAGCACCTCAAACCCGGCCCAGATCTGGAGCCTTATGTTCAGGATGCGCTGGATGAGATTGAGTATGTTACCGGCGGCGCGGATACCAAATGGGGCGCGGTTCGCGTGAAGAACGGGCATCCTGCGCCGTTCAAGCTGACTTATGTCGAGATCGGCAACGAGGATAACTTTGACCGGTCAGGAAGTTATGACGGGCGATACGCGCAGTATTACAAGGCGATCAAGGCCAAATATCCCGATCTGCAACTGATCGCCACCACACCAGTGAAGGGCATCCGGCCCGACGTCGTTGACGACCATTACTATTTGCGTGCGACGCAGTTCTTTCAGGATGCGGCGCACTACGATAAGGCAGAACGCAACGGCCCCAAGATTTTCGTAGGCGAGTGGGCCACACGCGAGGGCGCGCCTACGCCGAACTTTGGCGCGGCGCTGGGCGACGCGGCCTGGATGACCGGCCTGGAGCGCAACAGCGATCTCATTGTGATGGCCGCCTACGCTCCGCTGCTGGTTAATGTAAATCCCGGCGGATTGCAGTGGGATACTGACCTGATCGGCTACGACGCGCAGCAGAGCTACGGCTCGCCGAGTTACTACGCGCAGGTGATTTTTGCCTCGCATCTGGGCGACGAGACGCTCGCGTCTAAACTGGAAGTCAAAGGGCTGGAAGGCGCGGGAGCTAAGCTCTTCTATTCCATCACGCGCGACTCGGCCAAGAAACGACTTTACCTGAAGCTGGTCAATGCCTCTTCCACCGCGCAGACATTGCAGATTGAGCTGACCGGCGCGAAGTTGGCCGCCACCGGCACACTGACGAGCTTGAGCGCGCCGAGCACCCAAGCCACCAATACGATTGATCAACCGGAGAGGATTGTGCCCACGGAAACCGCGATTCATGGCGTAAGCAACCATCTGCGCCACACGATGCCGGGGTATTCGATTCAGGTGTTGCAGCTGGACGAGCAGCGGTAAGCTCTACCGCCGCGCCACGGGTCCGCGCAGCGAATTCACGACGGCCTTGACCATCGCCAGAACGCCGGAAACCTGCCGCACTGGTCTGCTGACCATGTCGGCCACGAAGTTTCCGGCGCGGTCCACCTTGTTCAGCAGGCTGGAGATCATTTCATCGAGCCGTTCGCTTTGCGTGCGCACCTTGTCCAGAAGCTGCGAAACCGAGGATTGCGCCTCGGCGCTTTGTGCGCGCAACCCGCCGGTAATCGCCGCCAGATCGGCGGCTGCCTCCTCGACCTTGGGCGTCACGCAGCGAACAAACTCCTGCGCGTTGGCAACCAACTCTTGCGCGCCAGCCAGAACTCCCTGGGTGTTGGCGATTAAATCGCGCGTCTCGAAGAGGACGGGCGTCACCGCGGAACGCAGGCTCTCAGCTTCAATCTGAAGGGTTTTAGCCGCCTTGCGCAAGGCGACGAGGATGGCCAGCAGAAAGACTGTTTGCAGCAAAATTGCCAGCCCAATGACTGCGCTAACCGCAGCAATGGCGAACAGGAAGGTTTCATTGTCAATCTTTGGCATCTAAATGGCCTCGCGCAGCCGATCTGCTGGCTTGGGTTCTGTTCTCTTTCGCGCTCCCCAATCCAAGCCGGAGCGGCGTCTCAGGAGCCTGCGACCAAGCGGCAACCGGCCACTTCAGCGAGGCTTCGAGCGGATAAATGGCTTCTCCCACGAGCTTCACCGTCCGGACCATAATCCGGACCGGAGGTCAGCCCTGAAAAAGCCGGAGACTAAAGCTCGGTAGGCTCGTCGGGGGGAGCTGGCGCCTTGTAGGCCTGGCGTCCGGCATCCACTGCGGCCGCTACCCTGGTGGTCTGTTCGGAGACCAGGTTTTTGCCGCGCTCCACAAACTCTTCCCACTGCGCCCGCCCGCGATCCACAACCTCGCGGCCGCGCTCGACGTATTCGCCCACCTGCTCCTTACCCTTGTCCACCAAGTCGCCCACCTGCTCGGCGGCTTGCCGGGTGCGGGCGCGCAGAAATTCTGCGCCCTCACGGGTGCCGTTGATCAGATCTTCCCGCGTTTCGCGGCCGCTCTTGGGGGCATACAGAATCCCAACGATTGCGCCCACTCCCAATCCAGCCACAAACCACGCCAGACCGTTAACCTTGTTGTCTTCCGCCATGATGAGATTTCTCCTCTCGCTCAGCTTGAAGCTGGCCTGAGCGTATCAAATTTCACGGTGCACGGCAAACCATCAACGCCGCGCGACAAACCTCAAATCGTTCGCGTCCAATCGTGCTCGACTGGAGCGCGCCCCGTCAGGAATCAATTGGCCCAACATCCCAATTAAATCAGATGCACCAACAGTATAAGCAGATGTGACGCAAATAGGGTAATAAATAAAATCACTATCCTTTGCGCATCCTTTCACACCCTGGAACGGTGGTCAATATTGCTCATTGTGCTTGATTGCGGGCCGCTGCGGCGCGAAGTTTGATGCGCTGCTCTGGCGGTCCACTCGGCGCATGATTTACTCTCAAAGTCGGTATGAAACTTCCGCTTGCATTGCTCACTCCCGCACTGGCTGCGACCTTTGCCGTTTCGGCCGCGCTGGCACAGCAGGCCGCCAAACCCGCTGAAGAGCTGCCAGACGCGCCTGCCGCCACCGGCGCAGTGCTCACCCGCCCAAACGGCCCTACCGTGGTGATGGACACCTCAATGGGCCGCATCACCTGCCAGTTTTATCAGCAGCAGGCGCCCAAGGCAGTGGCCAACTTCATTGCGCTGGCCGAGGGCACCAAGGACTGGACCGATCCCGTCACCAACAAAAAGCAGAGCAACAAGCCGTTCTACGACGGCACCATCTTCCATCGTGTCATTCCCGAGTTCATGATTCAGGGCGGCGATCCGGCCGGCACAGGCATGGGCAATCCCGGCTATACCTTCGAGGACGAATTCGATCCCAATCTCAACTTCGACCGTCCCGGCCGCCTGGCCATGGCCAACTACGGCCCCAACACCAACGGCGCCCAGTTCTTCATCACCGAACAGGCGCAGGAGTCGCTCAACCAGCGCTTCACCCTCTTCGGGCAGTGCGACGAGGCCAGCCTCGCGGTGGTCAAGGGCATCGCCCGCGTCGAACGCGACTCGAACGACAAGCCGCTTACGCCGGTGGTGCTCAAGAAGGTGACGATTGTGCGCGAGGGCCAGCCGCTGCCGGCTGATCCGGAAGCCACTGAATTGACAAAGAGCCTCAATGTCCCCAAGGCTGTCATGGGAGGAATACTCCAACAGAAAACAAACCCAATCTATCCAATTGCTGCCCGTCAGGCAGGTGTATCGGGAACGGTTGTTTTGAACGCGCTCATCGGCACCGACGGTTTGGTCAAGGATTTGAAGGTAGTCTCTGGCCCCGCTCTACTGCAAAAGGCTGCTCTGGACGCCGTCAAGACCTGGCGTTACATTCCTTTTTTGTTAAACGGCCAGCCCATCGAGGTCCGTACCCTGGTCAACGTCAACTTTACTTTGGGCTCGAAATAGAACGAAATACAAGTCGGACTTAAGGAGAATTCATGTCACTCACCGCAGGAACCTACGCCGTCTTCACCACCACCGAAGGCAAAATTACCGTCCGGCTCTTTGAGTCTGACGCGCCCATCACCGTCAAGAACTTTGTCGAACTGGCCGAAGGCTCGAAGGAGTGGACCCACCCCGGCACTCACAAGAAGTCCACAGACAAGCTCTTCGACGGCACCATCTTCCACCGCGTGATTCCCGACTTCATGATTCAGGGCGGCGACCCCACCGGCACCGGTATGGGCGGACCCGGCTACCGCTTTGGAGATGAGACCAAAGGCTCGCCGCACAAATTCGACAAGCCCGGCCAGCTGGCCATGGCCAACAGTGGTCCCGGCACCAACGGCTGCCAGTTCTTCATCACCGTCGCCGCCACGCCCTGGCTCACCGGCAATCACACCATCTTCGGCGAAGTCGTCGAGGGGCAGGAGATTGTGACCAAAATCTCTCTCGTTCCGCGCGGCGGCCAGGACAAGCCCAAAACGCCCGTGGTGCTTGAGTCGGTCGTCATCGAGCGCGTCGCCTGAAGCTGTTTCCGAGTATTCTCACAATTTATGTAGAGTCGAATTTGTGCTTTCCCATCCATTCCGCAGAAAAACGCGGAATGGATGGGGCAGGGAAGTTTATAGCAAAAGCTAATAAACCTTAGCGGAAGGTTGGCGGGCGATCCGCAAGCGCGCTGCCGCGCTCTTTGTTCGGCTGTTTATCCATGGTGAAATGAATTTGCGTGACGCCGGCGCGCAGCTTTGCAACCGGCAGCCAGGAGCTTGTATAAGCCGCACCGTCCAGCGAGACTTTCTGGACGTAGATGCCGCTGCCTTGGCGAGTGACGACGAGGGTTCTGCCGCCGGAGAGCTTCAGAGTGGCCTTGTCGAACATGGGAGTGCCTAGCACCATGCCGCCGACGCCTGGAACCGCCGGATAGAAACCAAGCGCATCCCAGACATAGACGCCTGAAGTGGCGCCCAGATCGTCGTTGCCGGGAATACCATCGGGCGTGGATTTGAAGGTTTCTTTGCCAATGCGCGTGACAACATCCTGTGTCTTCCAGGGCATTCCCAGATAGACATAAGCATAGGGAACGACAAAGTCCGGCTCGTTCTCGATGTTATAGCAGGGTTCGCCCCAGCATCTCAGCTTCAGGAAGAACTTGTCGAGGCGCGGCACCACCTTGTCTTCTCCGCCAACGGCCTTGAAGAGCGCGGGATAATCGAAGGGAATCATATAGGTGTACTGGTAGCTGTTGCCCTCCTCGAATCCCATTTGATCGTTGTTGTTTTGATCGTTTGGCAGCCCCTTGGGAAGCGAACGCTCGGCATCGAACCCGGGCAGCCATGCGCCATCGCGAGTGCGCGGGCGAATCCAGCCGGTCTCCGGGTCAAGCAGATTCTTCCAATTCTCCGATTGCTTCAGGAAGGCTTGATAAGTGGCTTCATGGCCCAAATTGCGGGCGAATTGCGCAACGGCAAAGTCGTCGTTGGCATATTCGAGCGTAATCGAGGCGGCCTGGCGGGCATTCTCGATGGGTACGTAGCCGAGCTTGCGATATTCGTCAATGTAGGGGCGCTCGGAGCCGCCATGCGGCCCGATGCCCGACTGGGTTCCGGCCTTCACCATGTACTTGAGGGCGGTTTCGACGTCGAAGTTATGCGCCCCAAAGGCATAGGAAGATGCAATCACAGTAGCCGGCGAATCGCCGCCCATCACATAGGTCACATCGTTGGCCGCCGGCCAGCGCGGAAACCAGCCGCTCTGTTCGGCGTCGTTGACCAGCGATTGCATCATGTCGCTGCTGCGCGCGGAATCGAAGAGGGCCTGTAACTGCACCGTGTTGCGATAAATATCCCAGTCGGAGTAGTTGGCGTACTGCGCCTTCTGCTTTGAACCAGCCAATGAGCGCACCTTGTTATCGAAGCCGATGTAATTGCCGTCGCGATCACTGAAGAGAGTGGGTGAGAGCATCGAATGATAAACGCCGGTATAAAAGATCTTGCGCTGGTCCGCTGAGCCGCCTTCGACGGCGATGCGGTTCAGCAAATTGCTCCAGGTTTGGCGTGCCCTGGCATGAACTCCGTCAAAGTCCCAGCCGGGAATCTCCTGGTCAAGATTGTCTCGCGCGCCAGCCTCGCTGACGAAAGAAATCCCAACCTTGTACTCGATCTCGCGTTCGTTGCCGAAGTCCAGCCATGCGCCGGTGCGCTTGCCCTGCGCGGCATTGGCTGCGCCGATGACCTTGCCATCCTGCCACAAAGACGAAGTTTTGTAGGGCTTGTTGAAGCGGCCGACGACATAAATCTTATAGTGCGATTCCGGTCCGCAAAAACCGCCCGCCGCCGAGGCGCCGGTGAAGGATGAATCCGAATTCAACACGATCTGATTGCCGTAACCCACCCGGCTTTTGGGGTCGCTGCCGCCCCAGGGAGGACCATCCAGGTTGGCGCTTGAGCCGGCGTTGATCAGCAGGCGCGAGGCCACGCCCTCAGGAAAGATGAAGCGGGCGATGCCGTCGCGTTCGCCAACCGTAATCTCAACGCGAATGCCGCTGGCCAGAGTAATGGCATAGTAGCCGGGGTGCGCTTCTTCGTTGCTGTGATCGAAGGCAGCGGCATAAGGAGCGTAGTTGGTGGCCGGGCTGGAGGTCAATGCGCCGCTGGTGGGCAGCACGGCAAAGTCGCCGTAGAGCGGGCAGCCCGCGCCGCTGAGGTGCGTCATGCCAAAGCCGGTAATCTGCTTGTCGTTGTAGTTGTACCAAGCATCGTGATTGGTATCGGGACTCCACTGCACCATACCGAAGGGCAGCGAGGCGCCAGGGACGGTGTTGCCGCCGCCAGAGGTGCCAATAAAGGTATCGACCGTGTCGTAGGGAGTGGAAGCGGATTGAGCAAAGGCAGGAAGGATGAGCAGAGAAAGCAGAATCAGGCCGACGGCGCGCAGCACAGTGTACTTGGGCATGGAAAAATCCTTTCGCGGAGACGCTGCTGAATTGCATCTCCGCTAAGAAGAATACTCCACCGCACCCGATGCGGCGTACTCCCGAGCATTTTTCACACTTTGAGTAGAGCCGAATTTGTGCTATCCCACCCATTCCGCAATCAGCGTGGAATGGATGGGGCACGGAGCAATAGACCATTCAAGAAATGCTCTATTGCTCCAGTTTGGTCAGCCGCACACTTTTGCCGGTTCGCGCTGACTCCCGCGCCGCATCCAGAATCTGCATCACCACGACGTTGGTGTCCAGCGCGCCCAAGCTGCCTTTGGGATCAATCTGTCCGCGCAAGACCGCAGCCAGATAGTTCAGCGAGTCGTTTTGCGGTGAAATGAGTGGAGCAACCGTCGTCTGTTGCTCTTGGGAATCATGCTCGTGACGCAGGCGCATGCGGTCGCCGGCCACGGTGATGGCGTAGCCGGTGGCGCCGTAGACTTCCATATCCTTGCGCCCGAAGGGCCAGTTCCACGAAGCCTGAATCACGGCCTGCGCGCGAGGATAGGCCAGCACAACGGTGGCGTCGTCGTCCACCTTGGGGTAGAGCTGCGGCTTGTCTTGGTTCAGCACTGCGGTCACCGTGAGCGGCGCTTCGCCATGCATCAGCCAGGTCATCAGATCAACGCCGTAGCAGCCAAAGTCGTAGAGAGCGCCGGCGCCGCCCTGGGCTGGATCGGTGAGCCAATCGAAGAACTCCGGCGGCACGCCGATCTCAACCGGTCCCTGATGGCCGTCGTGAATAACCACCCGGCGAATTGCTCCCAGACGGCGGTTCTCAACCTCGTCATAGACTGCCTTGTTGCTGGCGTACCAGGTGGTCTCGTAGTTCACCAGCACATGGATGTGAGCTTCGCGAGCGATCTTTCGGATGGCCAGCGCGTCTTCGAGGGAGAGGGTCAGCGGCTTCTCGACCATGACCGAAATGCCATACCGGGCCGCGGTCTCGATAACCTTGCGATGGCCGGCGGTAGATGTATATGCCAGTATCGCGTCAGGATGGCGCGCCGCGATCATATCTTCCATCCCGGAGAAAAACAGGCTCCTGGGCAACGAGAATCTCTTGGCATACTTGTCGACCAGCGCGGGGTCAGCGTCGACAATGCCCACCACTTCGACATCCTGCTTGTGCGGCGGCAGCGCCCAGGTAAAAAAGCCCTCCGCATGGCCATGTTCCAGCCCCACAAGGGCCACGCGCAACGGCGCTGGCTGGGCTTGCTGACTTTGGCCGCGCATGGCCGCCGGAATAGTTAACAGCAAGAATAGCAATACAACGATTCTCATCGATTGAACAAAACAAGCAGAATTACGCGACATGATCTCAGCCTTTCTTCTCGCTGGGATTCTATTCCAGGAGCGCAGCTTCCAGCAACAGGCGCACCTGCGGTGCGGCCAGAGGCGTTTCGTGCGTGGAATTATCCTGTAAACCCGCAAGCCACAATCTCCGTCCAATCATCCGAAGGCGGGAAAAATGGAGGCTTTGAGGAAGAACGTGAAGGCCGGATATCGGTGCCCATGCTGCGGCTTCAAAACGCTGGAAGCGCCCGGAGCGCTGGCGCTGTGCCCGGTCTGCTGGTGGGAAGACGACGGCCAGGACGACATGGACGCGGCCGAGGTTCGCCTAACAGTAAACGGCGATCTCAGTCTGGACGAAGCCCGTGAGCACTACGCGCGTTGCGGCGCGGCCCATCCTCGCTTGCTGCCTTACGTGCGCCAACCACTGCACAGCGAAGAGTAAGCCGCGGAAGGCTCGTTCAACGTCTTTCGAGCAGCAGCGCCCAGTCATGCACATCATGCCACCCGGAGTTGTCTGGCGGGTCTGGCGAGGTCCATGATAGGCCGACGGCGTCTTCAGCAAGCGGAATCCGCTGGCCGCTCAAGGCATTGAACCACTCCGCGCGATAGCTTCCCGGCTCCAGCTTTACCGTCACCTTCCCGCCATGCGGCAGGTAAACCGCATAGAGCTTGCCGGGATCGGCAAGACAATAATCACCGCTATTTACAAGCTCATCATGCGGATTGGTCTTCCACCAGGCAAAGCTGGTGAAAAAATCCACAATGTGGCCGTATCCGACGAGCATGGTCTGCGTATCATCGCCACGGCCATTCAGCCAGCCGCCGCCCGTGTCCGGCCAGATGTTGGTTCCGCGGCGAGCGCTTTCACCCGCGGTCTGGTATCCGCCGGCCATGTAGATATCCCATGCCGTTCTGCGCAGCACATCAGCCGAATCGGAACCGGCCGCGGCCCACTCAGGATAATGATCCTCATAGCCGTACTCTTCGTTGGTTTGCGGAATGATCCGCCCCGCCTGCTGCTGCAACTTGCGGGAGTCAAGCATCAGAGAGTGCTGATTGCGCGACCAATCCTGGTAAGAGGTGAATCCAAACCAACTGGAGGCGCGGTCCTGATGCTCCGTTTTTACCGGATGGCTGGTGGCCAGATGATGATATGGATCCCACTGCTCAAGCAGAGTGCCGGTTTCGTGCGACCACTTTTCATCGCGATACGAGTCGAGATCGTCGCCCAAATCCCAGGTGATGTTGGAGAAGCCTCCCATGCGCGCCACGGCATAACGGATGAAGCGGTGCTCGTCCTCGCTGCCTGCCGCCGGATGCACTTGTCCATCGTTCATGTCGAGCACCAGGGAGATCACCATGCCCCGCTGGCGCGCGTATTTCAGCATACGGTCAAATTTTTGCCAGTAAGGCACGTTGAAACGGGAATAATCGAAGCCTGGATGGGAAAAGTCATCGGCATTTTCCGCCAGCCAGGGCGCCAACAAGACTGTCCAATTCGTGCCAATCATCACCGGCTCGCCAAAAAAGACGCTCTCGCGTCCAGCGATGGTCACGCGCATCCGATTGACCTTGAGCGCGACCAGGCGGTCAATGCTGTATTGAATGGTTCGTTCGTCGCGCCAGCCCATCAGCCAGTAGGCGGTGGTTCCGTTGAAGAAGTAGTGTTCGCCGGTTCCTTCCCAAACGAAGTGCCAGGGATAAGCCGGGTCGACGCGAAGCGGGCCGCGCAGGTGCTCGTCCTGCGCCTTGAACGTGCCGGAATAAGACTGAGTGGAGGCGCCGGCTCGGAAGGTTACATGAAATGTAAACGAACCGCTCTTTGAAGGCATGAAACGAATCCGGTAGAGACTGCCGTCGGCCGAATCGCAGAATCCCTCCACAGCTACCTGTTCGGCTGAACCCGTCTGCTCAAAGTCGCCAGCGAGGGAGGCGTCGGTAAAGGGATTATGCACGGCGGGCGCCGCGACCCGGGCCGTCACTTCGACAAAATCGAAGACTGCGATGCTGGGCGCGGACTGGGTAAACGTGACTGGGGCAGGGATCTCGGCCTGGAGGCCGATTCCCGCCAAAACCGGCAGCAACAGGGCGGCTAGCAGGCGGACAAGCCTGGCGCCGGGCCTGGCAATCCCTTTTGTTTCAGGCAACCTGGAAGACGATTGAACGGCATTCCCTCGCATTTTGGCCTCATTTCTTCGACTTCTCCGAATCACTCGTTTCTATCATTTCTTTCCGATAGAGCCGATCACGGTCCCACGGGGTCGATTTTTGTGAGATGAAAGTTCCCCCAACAGTTTATATGTCTGAACCGACGTACCGTTCCTTTTCTGGTCCCTCCCGCGCAAACAGCAAGCCTACGGGTTTGACCCTTCACGCAAACCCACTTACCATGATAGGAGGAGTTCTCTGTTCGCGCGGGACTGGCTTCAGGCTTGGTTTCGCCTTGAGCAGCAGTTTCTTCCACTTTATTCTTGCAGTTTGATCGGCGCGCATAGCGCATGGAAGGCAAAAACGTTGAGTTCCCTCGACACCGTCGAAAATACCCCCCAACCTGAATCCGGCCAGGCCGTGCAGGATGCTACCCACGAAGGCCATGACCACGATCACCAGCATGGTCCTGTTCTCAACCCGGAGTGTACCCGCGAGCTGGTGCTGGACATTCCCGCCGAAGAGGTCTCGAAGGCTTATCGGACAGTGACCGGTAACTACCGGAAATACGCCAAGATTCCGGGTTTCCGCGCCGACCATGTCCCGGAGTCGGTCGTCCGGCGCCGTTTTGCCGATGGGATTCGCAAGGACGTGATTGAAGGTCTGCTGCCGGAGCGCTTTAACAAGGCGGTAGTCGAGTTGGGCTTGAAGCCCGTAGGCGAGCCGCGTGTGACCGAGCTGACCGTCGAGGATGGCGCGCCGCTGCATGTCAAGGCGGTCTTCGAGTTCATCCCTGAGATCTCCAGCGAGGGCTATCAGACGGTTACAGTTGACAAGCCGCCGGTCGAGGTCACCGATGAGGAGTTCCAGAGCGAATTGGAGCAGTTGCGCGAATCGCGCGCCATCATCGAGCCGGTAGAGGAAGAGCGGGCGCTGGTGGATGGCGACTGGGCACAAATCAGCTACAAGGGGCAGATCGACGGCGAGCCGGATGCTGCTCCGATTGCCGGCGAAGACACTTTGGTGGAGATTGGCGGCAAGGATACGGTGGAGGCATTCAGCGCGGCGTTGCGCGGCGCCAAGCCGGGCCAGGAGCTGAAGGCCGAAGTCATCTATCCTGCCGATTATGCCGAACCCAAGCTGGCCGGCAAGACCGTAGCCTACGAGGTTGAGGTCAAGGCCATCAAAAAGCGCATCGTGCCGGAGCTGACCGACGATTTTGCCAAGGAACTGGGTCAATACGAGAATCTGGCGGAGTTGCAAGAGCGCGTTCGCGAACACATGGCCAGCCGCAAGCGGCACAGCGTGGAGGGCGAAACCAAGGACCGGCTTTTTGCCGCGCTCATCGAGCGCTACCCGTTTGCGATTCCCGAGTCGCTGGTGCAGGAGCAGATTGACGCGCGGCTGGAGCGCGGCCTGCGCGCCCTGGCGGCCCAGGGCATGGAGACCGAGCAGATGCGCAAGCTGGACTTCACCCGCCTGCGCGCGGCACAGCGTGACGGCGCCGTGGCCGAAGTGAAGGCCAATCTCCTGCTGGACCGCCTCGCCGGCGAAGAAAATATCACCGTCAGTGACGAGGAATTGGACAGCCAGCTGGAATTGGCGGCATTGCAGTCCCGCGAGCCGATTGAGACTCTGCGGGCGCGTTTGACGGCAGACGGCGGGCTGACTAGGATTCGGGAGCAATTGAAGCGCGAGAAGACCGCGTCCGCGCTCTACGAGCGGTTGCCCAGGTAGGCGAAGAACGGCGTTTTCAGCCACGAAATGCAATTCGCGGGGAGAGGAAAATCTCTCCGGGAAGAGCGAGAAGAAGGTTCAATGGCATTGATTCCCATGGTGGTTGAGCAGACGAGCCGAGGCGAGCGCGCCTACGACATATACTCCCGTCTGCTGCGCGATAACATCATCTTTCTGGGCACACCGATCGACGACCAGGTGGCCAACCTGATTGTTGCGCAGATGCTTTTTCTCTCTGGCGAAGACCCGGAGCAGGATGTGCATCTTTACATCAACTCGCCCGGCGGCTCCATCTCCGCCGGCCTGGCCATCTACGACACGATGCAGTTCATCAAGAACAAGGTGGAGACGATCTGCATTGGGCAGGCAGCCAGCATGGGCGCTTTTCTGCTGCTTGCGGGCACCAAGGGCAAGCGTTTTGCCCTGCCCAACTCGCGTATTCTTATCCATCAGCCATCGATGGGCGGCCTCAGCGGACAGGCGACCGACATCGACATTCATGCGCGAGAGATTCTGCGGATTCGCGAAATTACCAACAATCTGATCGCCAAGCACACCGGACAGCCGCTGAACCGCATCGAACGGGATGTGGAGCGGGACTTTATCATGAACGCGGAACAGGCCAAGGAATACGGCATTGTTGATGAGATCATCGACCGGCCGAGAACGTAACGAGCGAGTGAGTTAGCGAATTTGAAGCTTTAGGCTGATTTGCTGACTCGATAACCTGCAAATGCAGTCCAATAGGGAGCCGTATGATGAAATCGCGCGTAGGACCTGAAGAAGCATTGCGCTGCTCGTTCTGCCACAAGTCGCAGGATGCCGTGGCCAAGCTGATCTCGTCGCCCAGCGACTATCCTCGCGCCTACATCTGCGACGAGTGCGTGGCCGTTTGCAACTCAATTCTAGAGGACGACCGCGGCGGTGATGCCACTCAAACTCCCAACGCCCCCGGTCACCTGCCCAAGCCGGAGGAGGTCAAGAACTTTCTGGACGACTTTGTGATCGGCCAGGACCAGACCAAGAAGAAGCTGGCCGTGGCTGTTTACAATCACTACAAACGCATCCAGATGAACAAGGTGCGCAACAATGAAGTGGAGCTGACCAAGTCGAATATTCTGCTCATCGGCCCCACCGGCTCCGGCAAAACGCTGCTGGCTCACACCTTGGCCAAGATGCTGGACGTTCCCTTCGCGATTGTGGACGCCACCACGCTCACCGAGGCCGGCTACGTGGGCGAGGATGTGGAGAACATTATACTGAAGCTGCTGCAAGCCGCCGAGGGCGATGTGAGCCGCGCCCAGCAGGGCATTATCTATATTGACGAGATCGACAAGATCGGACGCAAGGACGAGAATCCCTCGATTACCCGCGACGTGAGCGGCGAGGGTGTGCAGCAGGCACTGCTGAAGATTCTCGAAGGGACTGTGGCCAATGTGCCGCCGCAAGGCGGACGCAAGCACCCGCACCAGGAGTTTACCGCCGTCGATACCACCAACATTCTCTTCATCTGCGGCGGGGCGTTTGTGGGCCTGGAGCGTGTGGTGGGCCGCCGCGTAGGCAAGAAGGCGCTGGGCTTCAAGACCATCGACTCGGCCGAGGGCGATGACGCTACCAGCCGTTCGCATCGCGACACCGAGCTG
>Ga0181520_10001714_pt1 | contig 43495 bp, 43 predicted proteins | sample PEATcosm2014_Bin_29_FD_132451 | JGI IMG/M metagenome (GOLD analysis project Ga0181520, IMG submission 132451) | Peatland microbial communities from MTU Mesocosm Facility, Houghton, MI, USA - PEATcosm2014_Bin02_30_metaG | ecosystem: Environmental > Terrestrial > Soil > Wetlands > Peat | place... | reverse complement strand
GAAGACGGATTTTCCCAATATCGAACGAATCTCAGAAAAGAATATTCTTCGATTCGTTCGCAGTTCAATGGGGGCGGTGGCCGTGACGGCGTCAAGGGTCAAGATGAACGCCAAAGTACGGCGCCCTTGACCCCGCCCCGGCCACCAGAGGAAGACTTTGCGCGCGCATTGAAAAAACGCGCTTGACAGGAGACGGCGCTGTCATACATGGGGCACCCGATGCTGGTTGACAGTTGTGGCATCCCAGCCTTGCGAAAAAGATACGAACCGCAGGTCCTGCGACTCCGCTGCGCTACGCTCAGGGTGACAGTATTTTGGCGCACACTTGCTGGGCGCATTGGCGATATGGTGCGGAAGGCCACCTTGCCGGAAGCTGAAACCACGCCGCGACGGCTGATGAGAGCGCCCAACGGTTTGCTGATTGCCGCACCCAGCGGCAGGGTCCTCACGCCCGAGATGGTCAAGGCTGCCCAGGAGGACGAGATTGAGTAAGCAGAGGTTTCTGCTGGACGTGAACGTACTGATCGCCCTTTCCGATTCAGATCACCCGACGTTACTAACCTGGGGGCATCTCCGCTGTCTACCTATCAATGCGTATCTGAGCTAGCCGTTCTCGACCCGCGCCTTTATATCTGAGTACGCCGTCTCGATGAGACTGCTGAGCGCCGCGGCATTTGCGGGTGTACCCGATTTCAACTTCACATGGCGCATGAACTTGCCGGACCCTTGCAACAAGCGAGCCGGGCCGGGCAGCGCTGCGCCGTGAAAAAATCCTACGTTTACGTGTGAAGTGAATACTTTGACGCAGCCGAATGGCGCATCTCCCAAACACGCGACAGGACAACCGTCATGCAAAATCTCCCGGAGTTCATCTCCGCATTTTCGCATCACCTCAAACCACTGATGCGCGATCGCTCCCAATGCACCTTGATGCGCAGCAATTCCGTTTTCATCATCATGGTGTTTTCAGAGCTACCTCCTGGTTCCAGGGTGCAACACTTTCTTCATACTCCATGGGATCGCCGAAGCCTTCGGTCTCGACGCCGAGTTGGCGCAGGGCGTCCAGGGCCAACAATCGGCGATGCGCGTTGAATGTCATGATATGGGCGAAGACGCCGCCGAATGTGAAGGTTTCAGCCGGCTCACAGAGAGCATCGACGAACGTGTCATCCCATGCGGAGCGGTTTCGGATGTTGCCGAAGATACGATGCAGTTCGGCATCGGTTTTTTCGAGCCTTTGCAGCATCGCTTGCGGGGAGCGCTGCGATTGGGGAGGGCCATTCATATCCATCTCCGCTCCGGACAACGCGGCGGTCCATACTTCCTTTGTGAAGATAATGTTTTCCAACAGTTGCCGTAGAGTCTTATTCGACTCGCGCCAGGGTAGCAGTTCTACGATCGTGGACATCGGCCGATCCAATTGTTCGTCTGTCAAAGCACTCGCACATTCCAACAAACGCCGCGTGTGCCAAGAGTCGTTGCCTGCAAAACGATCGAATAAATCCATGTCTCTTCCTCCTTTTGTTGAGATGCCAGGGGCAAAAAAATGAATTTTGTTGGACGCCGGCAAATGAAAGTGCGGATCACGCATACGCCGATAGAGGCTCGGAGAGATCCGAAAAGCTCTTCGGAAGGCGCGAGAGAACGCCTCCAACGAACCGAAGCCGGCATCCAAAGCGACATCCGTGACCGACATTCCGGTATGCGCCAGTTGATATCCCGCTCTTTCCAGCAATAGCCGCCGCCGCATGGCTGCCGGAGTTTCATCGATCATGGTGCGGAACAATCTGTGGAACTGCGTGCGGCTTTGATACGCTTGGCGTGCCATATCTTGCGTTTTCGCGCGCGTTTCCAGGGAGTTCGCTACAACCGCAGCGAGGCGATCCGCCATTTCCTGACTTCCGGTTCCATTCATGCGTCCGCCTCCTCATCTTGAATGAATCATAGACAAAAAATCACGTTTGCCGCCTGATCGCTCGTACCAATCTTCCACCGAATAGACGGATCAGGGTGGGACTAAAGATGGAATCTCGATACCGCGCTTGCAGGATTACTCCCGATAAACGCCGCATGGTCTTTGAGGATACACGGCACCGAGGAAGCTGGCCGGGCACTGATTTTTGGTCAGGGGAAGCCCGAGCACAGTTGTGTTTCGCCGCTCCGTTTGCTAGTTTGGCATAGATGCCGCAACCTGTGCCCGAACAACTCAGCAGGACCATTGAGACACTTTACCGGGCCGAATCGGGCCGTGTTCTGGCGACGCTCGTGCGTCTCCTGGGAGACTTGGACGTGGCCGAAGAGTCGATGCACGAGGCGTTCGCTGTTGCTGTGGAGTCGTGGCCGAAGGCGGGCATACCGGACAAGCCGCGCCCGTGGCTGATTTCCACGGCCCGCTTCAAGGCCATCGACGCTATGCGCCGGCGGGCGCGCTTCGATGGCGCACTGAAAGATCTTGTCGCGCATATGGAATCGCGCGTGAGCGACGCTCCCAACGAGGACGAAGAGATTGAGGATGATCGCCTACGTCTGATTTTTACCTGCTGCCATCCTGCTCTGGCACCGGAAGGACAGGTTGCGCTGACACTTCGGGAGGTTTGCGGCCTGACCACGGAGGAGATTGCCCGGGCGTTTCTGGTTACGCCGGCGACGCTGGCGCAGCGCATAGTGCGCGCAAAGGCAAAGATTCGAGAGACACCGATTACCTACGAGGCGCCGACGCCGCAGGAGTTGCCGGAGCGGCTGGGCACTGTGCTTCAGGTCATCTATCTCGTCTTTAACGAGGGTTATTCGGCTGCGGCGGGAGCGGAGGTAACGCGGGCCGAGCTAACCGGCGAGGCGATTCGACTGGGGCGGTTGCTGACCGTGCTTCAGCGAAATCCGGAGCCAGAGCCGGAGGTCATTGGGCTGCTTGCCCTGATGTTGCTCCAGGAATCCCGACGCGCCGCGAGAAGCTCTCCGACCGGAGAGCTGATTTTGCTGGAGAACCAAGACCGTTCGCTGTGGAACCGGGAGCAGATCGCGGAGGGAGTGGCATTGCTCAAGAAAGCCCTGAACTCCCGCCGCTTCGGCGCTTACACACTGCAGGCTGCAATTGCGGCCGTTCATGCGGAGGCAGAATCGGTCGCTGCGACCGACTGGCGGCAGATTGTTGCGCTTTACGACCAATTGGCGCGAATTCAGCCTTCGCCGGTGGTGCAGCTGAATCGCGCCGTGGCCATTGCAATGCGCGATGGCCCCGAGGCCGGCTTGGCGCATATCGAAGCGGTGTTGGAAGATGGCGAATTGGCGAATTACTACCTGGCGCATTCCGCCCGCGCGGATATGTGCCGCAGGCTGGGCAGGACGGATGAGGCTCGGGCTTCTTATGAGAAAGCTCTGGCGCTGACCCAACAGGAACCGGAGCGGCGGTTTTTGCGGGAACGGATTCGGGGGTTGGAATAAGGAATGTCCAATGGCGCTTCCATCCCCGGTCCCAAATGCGAGGGACCGGGGGCACCCTCGTTTTAGTTTGGAAAGGACAGAGGAATCGGGGCCACCGCCGCCTAGGCGATCAACCTTGCGGACGGTGACGAGCTCTTCTCCAAGCTCTGCACGGCAACATATCCATAGCAAAACAGGAGGACAGCAAACCCCAGCGGGTCCAGAATCTCGGGCGGACTCGGGAGCCTCAGTGGAAGCGACAAGTTGCCATAAACCGCCTCTAAAGCGAAAACAAGGATGCCTATAGAAAGGACAGTGCGGTTGGTCAGGACGAGGAATCTCCGGCTGAGTTTTGGCACAGCGACGACGATTGCCAGGACTGTGATCGAAATGGCTGCGAGGAGATGATTGAATGGCATGATCTTGAACGAAGAGCCGGTCAATAAGAAAAGGGCAACGCCTGCCACGGCAATCGCGAGGCCCGCAACAATCGCTCCTTGAAAAAAGAGCCGCAGTTTGTCTTGGCTTAGATCGAGAAAGACCAGCAACGCAATCACCACGACAGAGAACGACAAGACATTGCCCACGTATGGAAGAGTGGCCAAGAGCCAATTCGGCAAGAGTCCGAGGTCAGCCAACGAACCAAACAGGTATTCGGTTCCCTCAATCGCACTCCAGATTCCGAGCCAGGGGGAAATTTTTTCCCCGCTTCTGCGCCGCATCGCGGCGATGCCGCAGACGCACAATCCGATAAACAGGAAAACTGTACCAAACAGAATGTATGGGATTCGATCGCGGAGCACCTCAGCAACTTGATCTGTCATGGCAAGACCTCCAACGACCGTATTAACCTGCGCCGCCTTCGCTGTCGGTGCGCAGCATCACGGTGAAGGCGGGCGCCACATGGCGCCTTTTAATCAATCAGGCCAGTTGAAAGCCGTGCAGCCGTTTTGCGGCATCTTCATCGAACGTCAAGGTTGCCGAACAGCCTCTCCAGACGCCGAGGGCGCCGATCAAGGCGTCTTCGAATGTTCCGATTCCATTGCGAAGCGAAACAACGGCGGTATAGACCTCTTGTTCATTCTGAACCTCGAGTGTATCCGCCGCTAACAGCATTTCGATATCGTTCGCAATCTCCTGCCGGGAACGCTTGAAGAGGCTTTTGAGAACCCATGCAACTTCAAGGATGCTCACCAGGCTGACGAAGCCCGGTTCTTGTTCGGTCAAGCGCCGTTCGATGATCTCCGTTGCGCGAGGGGAGTGCGCTGGTTCGTCTTGCGCGAGGTAGCGCAGCAGGACGTTGGTATCGAGGCCGATCATTTTCTTCGCCGGAATCTTTCTGTTGCGCCTTTCGCAATCGCCCGATTGATTTCTTCAAGAGATACCGGTTGGGCCGGCTTTGGAATCATGCCCTTGAGCCTGGCGGTTGGAATCCTGGGCAGAAGGATCACGCCGTCCGGGTGGAAGAAGAATTTGAAACGGTCCCCTGGCTTGATTTGCAGGCGCTCGCGAACCGCCTTGGGGATCGTTGCTTGCCCTTTGCTGCTGAGCGTAGCTTCCATGAGACGACACTCCCCTCTCTTTACATTTTACCAGAAGTAAAGATTAAGAAGAAAATTCTTTTGGACGATTTGTCGAATTCCGGTCTGGCTGTTCGACTATAGGGTGAAAGCGGGATAGCCAACAAATCGCTCAACCCGAAAACAAGCCACCCAACCAGTAACCCTCGAACTGGCAACCCAAAGGAGATTTCACAATGCGATTCATGGTCATCGTCAAATCGACCCCAGAGGCAGAAAAAGAAGGCGCCCTCCCCGATCCCGAGCTGCTGCTGGAGATGGGCAAATACAACGAAGAGCTCTCGAAGGCTGGCGTCCTGCTCGCCCTCGATGGTCTCCATCCCAGCTCCAAAGGCGCGCGCGTCAAATTCTCCGGCAACTCTCGAACCGTCATCGACGGCCCATTCACCGAGGCAAAGGAGCTCATCGCAGGCTTCTCGATCTTGCAGGTCAAGTCCCTCGAAGAGGCCATCGAGTGGGTCAAGCGCGCCCCCAATTGCAACCCCGGCGGCGACTACGAAGTCGAAATCCGCCAGGTCTTTGAGATGGAAGATTTCGCACCCATTCTGTCCGAAGAGCAGATCCAGCACAAAGTAGCGAAACGGGCTAAGCTGCCAAATCAGACCGCCAACAAATAGCCGCAGTTGCAGCGATGGATCGACAACAGGCCAATGCGCTCGTTCAGCTTGGATTGCTTACCAACGACCGTGTTGATTCTGAAAAGCGCCGATTTGTCTGGGAACGGAGTTGTTGCTGGGCGGTCCGAGGCAGGGACGCATATTGTTCGGACGAATCGCTGGGGACCCCGGTTCGCTCAAAATGACAGCGATAGTTGAGTCATGGATTTCGGAGATAGTCTTCTAGCGTGTGGGCCACTCTTCGACGACGATGCCTAGGTCGTTGAGCTGCCGGATGGCGGCTTCGAGATTGCGGCGGAGCTTGGGACGATCTTTCTTGGCGGCCTGAGGGGACTCTGCGATGGCGATGACGCGGCCATAACGCCATGCGCCGGGAGGCAGGGCGATGAGGGCTTTGGTCAGGTCGGCGAGGCGCAATTGCAGTTCCTGGCGGCGGGCGGCTTCGGGGCGGAGCATGGTGCCCTGGCCGACGGTGCTGGGGTTGGCATCGGCGAGGGTGATGCGCAGGTTGAGGGAGTCGGCGTCGACGGAGAGAAAGGGATTGACCCAGGCGCCCGGCTCATGCACGTCCACATACATGCTTTTGGTGGGCAGCGGGATCAGGGCCAATGCGGCGCGCTGCTGGTCGAGTTCAGAAGCGTTCAGCTGTGCGGCGGCCTGGGCCTGATGCTCGGCATTGACGGCATTTTGAGCGACAACGACTACGGCTTGCTCTTCTTTGTGGCAGGCGGTGAGAGAGAGGGCCAGAAGCAAGGCCATCCCAGATGCTATTTGTGGCGCGCGCGGAATCACCTGCTCAGAATAACAGGACTGGGGAGGAAGCGGGGAGTTTGAGCGGGAAATTCGAGGCTGGGGAGCACCGAAGGAAAAACTGGTGTATCTGCTGCTGATTCCGGCGCGCGTTTGCGGGAGGGGAATGGAGAGTAGTAACTTTAATCGCATGATGCAATCATTCAATTCGATCCAATTCAAGGGCATTTGTGACGCCAGGAAATGCTGTTGGCGATGGGCGCTGATGGCGGTGGTTGTGTGGGTGGCGCTGAGCATGAACGCTTCGGCGAGATCGGCCAAGAGCTTTTCGACGGCGACGCTGGTGGCGGCGGCGGATTATCTTCCCTGCGGGGAGGGCTGCTCGGCGCTGGCCAACCAAGCCAGCGCGTTTTGCTTCCGGGTGGGCGATCAGACGCTGGTGGGCGAAGGCAGCAGCTACCTGCATGAGGGCAAGTTTGCCGGGGCGAAGGAGTTTGCCGGGAAGCAGATTCAGTTGCGCTTCAGCCGGCGTTCCATCTGGATCAAGCCACCGGATAGCTCGGTGATGAAGCTCAGCCGCGGCTCACAGTTTGAGAACTTCCAGGACGCGGGTTGCATTCGCGAGGTGCGCAAGCCGTTACTGGCCGCAGCCAACGCACACCGGAGGCCGGCGAAGGTTCCTGGCACTGCCTTCGCCCTGGCGGGCACGGGCAAAGGTGATCGGTATCTGTGGTACCAGTGCGATCTGGATTCCGACAAGGCGGAGATTGCCTGCCGGAGCTGGTATAGGAACGGCGATCTGCTGGGCAGGGATTGGTACTGTGCGCGGACGGCGGCGGGCGAGCCGGTGAAGGCGGACTTTGAGCTTGATCCGTTGCTCAGCCAGGTGGGAAGGCTGGTTCTTCTCTCAGGCGAGGTGGTGCCGCGAGACCATCGGGGACGAACCAGCGGAATACTTGACCGGCCCAATGAGGCTTGCCGATGATGTTCACTTGCCGATCAAGCTTTTCGCGATTGCGTCGAGCATTCCATTTAGGAAGTTGATGGATTCGGGAGCGGAGAAGCGGCGGGCTATCTCGAGGGCCTCGTTGATGACGATGGGGAAGGGCGTGCCCTTGAAGCCCAGCATTTCGCCGACGGCCATGCGCAGCAGGTTGCGGTCTACGGCGGGCATACGCTCGAGGCGCCAGTGCTTGGAGTTAGAGACGAGCAACTCGTCGATCTGTTGCTGATGGGCGACGGCAACGCGAAAGAGGTCCTCGGCAAAGCCGCGGACCTCAGGCTCGACCTCGTCGGCGGCCAGCCAGAAGTTGGCGCGGACCTGGTCGGGGGTCTGCTTGCCGATGTCGGCCTGATAGAGCATCTGCATGGCCAGCTCGCGGGATTTGCGGCGGCCAGAGGTGTTGTGCTGTCCGGCGGTCAAGCTGCGCCACCCTGCTTCAATTTGCGGCTGAGGCTGACCATCTCGATGGCGGCGACGGCGGCTTCAAAGCCCTTATTGCCAGACTTGATTCCGGCGCGGTTGAGGGCTTGCTCGAGGGTTTCGCAGGTGAGCACGCCAAAGCTGTGGGGAATGCCTGTCTCTTGCTGCGACTGGCCGATGCCGCGCGCCACTTCATTATAGATGGCCTCGTAGTGGGCGGTCTCGCCGCGCAACAAACAACCAAGAGTGATAACGGCGTCGACGCGGCCCAGGCTGGCAATGGTGCGGGCGGCGGAGGGAATCTCCCATGCGCCGGGAACTCGAACGACCTCGATATGGTCACGCTTTGCGCCGCTGCGTAGCAGGGCGTCGAGCGCGCCTTCCAGCAGCCGCTCGGTGATGACCGCATTCCAGCGGGCGACGACGACGGCGAAGTTCATGCCCTCGGCGGAGAGATCGCCTTCGACAGCTGCGGGCTTGCCTTGGACGGGATCGGCCCAGGCCCAAAAGGAGAACGCAAAACCGGGCTCCGGCTCGACGGTGAAGAGGCGCGACTTCCAATGTGTTTCCGTGATTGCGCCGAGGCGTTCGAGGGCCGCATCGCCGTCTTGCGCGCGCAGCCAGGCCGCGGCGGCCTGATGCACAGCGTCCAGAGCCGTCACCTCGACCAGCACCTGGGCGGTGGGAGGGAATTTTCCGTCCACGAATTCGAGATTGCCCAGTGGGGCGAGGAAGGCTGCGCCGTGGCTATGGTCTTCATCCCAGCCTTTGCCGGAGGCAAATCCCAGCGCGGAAAAGAAGCTGGCCAGCCGGTCATAAGCGGCCCGGCTGGCTACGGGACGAAGAAAGGAAATCCCCTTGATCATCTCTTGATTCTATCTTGTAAGGGTGGGGGATCAGGTGTATGGATTCCCACCCTTGCGACAGATGACAATAAGCAGATCCTTCGACTTTGCTCAGGACCACAAGGATGGGGCACCCAGCATCTGCGGGCTATCTGCCAACAGAAAAGGCCGGCGCAGGGCCGGCCTTCTTTGCTTGCGTCTGGTTGCGCATCAGTCTATGTGTTGGCGCGCGGCTTGATGGCGATGGTGGTGGCCGGAACGATGGCCGAGCCAGGATTCGAACCCTGATAGGTGCATCCGGCATCGAGTCCGCCAGCGGAGACCGGCGTACAGGCGGGGAGGTTGGGGCTGAACTGCTGGGTGTCGACGGGTGGCGTCGCGGGGCTGATTACGGTGGGAATGCTGATGATGTGGATCATATTGTCGCCTGCCGTGGAGACGAAGAAGAGCGTGCTGTCAGGAGTAAAGGCGCCGGCCAACGGTGCGATGGGCGCGACGCCGCCCTTTTGCGTGGCGAGCGTGAGATAACCGACGGCGCCTGGCTTGGGGTCGGAACTAGTGGCGCCGCTGACAGGCACGTAGTAAGGCAACTGCGCGTTGGTATTGGTTTCCACCGCGGTGTACGTGATGAAGGCCAGATTGGATTGCGGCGATGGAACGACACGGTTGACGGCGGTTGCGGAGACCTTACCGGGATCGAGTGTCGGGGTTGCATTGAGCCAGGGAGCGATGGGCAGTGCCGAGAGGGTTTCTACTCCTGAAGCGTTGGAGGCTTCCGGGCAAGGGAGCGGGGTGTCGATTCCTGTTGGCGCTTCAGCTGAAGGAACGGCGACCCCGATGTCGCTGAGTTCGAATCCACTGGCGGTCAGTGCGGCACCCAGAATGTGCTGGCCATCGGTGGTGGCGGACAGCGCATCGGTCTGCACATCCAGCGCATCGCCAGCCGGCTGCGGAAAGAAGGAAAGGCTGGCGTAGTTTCCCACCGTGCCGGTGGGGCACCAGGTGTGGTCCACCGTTGTGGGCGAGCCTCTGAGGAAAGCGCCCACGGCGGGGACGATAATGGCGGGGTTTTGCACGGTGCTGGAGATGGCCACATTCGCTGGCATCGGACTGGGCGGTAAATTGGGCGGCAGGATGCCCGGAGGCAACGGATTCTGAAGCGGGCTGGGCGATAGATTGTAAATGGACTCGCCGGTGTTCGCGTTGTAGACGTATAGCGTGTCGGTGTGGCCAGTGACGCCATCGGTGTTGAGAGCCGCGCTGTCAGTGATGTAGAGCGTCTCGGAGTCGGGATCCCATGCGGCAGCGTTGCCCAGGCCGCCGAAGGTTGTTGTGGCGCCGCCGGCGATGGTGTAGATGTAAAAGATCTGGCGCGCCTGGTCGTTGATAAGCAGTTGGCCGCTGCCCGGCGAGACGGCCAGCACCACGCCGGGAACGCTGGGGTTCTCGGCGGAGATCGTATTGGTGGAGGTGTTGTAAATCATCAATTCGTGAGGCGAGCCAAAGTAAAGATTCATGCCTGCCGGGTCCATCAACATCGAATTGGGTACGTATGGCAGGCGCACCAAGGCGCCGCCAGTACCGGTAATGAGGTTGACAGGAACCATGTACTGGGATTGGCCGGGAGCCGCGAACCAGAGGTAGTCGCTGGCGGCGCCGGGGGTGGTGATGATGACCGGGTTCGAGGCAACGGGGAGGCCGGTGCCATACCATCCGATCACGTTTGTGGGGGCAGGATTGCAACTGGGCGGCATACAGGCGGCATAGACCGAAGCCACGCCGGGAAAGGCGGTGGTGATGGCTCCGCCGGCACCGACCGAGATATCGATCGGGTCGGTGGATAGGTAGCTCAGAGCCAGGCCGGTGAGGGGATTTCCCAGTGTGTCGTAAGCGGTAGTGACAAGATTCTGGGTATCGCCTTGGGTGATGATGCCCGAGGTGCTGCCATTGGCCATGGTCACTGAGATCGATTTTGGCGGGCAGGTGGAGAAATACCCGGCCGATGATCCAGAACCGGCCATCGATACGGTGATGGAAGTGGTGCCGGGCACTCCGGCGGTGATGGTCGCAACGTTGGAGTTGGTGCTGGTGGAGATGGTGGCGACCGAGGCGGTGTTCGCAAAGTAGTTGAGCGGGCCGATGGCGTTGGTGCAGTTGGGAACCGGTGAAATGGTCGTGAAGACTGATGCGGTTCCTGAGCAGATAGCCGAGCCGCTGGAGAGCAGAGCTTGAGTCGGCGCGGATGTTGCGCCGGAGCCGGCGGTTGCAATGGTCAGCGCAGTGCCACTTGCGATGGTATTTGCGCCGGTCAGGGCGACGGTTGCGGTTGCTCCGAGCGGACCGCTTCCAGCCGGACCGCTATTGAAGAGAGTCAGATTGCAGGTATCCTTTGCTGATCCGGTAATGGTTCCGCTCGTTACAGTGGAAGTAATCGTAGCCGTGCCGGAGCAGGTTGCCGTTCCATTCGAGAGGACGGCAGTGGTAGGCGGCGTGGCAGGGTCGGCATTAAGCCCGCCCGCAGTAATGGTCAGCGGCGTCTGGTTCGCAATCGTGTTTGTTCCCGTCAAGGCAACTGTTGCGGTGGCTCCAGTAGAACCGCCGTTGAAGCCACTCAGAATGCAGGTTTGGCCCGCCGTTCCAACGATGGAACCACTCGACACATAGTATCCGCTTCCAATGCCGCCGAAACCGCCGAAGGCACCGGTGGCGAGGACTCCGGCGTTGGAGGTCACACCGCCTGGGCAGGCAAAGTACAAGCTGGGATTGCTGCAGCGCGGATCGCTGGATGGGTAAGGGCATTGCTTTACGCCGGCCGGCGCGCACAATTGCACCTGCTGGTTGTTGTTGTTCACGTAGCAGGCCTGGGCGTCGAGCGTGGCTTGAGTGCCCTGAGAAAAGCACTGCGCGCCAATGCCGACCTGAGAGGACGATGAGGTCTCGGTAACAAGGGTTGTGGAGGTCACCGGGATATGCACGAAGATCTCGACGGGATTGGAGGTCACCGTCTGTGCCGAGGCCGTGACGAAAGCGGTGGCGTAGGGCAGGCCGCCGGTTGAAGGCGGCGGATTGGGCGGGCTGCAGACGGTGTAATTGGCGATGCCGCTGCCGGAGTTCCGGTTCCATGTGCCGGCGCAGAGGAGCCCGCTGGGCGCGACGTCCACCAACTGGTTGTTGGTGGTGCCATAAGTATATGTGCCTGGACTGGCTGAATAGCCCTTGCAAGTAACGGCGGTAGGAGCAGACAACTGGTGCGTCTGCCCGTAGGCCATGGAGATGCCCAAAGTTTGGGGCAGGAGCGTGATCGCAGATACATCATTGACCTTCGTTCCGTAACCATCGCCATTGCAATAGGCCGCGTCGGGGTTGCGGGTGCAACCGGAGATCGAAATCCCGGCTGGAATGGCCAGGCACAACAAGCAAACAAGCGTCAAAAACCGCCGCATGAATCCTCCCCGAACCGCTTTGTCAAAACGCGGAACGGTCACTTCCGAACTAGCCGGAAAACTTAGATTGACCGCGAATATCCCCAGCGGCAGATCAACAGGCCACGGAAAGGGGAGAAACGCGTTCTTGAAACTCCAAAGAAAGTGTATCAGGACGAGGTGGCAATCGGCAGCCAGAGCGGTTCTCACACACCTCAGTCCTTATCATCTCCGTGAAAAAGTCTCTCTCTTGAGGGGAAAATCCGCTCGGCGGAGAGTTTCAACATCGAGCTAACGGAGAGCCTCTCTAGCCTAACGAAGGAAATCCCCGCGCCTGCTCCCTCAATAGACTCCGCCGGCTCCGGATGGAAAGCAGCGCTACAGTCGAACTTGCTTTGGATCGCAGTTTCCAGGCGTGAAGGCCTCACAATTCCGACATTTTATCAGGGGCCCAAAGGCCCCTGGTCCCTCCGCAAAAGCCATCTGCAACCGAAATTATTGCGCGGGAGGCAGGTAGCGGGCAAACCACTCGACGGCCTGCTCGACCACATCCCACTGGTGGGCCGGATTGGAGAACATATGCCCCTCGTTGGGATAAACCACCAGTCTGGTGGGCACATGCCGGCTGCGCAACGCGTGCCAGAACTCGTAGGACTGGGGGGCGGGGCATTCGCCGTCGCGGTCGCCGACGACGATCAGCGTGGGCGTTTTTGCCTGCTGAATGTAGTTGATTGCCGAGCTTTTGGCGTAGACCGCGGGATCGTCGTAGACGGAGGCGCCAAAGTAGGGCGTCATCCACTGGTCGATGGAGTTTTCGCCGTAGTAGCTTTGCCAGTTGGAGACGCCCGCGCCTGCTACTGCCGCCTTGAAGCGCTGGGTTTGCGTTACGGCGAACATGGTGATGAATCCGCCGTAGCTCCAGCCGGTGAGGCCGACGCGGTTGGGGTCAACCGGGTACTTGGCTTCGACCGCGTCCAGGCCGGCCAGAATATCGCGCAGGTCGCCGTAGCCAAAGTCCTTGCGGATGACCTGTACAAACTCCTCACCCTGGCCAAAGCTGCCGCGGGGGTTGGGTTGCAACACAAAGTAGCCGAGGGCGGAGAAGATTGTCGAAGTCAGGCCGAAGCTGCCTCCCCAGCGCGGCTCTTCCGCAGCGGCTGGTCCGCCATGCACCTCGACAATCAGCGGATACTTTTTGGCCGGATCGTAGTCTTTGGGCAGCGTCAGCCAGCCCTGCACGTTGAAGTTTTCACTCTTCCAGTTAAGGGAGACGGATTTGCCCCAGGCCGGCTCGATGCCGTCGTTGATGTGCGTGAGTTGCTTCACGTTGGCCGAGTCACTGCCCATGCAGGAGTCCATCACCTTTTCAGGCTCGGCGGAGTAAATCTCCATTGGCCGGTCGAAGCTGCTGGCGATAAAGGCAAACAAGGAGTGGTCCGCAGTGGCTGAAAGGCTCATCTCGATCCGCCCGTCGCCGACGCTGGCGGGAATGCAGAAGACGGGTCCGTGAACCATCGCTTCCAGTTCGCCGTCCTTTTCGCTCGACAGGCGAAGCAGGATCAGTTGCGCATTTCCTCTGGCCAGTTCACTCACAAACAGCGCATCGCTGCCGGCCCACTCGATCCAGGCCGGCGAGGTGTGCCGCCGCGGGGTCAGGTTGCGTGGCAGGCCGCCCGTCGCGGGAACGATCCAAACATCGCCGCCCGTCTCTCCCTGGTCGCTCATCAGGCCGCCGATAAAGGCGATGCTCTTGGCGTCGGGCGACCAGCGCGGTACGGCAATCTGCAAGCCGTGAAGCGGGCCGGCGACTTCGGCGGGCGCAAGAACTGCGTTGGGGACACGGGTAAATTCTTGGGTGTAGAGCTTGGCGACCCACCAGTTGTTCTCGCCCGGCGGATCGGCGGCGATGTAGGCGAATCCCTTGGAGTCTGGCCGCCAATCGAAGTCGTAGATATGCAGCTCAGGTGGCGAGGCCCACTCCGGAGCTTGGGGTTTAACGGCGCCTACACGCGCGATCGCGATACGCTGAATCTCCGCACCCTCTTCGCCGATTACGCCCGAAGGCGGCTTCATCGCCGCCATCGCACCGGCCGGACGGGTCGCGCCTTCAACATATAAAAAGGCAACGCTGGTTGCGTCCGGCGAAAAAGCGGGGGCTTCGATGTAGCCGTTCAGCTCGGTCAGACGGTGCGCAGAATTGCCGTCGAGGCGCGACAGATAGAGGTCGGATTGGCCCAGTTTGGCGCAATCGGAGAAGAAGGCCAGCGACTGGGAGTCCGGCGACCAGGCGATCTGGCCCTCGCGGCAATGCTGCTCGGGCTTGGCCGCCGCGGTGATTCGCTCGCTTTTCTTCAGATCACTGAGCGATGCCACGCGAATCTCCGCGCCCTCCTTCATCCTCTCAATCCACGCCAGCCGATGGCCGTCGGGCGAGATTGCGACCTGTCCAAAGGAGTGTCCGCGGATTAACCCGCGCAGGATTTCTTCAATATGAGCGCGCTCTGGGGAGGTGGAGGCTTGCGCCTGCGCGATGGAAGGCGGGAAAGCCGCATTCAGAAGCAGGGCAATCACTCCGGCGCAGAGCGAGGCGCGAATCAGTGGTGATTTCATAGGAAAATGCTAGTGTCCTGAGTCTGAGGTTCATCATATTACCATTCACAGAAATACGCAGATTCTTCGCTCACCATATCAAACGGAAAAGCGTTCGGGGCCCCGTTCGCTCCCTATGAACAAGGCTGATTGAGTTTCGTGGTATCCCACCCATTCGCCAGAAAAACGGCGAATGGGTGGCGTACCCAGCTTTTGTTGCTTGTAGATTTCTGGACGAAACTCGACGAGGCGAGTCGGGCTCCTCAGAATGACAGCAGCAAATCTGACAGATATTTCGGAGACAGGACAGTAGCATACGGAACTGACGACGGTGGTTTTCGTTTGCGGCACTTGTGATCTCTTGCTTGATCGTTCTATACTTTGTCGGTCATTACTTTACGAATACAGGAGAGGTTTATGACGCTCAGAGATTTCCACCCTCGACTCGCGGCTGCGTGCATTCTGGCATTGGTTGCCGGCGTAACCCCATCCTTGGCTCAGGCAGCGCATCAAAACAAGATCTTCGGAGGCTACTTCGAGGAGTGGGGAATTCTCTACGGCGGATACACGATCGCGGATTTGCAAAAGAATGGCGTTGCCGATGAGTTGACGCACCTGATTTATGCCTTTGGCGACGTGACCCCGGCTTCTACGCCGGCTTGCGCCATTGAGCTTCCCTCGGCCGCGTATCAGGATGCGTCACTTCCCAGCGTGAGCGGCAAGCCCTACACGGCTCCGCTCTATGGAAATTTTGGCGCTATTCAACAGCTCAAAGAGCTTCATCCGCATCTGCAGGTGATTATCTCCCTGGGCGGACAAGCCGGCAACGCCGCGGGCTGGGAGACTGCCGCGAGAACGCCCGCTGGACGCGCCGCTCTCGCCACTTCGTGCATTGATTTATTTGTCAAGGGCAACATCGCGCCCGGAGTGCGCGCTCCCGGCCTCTTCGACGGCTTCAACATCGATTGGGAGTTTCCCTCTGCGGCCGACAAGCAGAACTTCACCGCGCTGCTGAAGGAGTTCCGCGTTCAACTCGATGCACTGACCAAGACCACCGGCAAGAAATATGTTCTCTCCTTCGATTCCCCGGCAAGTCCAGAGAAATACGCCAATATCGATCTGAAGGCCGCTGCCGAGCAAGTGGACTTCCTGACTATCGACGGCTACGACCTGGCCACGCCCGATGACAAGCAGACCAATGAGGCTTCTTCGCTGTACGGAGGGACCGCAGACAGCACACATAACATCGATGCGGCAGTAAAGGCCTATCTCAAGGCGGGTGTGCCACAGGCCAAATACACCATGGGTCTTCCGCTGTATGCGGTTGGATGGACAGGCGTTCCCAATCAGAATCATGGTTTGTACCAGAAGGCAGCTTCTCCCGCGCCAGTACCGATGGAGAACGGGTTGGGTGTATGCCCTAAAGCTGACAGGACCGCGCCTTCACCCGGTTGCGACACGTTGTTGACTCCAGGATTTCTGACTTATGCCACCATTGAAAAACTTATCGACAAGAATGGGTACACCGCCTGGTACGACGAGGCAAGGGATGGAGCGACGCTCTATAATCCCGCCAGCGGAATCTTTTACACGTACGACAACGCCACAGCGGTAGCGGCGAAGATGGCCTACATCAAGAAGAACAAGCTGGGCGGCGCATATGTATGGGCGCTCAACGACGACCCTGCCGGTTCGATGACAAAAGCCATAGGAGCGGGCCTCAAGTAGTCGAGGCTGTGAAGCGCGCAATTGATGCCGTGTTTCAGAAGCGGCATTCATGCAATAACGCGAATAGAAGCTCGGCATAAGCCGTTGGTTAGAAAAGGTACGGCTGAAGCCGCGAGCTAAGTGCGCCCAACGAGAATGTGGCATTAGCGCGGTTCTCGAATACAGCTATGCTTGCCAACTCTATCGGAGGTGGCTTTTTCTTGAGGGATAAGCCATTTGTCAACGCGGTTTCGGTTTACAGCGATTGGAGAAGCGCTATAGCTGGCGAGGGAATGTACGTTTGGGGCGCGCGAAGCGAGATTTTTATAATAAATTGCTTGACACGCTTTGTGATTCGGCGTAGGACTTAGACAGAGTGGGTATGACCTCTCCTCTTTGAGACCGCTGCACTCAGGCCGTTCGGCTGAAACACCTTGCTCGATGTTTCTTCGCCCGTGTGGGCTTTTCCCCTGATCGATGTCAAGGTTCGTTAACAATTGATGAATGATATGGTTTCCGCCTGGAGGAATCTCCAGCCGCGGCGGTGCCTATCTGTGATTCAACCCGAGTGTATTCAACTTTAGTATTGACAGGATAAGTTCTTCTCGCCGCGAGCCATGAAGGCCTCGTTTCAGGCGGGTGTCGTTCAAGCAAGCAACCATACAACAGGAGTCGCCATGGCCCCCCTCAGTAGTTGCGACGTGAGAAATTTCCAATCAGTTGGCCGGAACAAGAGTCAACATACGTTCCGGTCTGTGGGCCAAGCCGATAGAGCACGCTCCTCCGCGAATGAGTCGGGTGGAACCAAGTCGAATCGACTGACCTTTGCCGAAGATTTTATGCTGGAACATTCCAACGCGAGCTTGCGAGTGGCATTGTTCGAGATAACAGCCAGCGCCGGAAGCACTTCCAGGGAACCGCAACATTCTGCCCAGCATTTTGGATTTCCATCTTGAAGCAAGCATTCCTTCATTGGCCGTTGTTCTGCGGAAGGCCGCAGGAGGTACGCATGGGTTGCCCAACTTGCAGAAATCTAGAACGAGCGTATGAGCGTTTGCTCAGTGAGTACATTGAGGCTCGCGCCTCGGCCGGTTATCGCATCAGCACGGTGCTGGCCGGCCAGAAGAATGTGGACATGGAACGCGCCCGGTATGAGCTGGAGGAGCACAGGTCACTTTGTGCCTCCACCGTGCGGGTGCCAGTACTTTTGCCGAAGCGGGAAGCGCCAACCCGCGTACGGCAATTGGTGGCGTAATCGAAGTTCTCCCCAGGGCGCCTATCCCCACGCCGTTTTTGTTAGCTAGGCGAGGCGCCCAGTTTTAAGTCGCAGTGAAGTAAATGCATTTCCGTTGCAGTGAATCTGGTGTAGCCTAAGGGTCTGTCATCTAATTCCGGAGCGCTTGGGGAATTAGGTCGCAGACCCTAGGTTGCCCATGGCTGCTGCTTCGCTGAAACACCTTCTGGCTTCCCCCGACGCCCGGCTGACCGATAGCCTGGGTCGAGTCATTAGAGATCTGCGTGTTTCGATCACCGACCGCTGCAACTACAAATGCGTTTACTGCCGGACGGAGGATCACGATGCGGGTGCTCGATACCCCGAGTTGGGCATTGACGAGTACTTGCGGTTGATTCGACTTTTTGTTGGTCTGGGCATAACGAAGGTGCGTCTGACGGGCGGTGAGCCGCTGTTGCGCCGTGGGCTGGTGGAGCTGGTGGCGGAACTGGCTCGACTGGGTACTCCCGAGGGCGCTCCGCTGGAGTTGGCTCTGACCACGAACGGCCACCTGCTGGAAGGGATGGCCACGCCGCTCAAGTCCGCCGGCCTGCATCGGGTCACGGTGAGCATGGACGCGGTGGAGGCGGAGGTCTTCGAGCGGATCACACGGGTTCCGGGCAGCTTTCAGTCGGTGCTGGCAGGCATTCGCGCCGCGCGGAAGGCAGGTCTTCAGCCGCTGAAGATCAATTGTGTATTGCTGCGCGGTTTCAACGACGACCAGATCGAAGGCTTTGCTGAATTTGCTCGCCGCGAAGACGTGGTGGTGCGCTTCATCGAGTTCATGCCGCTGGAGGAAGGGCGGCTATGGACGCCGGAGATCGTGATGCCGCTGGCTGAAGTCGCGGAACGGATTGGGCGTGTGCAGCCGCTGGTGGAACTGCCGCGCGAGGCCAGCGAGACTGCCCGGCGCTTTGGCTTTGCCGATGGGGTGGGCGAGATCGGAATTATTGCGCCGGTCTCTCAGGCCTTCTGCGGGGCTTGCAGCCGGGTGCGTTTGACCTCGGATGGCAAGATACGCACCTGCTTGTTTTCGCAGGTCGAGCACGACTTGTATGGGCGGCTGCGCTCGGGAGCCAGCGATGCGGAGCTGGCTGCCTACATTATTCATACGGTCCAAGGCAAGGAAGCGCGCCATCACATCGGCGAACCGGGATTCCTGAAGCCGTCGCGTTCGATGGTGCACATTGGCGGCTGAGGGCCGAAGAGGATTATTTTCGCCGCGGGACAAGGGCCGTGTGCAAGAATTGCGAAAAGACATTTCATACGGGCCCCGGATGACGAAAAAAACAGAAAGCCGCATCCCCCTTGACGATCTGCTCGTCTTTCATCAGGTAGCGCGTTCGTTGACTTCGAGCTTCGACCTGGACACGATTCTGCGCACCATCATCGAGCACATGGAGCGCTTTATCGAAGCGGAGTTGTGGACGCTGCTGATGCTGGACGAGGAGCGGCAGGAGCTTTACTACGCGATTACCGCTGGCGCAGAGGCATCTTCGCTGCGCGAATTGCGCGTCAAGGTGGGCGAGGGCGTGGCCGGCTGGGTGGTGGAGCATGGCGAGACGCTGCTGGTGCCCGAGGCCGAGCACGATCCGCGGGTCAAGGTGGCGCAGGGAGCCAAGCCTCGCACTGTGCGCTCGGTGATCGCGCTGCCCCTGCGCGGACGCAAGGGAACGCACGGGGCAATCGAGATATTCAACCCGCGCTCGGATCAGCTCACCGACTACACCATCGCCTTTCTTCACATTCTGGCGGACCACGCGGCCATTGCCATCGAAAACGCGCGCGACGTGGCCCGCATTCAGCAGTTGACCATTACTGACAATGTCACGAGCCTCTACAATGTGCGCCATCTCTACGAGGTGCTGGGCCGGGAGCTGGAGCAAAGCACGCAACTGGCGCTGCCGGTGAGCCTGGCCTTCCTCGACCTGGACCACTTCAAGCTGGTCAACGACGAGCACGGCCACTTGATCGGCAGCGAGCTGCTGGCGCACGTCGGACAGCGGCTGCAGGAGCTGAGCCGCAAGCATGACATTTGCTTCCGGTATGGCGGCGACGAATTTGCGATCCTGATGCCGCAGACTGGAGCAGTGGGCGCGCTCCAGCAGGCAACGGCGCTGAACAGAGCGCTGATGGCGAGCGAATTTCCGATGAAGAACGGATTAATGCTGCGGGTGAGCGCCAGCGTGGGTGTAGCCACCGCTCCAGCCGACGGCGAAACCGTTCACACTGTCATTGGCGCAGCGGATGCGCGCATGTATTGGGTGAAGGCCAGCGGGCGGGGGGCGGTGAAGGGCACGTAGCTGACTACCAAGCCACTGTTCTATTTCTCTTCGTCCGACGGTATTTCCGTGATTTGTTCTCCGGCGAGGCGCTCGAGCTGATTGCGCCAGTCGAGGGATTCGACGAAGGCCTTGGATTCGCGCCAGCCGGGCTCGACGATCACGTGCAGCTCGAGATAAACGCGCGTGCCGAGCAGAGACTCGATCTGGCGGCGTGCGCCGGTACCGATCTCTTTCAACTTCGCGCCGCCTTTACCGATCAGAATCGCCTTCTGTCCGTCGCGCTCGCAGTAGATTGCCGCATTGATGCGGGTGAGCGGCGGACGGGCCGGAACTGCGCCCTTCTTTCTGGGCACAAACGGAGCCGGCTCCTCGAAGCGCTCGATCACCACCGCCGCAGCGTAGGGAACCTCTTCGCCGGTCTCGGCCAAGATGCTCTCGCGGATCAACTCGGCAACCATGAAGCGCTGCGGCTGATCGGTGTACTGGTCTTTGGGGTAGTAGCGCTCGCCCACGGGCAGCACCTCGACGATCTTGCGGAGAAGAATGTCGAGGCCGTCGCGCTTGCGGGCGCTGACCGGGATGACCTGGGCAAAGCCGAAGTGGCGGGTGAGCGTGTCGATCAGCGGCAGAAGCTGGTCTTTGGCGACGAGATCGATCTTAGTGAGCAGTAGAAAGACCGGGCAATCGAGCTTACGAATCAGGCCGAAGAGGAACTCATCTTCGCTGGCCCAGTTGGTGCGCTCGTGCTTGGCCACCTGCGGTGGGGCCAATAGTTCGCTTTTCGCTCGCTCGGCTTCCTTCCATTCAGGGGTGGGTGCCTCAGTTCCCGCTTCTGGGGGCTGGAATCCAATGTCTCTTCCCTCGCCGGCAACGGGCGCAACCGCCGCTTCCAACTGCACGCGCCGCGTGGCGTCCATGAGAACGAGGACAAGGTCGCGGGTTTCGAGGGCTTCGTAAACCTCCTGCAACATTCGCCGGTCGAGATGCGATCCGGGCTTGTGCACGCCGGGTGTATCGACAAAGACGATCTGCGCAGCCGGATGCTGACCCTTGCGCGCGGGAACCTCGACCACTCCGGCGATGCGGTTGCGCGTGGTTTGCGGCTTGGCGGAGACGATGGCGACCTTTTCGCCGGTGAGGGCGTTGAGCAGCGTGCTTTTGCCGGCATTGGGCCGGCCGAGAATGGCGACGAATCCAGATTTCAAAAGGGAAGGCTCCTGATTGAGTTTACGACGTTTCCAGATTCAGGCACTAAATAAAAGGCGCCCCATCCTTTTTGCAAAGAACGCGAAAGGATGGGGCACCCGGTGATTCAAGAATGGAAAGCAATTGAACGGGTTTGGACAATTGAATAGGAGCTGATAGGATCAACGATTAACTAATCCCTCACCCGAAGATCCAAGTCTACGCTAATGGGAATGGCTTGTTCATCGAGTGTTGCCGGATTCCACTGGAATTTCTCGACCGCATGAATCACACTGTCGTTGATAAGTGGACTTGCGGATTTGATGACCTCAATCTCCTGCGGTTTTCCATTCTCGTCGAGGCTCACCTTAACAGCAAACTTGGCTCCATCCGGAATCCGCCCGGGGAAATTTGGGGGAACAAGGATCGGGGCGGTGCGAATAACAACTGGGGGGGTTATCCCAGTGCTGATTGAGGAGGATGGTGTTGAGTTAGTGGTGTCGGTTGCTGTTTGACTGAGCGCGATTGCTGACGCCAGCAGGAATGGTATAAAAATGCTTGCTTTGGCGATTTTCCTCATGACTAACCTCCTATGCTTGGGGATTTGGGCGTGCATCCATGGAAACGCACACAGGAGGCCAATCTAACCAGACTGAAAAGACAAGGATTGTTCGGAGAGCATCGGGGCACTTCGCGAAAAAATTACCAGTACTGAGAAAATAGGTAACGATCTCACCGTTGGATAGCGACAAACATTAACGGACAGTGAATAAGAGGCGATTAGAGCAAAACCACGATATCCATGCCCATTCAAAGTTGATATAAGGCATTGATTTCTTAAGGAAACCAATACTTTATGACTATAGCCCTAGGTGCACCTATAGTGGTTTTGCTATAGCCGGCCCTAATAGCGAAGAGGCCGATTATATGCAGGATGGGAGATCGCTCGCGGGCGGAAAGAGGCGCAGGCGCTCGACGCGGCGGTCGGTGGAGGCTACGACTTCGATGCGCAGGCCAGCGGATTCCAGCAGGACAACTTCGCCGGCAAGCGGAATGCGGCCTTCGGCCTCGCTGACGAGACCGCCAACAGTCGTCGCATCGTAGGCCCCATCAAGATCGCTCAGGCTGTCCGACTCGCCGAAGAGACCGGACAATTGATCGACGGGAAAGTTGCCGGGGACGAGCCATACGCCGTGCGGCTCGCGCTGAGGGGCTTCGATAGGCGCGTCTTCCTCGTGCTCGTCGTGAATCTCTCCAACGATCTCTTCGAGCAGGTCTTCGATGGTCACCAGGCCGGAGACGCCGCCGTACTCATCGATGACGATGCGCATGTGCTGCTTCTCGCGCTGCATCTCGCGCAGCAGTTCGTAGACGCGCTTGGTTTCGGGAACGAATTCCGCAGAGCGCTGGATGCTGGCGACTGTGCGAGTGCGCGCCTCGGTGTCGGCGATTTGCAGCAGGTCGTGCGCAAAGGCGATGCCAGTGATGTTATCGATGGAACCAAGATAGACCGGCACGCGCGAGAAGTTATGCACGCGCAGCTCTTCGAGGAATTCTTCGAGAGTGATAGTTGCGCGGACGGCGAAGAGTTCAGGACGCGGAGTCATTACCTCGCGCACCAGCTTGTCGCCGAACTCGACGGCGGAGCGCACCAGTTCGCGGTCGCTCTCTTCCAGAATGCCTTCCTCTTCGCCGGCTTCGAGCAGCGCCTCGACATCGGCTTCCGACTCTTGCTGTGCGGTGGCTGGCTCCTCGGCGAGCGAGGCGACGGAGAAGAAGAAGCGGACGAAGACGGTGATGGGCGTCATCAGCCAGAGAAGAAAACGAATGGGCCAGACCAACCGCCGAACCCAGCGTCCTTCGGTGCGATTGAAAAGCAGCGTGGGCAGAAGCTGGTTGCAGAAGACGACGACCAGCACCAAGGCGAGAATGGCCTGGGTGATTTCGGCGGGAGAGGGGCGTGCGAGAAACGGCGCGCGATCAAAGAGGACGGCGCCGAATTCGAGAGCGATCAGTCCCAACGCAAGCTGCTGCAGGACGGCCGCGCAGATGGCGGCGTGCTCGCGGCTCAGGCCCAGTTGCGGCTCGATCAGCTCCTCCCACGCATCGAGATTTTCTTCGATTTCGCGGGTAAGAATCTTGCCGAACTCGGCGTAGACGCGGCTGATGTACGAGGCCAGCGTTTCGATGGCGGCGAGAACGACGATGAGGAGAATGAAGAGCGGAGTCATAACTTCTTCACCTTTGCCGCAGCTTTGTAAGGGTGCGACTTCAGTCGTGCCGACAGTGGCTTGGAATGAAGGGTACGGGCTTTAGCCCGTACATTTAGGGCAACTGGAATGCTGGGCTTTAGCCCCTCAGGGATCACTTTCTTTGGAGAAAAACGTTCCTCGGCGGCTAAAGCCGCTCTCTTCTTCGGGCTGTTTGCGGCACGGCTGAAGCCGTGCCCTTTCAAAACTGCGGTCATCCGCTGCACTTCGGCGCGCTCGATCAATCCTTGCGGCAAGTTGAGCCGGGCGCGGAGCAGGCACTCGCGGCGTGCCATCTTGCCGTTGTCGGCTTCGTGATCATATCCGGCGAGATGCAACAGCCCGTGCAGCATGAGAACTTTGATCTCGGAAGAGAGTGCATGGCCTTGCTCGGCGGCCTGCTTGCGCGCGGTGGGCACGGAGATGGCTAGATCGCCGGCGTATCCTTCCGCGGCTCTTCCCGGCATGGGGCCTTCGGCAGGAAAGGAGCCTTCAGCCGGAAACGAAAGCACGTCGGTCGCTTTGTCATTGCCGCGAAACTGGCGATTGAGTTTGCGAATCGCGGCGTCGGTTGTGAGCAGGACCGTGACCTCGCCCTTGAGGCGGACGGCGGCTTGCGCCGCCGTGAGAAAGCGGGTCAGCGTGCGGGCTGAGGGTATTTTCCTGGCTTTGTCAGCAGCGGACAAAGCAGTCTTCTTCGCTGAAGCTGTCTTCGGCGCGGGGTTGAGGCCCCTACGGACAGGTCTTGGTCCATGGGGTGATTCGGGTTCCAGGTCTGGGTCGAGAAGGATCATCTTGCTCGGGGCCGTTGTGCGCGGCAGCCGGTAACTCTCATTCTACGCGGGTTGGTGGTATTCTACAGTCCGTTGGTCTTGATTGGCCGCTGAAGTGTTATCCAGTTGGGATTCGCAACGCCGAAATTCCACTTGAATGTAGAGTTATTTATGAATTGCTCGATGTATACGTGAAGAAAATCAGCATTATCTCTACGTATAGATAGAGCAAAACTCGGTTTTGAGGGCACCTGCGGTGCGGGGACTGGCCGTCCAGGCGGAGGCGTGCTTGCGCATGGGGTTCCGTGGTCTCACCAGCAAATTCAAATGGATTGATCCGTCAGGAATATCCTCGCTACTGGGATAGCACCATCGCTTGATACCTCAGTCATGTGAGTGATGACCTTCCATGTCTTGCCGTTGCGGTTTACTATACTTCCATCAGGGGAGATTAGAACTTCACCATTGCGGTCAATCTCAAGTTCATCGGAGCTTGCAACGCCGTTATACCGATACACAATCTGCTTTGCATTCTTTGGCGCCATTTTTCTCCTTTCAATATTGCTACGACTGGTTGTAGATCAACCGCAATCGTTCGGCACAAACCAATACGGCAAGTTCTGCATCTCACTCTTCGTAAAAGCAGTGATGAACAAAGCACTCTTCAGATTTATTGCGGTTTAGCCGGATGCAAGGGCTGCTGCTGAGTGCGGTTTTCTCGGGGAGGAACGCCGACTTCGATGGCTTCGCCTGCGCTTAGCGGAAGCTCCTGCTGCTGGATCTTGACTGACTCATAGGCGCGGACGATTCTCTGCACCAGGGCGTGGCGGACTACGTCGCAGTCCTCGAAGTGGCAGAAGTGGATGCCCTCGACGCCGTCGAGAATGTTGATGGCGTCGAGGAGGCCGGATTTGCGCGGATTGGGCAGGTCGATCTGCGTGATGTCGCCGGTGATGACGGCCTTGGAGCCGTTGCCCATGCGGGTGAGGAACATCTTCATCTGCTCGATGGTGGTGTTCTGTGCCTCGTCCATGATGATGAAGGCGTCGTTGAGGGTACGGCCGCGCATGAAGGCCAGCGGGGCGACTTCGATGGTGTTCTTTTCGAGCATCTTATCGACCTTCTCGGGGTCGAGCAGGTCGTAGAGGGCATCGTAGAGCGGGCGCAGGTAAGGATCGACCTTTTCCTGGAGGGTTCCGGGAAGGAAGCCGAGGCGCTCGCCGGCCTCGACCGCGGGGCGGACGAGCACGATGCGGCTGACCTTCTTGGCGTTGATCGCTGCCACGGCCATGGCGACGGCGAGGTAGGTTTTGCCGGTGCCCGCCGGGCCGACGCCGAAGACCATATCGTATTGCTCGATGGCCTCGACGTATTTGCGCTGGTTGATGGAGCGGGGCTGGACGGTGCGCTTGACGCCCGCCGAGCGCTGCTTGCCGCTATCGACGAGCGACTTCAGCGTCGTCGCTGGGTCGGCGACCACCAGACGCAGTAGGCCGTTGAGTTCGCCATTATGCGTATTCACGCCTTGCTTGCGCAGCGCCTCGAAGTCGGCGAAGATCTGCTGGACGCGGGCGACGGCGGCATCCGGTCCCTCGAGATGCACGGCGTCGGAGCGCAGATCGATGCGCACGCCCAGCGAGTCTTCAATAAGCCTGAGGTTTTCATCGCGAGTCCCAAAGAGGGGCTCCAGGTTGGGTGTGATCTCCAAAGCGATTTTCAAAGGGTTCGATGGCCTCCAAGGGACGTGGTGAGCTGGGCGCAAGGTTGACCGGCAGCGCGGCCTAAGGGCTGCGAAGGAGCGGCAGATTGAGCGGGAATGCGGCGCAGGACCGAGCCAAGGCTCTGGGCTGAGGAGTGCAACCGCGGGTTGGAGTAGGCTACCAAATCTGGTGTGAGTATTCGGTATCTGGGCTTGAGAGTAGCGCCAAAACCGTCGGGAGTCAATGCGCAGAGCAAGGTTTTCTCGTAAATAGTGTGCCTTGGCGGGCGCCTTTGGCTGACGCAACGGCTGCCTCGCCGTAAGTGATCATTTGTTCGTCGCTAAAGCTCCGGTTCCGAAGGAGACTCGGCGTAGCTCTCGGCAAAGGATTCGTCTGGGGATGTTGCCGGCCAGCCGGCCATGACCAAAAACACGTCAAGGACGAAGAGCGCGATGGCAATGTCGTTAAAGAGGATCGCCTCGCGGAGATCCGGCCAGAGTTGGTTGGCGGCCCAGAAGAGAAATGCAGTTGCCAGCAAGACCGCTTTGACTGCTTCCGATCGCGCTGGCCTACGCACCGACTGGTATGCAAGGTAGGCTAGAGCGATCATGGCCAGTGGAAATGCGGCGAGAAAGTCATGAGCCCGGGCAGGGAAGAGCCAGGGGAAGGCATCCCACGCGAACAGGACACCGACGCTGGCCAGTGTGACCACGCCAAGAATCAAAGGGAAAATCCGGTGTGCCCGGTTCAGCCGACTGAACATAGACCATTATCGCCAACCTGTCAAAAAGAACGTATAAAGATGCGTGGCTGGCTGGAGCGTTGACCTGTGAACTGATTTCCCGTAGACTAAGAAATTGCGAGGGATGCGGCTCCGGTTGCGTTCTGACACCGCATCATTTCGTGTAATTTAAGGAAAAATAATGGCAAACCATGTATCGTCGTTGAAGCGCGCCCGCCAGACCGAAACCCGCACCGCGGTGAACCGCGCCAACCGCAGCCGAGTGCGCACCAGCCTGCGTGATCTTCGCGAGGCTCTGACCAAGGGCGATGTGCCGGCTGCCCAGGCGCAGTATCGCGCGACCGTCTCGACCCTCGACAAGAGCGTGCAGAAGGGCATTTTGCACGACAACACCGTCTCGCGCTACAAGAGCCGCTTGAATGCGCGGTTGAAGGCTTTGGTCACCGCAAAGGCATAGCTGGAGCGGGACCGATAAGACAAGAAAACCACGAACGGCCAGGTATGCCTTGGCCGTTCGTGGTTTTTTGTGTTCTGGGTTTCTTAAAACTCGAAGCGCAGGCTGGCGACGGGGTAGCGGCCCATCTGGTCGACTTTAGCGATCGGCAGGCCGCTGCTGTTGACGCAGTTCCATGAGACATTGCAGTCGTCAAGCCAAACGTAGCCCAGCAGATTGCCGCGGTTGAAGATATTTTCTGCGCCGCCGTGAACCACAAAGACGCCTTTTGGAAGCCGGAAGCGGCGCTCCAACTCGATATCCAATCGGTTGTAGAGCGGGCCGCGCTGGGCATTGATGCGAGTCAGGTCGTAGATGCCCCGGCTCTGCGCGGTCGAATCAATGAGGTCAAACGGAGTGTAGGGGCGGCCGCTTGCAATCGACTCGCGCAGGTCCAGTTGAATTCCCAGCGGCAGACGAAGATTGCACATCGCGTTGGCTGTTATCGGCGTGTCGTAGCTGTCCGCGCGGCGAATGCCGTCGAGGGCGCGATAGGTGGCTTGCGAGCGGGCGGCGGAAAGTAGCAACTCCGCGCGATTGCGCCAGTGAGCGCGCAGCGCCAGCTCGATGCCGCGAGCCTGTGCGGTTCCGGAACTGATCAGCGGCAGCCAGACAAATCCCTGCCCCAGAGTATCGACCATATTGGATAACATCAGGGCTGGATATTCTGTGGAGACAGCTTCGCGACGGTAATTCTTTTGGTATGCCTCAATATCCAGTGTGCCCCAGTTCGCCTGCATGACTCGCATACCCACGGCTTCCTGTCTAACTTGAGTAGGTTGCAGCTTGCGATTGCCGGAGTAACTGATCATATCCATGATCGGGGGCAACTGCGAAGAGATATTTACAGAGCCATGAAGGTTCTGGCGGCTATTGAGTTTGTAAGCGAGTGATAGGCGCGGGTCGAGCGCATAGCCGCCGGTTAGCGCGAAGCTTTCGGCGCGCAGGCCGGTCAGCAGCTTCCAGCGCGCGCCCAGGCTGCCCTCGGCCGCAACAAAGCCGGCGGACTGGCCGGTGGAGAAGTTACGATGAAAAGTAACTGCGTCGGAGCGGGAGTTATCGGCGCTGAAGGGCGATAACTGGCCGGCGGGCTGAGAGACCGAATCATCCGGCGTAGTGAGTTTGCCGCTGAGTCCGGCAGATAACAGCCATCCGTGCAGGCCAACGCGCAGTTCGTAGTTTAACGCTGACAGCCCATTCCGCGAGTTTTCGTTGTAAGTGGGCAGAAGGGTTGCCGGATGGCATTTACCGCTGCTGTCAATGACTATGCCAATTTGCTGCTGCTGGCCGATCTGCTGGCTAGTGAGCGAGGTACTGGCGATAAGATTAGTGGTAACTTGCGGGGAGTAGTTATGCCGCCAACTCAGCGCTTCCGTAGTTCGCCAGCCGGAGTACTGAGTCTGATAGATGCTGGTCGCATCCGGCGACTGGCAGGGCGTCATGTTGATGGAATCCGCGCCGGTCAAGCTGAACAGAGAGACAGTATCGCGGTCGCTGGGGTTTAGCTCCAGGCGCGCCATGCCATTGGTATAAGTGGGAACGCCATTGATGCCGATGTCGTTGGTGACCAGATTCATGATGCTACGGTGCGCCGTAAGCAGAAAACTTCCCTTGTGGGCCAAGGCGCGCTGATAAAGCCCGCCCGCGCCGGCAATGCCTACGGTGAGGTTACCGGCCTGTCGCGCGTCTCCCAGTTCGCGGGTGTGAATCTCGATCAGGGAAGAGAGGCGGCTGGAGTAACCGGCATCATAGACATCGTCTCTCATATCCATGCTGTCAATGGCCGTCGAATCGAGCATCGAAGTGAATCCGCCGTTCGAGCCGGAGAGGGAAAAGTGGTTGATGTTAGGAATTTCAATGCCATCGACGACAAAAAGATTTTCCGTAGGATGACCGCCGCGCACCAGTATGTCGTTACTGAGATCAGAACTCCAGACCACGCCCGGCAAAACTTGCAGATAGCGGGTAAAGTCTCCATAAGTTCCCGCCGAAGAGAGGACTTCTTCCTGGGAGATATTCGAGACCGGCGTCAGGGCTTCCATCGCGCCAGGGTCGTCGGCCACCACTTGCAGAGTGGTGGTTAGATTGGGAATCGTGAATACGCGGGGAATAGAGCCTTCGGCGCTGGCATCGGTAGCTGCCACGGGTGAGTCGGCGCGCGCAACTTCCTGGCGGACCTGCGCGAGACAGAGTGCGGGGTACACTGCGAGAACAAACAACAGAGGCCAGTTCGCGATCTTTCGGCTCATGATTACTCCGCGTAAGAGATAGAGACCGATGACTCACGACAAGAAGGGTGAAATCCTGCAATGGCCTGTACAGCGCGTGAGTAACTCGAGAAGGCGGTTCTTCGCGCTTTACAGAGTTAGCAATCTCTAACTAAGTGTCTGTTGTATTGAATAAATTGGGAATATCTCATCTGTGCGTGAATTAGTAATGAGTGTTCTATTCTGAGACAGTTTTTGGAAGGTAACTTATACATAGTTGCGCGGCGGTACTCGTACCGATAGTTAGTCGTAACTTAGCTTAGAGTTACCGGGAAGGTAAGATATGAATTGGTCGCGGAGTTACTCCAGCCGCTCGAAGATGGCAGCGGCGCCCATGCCTCCGCCGACGCACATGGTCACGATGCCGTAGCGAAGCTGGCGGCGGCGCATCTCGTGCAGCAGCGTCGCAGTTAGTTTAGCGCCGGTGCAGCCTAGCGGATGGCCGAGGGCGATGGCGCCGCCGTTGACGTTGATGCGCTCGGGATCGAGTTTGAGTTCGCGGATCACGGCCAGGGCCTGCGCGGCAAAGGCCTCGTTGAGTTCGATGAGTCCTATCTCGGAGAGGACTAGTCCGGCTCGGCGCAGAACTTTGGGAACCGCGAAGACAGGACCGATGCCCATCTCCTCTGGCAGGCAGCCGGTAACGGCGTAGGCCAACAGACGCCCGAGGGGACGGATGCCCAGTTCGTGCGCGCGGCCCGCATCCATCAGAACGGCGGCGGCTGCGCCGTCGGAGGTCTGCGAGGAGTTGCCGGCGGTGACGGTTCCCTGCGCGTGAAAGGCAGGCTTGAGATTGGCGAGGGCTTGGAGAGAAGTGTCGGCGCGCGGGCCTTCGTCGGCGGCAAAGAGCGTCTCCGAGACCTCCGGCTTGCCGGACTTAGTTCCCGGCACAGAGTGAGTGACCGCGACCGGGACCAGCTCATCCGCAAAGCGTCCGGCGGCCTGCGCGGCCAGGGCTTTCTGATGGCTCGAGTGGGCGAAGGCATCCTGATCCCCGCGGGAGATTTGGTAGTGGTGGGCGACGCGCTCGGCGGTGAGGCCCATGGTCAAGAGCGCCGCGGGATAGTGTTCGGCGAGCCATGGGTTGGGGCTGGGCTTGAGTCCGCCAAAGGGCAGCAGGCTCATCGACTCGACGCCGCCCGCCACAACCACGCGGTCGCCGCCAGCACGGATGCGCAGATCGGCCTGCACGATGGCTTCGAGGCCAGAGGCGCAGAGGCGGTTGACGGTGACGCCGGGAACCTCGACCGGCAAGCCGGCGCGCAGAGCGGCAAAACGGGCGACGTTCCAGCCCTGCTCACCCTCCGGCTGAGCGCAGCCGAGAATTATGTCGTCGATCTCCCCTCGGTCGAGGCCGGGAATCTGCTGCAAAGCTCCGATCAGGGCAGCAGCGGCGAGGTCGTCGGGACGAGTGGTCGAGAGCGCGCCTTTGGGGGCGCGGCCTACCGGGGTGCGGACGGCGCTGACGATAACGGCTTCGGGCATGGGGTTGCTCCTTGACGATCGTTTTCGAACCTATCGAACTCTATTTGTAGAGCAATTCTCCTTCATCATTTTTGAAAATAATCACTTTACCGCAACTCTTTCGGTAAGTTGTCGAGCAGGCGGAACACTCGGATTGCTTGGATACGATTTTCCATCGAAGTGCAGCGCCACTGGGTCTAGCCTGAGGTGAATGCGGTTGTTGTCCAACACAATTGGCTGCTGACAGAAATACACAAACCAGGCAATTCGCGGAAAAGAAGCTAATTCGTGCAATGAAGCCATGTATATTCATACTCACTCCTCGATGTTGCCCAGGAAAACTCCGGTGAAGTCTCAGTAGTTAAGTAATAATTCCCTCCGGGTCTAACAGCTACAGGCTGATTCGATAGCGGCAAAGGTCAGATCCTGCGAGTCCGAGTGGCGCTCAGCGCGCCAGAGGTCGAAGAGGCGTCCGTAGCTGAGGGTGATGTACTGCGCCGGAGCGATGCCCAGACAGACGGCAGCGCGGTCAATCCACTCCGCGGAGCCCTCCAGTTCAGCGTAATTGCCGATAGGAGTCTCATCGACGACGCAATGGCCTTGGCCGTCGGACCACTCGGCGCGCCATTTTTCGTAGCGGAAGGCGGGCGTGAGGCCGAGGGAGAGGAAGATTTGCTCGATGGCGGCACCGTCGGCGACCACGGTTTCGGTCTCGATGCGATGCTTGTGGCGATCCTCGCCGGGACCGACGTTGGGGAGGCGTTTGTGGGTGACGGTCGAGCGTCCGGCATAGCTGCGAATGCGCAGAATTTCGGTGCGTGCGCGCATCTGTCGGTCGGGGGTGTCGTAGAGGACGTTGGACTCGAAGGCGCGCGGTGTTTGTAGCGTGAAGCCAGCGGACTCGAGGCGCTGGGTGAGGGCGGCCACGTCTTCCACACGGAATTTGATCTCGGTCTCGATGGGCATCGTAAAAGCAGCTTACAGCTTACAGCTTACAGCTAGAAGCCAACAGTCGACGTTGAGGCCAGTACAGGTATTGCTGCAATGCTGCGAGAACGATAATATTTTCCTCGCGCAACAGAGCATTTTCGCTTCACTTGTGGACATCATAAGCGCGAAGAATGTGGCTTTTTCTTGGGGAAAAAACCATTCGGATGCATGGATTCTGTATACAGCCGAATCGAAAATGCTGCAGCCCTGAGCGACAATAGATAGTGATGAAGACATTGCGATTGGTGGTTGACCCAGCAAATCTGAAGAGTACCGAGTCCGAAAAGGCGCTGGAGCAGGCGGCGGAGATTTTGCGCGCCGGGGGATTGGTGGCGCTGCCTACCGAAACGGTGTATGGATTGGGCGCGAATGCGCAGGATGCGACGGCGGTGGGGCGGATTTTTGCGGCCAAGCAGAGGCCGGCGTGGGACCCGGTGATTGTGCACGTGGCCGATGAAGCGATGCTGGATGGGCTGGTGGAGCGGGTTCCCGAGGCGGCGCGCCGGCTGATGAAAGCCTTCTGGCCGGGACCGCTGACGCTGCTGCTGCCGCGGACGAAAGCCGTGCCTGATGTGGTGACGTCGGGACGGCCGCTGGTGGGGGTTCGAATGCCGGCGCATCCGGTGGCGTTGGAGTTGATCCGGCGAACTGGGGTTCCGGTGGCTGCGCCGAGCGCGAATCTCTTTGGCCACACAAGTCCGACGACTGCGGCGCATGTGCTGGCTGATCTGGATGGGCGGATTGACGCGGTGGTGGATGCAGGGCCGACCGAGCACGGCGTTGAATCTACGGTGCTGGGCCCCTGCCAGACGCCGATGGTGATTTACCGACCAGGTGCAGTGACGATTGACCAGATTCGCGAGAGTGCCGGGGAGGTGGAGCTTTACCAGGCGCGCGGAGCACTGGAAGCAGAGCCACGGGAGGCGCTGCCTTCACCGGGGGTGGGGCTGAGGCATTATGCGCCCAGGGCGCGGCTGATGCTGATCGAAGGCGTTGGGAAGGGTGAGTTAGCCGAGTTGGCCGCGCGGATGGCGGAGTCGATGTTGGCGCTCGACGGGGAACGGGTGGGCGTGATGCTGCCGGCCGAGTTGGCAACGCCGGCTGGGGTTGCGGCGGTCTTCGGCTGGGGGCGCTGGGCGGCGCCGCAGGAGATGGCGCGAGAGCTTTATGCGGGGTTGCGGGTGCTGGACGGCGAGGGTTGTACAGTAATTCTGTGCCCACTGCCGCCGGCCGAGGGGATTGGCGCGGCGATCCGCGACCGGCTTAAAAAAGCAGGGAGTAGGGATTAGACGGAAACATTGCACTTGAACTGAGTTTGTAGACAAAGGCGGCAAGTTCACGGGTTTGCTGAAAATTCGGACGGCATTTTGCTAATCCCACATCCATAATCCCTAACCCCTAATACTTTTTCCCTACTCCCAGTTCCATTACTGTCCGTTGTCGCCCAGCTTGTACATATACTTGACGGCGGATTTGTAGACCAGCGTCTTGGTGTGGCCGCGGAGTTTGAGGACGTTGCGGTCGTACCATTCGATGCAGCCTTGGATCGTCTCTCCGTCTTCGAGCACGAGGACCATGGGGGTTTGCGCCTGAATCTGCTTTTGCAGGTAAAATAGCTCGGCATGGCGCAGGGGGGTCTCCTGCTCCTGGCCCGGCAAGCGGAAGGGCGAAACGGCGGTCCGGTTGCGGGTGTGCGTCTGGCTGCGGGCATGGGGGATGGCAGCTTGTTGGACGGCGGCGGGCAGAGTCGATTCAATGCTCATGAAACAGAAGTCCTCCTTGGGGGAAGTGAGGCTCAGATGCAGAGCGCCAAAGCGGAAACGGCAGCGCGGGCGCATCGCGCCTTTGAAGTGATCGTTTCCGTCCGTTGACTGAAATTGATTGTACCGAATAAATGTGGAGGAATGATACGGGGTCGCATATAGTTTAGGCAGATTCTTTTCGGACTTGGCGGTGCGGTTACGGAATGCGAAAGTTCTTCACATTACAGGAGCAATGAATGGCCGCATTCACATACTCCAATCCATGATAGGGATCAGCGGTGATAGTGAGATAAGGAAGGCGTAAGTTTATTTGTACAAAGAGCTATGATTCGCGTATTGTATTTACGGAGCAAGTGGGTGACTCTGCGGCACCGTTATAACTCAGTGTCAAGCAGCGGATAGACCATTTGCCTGAATCAATCAGGGAGAAGACATGGCAATTTCAGAGATTCTGGCAAGTATCGATCGCGAGATTGTCCAGTTACAGCATGCACGTGCGCTGCTGGGCGGAGGCGCTGTGACTGCGCCGAAGAAAAAAGTAGGCAGGCCGAGGAAAATTGTGGCTGCAACCAGGAAGGCAGCGGCTGTGGCGTCTGTCAAAGCGAAACCGGCCAAGAAAAAGAAGAGAAATATTTCCCCAGAAGGACGGAAACGGATTGCGGAAGCAGTAAAAAAGCGCTGGGCGGCATTGAAGGCTGCTGACACAAAGTAACGGGCAGTTCGGTAGTACGGAATTGAGTTGGCGCGGGCACTCGCTTGCGCCAGCTCAATGTTTTTCTTGGGTCTCTTCTTCCGGCCAGAGCGGCGGTTGAACGGCACGAATTCTTTCGTGCTTGAGGTCCGCGACGATCCGGGACCAATAGAGGATGCCGCGCTCAGCGCGCGCGAGTCTGCGTTTCGCTTCGTTTAACTTGCGTTCTGCGTAGCGCATTCGACGGCGCTGGGCTAGTTCGAGTGGTGGAACGGCTTGCATGCGGAACCTCATTGTCCAGCATCCGGAATGATTGATCAATATCCAGAATAGTACGAGCAGGCGGCTCTGCTGCCCCGAGGGCCGCTCTAACCTTGGTCCAGGCTGACGGCCATGGCGTCCAACGAGAGAGAGCGGAGCAGGTTGCGGCGCATACCCTGCTCGACCTGGACGAGAGCCTGGGCGGCGGAGTCGATCCAATCCACACTGAGGCCCTGGCCCAAGCGGGTAAGCTCCGCTTCGATGTCGAGATTGCGGATAAGTTGCGGCGATCCGGCCACAATCAGCAGCAGGTCTTCGATGAGACTGCCCAGGGCGCGCAGCAGGTTGATGGTCTTCTCCTGCCCGTCGGCGCCGGCGCGATAACTCTCAGTCGCGTGAAAGAGGGCGGAGTAATCTGGTTCACGCAACGCGGTGCGCAGCAGGATGAGCGCGTCCTGGCGGCTGGCGAGATATACGTCGAGGTCGAGGGTGAGCGCGCGGCCCACGGCGCCCTCGGCCAGGCGCGCGGTGAGAGCGCGATCGGTGGACTTGAGCTGCGGGCGGCGCTGGGCGAGCAGGGCTTCCAGATCGGAAGAGGGAATTGCGCCCAGCCGATGTACAACGGAGCGGGAGCGGATGGTGGGCAATAACTCCTGCGGATTTTCCGTGAGTAAAATCAGCGAAGTGTGCGTGGGCGGCTCTTCGAGAACTTTGAGCAGCGAGTTAGCCGCCTCCTTCATAAAAGCCGAAGAAGTAAAGATGGTAAAGGTGCGCTTGGATTCGACCGGCGGACGGTAGTAGGCTACGTGAATCGCCTGACGCACCTGGCCCAGCTTGATAAGCAATTGCGGCGGGTCGGGAGGAATGACCAGTAGGTCGGGGTGCGTCTGAATGAGAATGCGCGTCTCGCGCTTGTCGGTGTCACGCAACTGCTCACGGGCTTCAACGGCCTCGGCGACGAGAGCCTCGAGGTTGGCCGAGAGACTGATGCGGGCGCAGTTCGAGCAGTGTCCGCAGTAGTCGGGCAAGCCGTCTGATTCCGTGGGTTCGAGGCAGTTAACGGCCTGGGCCAGCATCAGCGCCAGCGTGTATTTTCCCGCGCCGCTTGGGCCCGCCAGGATCAGCGATTGCGGAAAGCGGTCCGCGCCGATGCTCTCGCGCAGGCGAGTGACGGTGGCCGGGTTGCCGAGAAAATCTTGAAAGCCCACGATTTGAGTTTAGTGCATTGGTGGTGAATTTCGGGAAGTTCAAGCAAAAGCGGTCCCTACACACTGACCGTGTGAATCCGCACTAGGAGTTCAACGTATCCCAGGTCTGATAATCGGGAGCCGGGGCACCGGGCCAACCCTGGAAAGAGCAGAATCGAAAAATGCTGTAGCCTCATCCAAACAAACAGGAGAATCAATGAGCAGTATTCCGGGCGAGGCCGTCACAGCAAACAAGAAGTACAGTGCGTTGTTTGAGGGGGATTCCAATCTTGCGCTACCTCGCGCCCGGCCTTACGCCGTGCTTACCTGCATGGACGCGCGGCTCGATCCGATCAAAAACGCCGGACTTGCCGATGGCGAGGCGCATATCATCCGCAATGCCGGCGGACGCGCCAGCGATGACGCGATCCGCACGCTGATCATCTGCTACAAACTGCTCGGCGCGCGCGAGTTTATTGTCATGCATCACACCTGCTGCGCCATGGAATACTTTACCAACGAAGAGATGCGCGGCCTGCTCGCGAACAGCCTGGAGCCGGCGCAGTTGACTGCGGACGGCTTTCGCGATTCCGGCATCGGAGATGGGTCGCTAGTACCGGGCTCGCGGGCCGGCGAATTCATTGAGTGGCTGCCCATCGCTGACCGGGAGCAAGCGGTCATCGATGATGTACTTCGCATCCGCAGCCACCCGCTGATTCCCCCTTCGATTGCCATCCACGGATGCATCTATGACCTGACGGTCGGCAAGCTGATCGAGGTGGAAGCGGCTACCAAGGCTGGCGCCATAAGCTAATGCGGTCAAGTTTGTGAGTCACGAGCAGGGTCGATGCCGCCTTTTCCAGTGTGAAGGCGGTATCGACGGGAACTGAGGCTTGAGCCATACCGCTTCTCCCGCAGAATGCTGGGTCACTCGACAAAAAATTGTCAATAACACTTGACATACCTTGATTCATAATGTAAAGTTTAGTTGTCTTAAGGTAAAGGAGACTAATCATGCTATGCAAATCCAATAGTCCTGCGGTCCGTCGTTACATCGTTCGCTTTGTTGTATCGATGGTGCTGTACGCTGTGTTTCTTGCTCTAGCGGTCGTAATATTTGTCCACTTCCGCCCAACCGGCCCTGTGGCCTGGCTGCTGGCCGTCCTTCCGGCGCTCGCCATCATCGGGCAAATTGCGGCCTTTGGTATGTACCTGGCCGAAGAGAGGGACGAATTCCAGCGGCATTCCGGAGAACTGGCGCTGCTCTGGGGGATCGGGGCGACGCTTTCGGTGACGATCGTGTGGGGTTCGCTGGAGAACTTCGTTCACTTGCGGCACTTGGACCCGACGTGGATCTATCCGATCTTTTGCATCTTCTTCGGCATCGCACACGGGCTGAATCAAGCGAGGTACAAATGAAAAACCGATTGCGTGTGATGCGTGCGGAACGGGAGTGGTCGCAGGCCGATCTGGCTGAGCGGCTGGAGGTCTCGCGCCAGTCAGTCAACGCCATCGAGACGGGCAAGTTCGACCCGAGCTTGCCGCTGGCCTTCAAAGTGGCGCGTTTGTTCGAGACGACGATCGAGGCGATCTTTACGGATGAAAACTGATGAAAAGTCCCACCCAAGTGTCCTGAGTCTGAAGTTTATTGCAACCATTGCGAAGAACAACCGCAGGTCCTTCGACTACGTTTGGCGCAAAGAACGCACCAAACTTCGCTCAGGATGACAGTGTATTTGTTGTGCGAACTTTAGACTCAGGACACTAGCCGCAAAAACAATTACGCGGCGCGGGTGGGGCACCCACGATGAAGACTTAAACAGGAAATTCAATCGATGATCTCCGTAGCGGACTTATACTGGCGCTATGCGATTTCTACCTGATTCCTCTCGACTGTTTCTTGCTGGTGTGGCCGCCGCCGGGCTGGTTTGCGTTTTGGCTCAGCCGCCCGCGGCTCACGCCTGGGGCAATAGCGGTCATCGGCTGGTGAACCGGCTGGCGGCCAGCTCTCTGCCCGCCGATGTTCCGGCCTTTCTGCGCTCGCCCGAGGCGATTGCCGAGATCGAGTACCTGGGTCCCGAGCCGGATCGCTGGCGCTCGCCGGCCGAGCCGGAGTTGGCGGCTGCACAGGCTCCCGAGCACTTCATCGACATGGAATTGGCCGATGCGCTGGGTCCATTGCCGCATCGGCGCTTCGAGTTTGAGGCAAGCGCCTACGCGGCACACCAGGACCCGAAGACTATTGGCCTGCAACCGTGGGAGACCGATGAGGTCTGGGAGCGGCTGAAGGCTGCCATGCGCGAGTATCGCAACCTGACCGCGGCCAAGCAGGAAACCCGCCCCGTCGAGGAGGCAATCCTGTTTTACGCTGGCTGGCTGGGCCATTATGTGGGCGACGGATCGCAGCCGCTGCACACCACTATCCAATACAACGGCTGGACCGGGCCGAATCCCAACGGCTATACGACGGGCCACAAGATTCATTGGCAGTTTGAAGGGCCGTTCGTGGATGCCAACCTGCGCGAGCCCGAGGTGCGTGCCAAGATGACGCCGGCGAAGGCTATCGACGGCGATCTTTTCGACGCGTACGTGGCCTATCTACGCAACACCAAGACTTACGTGGAAAGGGTCTACCAACTCGATAAGGCGGGAGGATTTATTGGCGCGGGAACGGCAGAGTCGCGGGAGTTTACCGCTGAGCGGCTGGCCGCGGGAGCCAGTATGTTGCGCGATATGATTTACACAGCATGGCTGGAGAGCGCCAAGCCGGTGGTTGATCCTTACGCGGGGAAGTAAGGCGGGGGCCGGAAAAACCCTGGGCGGCTAAAGCCGGAGATCAAAATCGATTCTCAATGTACGGGGGGAAGCCCGTACCATTCAAGGGATTGTATTTAGACAGATTCCAAGTCAGCCGCCGATGCGCAAAATTTTCATCGTTTGACAGTAATAGACAATCAAAGGAAAGGATCGGGGCGCCGTTCGAAAAAGGTCCCGGCCTATTGATTGGAAGTGAGGGGCGAGGCTGTTTGCCTCTGCCCCTCCAATTATCAGCCGAGAAGGCCAAGAGGTGAGATGATGTTCAACGCCAAAGCATACTCTGCTGCCAGCGCAACTGCGCGGCTTGCTTCCACCACGATCAAGCGGCGCGAGCCGACAGAAACTGACGTACAGATTGAAATTCTGTTCTGCGGCATCTGCCACTCTGATCTTCACCAGGTTCGCAATGAGTGGAGCAATTTTATGCCGACCGTCTACCCTTGCGTTCCCGGCCACGAGATCGTCGGCCGCATCACCAAGGTTGGCCCGGCGGTTTCCAACTTCAAACCAGGCGATCTTGCTGCGGTTGGCTGCCTTGTGGACTCCGACGGCTCCTGCCCCGCGTGCAAGGCCGGTCTGGAACAGTTCTGCCGCAAGGCGATCTTTACTTACAATGCGCCCGACAAGCACCTGGGCAAAGTTACCTACGGCGGCTATTCGGAGAGCATTGTCGTCGATCAGCGATTTGTCCTGCGCGTGCCCGCGAATCTTGACCTTGCTGGGGCCGCGCCGCTGTTGTGCGCCGGAATCACCACTTATTCGCCGATGCGCCATTGGGGCGTCACCAAGGGCAAGAAGGTTGGCGTCGTCGGCCTCGGCGGATTGGGCCACATGGGCGTGAAGTTTGCTCATGCTCTTGGAGCCCACACGGTAGTCTTCACGACTTCAGCCAGCAAAAAGGAAGATGCGCTTCGCCTCGGCGCGGATGAGGTCGTCCTCTCCCGCGACGCCAATCAGATGCAGAAACACGCTGCCAGCTTCGACTTCATCCTTGATGCCGTCGCCGCCGATCATGACATCAACGCCTACATCAATCTGCTGGGTATCGACGGCAACATCACGTTGGTCGGAGCACCGGAGAAGCCACTCCCGGTATCCGCCTTCAGCCTGATCATGGGCCGCCGCAGCTTCTCCGGTTCTCCAATAGGCGGCATCCCGGAGACCCAGGAGATGCTCGATTTCTGCGGACAGCACAAGATCACCTCCGACGTTGAGGTCATTCCCATCCAAAAGGTAAACGAAGCTTACGAGAGAATGGTGAAGTCGGATGTGAAGTATCGCTTCTCCATCGATATGGCTTCACTCAAAGCGGAATAACCGGATAACAAGTGCAAGGATTCGGCGCGAGTTGGTTCGGTTCATCACATACAAAAGGGGGGACGATGCAAAAACGTCAATTGGGAAGGAGCGGCCTGGAGGTTTCTGCTTTGGGGCTTGGTTGCATGGGTTTGAGTTTTGGCTACGGCCCGGCAACAGAGAAAGAAAAGGCGATCAAACTCATTCGAGCAGCCTACGAAGGAGGCATCACATTCTTTGATACAGCAGAGGCCTACGGTCCCTTTCTTAACGAAGAACTCCTTGGCGAAGCTCTCGCGCCGTTCCGCGACAAGGTGGTCATCGCCACCAAGTTCGGCTTTCCGGGCGGATTGACCGGCAAGGGTTTGGATAGCAAGCCAGAGAACATCCGTAATATGACCGAGGCCGCCCTGAAGCGGCTGAAGACCGATGTAATTGATTTGCTCTATCAGCATCGAGTTGACCCGAATGTGCCGATCGAAGATGTTGCCGGAACAGTGAAGGAACTCATAGGGCAGGGAAAGGTTAAGCACTTCGGCATGTCTGAGGCAGGTGTTCAGTCAATACGGCGCGCTCATGCCGTACAGTCTGTCGCGGCGCTGCAAAGCGAATACTCGCTGTGGTGGCGTGAGCCGGAGAAAGAGATCCTGCCAACACTTGATGAACTTGGCATTGGATTTGTTCCATTCAGTCCACTCGGTAAAGGCTTTCTGACGGGTGCAATCAACCAGAATACCGTTTTCGATAGCACCGACTTCCGCAACAGTGTTCCGCGCTTTTCAGTGGAGAATCGCAAGGCCAATCAGAAATTGGTGGATGTGCTGGGCAAAATCGCCGCGCAGAAAGGCGTAACCAACGCTCAGATTGCGCTTGCCTGGCTACTGGCGCAGAAGCCATGGATTGTGCCCATCCCCGGCACAACGAAGCTGCATCGGCTGGAAGAGAACATCGGAGCGGTTGCTTTGGAACTCTCCCCCGATGACTTGCGCGAGATCGAAAGCGCGGCGGCGAAGGTCAGTGTGCAAGGCGCTCGCTACCCGGAGAAACTGGATCAGTTGACCGGCCGCTAGAAGGCATCTCTTCTGGTGAAACGAGGAAAGCGGTGTGGAAGCACCGAACCGGACAATCACATCAAGCGGTCAGGCGATTTGATTGCAAGATTCGGCGCGAGGAGACTCAGAATGGAGATCAAACGAATCGGCACCGTGTCTTCGGGCAAAGGACCGGCAGATTACTTCACGGGTACGGTGCGTGTCGAAATGTTGTTTGACTCACCCGCTCCCGCACGTTTTGTTGGCGCCAACGTCACTTTTGAAGCTGGCGCACGCACGGCATGGCATACGCATCCGCTCGGGCAGACTCTGGTCGTCATCTCGGGATGCGGACGCGCGCAGCGCTGGGGCGGCGCAATCGAGGAGATCCATCCGGGAGACGTAATCTGGTTTGCGCCGGGAGAGAAGCACTGGCACGGGGCTGCTCCGAAGACAGCGATGACGCATTTCGCCATCCAGGAGAAGCTCGATGGCAAAACTGTCGATTGGATGGAGCAGGTGAGCGACCAGCAATACATGGCTTAGACCTGTGCCTCCGGACACGATACCTGCGAAGAGAGGATTGTGGCCGATTTTATGATGCCTGAATCAGTCGCCAGCCTCAGCCTCGGCCATTGCAGGAACACGGCGCAGCATCATGGTCAGCATCGTGGTCATCAGCATCACGGAGGGGATGGCGATCAGCAGCCATGCCATCACCGCATGGCCGGCCAGTCCGCTCAACTGCGAAATCAGCAGGGATGGCGAGGTGTGCAACAACGATCCAACCTGGATGGCGCGGCTGGAGCCAAGGCCGAAGAGGCGCTCGCCCAGGCGCATAAAGGGAAGAATCAGCGTTACCTGCAGCGGCATCATTGCCAGATTGACTGTCTGGATGACAGGATAGTTGAGCCGCAGGACGAGAGCCACGACAATGCACAAGGCCGAGGCTACGCCGAAGAACGGGATGCAGCCGATAGCGAGTCCGAGGGCAATCGTCAGAGCCAGCCGTTGGGGCGAGACGCCCTGGAGTAGCCAGTCGGCGAGCTTTTGCTTGATCGATTGCAGGGATTTAGTCATCATCTCTAGGTTATCGGCAGAATTAAGAATTCTTGATAGTTCTTAAATGAAACTTTGGTAAACGAACCAATATGGGCAGCAAGAATTAGTGTTTTTCAATCCGGGAAACAGAATAAGCTGCCTCAATCTGCTCGGACTGGTTCATGGCTTTGGCTCCAGACTCGCTGCGATCTGAGGCACAAGCCGCTGGAGGAGCTGGACGAGCTGGTGCTCGATCTTGCGTCCGGCGGCGAAGACCTCCTCGTGGTGGAGAGGCGTTGCGCTCAGTCCGGCGGCGAGATTGGTGACGCAGGATAGGGCGAGCACTTCGATACCCATGTGGCGGGCGACGATGGTCTCAGGAACGGTGGACATACCGACCAGTGTTGCGCCCATGGTACGGAAGGCGCGAATCTCGGCGGGAGTCTCGTAGCTGGGTCCGCTGACGGCTAGATAGATGCCCTCGTCGAGCGTGAATCCCTCTTCGGCTGCGGCCTCTTTTGCCAGCGCGCGCAGCCGCTTGGAGTAGGCCTCGGTCATGTCGATAAAACGAAGCGCGGAAACAGGTAAGTGCTGGCCCTCCTGCTGGAGGGCGAAGCGCGGCTCGTTGGGGCCGATGAGCGGATTCCAGCCCATCAGGTTGATGTGGTCGGCCAACGCGACCAACTGGCCGACGCGGTAGCTCTCGTGGATGCCGCCGGCGGCGTTGGTCAGCACCACCGATTGAACCCCGAGCGCGCCCAGAGCGCGCATAGGAAAGGTGACCTGCTGAGGCGTGTAGCCCTCGTAGTAATGCACGCGGCCCTGCATCACGATGACCGGAATCTCCGCCATCAGTCCGGCGACGATGCGGCCAGTGTGGCCGGCGACGGTGGAACGGGGAAAGTGCGGAATCTCAGCGTAGGGGATTACGACTGGCTCGGTGACTGTTTTGGCGACGGCGCCGAGGCCGGAGCCGAGGACGATGCCGATGCGGGCTATGAATGGACCCAGCATGGCCCGCAGAAACGCGGCGGCTTCAGAGACTTGGTCGAAGTAAGTCATTTGTTGTACCTGACAATACGCTTGCAACATTCTACAGGCGCGGAGCAAAGACCGGCTTGATCGGGAATGAGAGGATAGATGCGTGAGGTCTGAATATGAAAGAAATTGTCGCCTTGATCTTCGGCTTGGGTTTGCTGGGTAATGCATTGCTGTTTGTGCCGCAAGCTATGGCTGTCTGGCGGAAGAAGACAGATGAGGGGATTTCGCTGGTGACCTTTGGCGGCTTCTGCGCGCTGCAAGTGATCAGCGTCGTGCACGGACTCTATGAACACGATCTCGCCATGGTATTGGGCATGGGAGCAAGCTTTCTGACTTGCGGCAGCGTGACGGGATTGACGATTTTTTATCGAATCAGGCGGTTGCGGGCGCAGTGAGAATCACTCAACTTTCCTTCATATATCAATCTGGGTGCCACACCCTCGCCGCGTCTTTGTTTTTGCGGCTAGAGGCTGTTATAAGCTTTATTCCCGTGGAATGAAAAAGTTATGAACGGTGCCGCACATCGGGCAGCATGGGCGCATGCAGAAGCAGTATCGGATCGGGTATCCGAGCGATGTGAGCGATGAGGAGTG
>Ga0181520_10001713_pt1 | contig 43534 bp, 36 predicted proteins | sample PEATcosm2014_Bin_29_FD_132451 | JGI IMG/M metagenome (GOLD analysis project Ga0181520, IMG submission 132451) | Peatland microbial communities from MTU Mesocosm Facility, Houghton, MI, USA - PEATcosm2014_Bin02_30_metaG | ecosystem: Environmental > Terrestrial > Soil > Wetlands > Peat | place... | reverse complement strand
GGCTGCGGAAGAAGCCCCACGGCTGACTACTTGGTGTCTGCCTCCGTGAACATCGACCAGAAGCCGATGCCCACAGAAGCAAACCACAAAATCACGCCCGGTTATCTCCGACAGACTCCTAGGCTGCGCCCTCGAAAGATTTTCGTAGGAGTTTGCAGAGAATTTCCTATGTTTGCGATAGGATCGATTTGTAAGTAAGAAATGATGCTTGGTAACTGACGCCTGGAACCTGTGGCACAATTTGCGAGCTTTTTTCGATTGCGCAGATGGTGCTTTTTCTTGAGAATTAAGTTACTTGAGGACAGCGGTTTCGGTGCAGGACGATGATGGAACTGCTTTAGAAGCTCATAGCTGGTAGCTGGCGGCAAAAAAACGAGAGGCGTGGCCCGATAGGGCTGCGCCTCTTGTTTTTTGGGCGCTAAAAGGAAGGTGCGTGTGAAGGTAGGCGAACAGTTGCGAGAGATCTGGCGCCAGGCGACGGGGGGCGAGCAGAGGGCGAAGATAGTCGCCGGTGCGGGGCGGCCGAGTGTTGAGGTGGGACGAAAGACATTGGCACTGCCCGCCATCCTGAGCCCACTTCAGTTGTCTGGGCGCGCGGTGCCCAAGCCAACGCCGCTGAATCTGCGGCGCTTTGCGGAGACGCCTGTGGTGCGGCGGGCGATCAACGTGATCAAGGAACGGATCGCGGCGATGGATTGGCAGGTGCGGGTTCGTCGGGGAGTGAGAGCGGACGAAGTGGCCTATGCCGCGAAGAGAGTCGCAGCATTGCGGCGGATGCTGGAAGAGCCGAACTCGGTGGACAGCTTTCGCACTTTGATGGAGCAAGCAATAGAAGATGCGCTGACGGGCGGCTTCGGAGCGATCGAGATGGAGCCCACGGGAGATGCCGACCGGCCGGCGATGTTGTGGCCGGTGGATGGGGCTTCGATTCGCATTAACGCACGATGGGACGGTTCGGAAGAGATGCCGCGTTATATGCAGGCGCTTCCGGGGCAACTGGAATCGAGCGCAGTGGAGTTGCGAGACGACCAGTTGATGTATATCCGCATGAATCCGCGGAGTTTTACGCCCTTTGGGCTGGGGCCGTTGGAGGTGGCATTCGAGACGGTGAACCAGTTTCTGAGCGCGCACCGGTTTGCGGGCAAGCTGGCGGCAAACAGCGTGGCTCAGTATGCGCTGTGGCTGAATGAGGCGACGCCGACGCAACATGATCGGTTGATCCGCTGGTGGCAGGACGAGATCGAGGGGACGGGTAGGGTGCCGCTGCTCTCGACGGAACAGAAGCCAGAGGTTTTGCGGTTTGCCCAGGGGACGGATGCGGACCTCCGGTTGGCCTGGCAGGAGTTTCTGATCCGCATGGTGGCCAACGCCTTTGGCTTGCCACCGCTGCTGCTGGGGCTGGAAGCGGATGTGAACCAGTCGACCGCCTCGGAGATGACCGACGAGGCGTTTCGCGGAGCGATCTCGCCGCTGGCCATGTTATTGGCCGGGCATATCACGCGGGACCTGTTCGGCAAGTGTATTGGGTGGCGGGAGTTCGAGTTTGTTTTCAACGACCTGAATGCTCGGGATGAGGAGACGGAACTGGCAGTGCAGGTGCAGTTGCTTCAAGCAGGCGTTCTGACTGTGAACGAGGTAAGGGCGATGCGGGGGTTGGGGCCTTTGGAAGAGAAGGCAGACGTGGGACCGGGGCAGCAAGTCAGCGAGTTAGCGAGTTAGCAGACGCCAGAACAACTGCAGGAGCGGATGGTGGAGAACGCATGCGATTGGAAGCGATGGCGGTGACAATTCCCCCTGTCGAAGGGCACCCGAACCGAGTGCCGTTCGAAGGGGTATTGACGATGGTGAATGCGGCCAGCGACAAGGCGCCGGCCGGAGCGCGTGGGCATCGGGTGATGCTGACGCGGGAGGCTGCGGAGAAGGCCTTGCCTTCGCTGCTGGGAATGGCAGTGGATTACCGGCCCGGCTGGGATGGGCATGATGCACGGCGCAAGATTGGCCTTTTGACCGAGGCCGACCTAGTGGGACAACGTCTTGTGGTGAGGGGCTATCTTTATGCTCGCGATTTCCCCGAGGTGGCTGGGGCGATCTTGGCGCAGGCACCCGAGGCCATGGGTATGAGTTACGAACTGGCGGATGCGCGGGTTGAAGATATGCGCGCCGAGGTGTGGAAGCTGACCCGCGTGACGTTTACCGGAGCGGCGATTCTGCTGCGGGAAAAGGCGGCGTACCGGGCAACGAGTTTTCGCATGGCGAGTTGAACGCAGCGGGACAGCGAGTGAGCGAGTCAGCAAACTGGGGTGGGGTTCCAACCTGTCGTCAAAAGCTGGGAAGGATGGGGCACGGTGGGTACCGGCTGGTTGGGGAAGGAGTTCCGATGTGAGAGGTTTTCTTTAGCAAGTCAGCAAGTTAGTGAGTTAGCTGGCTTGCGTGTTTACGGGTTGGTTCTGGGAGTTAGGGAGAACACGGCAAAAAAGAAAGGGATGGCATGGAAATGGAAGAAAAGGACATGGCGGAGCGCCTGGAAGCCGCGACAACCTTGCTGGAGCGCACATTGAGTTGGCTGGAAGAGCGGCAAGGGATTCTGGGCGGAGAAGTGGAGAGGATCTCGGCGACCGTGGAGGCGAACGGGCGAGAGGTTGAGTTGGCGGAGAAGCTGGCTGTGGCCGAGCGCAAAATATCCGAATTGAGGGCAGCGGCAGTCCCTTCGCATTTGAATACGCAGCGCAGGACCGTTCCAGCAGCCACTTCCGAGATGCTTTCCAAGCATGGCATCGGTGATGGCCCGGTGGAAGTGCGCGCATTGGACGCAGCGCTGGCGGGACTGAGTTTGGAACAGCGCATTGCGGTGAAGACCCAACTGTTGCGGGCTGGCGCGATCGCTTAGAGGCAGTTGTCAGCGATCAGTGGTCACTCTCTTGTTACCACAGCCCTGGCCGCTGATCGACATTCACTGGTCACTTTTCACTGACCACCGAGCACATGAGCAACGGCCCCATGGAGGGGGCGGAAAGAGCCTATGAACGCAACCTTTGCAGATATTCACGCGGCAGCTGACTTTATTGGACCGGGCGCCATCGAAATTCCGTTGTATCAGACCGAGATCTTCGACATTTGCCGGCGTTCAAGCCCGTTTGGGCAGCGAATCAAGCAGGTGCCGGCGACGGGTCACCCATCGCGATTCTTTGAGGAGACAGCTCTGCCGAACCCAGGCACGGCAGGGTTCGTGAATCCGCGCAGTATTGTGGCGCCGGTGGTGAGTCCCACACGGGTGGAGCGGAGCGTACCGCTGAAGGCGATCGTTTCGCAGATCAACTACAACCTGTTCGACATTGAACTGGGGAACCAGCAGCAGCAGTTTGCCTATCTTCAGGCGAAAGACCTGGTGGACACGGTGAGCGGGGTGATGGTGACCCACGACGTTGCTCTTTGGAATGGCAACGACACCAGCCTGAGCACGCCGGTGACAACACAGTACATGGGAGTGATTCCGCAGATTGTGGCAGGAGGACTGACGACCACCATCGGCACGACGGCATCGATCGTGGACGGCATCAAGTCGGCAGTGGCCCAGATGGTAGCCAGCAACGGCTATCACGTGCGGCCCACGGCGATCTATGCGAACCCGGTTTTGCTGGATCTGATCGACCGGGAGATGAAGACGGAGTTCAACGTGGTGTTGAATACCGACAACATTACGGGTGGAATCCGGGTGAAGATGCTGTCGACACAGGCCGGGGATCTGCCCTTAATTCCGGACTGGAGTTTGAGCTACACGGGTACGCCTGGGTCGGGAACCGCGGTGTTGCCGGCCTACATCGTGACCGAGGATCTGATCGAGTATCACTGGCTTGGGGATCCGACGCCGCGCATCTTCCAACTTGGCTTGCCGGGCACGCTGACGCAACAGTATGTTGCGGTGAAGTTCGGGGCAGTTGTGGTAAAGGGCGCGAATTATGCCCATTACCAGGTGCTGGTGGACCGGTAAGCAAAGGCAGAGAACAGTGGTCAGTGAACTGAAACAACTGACCGCTGTTCACTGCGTGGGATTCCAATCTGATCAATCATCGCTGACAACTGAAAGAAGGATCGTATGGCATATCTGCAGCCAGCGGATTACCCGAACTATGGATTGCCGGCGGCTACAACGGCGGACTGGGTCACGGCTGCCACGGCATTAATCAACAGCTACTGCAGGCGGCCCGACCTGAATGTGATTCAGTACACAGAGCGCTTGCGGCTAACCAGCGGAGCGCAAACGGTTCTGCTGAGTTATCTGCCGTTGGCGCCACTGGGGACGGCCACGTCGCCACTGGTGAGTCTTGAGGGCCGATACGCGAAACCCCGTCGCGGGGAAACGGTGAACGCGCCGCTCTTCGAGCTGGTATGGGTGTTCTCGTTGCCTGGACAGTGGGCGGGGATCGATCCGAATTCAGTGGACTATGACCCGAACACCGGGGAACTGACGCTGCCCTGGAATATGTTGGGGCTGCCGTACAACGAGGTGGCGGTCACTTATACAGCGGGCTTGGCGATTATTGGGGACGACGTGAAGACGGCCTGCGCGCAGATTGTGCGCAACGCGCAGTCGACGCCTGCGTTGAATGCCAGCAGGACCAAAATCGACACGATGCAGATGCAGTACTTCTCGAGTTCGCTGGTGGACGAAACGGTGCAGTCTTGGCTGCGTCCCTACGTTGCGAACAGGCTGGGGTGAGGGATGAGCGACACGGCACCGCGCAACCCGGTGGGAGCTCCCCAAATGCTGGCCGACGCGCTTCTGCGCAGTGTGGCAGGAACGTCGGCGCTATTGCGGGTAACGGGAACGAGTCCGGACAGCAACATGTCGGAGTTGGGCCTGGTTTCAACGACTTTTACCGAGGTGGTAGTTAGCCCGGTGGCAATGCGAAAACTGCGACCGAGTTGGCAGGAGGGCGGCCAGTCGAAGTGGGAGTTGCTGGTGTCAGCCACGGGTGTGGAACAGCAGGTCAGCGCATTGGACCTGGCATCGGCACAATCTCTTTTCGACCTGACACTTGCCGTTACGGTGGGGGGCCAGGATTACCTGATTGAGTCGGCTGCATCGAGTGAGGCCTTTGGGCAGGTGTACCTGTACCGGCTGCTATTGCGCGAGATGCGACAGCAATCGGTGTGACGACAGAGATCAGGGATCAGATGTCGGGGTTGGCGCGTTGGGACTATGGCGGTTGATGAGGAGTAGATCTCCATGCAGAATGCGAAAGACTCGTTCTATATGGCGTTGCGAGCAAGGCTGGTGACGGTCAATCCGGAGAGGACAATGCTGGTGCGCGGGGCGGTGCGGCCGGGGATTGTGCTGGAGGAGGCGGAGGCGCCCTTCACTCAGCTTCCTGGCGATGTATTCGTCGTGCGCTGGCTGGGTTTGGGGGTGGACCTGGATCTGGCGTCGGCCATGACAGCCGAAGAGTGCGAGATCGTGTATCAGACCTGCGGTACGCAGAGTTTTGGTGGACTTGACCGGGGGCGGGCGCTGAGCGCGATGGACGAAGAACTGGTTGCCATGCTGCAGCCATTTTGGACGCCAAAGCTCAACTATGTGGCAACGCCGCCGGCAGCGATGTTGACCAACGTCTTCTGGGACGAGCCAGGTCTGGGGCCGATAGTAGCGCAGCGGGACAGGCTGAGCCGCACGGCGAGAATAACGGTCTACAGCTACCAGGAGCAGGGGGAGTAAATGGCAGCGAATTGGTTTTCTGCGCCGGCGCCTGTTGCTCGGCGGGTGCGGGCATATTTTGCGCCGGTAAACCGTGTGACACAAACGCCGGTGCTGTTCGACCCGGCCGAGCAAGGCGGGTTCAGCCTGGATACCCCACCAGCTCCGTGGATCAGCCTGGGGTGGATACAGGAATTCACGCGCAAAACTGGAAGCAGGAGCGCGGCAGTTTTGGCAGGCATTCCAGCAGGCACACTGGGCCAGGTGCGAGAGACTGTTGAGGCGCAGGTGAGTCTGCAATTCCTGGGCTGGAACAAACTGACCATGGCATTGGCTACAGGCAGCCAGCATATGAATCTGCTGGCTGCTGCAACCGGTGCTACGACTTCCGCGGATGGCGCGCAGGCTGCGGCCGCGGTGGTCGTGCAGAGTGGCTCGACGGCTACGACCATCGTTTTGGCCGCGGCGGATGCGGCGAGGTTTTCTGCCGGTTCGATAGTAGCCTTGGACGCCGATTACTCGGGTCAGACAGGCTTTGTCGGGTCTCCGGTTGCGGGGGCCTATCTGCGCCAGGCAGTGACGGATGTGGACTACATCCGGCGCATCACGTTCAACGTGGCGCTGGTCTCGCAGGCCAGTTCGACGGGGCTGACGCTGGCCTCGCCGCTTTTGGGCGGGACACCGGCGACTGGCGCCAAACTGCAGGCGGTGACAGGATTTGTGGATCGCGAAGGCGGAAGCTTCTACCAGGAATGGTCGGCACTGTTTCTGATGGAAGGATGCCAGGGGGAGAGGATCTTCATTCACTATCCGCGACTGCAGAGCATGGCGGGCGCGGAAGAGACGGCCATACCGTTGGACGCGAAGCACAAAGGCGGCCAAACGCGGGTTCTGCTGAAGGGGCAGTTTCTTGCCTTGCCGGTGACCGATGCACTGGATGGAGAGCGGGTCGTATGCTACCGGAGTTTTCTTCCGGCGGCAAAGGCGCTGGTCTGAGCGAGTCAGCAAGTTAGCAAGTCAGCGAGTTAGCCCGGTAGCAAATCGACGAGTTGGCGAGATAGTGAGTTGGCGATGAAGATTACGATTCATGGGCATGACTATACATCGGCGCTGGATGGGGCGAAGCCGCTGGCGATCGAGCGCAAATTGAACGAACCTTCGGTCTGCAAACTGATGCTGAGCCTCCCAAGCGACGGAAGCTTGGCCATGCCGACGCGGAACCAGTCTCTGGCAGTGACGGGCGACGACGGCACGAGGTACTTTACGGGATACATCGCAGTGAGCCCGCTGCCGGAGTTCGCAGGGCTGGGGCTGGAAGGTCCGTGCTATCGGATCGCGATCGAGGCGGTGAGCGACGAACTGCTGCTGGATCAGCTACCGGTGGGACCTAGCATGTGTGCGACGGGGGCGACAGCTGGAGGACTGATAGCGGCGCTGACGACCCATGCCGGATCGGCGACTCTCTCGACGCAGAGTCTCTCATTGGATACGCCGGTGAGCCAGTTTGTTGCCGAACTGGGCGCGTCGTGGAGTGCCGGTGCCGGGCAGGTGGCAAGCATGGCGAGGGCGGCTTATCGCGCACAGAATGGAGCGCTGACTCTTTCGGCTGTACCGGCCACAGTTCATGCACTGAATGAGACCGACGGCAGCCTGAGTTTGGCGAATTTGGCAATAACGGCTGAAGTAAAGCGCGCACTGGCCAACGATGTGACGGTTTGCGGGGCGATGGAACCTGTAGCCCATGTAACCGAGTATTTCTTGGGCGATGGCGTGACAACGCAGTTCTTTCTGGCCGCCGATCCGTTCTTTCCCGCCCCTTCAAAGTCCACGATCATCAACGAGCAATTCAATGAGAGCGCGGTCAACCTGCAGTTGTGGAGCAACACAGGCGGAGCAGGATACGTAAAGCTTGGCCAGGGCGGCCTAGTGATGGATGGGGGCAGCGGAATCGACGGCCAAACAGTGTTGAGTTGGTTGGACCCGGTAGAGATGGGTGGAACTCTGTTGCTGGAGGCCGTGGGAGTGACACTTAGCCCAGGCAGCACCGGAGTTCTGGCGGGATTCTTTGTTGGGTTGAATACCCAGGCTGCCTGTATCGCAGGTTTCCAAGTGACGGCGCAACAAGGGACGGGCGCAGTTTCCCTGCAGCCTCTGATCCAGGGCGCAGCAACTGGACCGGCCTACCCTGTCGCTTCGGCGAACCAATACACGCTGCGGGTCCGAGTGCATTGCGCCGAGAATGAGCGGGCGCTGGCCATTTATCGCTCCTTTGGAGACAACGGACCGATCGTCTTTGGCGGGCAAACCAACGTTTGCGCAGGCAAGATGCAACTGGAGGTTCAGCCGTATGTGAACGGGGTGGCCGGGATGCCTGTGACTCTGTATGACGGCGCGATTGCGAGCCTGCCCGAGGCCTGCGAAGCCGTGGCGGCCAGCAGCCTCAACCTGATTGGAACCATGCGCGCAATCAATCTGACCAATCTGGGTTCGGGCTGGGTGGTGAGCACGCCCCCCAGCGGGAGTGCATACACGCGCCGGGTAGGCACCACGGCTGAGTCGGCCGAATGTCACCTTGAGCGTACGGGCAAGTTGGTGTTCTATACAAGCTCTGCGCCGGTAGCCGGCGAGCAGGTAGCAGTGAATTACCGTACCGTGGGTAGGGCGGTGGGGCGGGCGGTGAATACCGCGAGCCAGGAAGCGTTAGCACAGGCCGGAATGCCGGCAGTGGCGGCGTGGATTGGTTCGGTAAGCAGCCCGGCCGCGCGCAGTTCCGCCGACTGCCGCAATGCGGCCATGGCGATGGAGCAGGCGTCGGGCGGAGTGAGCGCGCTGTGGAGCGGGACTTACAGGGGAAGCAGATTGAGCTTTGCGAGCGACGTGTGGCCCGGGGACGCGTTGCTGTTGAATGCCCCTTCGGCAAGCCTGGACGTGCAGGTAGTGGTGCGGTCGGTGAAATTGATCTACCAGGCCAGCGTTCCGGACCTAGTGGTGTATTCCATCGCGTTTGCCAACGATTGGGCCTGCGATCTTGCTGTCAAGACCTCGGCGACGGTCCCTGTCGATACCCGGTTGCCAGCAGCGATTGCGCCCACGCTGCTGGCCAATCTCAGCGGGCTTACCGTGACCACCCTGAATGGAACCACAGTGGCAGTCAATGCCGGCGTAACGCCGCCCGAGGGGGGCGGATTCGAGATTCGGCGGCGAGACTTCGCGTTCATGGCTGGGGAAGATCCGGGCCTGGTTATGCGGGCCAGCCTGCCCAACCTGGTCTTCTCGCGTGAAACGGCCAACGACCGGTTCTATGTCCGGATGTACGACGGATCGACACCGCCCAACTATTCGGAGTTCTCGACGGCGTTATTCATTAACCTGCCGCTGGGATCGTAGGTTTTGCGGCGATTCAAGAAGCAGATGGAGTCCGGCGGATGCGAATGATGAATGAATTCGAAGCGCAAGTTTTGAGCGATCTGAGCGTGGTGAAGACGCAGATCACCACTCTAATGGGCGACGGCAACGGCGGCCGTATCGCCGACCTGGAGAGGCGCATGGAACGGCACGAGGAGAACTGGCAGCGGGCCAAAGGTTTTTTGGCGGCGGTGAGCGTCCTGTTCGCGGTGATCGAGGTTGCCGTGGAGGCGTGGCACCGGCATTGAGCGGGAGCCGGATTCTTGGTTTAGGCTTCAGGTTGTTCTCGTAGATTCGTATAATCAGCTCTATGAGTGAAGAATGCCTGGTTGCAATCGTCATGGGCAGCAAGAGCGACTACGAGGTCCTTTTGCCTGCGATCGAGATTCTGCGCGCGCTTGAAATTCCCTGTGAAGCGCGGGTATTGAGTGCACATCGCACCCCGGATCAGCTATTTGAATATGTCGCGACGGCCCCAGAGCGGGGCGTCAAGGTGTTTATCGCCGGAGCCGGTGGCGCGGCGCACCTGGCCGGAGTGATGGCGGCCAAAACGCTGCTTCCCGTGCTGGGAGTACCGGTGGTAGCCACGCCGCTGAACGGCCTGGATTCCTTGCTCTCGATGGTGCAGATGCCCAAGGGGATTCCCGTAGCCACGCTGGCCATCGGCAAGCCTGGAGCGGCCAATGCCGCGCTGTTTGCGGCCGCAATTCTGGCCTTGAACGACCCGGCGCTGCATCACAGGCTGGCCGCCTGGCGTGCTGCACGCGCCCAGGAAGTGCTGGATCAGACCCTCCCCGACTGAAGCAGACAAGGCGGAAATCCAGAATCCCGGGACTTCCGCCTTGTCGCAATTCTCTCGGTTCGCGATTCTGGGGCTAGGCCTTCATCGGCCAATGAAGCCATGAGCGCTTGCTGGGTGCAGGCGCGGAAGCCGGCGGCTTTCGCTTGGACTCGGCCGCGCGCAGTGCCTCGGTTGCCCGCATCTGTGCCAGGGTATCTTTCACCTGCCCGCGCAGCGTCTCAACTTCAAAGGCACACGAGCGCAGGTAGGCGGAAACCGAAAGATCGGCTTCGGCGGCTCGCTTCTTCAGTTGTTCGCACTCGGCCTGGCTGAGCCGGAGGGTGATGCTGGCGCACTTGAGATTCCGCTCGGGAGCCTTCGGCTCATCGTAAAAAGCACGCGCGGGCGGCTCCTTGGCCGGTTCAGCAAACAGTTCTTCGCTGCGTGCCTCGTTGAGTTTGGCAATGGCGGCCTTTCTGGCGGCCATCACTTCTGCTTCCACAGCTTCCCGGCTGCGCGTGGCCTCGGTGGCCTGAGCCGCCGGGAGATCCTTGGATTCCGCGGAGCGGTAACGCGCATGAGTGTTCAGAGCATGTTCGTAGCTGAGCGTGGCCACATCTTCGGGGAGTTCGTCGTCGCTCCAGGTGGGCTGACGCTTCTGCTGAGGCGAAGCGAGGGCTGCCAGCAAGCCGGCAAAGGTCTGGGAACTGGTCGAGGGCACGGATTCCGCTGTTTGCTGCATGGGTAGGAGCATATCGCGGGGAGAGGGCGATTGCATCAGTTATTTCCTTGCGGATTAGTACCATGGATTCCGGATACGGAAGTGGTTCCCATCCTGTCTCAAAATGAAACAGGCGCTTGAAGAGCTCCCGAAATTTAATTCAATCAGACCTTCCCGGCGAGATCTCGAATCCAATCTATCCCATCCTTGTGGAGCCATTAGCCTAGCGTGCCAGCCGTTTGGCCCCTTGCAGCCGGATGGAGACATGCACCAGGCTGACGGCAGCCGGTGTCACTCCGGGAATGCGGCTCGCCTGTCCAATGGTCATGGGATGGACGCGCTCCAGGGTTTCGCGCATCTCGCGCGACAGCCCGCTGATGGCGCCGTATTCGATCCAATCCGGAATGGTCTGGGCTTCGGCGGCCTTCAGCTTGTCAATCGACTTCTTTTGCTGATCCAGATAGCCGGCGAATTTGATCTCGGTTTCAACGGCGCGCGCCTCGTTGCGCAGCACGCTGGGCAGGCTGCCGTTGCGGTGAATTTCGCCCGCCATATGGAACAACAGAGGCTCCTGGGTAAGGCTCTCACCGAGCGCCGCTACGACCGGCTCAATGGTGACTTCAGGGCGCTTGAGCAGTTGCGCCCAGGTAAGGCCGGCCGTGGCCGTGAGATCGCCGAAGCCTGCATTGCGAAGCCCTTCAGTGTTGACCTTTCCGTTGAGCAAGAGGCCATGCAGGGCATCCATGCGCGCCTGCTTCTCCTCGTATTCCTTCCATGCCTCGTCACCGATCAGGCCCAGCCTGCGGCCATAAGGTGTGAGCCTGCGGTCGGCATTGTCGATCCGCAGGTGGAGGCGAAACTCGGCCCGCGAGGTGAACATGCGGTACGGCTCTTTGGTGCCCTTGGAGATGAGGTCGTCGATCAGAATGCCGGTGTAGCCTTCGGTCCGGTCCATGGTGAAAGGCGCCTCGCCCTTCACCCAAAGAGCCGCGTTGATGCCAGCCATGATGCCCTGACAGGCCGCCTCCTCGTACCCGCTGGTTCCATTGATCTGTCCCGCAAGGTAGAGGCCTTGCATGCTCTTGACGCGCAGGGTGCGGTCCAATTCGGTGGCATCCACGCTGTCGTACTCGATGGCGTAGCCGGGGCGCAGCAACTCCGCGTTTTCAAGGCCGGGGATGGAGCGGACGATTTGCCATTGCACCTCCATGGGCAGCGAGGTGGACATGCCGTTGATGTAGACCTCGTGGGTGTTCAGGCCTTCGGGCTCGAGGAAGAACTGGTGCTGGGTCTTGTCGGGGAACTTGACGATCTTGTCTTCGATGGAGGGGCAATAGCGCGGCCCGATGCCTTCAATCTGACCCGAGTACATGGCCGAGCGGTGGACGTTCTCGCGGATGATGCGCAGCGTGTCCGGGGTGGTAAAGGCGATGTGGCAACTGATCTGCGGCTGTACAATTGCGCGGGTGCGAAAGCTGAATGGAGTGGGATCGGCATCGCCAGGCTGCTCCTGAAAGGCGTCCCAGCGGATGGTGCGGCCGTCAAGTCGGGGCGGCGTGCCGGTTTTGAGGCGGCAGGTGCGCAGGCCCAGGGCGCGCAGGGCTTCGCCCAGCAGGACAGAAGCGGGTTCCCCGCTGCGGCCGGCCGGATAGCGCTCTTCTCCGCAGTGGATGAGGCCGTTGAGAAAGGTGCCGGTGGTGATGATGGTGGCTCGGGCCAGCAGTTGCCGGCCGTCACGAAGCTTGAGGCCCAAAACTCGCCGTTGAGGACGAACGATTCGAGGCGATCCAGCGGGGTTCCAATTGGTCTTGCTATCCCAGGTCCCAGAATCGGGACCTGGGGCACCCAGGTCTGTTCCCTGATCCCTAGTCCCTTGTCCCTGTTCTTCGGTCCCTGTTCCCTCGTCCAACACCAGGCCGACGACTTCAGCCTGGCGGATGTGGAGGCCGTCCTGCGACTCCAAGACCTGGCGCATCTTCACGCGGTAAAGTTGCTTGTCGCACTGGGCGCGTGGGCTCCATACCGCGGGACCGCGAGAGGTGTTGAGCAGGCGGAACTGGATGCCGACCGCATCGGCCACCTCGCCCATGATGCCGCCCAGGGCATCGACTTCGCGGACCAGATGGCCCTTGGCCACCCCGCCAATGGCAGGATTGCAGCTCATCTGGGCGATCAGGTCCATGTTCATGGTGATCAGGGCGGTTTTCAGGCCCATGCGGGCGCCGGCCATAGCCGCCTCGCAGCCGGCGTGGCCGGCGCCCACCACCACCAGATCGTATTGTTCGGTAAAGGCCATGCAAGGTTATTCTACGGATTCGGGGAATATGCTGCATTCTTTCCCGGACGAGGATGGATCGCGATGGCATGGGACGGTGTTGGACAGTCCCACTCCGGAACGTACGGCGACGAGTTCCTCCCTTGGCTTTGGCCCGCTTTCAAAACTCGCAGCCCCTGCGAAGAAAGCACCCTGCGCACGTCCGGTTGCGTCTAACGGTTTAGATTGGCCACTGTCCGGAACGGCCCGCCGTTCGAAGACGGTACACGGGGAGAAGATCCAGGGTGAAAAAGCAAATTCTGATGGCGATGCTTCTGGCTTCGGGGTGCGCCTTGATGGCCATGGCTCAGGGCAAGGACAGCTTTAGCCCCATGGCGCTCGATTCCGGCTTTGGGCCCATGGATATCTCCGAGCCTCAAACGCCGCCCGAGGAGATTATCAAAAAATTTGCCGCCAAGGAGAGCGAATTCCAGCAGGCGCTGAACCACTACACCTATCGGCGCATCGCCCGGGTGCAGACGCTGGACGACGACAATAAGGTGGACGGCGAATATTACCAGGTGGACGATGTAATCTTCGATACCACCGGCAAGCGGACCGAGAAGGTGGTTTATGCGCCGGAGAATACGCTGCAGCGCGTGAGCATGTCGCCCTCGGATCTCCAGGACATCCAGCAAGGCTACCCGTTTGTGCTGACCGCCGAGGTGATCGGCCAATACGACGTGAAATATGTGGGCCGGCAGAAGGTCGATGAGGTGGAGTGCTATGTGTTCGACGTAAGCCCCAAGGTCATCGAGAAGAAAAAGCGCTACTTGCTGGGGCGCATCTGGGTCGACACAACAGAACTGCAGATCGTTGTGACCAATGGCCGCATGGTTCCCGACGACACGCGCAAGAACAACGAAGACCTGCATCCCCCGTTCATGACCTGGCGGCAACAGGTTGACGGACACTACTGGTTTCCCGTGTATACCAAGGGCGAAGGGATTCTGCACTTTGCCGGCGGTTCCGGATACATGGCCCAGGACGTGCACATGCGCGACACCATCAAGTACTCGGACTACAAACAGTTTGGAACGACTACGAAGATCATTTACGACGGTCAAGAGGTTCAGGGGCCGGTCCTGGAGCAACCCAAGAAATAGTTCTGAAGGCGCGGTAGCTGACCTTCTGGGCTGCATTCCACTGCTGCCTGCAAATCGGGGCTCAACGAAGAGGTCGCTGCCTGATGGCGAGGCGCAGCAGTTGGCCGAATTTGCAGCGTGCTTCGGGCAGCAGGCCAACCTGGCGGAATCCGAGCGCCCGATGCAGAGCGACTTATCCTTGGACACAGCGAAGGATCGGTTGCCTTGGAGAGTTTCCGAGTGGCGCTTCCGAGTTGGCGGGAACAACCTCGATCTCTGGCCCTTTGAGGCGTCTTCAGCGCCGATTTTAGGACCTCTCGCACGCGCAAGTCCTTTGTTTTCAACGCGACAATTTGAGCATTTCCAGCGTAACCTGTTTGTTTACTTGCGGTTAGGCTGAAAACGGGGGAGGGGGAGGATGGGGGTGGGGCTCGTTTTAGACCCCAAGACTTCTCCTGGCCCTCGATACCTCTATCATGCGCCAATCGGGGCTAATTATCTGCAATTCCGATCGGGATCTTACGCGGTGGCTTTCAGTTCGGCCAGGATGCTGGCGACGGCCACTTCGGCGGCGAGTTCGCCTTCGGGGGAAAGGCTCATGCGGATGGGCTGCTGGGGATCGATGGTGATGGCGTAGAGGATCACTTCGTGGTCTCCGCCCTGGATGTAGAAGACGTCGAGCAGGTCCTTGATGCCGATGTCGTGCGCGGTGAGGGTGTGGGGATAGTCCTTTGAGAAGCGCGGGGTGGTGCGGGTGACGGTGCCTGGAGGGTTGCCGTCGTCGGTGGCGTCGATCATGACGATGCGGCCGGCTTCTTGCAGCGGCCCCAGGAGGACGAATCCCCCGGTGCCGCCGTCAAGGCACTCCACCCCGGCCGGCAGGGTATGCTTTTCGAGTGCCCGCACTACGTAAACCCCGATGCCTTCGTCGCCCATGAGGACGTTGCCGAGGCCCAGCACCAGCGTCTTCTTTTCGATCGGATTCACCAACACCTCGTTTTGTCCTGCGGAATTTCGGATGGTTGAAAAGCTTGCCTCGGGGCTAGACAGGCTGCGGGAAGAGTGTTGTTCGGGGTTCAAGAAGCCAGGAAAGCATCCCTCGGGGGCTAAAGCCCCACTCATTCTATGGGCCTTATCGGCACGCGACCCAGAGGGTTCCCCGGTCGTGCCCTGACGCACTGGAGACTTTCACCACGGGCAGCTAGAGCGAAACCAGAGTCCCAGTGGCCCGGTAAGTTTCGAGCAGGGCCGCCGCTCTCTGGTGGTCGCGCCGACTTTGGCGTAGTGCTTTCGGGAGACACCAACTCTGGTTTCGCTTTAGTCTCTGGTCCCTGTCTTTTCATTCTTTTCGCGCTCGAACTTCCAGCCGCCGATGATCGAGGATACAGTACCGCGACCCTCGATGTAGTCGTGATAGAAGGCAAGGTAGATGTGCACGATGATAAAGGTGACAAAGAACCACAAGAACAGGTGATGCCAGAAGCGGACGCCGAATTCACCGCCCATGATGGGTACGATCCAGACGAACATCCGCGCCATCCACGAGTTGCTCATGCTGGAGTAGAGAGCGAAGCCGGTTACGGTTTGGGCCACAAATGCCAGGAAGGTGAAGAAGTAGATCAACCCTGCCAGAGCGTTGTGACCGGTGGAAATGGGTCCGTGCAGCTTGGTTTCGAGGACGTCGGCCTTGATGACGTCGACGATTTCCTGACGCTGCGAGGGTTTGAGCGGGAAGAAGGCGGTCCACCTGGCGTATTTGTTCCCGACAAAGCCCCAATAGAGCCGGGCCAGGAAGTTGAACACGTAAACGAAGGCGCAAACAAAGTGGACGAAGCGCACACCGGCAAACCAATATTGCTGATAGGCTTCGGCCGCATAGAACGCGCGGATGGGAGCGCCGATCAGGTAGCCGGTCACGCACAACAGCACAAGGGCGACTGCGTTGATCCAATGGTAGACGCGCACCGGCAGTTGCCATACATATACCCGCCGGTACTCAACCGGATGCTCAGGAGCGGCCGGTGTTACACGATCTGCAACAATCACTGGAGCACTCATAGCATCACTCGAAGGAAACCTGGTGAATATGTCTGCCTTGCGGGTCGTAGAGATGGACGGCGCAGGCCAGGCACGGGTCAAAGGAATGGATGGTGCGGAGGATTTCGACGGGCTGGGAGATGTCAGCCACCGGAGTACCGATCAGCGCTTCTTCAAACGAAGAGCGCTGGCCCTTGGCATCGCGGGGCGAGCCATTCCAGGTGGTGGGCACAACCAGTTGGTAGTTGTCGATCTTTCCGTCTTTGATCTTGATCCAGTGCGCCAGGGCGCCGCGGGGCGCTTCCACTAATCCCACGCCCTCGCAGTCGGCAGCCCAGCTCTTGGGCTCCCACTTTTCGCCGTTGAAGGTGGAGACTTCGTTGATCTTGACGCGCTCCATCAACTCGGCGTAGAACTCCTTGAGCCAGGTCATGGCCAGTGCCGCATCCAGACCGCGAGCCGCAGTGCGACCGAGCGTGGAGAACAGGGCGGTGACCGGGACGTTGAGCTTACCCAGCGTGTCCTTCACCAGATCTTGCACGTCGGTGCGGCCGGAGGCGTAGGCCACAATGAGGCGGGCTAGCGGGCCCACTTCCATGGCATTGTCTTTCCAGCGCGGAGTCTTCAGGAACGAATACTTTTCAAAGCCTTCGAGGGTTTCGAAGGGCGGTTTCGGCCCGGTGTAGTCGATCTTGGTTTCACCGGCCCAGGGATGGATGCCGACCTTGTCGCCGCCCTCGTAGCTGTACCAGGAGCTGGCGATGTATTCCTTGATCTCCTGCGAGTCGCGCGGGTTGACCGGGTACACATGGCTCAGGTCGCGATTGAGCACCACGCCGCGCGGATACTTGAAGGTCTCGGGCTTGCCGTAACCCTGGGTGGGGTATTCGCCATAGCTCATGTAGTTCTTCAAGCCGCCGCCCCAGCCGGCCCAGTCTTTGTAGAACGAGGCCACGGCCAGCAGATCGGGGATATAGACCTGGTTGACGAATTCGTCTGCCTGGTCGATGAGGCGCTTGACCAGGTTGAGCCGCTCGGAGTTGATGGCGGCCTCTTCGTTCATATTGATGGAGCAGGGAACGCCGCCGACGAGGTAGTTCGGATGCGGATTCTTGCCGCCGAAAACCGCGTGGATCTTGACGATTTCCTTCTGCCATTCGAGAGCATCGAGATAGTGCGCCACGCCGATCAGGTTCACTTCCGGGGGCAGCTTGTAGGCCTTGTGCCCCCAATAGCCGTTGGCAAAGATGCCCAAGCCGCTGGCGGCGAAGGCCTTGATCTTGTCTTGCACGGCGGAGAAGTAGGCCGGGGTGTTCTTGTCCCATTTGCTGAAGGACTGCGCCAGTTCGGCGGCCTTTTTGGGATCGGCCTTCAAGGCATTGACGATGTCGACCCAGTCGAGCGCGTGCAAGTGATAGAAGTGCACCACGTGATCTTGCACGTAGAGCGTGGACATCATGATGTTGCGGATCAGCTCCGCAGTGGGAGGTACGGCGACGCCGATGGCGTCTTCAACGGCGCGCACGCTGGCCAACGCATGGACCGTGGTGCAAACGCCGCATACGCGCTCGGTGATGGACCAGGCGTCCCGGGGATCGCGGCCAATGAGGATCTTTTCGAGGCCGCGAATCATGGTTCCGGCGCTGAAAGCGTCGGTGATGACGCCGTTTTCGACCACTGCCTCAATGCGCAGATGGCCCTCGATACGGGTTACGGGATCGACGACTACTCGTGTCATAGCCCCTCAGGCTCCTTTTGATCTTCAGCGTGTACTTCCGCAATCACGCTGCGCTTGCGTACGTTGGTGACAATCGCGTGCGCCGCAACGCCGGTGAGCGTGGCCAGCCCCAACACCGTTCCCACCGTATCGGCTGTGCTCTCGACGCCGAAGCCGGGGAACGAGGGCAGATGCTGATAAAGAGGACCGTTGTCCCAGAAGCCCTCTTCGCTGCAGCCGATGCATCCGTGGCCGCTTTGAATGGGATAGCTGGTTCCTTCGTTCCACTTGATGACTGAGCAGGAGTTGTAGGTGACGGGACCTTTGCAGCCCATCTTGTAAAGGCAATAGCCTTTGCGCGCGCCGTCGTCGTCAAAGGACTCCACAAAGAGGCCGGCATCGTAGTTGGCGCGGCGATAGCAGGTGTCGTGAACGCGGCGTCCGTAGAACTCCTTCGGCCGGCCCTGGCTATCGAGCATGGGAACCTGGCCGAGCACCAGCAGGTGCGTGACGATAGACATCATGACGTCGGCGATGGGCGGGCATCCGGGAACGTTGATCACCGGCTTGTCGACCAGCTTGTGAATCGGGGTCGCTCCGGTGGGATTGGGCTTGGCGGCCTGTACGCAACCGTTGGAAGCGCAACTGCCCCAGGCGACCACCACGGCCGCATCCTTGGCCACGGTCTGCAGGATCGATTCAGCCGTCTTGCCGCCGATCATGCAATAAACGCCGTCCGCGCCGGTGGGCACTGCGCCCTCAACCAGGACGATGTACTTGCCCTTGTTTTTCTCGATGGTGTCGGTGAGGCACTTCTCGGCCTGGAAGCCTGAGGCGGCCATCAAGGTTTCGGTGTAGTTGAGTTCCATCACATCTAGCAACGCGTCGGCCACGATGGGATGCGACGCGCGGATAAACGACTCGCTGCAACAGGTGCACTCCTGAAAGTGGAGCCACACCACCGCCGGCTTTTCTTTCTTCTCGAAGACCGAGACGACCTCAGCCGCGCCGGATTGACCCAGCCCCGCCATGGTTGCGGCCGCAGCGCAGAATTGGAGGAAATCTCTGCGGCTGTAGCCTTTGGATTGCATTGACTGCCAAATGGAGTTACCCATGCCTACCTCGCTCTATGCCAAGTACCGGTCGGAATCCCTGTTGGGCAAGAGAAAGGGAAGAGCAAGCCGCTGGGTTTCGCCGATGGATTGGACGGTACGCACCGCGAATAACGACTCGCTGTGAGCCACGTCACACCGTCGTGGTTGCGCTGTGGGCGGTTGCACGGCGTATCCAATCATGAGATGAATCACTTCGGTTTCTTCGGGCGACATGCGGCTCGTGTCAACTGAGCCCGCTTTCGAATCAATCTCAGTGGCCGTGCTATGCTTTCGGTTGCCCATGGAAATCACTGTCGTTCTAGCACATCCTGACCGGCATAGCTTCAATCACGCCATCGCGCAGACGGTTTGCCGCACGCTTGAGCGTGCCGGTCATGTGGTCTGTTTTCACGACCTTTATGCGGAGGGTTTCGATCCTCTTTTGCCCTGTTCCGAATTGGACCCCAAGGCCCAGCCCGCGCCCGATTTGGCTCGCTATTGCGACGAGTTGCAGCGTGCCGATGGATTGGTGGTGGTTCATCCCAACTGGTGGGGCCAGCCGCCGGCTGCCATGAAGGGCTGGATCGATCGCGTCTTTCGTCCCGGAGTGGCTTATCGGTTTCAAGTGGGGGACGACGGCGAGGGCGTGCCTGCGGGCCTGTTGCGTGCCCAGACGGCTATCGTGTTCAACACGGCGAATACCCCTCCGCAGCGAGAGATGGAGGTCTTCGGCGACCCGCTGGACGGGCTGTGGAAGAAGTGCATTTTCGCGTTTTGCGGAGTGAACACCGTCGTGCGGCAGACGTTCAGCGTGGTGATTGCCAGCACGCCCGAGCAACGGGCCTCCTGGTTGCGCGAGGTGGAGGAAACTGTCGGAGCCAGCTTTCCCGAGGATGGTCCGGAAGCCGTGCAGACGCTTTTGGGGCCGGAAGAATCCTTGATCGAGCTGCCGTAGGCGTTTTGAATTCGCCGCCGTTTTGATCTTTCGGGTAATAGCATCTTGGAAGGCCGCGGCAGGTCGATTTTCCGATTGCAGGACCAGGAGTTGCAATCGTCGCGGATGTGACGGCGGTGAGTTATGCAAGACCGCGTTTCCAGCCTTTTCCTTGTTTCATGTGGAAGAGGCTGAAAACGCAAGACTTGAACCGGGTTGCGCGAGGATTAGAAAGTCCTTAAGAATGCCGGTCGCAGGACTCGGCAAGATCCGACCTTTTCTAGTTTGCCTGATGGAAAGGCTGCATTTGCCGCTGGATGTATTCCGGTTGCGCCATCAACACCATCCCAGGCTCCAGCGCAAAGGCCGGCATTTGGACAACGGGCTCCGCGATCAGTTCTGTCTTGCGGATGTCGAGCTTTCCTTTGAAGAAGGCGCCATCTTCAATGCGGACGCGGGGCGCGGTGGCTTCGCCGATCACATAGCCCTGGGTCCGGATGTCCACAAAATTCGAAGCCGTCACGTTGCCCCGGACCTTGCCCAGTACAACAATGTCGCGGGCTTCGATGCTGGCGGTTACCATGCCATTGATGCCCACGGTTACCCGAGCTCCGGGCAGGTTGACACTGCCCTCGACGCGGCCGTCGATGAACAGCGATTCGAGGGCATCGCCGCCGGTGATGTCGCCCACGACGGTCAGGCCCTTGGCAATGGTGGATTGGCTGCCGGCCGAAACCGCAGTCGAGAGACTGGAGCGAGAACCGGGAATGATGGTTGCCGGTCGCGCCGAATCCAGGGAGGGGTAGGTCGGTAGGGATGCTTCTGAGCTGGGTCTCAACATGGCGTCTGCGGTGACTCCTTTTCTGTCCCCGGAGGGACCGGAATGCCTGGACCGATTCCACAATTCGTAGGACGTTTGTGGATTCAGGCCGGCCCGTGGCTTTGGACTCGATTCAAAGTTGGCGGAGAGTCAATCGGTCCGGAGCAGAATCCGAAGGCGAGGACTCACTCTCCCGGCGGGAAGAATGATTTGCTGGGGTTCTCTGTCACGGGACGATTCAAGCTTTCCGTACTCTGGAATAGAGCAAGGAAGTAGCCAATCGAGATGCAGATGGATAAGACCGGCCTCATGGGAGAGCAGGCCGGACCAGGAAGAAACAAGATCGGGGAGAATCGGGGCAGATTCCAACCGCATGGAGGCGCCCTTGGTTGAGATGAACTCAGCACGTTAGCGACCGCTTCGCGGTCCTAGCGAGTTGGCTAGTCAGCGGGACTCCGGCGGGGGATGAACTTGGCGATCAATCCGCGGAAATCTCCAGCGCGCCTGTCAGGCTCCCGACTTGTTCCACCTGGTGGCTGCGGCACCAGGATTCGAGGCCTTTGGCAAGGCGCTCGGTAGCACGCGGATCGGCGTAGCTGGCGGTGCCAACCTGTACCGCCGTTGCCCCGGCCAGGAGGAACTCCACCGCGTCTTCAGGGGTAACGATGCCGCCCATGCCCAGAATGGGGATGGAAATGGCCCGCGCCGTCTCGTAGACCATGCGCACGGCTATCGGCTTGATGGCCGGACCCGACAATCCTCCGGTCACATTGCTCAGGCGGGGACGCCGGGTTTCGACGTCGATGGAGATTGCCAGGAAGGTGTTGGTGAGGCTGACGGCGTCGGCTCCGGCATCCTGGGCGATTCTGGCCATATGCGCAATGGAGGTCACGTTGGGGGAGAGCTTGACGATCAGGGGACGCCGGGAAGCGGACTTGGCGCGGGCGACAAGATATTCGAGCGAACCGGGGTCGGCGCCAAAGGCCATGCCGCCGGCGTGCACGTTGGGGCAGGAAACATTGAGCTCGTAGGCGGCAATGCCCTCGGCCTGGTTGAGCCGCTCGATGACGCCGATGTATTCGCCTACCGTGTAGCCGAAGACATTGACGATGACCTTACACCCAGGATAGCGAGCCATGGGCGGGAGCTTGCGCTTCAAGTAGGCATCGACGCCGACGTTCTGCAAGCCGATGGCATTGAGCATACCGGCAGCGGTCTGCACGATCCGCGGCGCGGCGTGTCCAGCCATGGGCTCCAGCGAAATGCCCTTGGTGACGAAACCGCCCACTCGCTCCAGCGAGACGATCTCTTCAAACTCGATGCCGTAGCCAAAGGTGCCGCTTGCGGCGATGACCGGGTTACAGAACTCGATCCCGGCCAACGAAACTCTCATGTCGGGTTTCACGCGCGGCTAACTTCCTTGACACTGAATTTTATTCTTTGCCGGTGGAGCCCATGGGCTTGAGTGCTTCGGTTAGCACCCTGCCCACCGCGGCCGACGGCTGATTGACACCGGCAAGCGACGCCAGCGTGGCCGCCAGGTCAACCGGAGCCACCCTCTCATGATACTCGCCGGGCAGGAAGGGCGCACCGTAGAAGGCCAACGGTACATGCCGGTCATAGGACCAGGGACTGAAATGGGTTGTGCCCGCATTGGCCGAGGCGCCTTCCATCTGGTAAGCATCCAGCACCACCATCACGAACCAGTTGCCGTGCTCCGCATAGCTGTGGGCCAGCAGGCGGCCCCACTCCGAAGGGGGCAGTTGGCCGTGGGCAAGCTCGGTGCGGGTGTAAACCTGGGTCACGTGCGGCGGGGGCAGAAGGCGCTGCTGCACGGGCAGGGGGCCGTCAACCTTGGGCTTTTGGGTCGCCACGGCCTCAGGCAGCAGCGTGGCCACGAGGTCTTCGGCGGACTTTTCGTCGACGCCGGCCTGCTGAAAGCTTCTGCGGTCAAGCACCACATAAGGCAGATCGGGGCCGGGCATCAGGTATTGCATCTGCTTGCCGGGCGTGTAGCGGGCATTCAACTGCGCATTCAACGAGGCATAGACTTTCTGCATGTCCACGTTAGTGGCGTGAATGCCGAGCTTGGCGGCATCGCCGGGAATGGGCGCAATGCCGTGATCGGCGGAGAGCGCCAGCCAGGTGTTTTTGAGGCCCACCGTCTGGTCGAGCCAGGAAAAGAAGCCGTCCAGGTCGCGGTCGAGGCTGAGGATCATCTGTTCCTCGGATTCGGAGTCGGGCCCGAACTGGTGGCCTTGAATATCGTTCGGCGAGAGCGAAACCACCACCATGTCGGTGACGCCGTTCTGTCCGAGCTTTTCGCCCTCGATCAGCGCCCGGGCAAAGTCCAGCTCGTAGCGGTTGGCTGCCGGCATTCTGCCCACCAATTCAAAAAACTGAGTCGTGCCTTCGACCAGAGCTTCGCGGGCAGCTTCTTCTTTGCGGCCGCTGGCGTTGAAGCTTCGCGCCCACTCCGGCAGGTGCTCCATGTAATAGGTCGATGTGGTGAACTGGCCGCTGGAGTTGTCGATCCAGAAAGCACCGTTGGCCGACTGGCCGGCGGGCAGAATGGCGGCGCGATCTTTGAGCGAGATGCCATAGACCCGCGCGGCGCCGTTGGTGGCCAGCCGCAACTCGTCGCCGACGGTGGTGGCGCGCAGGTTGCGCGGCGACGAGCCAATCAGGAACTTCTGCGCGTCGGCCGCGGCACCGGGTTGGCCGGAGGGCAGAGAGCTGGCGGGCAGATCCACCAGTTGATAGCGCTCATCCTCGACGGAGGTCACCTTCTTGTCGAACGAGCGCGAGGCATCCCAGAATTCGTTGGCCTCGATGCCGTGACCGTCGGAGTAGGCTCCGGTACCGAGCGTGGCGTGGCCGGGGGCGGTCTTGGTGTTGGCGTAGTCGTAGTAGCAATCGGTAAACCACGCGCCCTGATCCATGAACAACTTGAAGCCGCGGCCTTTGAACTTGTCCCGGTCGCGATTCAGATAGTCGCCGCGGAACTGGTCGATGACGACGACCACGATCAGCTTGGGACGGCCGGCGTAGACCTGAGCGATGGACGGAACGGAGGTGACAATGGCCAAGACAAAGACGAGGGCAGAGAGGATCGGGCTGAAAAAGCGGACACGCGATTGCATGCAAAAGATTTTAAATAGCCAGGGTTACAGTTTGATCACCAGGGAAGGCGTGCTGTGACTCGGCCCTGGGAACATGATGACAAAATCGACTTTCCGGCGGCCGGTTGATTTTGAGGATCTTTCCGCCGATGGATCGTTGGGGAGGGCATGTTTATTCAAAGCTGACCTCCGAATGGCCGGTGATGCTGGACCTTAGGGTTTCAGGTCAAGCCCCATGCCCCGGCAAATGCCGCGAATGTAGCTGTCATCCTGATCGCTTGCTCCGGAATTGTCCGGAATCCGGAAATGGCGGAGTTCGTGGTTTCGCGGGTCCCCAAATGCGAGGGACCCGGGGCACCCGCTCTCTGGGTCGCAATTCGCTTTTGGGACCTGGGCAGCTGCCAGCCTGTGAAGCTCCGAATCAGGGCCTGGTTAGATGGGGCGGGGCGCGGTGTTCTGGGCGTTGGTGACGTTGTCGGGGGAGTCGTTGAACGACTTGCCGCCGCCATAGGCGAACTTCTGATAGCGGGAGCCGACCTTACGGATGGCGTCCTTGGAGCCGTCATTCCAGGTAACCAGCGCCGCTCCGTCCTCCAAAACCCACTTGCCATGCTCGTTGCCCAGGTTCCGGTACGCCGAGCCGTCGTCGTTCAGGGTAATGAAGAAGTTGTTTCCCGAGCCGTCGCCTACTTCCCATTTGCCCAGGAAGCGGCCCTTTGATGCCAACTGCCCGCCGCCTGCTCCGGCGTCGCCGGCCGCAACTGCGGCAAGGGGAAACTCGATCTTGGAGATGTCCGCCAGGTTGAAGGACTGCCGTCGGCCATCTTTGAAGACGATGACGATCACCCCGGCGCTGCCCTTCGAAGGTGTGGGCGGCGCTGCAAAAATGCTTGGGGAGGCGAGAAATAGCGTTGCAGCCAGGCCGACGAAGGCGACGATCTTGCGCATGGAGTTCTCCTTTTGAATCGTTGGCGCCATTCTGTCCAGGCAGGGTGGCGCCAAAGTGACTTACGCGACTCGCATGGGAATTGTTCCCGGGAGTTGGCCGGCCTCTCTACTCCACCTGCAACACCAGGCACTTGAGATACTCGGTTTCCGGAAGGTTCAACACAACGGGGTGATCGGGCGAGGCCCCGCGGCGCTCGAGCAGGCGGACCCGCTTGTCAATGTCGACGGCTGCGGAAGCCACGCTGGCTTCCATATCAGCCCAGGTGACGTGGTGCGAACAGGAGCAAGTCACGAGCAGACCGCCGGGGCGCAGCATCTTCATCGCCCGCAGGTTCAGCTCCTTGTAGCCGCGCAAGGCATTCTCGACCGCGCGCTGAGTCTTGGCGAATGCCGGCGGATCGAGCACGATGGTGTCGAAGGTCTGGCCGGCGTCGGACCATTCGCGCAGAATCTGAAAGGCATCGCCCTCGACCCAATCGACTTGCGCGGCAAGTTGCGCCCGATTGGATTCGAGATTGCGTTCGGCCACCTCCAGCGAGGCGTGCGAAGCGTCAATGCCGGTTACGCTCGTGCAAACCCGAGCCAGGTGCAAGGCGAATCCACCCTGGTAGCAGCAGACGTCGAGCGCTTTCCCGGTGGCGCCCAGCCGGCGCGCCCATTCCTGCACGGCGGCGTAGTTGGCGCTCTGGTCGAGAAACGCGCCTGTCTTTTGCCCGGCATTGGCGTCGTATTGAAAGCTGAGACCGTTCAGCCGGAACTGCGTATTGAGCGCAGGCGCGTCTTTGCCCGCAGTCCACAAGGGCTCGGTGCTGGGCGCAGACAGGCCTTCGAGTTCTCTCATGCGCGGGTCGGGCCGCTCCAGAACCGCGGCCGGGGCCAGCTCTTCGCGCAATACGTTGACGCAGACTTCGCGCACCGCGGCGTTGTCCAGCCCCTTGGTCAGAAGCTGGAAGATGGCCAGGTCTCCGTATTTGTCCACCACCAGGCCGGGCAACTCGTCGGCCTCGCTGAAGCACAGGCGGCAGGAGTCGGTCTGGTCGTTGAGCAGCATTCTTCGCTGGGCAATGGCTTTGCGCAGACGCGCGGCCAGCAACTCCAGCCAGGCGGCTTCGTCGACGGCTTCGCGCGAGATGACGCGAAGGGCAATCTGCGAGGACGGGCTGTAGAGGGCGGTGCCTAGCAGCAGGCCGCGGCTATCGGCCACAGGCAAGAGCGCCGGTGGCGCCTCTGCCGCATCGGCAGGCAAACCGAGAGTCTCAATGTCGGAGGCGTAAACCCAAAGATACCCATTGCGCAGCCGGTCTGCGGCGCGGCGGTTGATTTGCGCGCCGAGCTTGGGGGGCGTGCTGGGTCGAGGCGGATTCACGGATGTTCGTGGCGCATTGGCACTTGGGGAGCGCGTTGGGGCTTTAGGCCGCAGGGTTGGGCGCTCGGAAGCTGCGCGCGCCGATGCTCCGGAACTCGCGCCGAATTCGGGCCTCGAGGCGCGGCTCTTCGACGGGGAGCTGGATTTTGCCGCTGGCCGGGCCGAACCGCGCGTCTCGCCGCGATCCGATGGCGCCGCCTTGGCTGCTGCGCGGTTGGGCCGCTCACTCGTGCTGCCGGGTCTGGCGCTGCGAGTGGGATCTCCGCCCTCGGGACGCCGGGTAACTGCTGAGTTCTCGCGTCCTAGACCAAAAGGCGCCCCGGCTTTGCGTGCCTTGGGCGCCTCTCGGTTGGTTAAAGGTCGGGTACTGCGCGGCTTGTTCATGATGCTCCCTGGGGAATTGGTTGAGGTCCCAGGCCGGGAGCATTTGAGCCGCCGGCCTCTATTTCGATTGAATGGTTTCCAGGTAGCGGCTCAAATTGCTGATTCGCAGGAGCCTGTCCTGGCGATTGGTCTGGTCCATCTTACCAAGGATCGGGCCCCACACGGGCATTTCGCGGGTGCCGTGTGTCGGTGTCTCGCTGCCATTCTGGAGCACGGTGACGATGTGCGTGTCAGGGAATTTTCCATGATGCGCTCTGCTGAGAATGGTCAAATCGGTGGGAGGGATCTTGAGCGCCGGGGCAACCGGGCCCTGGCCTCGGCCGTCGATTCCGTGGCATGGGGCACAATAGTTGACATACATTTGCTTGCCGCTATTGGGCGCAGTCCGGTTGACCGTGATGGTAACTTTTGCCTTGGCTTGATCCGCATGGCCCAGGCTTGCTGCAAGTACTGCAACGAAGGCTGTAACTAAAAGCCGGTTCAGCATAACTTCCTCGGTTCTGGACTTCAGCGGCGATCCAGTGCGGCACCAGCTGCTTTGGGCTGTTGGATTTTGCCGTTCCCCAGCGCTGCTTTAGTCCGAAGGGCACTCTACTCCTGATTCGGATAGCCCCCGATGTGACGGCTGGCACAGGGATGGGAGCCTTGCAGCACCGACAGGGAATGCGGATCGGGCCTAGGATCATAGGGGATGAGCCGGATGGCAAGATGCTGTGGAGCTAGCACTGTGCGAGCCCTGCGCGGCTGCTTTCTTCCGGTGGATTGGAGCAGCTATAACGGTTTGAATTACATCGCTGGGCCCGTGGCAAGCTTTGATGCCCTCCACGTTTCGAGAAGACACTTCGGCGTCGGACCTGCATTTCGGAAACGGCTTAGGCGGCGCCGATAACGGATGCGGCCTATAATGAAGCATGGCGACGGTCCGGCAGGGCATTCCGGCAGATGTTCCCAGCGCGCTCCCCTCTTCTGCGGAGCAGCAGCCCGACTCTGTGCCCGCCCAGGAACTCTCTCCCTTTCAAAAATCCATCGACAAGCGCATTGAAGCGCTGCTCAAGCTGGTTCATGCCAATCGCCCCAGCGAAGACATCTCCCTGATTCGGAGAGCCTGGGAGTTTTGCGTCAAGCATCACCACGGGCAAATGCGCGCCTCGGGCGAGCCGTACATCATCCACCCGCTTGAAGTGGCCGAAGTGCTGGCCGAGATGAAGCTGGACGCAACAGCCATCGCTGCCGGCCTTCTGCACGATTCGGTGGAAGACACGCCTGCCACCAACGAGGAGATCGAAGCCAAGTTCGGCGACCAGGTGGCCCACATTGTCGAGGGCGTGACCAAGATCGACAAGATCCAGTTTGCAAACCGCGAAGACCGCCAGGCCGAGAATGTGCGCAAGATGCTGCTGGCCATGGTGTCGGATGTGCGCGTGGTGCTGATCAAGCTGGCTGACCGGTTGCACAACATGCGGACGCTTGAGCACCTGAAGCCGGACAGGCAGGAGGCCATTGCCCGCGAGACCCAGGATATTTACGCTCCGTTGGCACACCGGTTGGGAATGGGCAAGGTACGCGGCGAGTTGGAAGACCTTGCCTTCCGCTACACCGACCCCGTGAGCTACGAGCAGGTCTCCGCGGCCGTAGAAGCCCGGCGCATCGAGGGCGAGCAGTTTCTGAAAGGCGTGGAAGACACGCTGGCAGATCAACTGCGGGAGAACGGTATTGAGGCGCGCGTGGAATGGAGAATCAAGCGTCTCTACTCCATCTTCCAGAAGATCGAGCGCTCCAAGGTCTCGTTCGACCAGGTCTACGACCTGTTGGCGATCCGCGTCATCACCCAGGACGTGGCCGCCTGCTATGCCGTATTTGGGCTGATTCATACGCTCTGGCGGCCGGTCCCGGGGCGCATCAAGGACTTCATCGCGATTCCCCGCGCCAACCGGTACCAATCGCTGCACACCACGGTGATTGGCGAAGGCGGCCACCAGTTCGAAGTGCAAATCAGGACCGAGGAGATGCACCGCATCGCCGAGGAAGGCATTGCCGCGCACTGGAAGTACAAGTCCGCCGGCAGCGTGGTAACTGCCCGCGACGAGGAGCGGCTGAACTGGATCCGGCAGCTCGTCGAGTGGCAGAAGGAGATGACCGACCCCAACGAGTTCCTCTCAAGCCTGAAGATGGACCTGTATCCGGACGAGGTCTATACCTTCACGCCCAAGGGGAAGGTGGTGGTGGTTCCGGCCGACGGCACGCCGGTGGACTTCGCCTATACCATCCACACCGAAGTGGGCCATACCTGCGTGGGCGCCAAGGTGAACGGCCGCATGGTGCCCCTGCGCACCAAGCTGCGGACCGGCGACATCGTCGAAATCGTCACCCAGAAGGAGCACAGACCCAGCCGGGACTGGCTGACGTTCGTTAAGAGTCCACGCGCCCGCAACAAGATCAAGCACTGGCTCAACGAAGATCAGCGCCGCCGCGCGGTGGAGATCGGCCGCAAGCTGCTGGAGCGTGAAGCGCGCAAATACAAAGTCCCCATGAGCCAGATCGACGACCAGGATCTGAGCCGCATTGCCAACGAGTATGGCGTGGCCACGGCCGCCGACCTGTTGGCTACCCTGGGCCAGGGCAAGCACTCCGCGCACAACGTGCTGAACAAACTGGCCCCCGGTTACAGCGCCCAGGCGGATGCCGAAGCGGCGCCCGAGCCCAAGCCAGCCACCCTGGAATCGGCCATGTCCGATGCGGTGCGGAAGCTGCATCTGACCGGCTCGGATTCGCTCCAGGTCGAAGGCCAGAACGATCTGCTCGTGTACCGGGCTCGCTGTTGCAACCCCATCCGCGGCGAAGAGATTACCGGCTACGTGACCCGGGGCAAGGGTGTCGCGGTGCATGCCCGCTGTTGTCCCAACGTGCAGAACCTGCTCTACGAGAGCGACCGCCGCATCGCGGTGGAGTGGTCCCGGGTGGGCGACCAGTCCTCCAACCGCCCCCAGCGCTACCCGGTCAAGATCACGGTTTTCTGCGACGATCGCACTGGCATGTTGAAGGAACTGACTGCCGTCATCTCCGACGACAACACCAACATTCGCGGCGTGGAAGCTCGCGAAGGCGTGGATGGAGAAGCCGTGGTGGAGTTTGTGGTCGAGGCAGAAGACGTCCGCCATCTCAACAAGATGGTTCTCGGTATCCGCCGCGTCGCCGGCGTCCGCGCCGTGCAGAGGACGCAAAAGCTGTGAGGACGGCTGCTAGCTGTTAGCTTTTAGCTGCTAGCTGTTTTATCCGCGCATTCCGATGAGCCTGACTAGGGGATTTCGTGTCAAAGACCGACGCCTTGAGGAACGCGCTGGACGCTGTTACCGATTCGGAGACGTTTCTCGCATTTGTTCGCGCACTCATCGCAGATCGGGAGGACGAAGTTGGGAAAGAGAAGATCCGCCCCTGACCACCGTATGCTCCCGGATCCACTGGGTGGGAGAACGAAACTATTGAAAGCTATCTAGATGCGGCGGTTGCTTGCGCGGAGGCCATTGGTTTTGGTGAACATGGCGAAACAGCGCCCGTTAATTTATGGAAGCAATTCGCCAGGTTCCTCTACCGGGGCAAGTACTACGAGTGACTCTTGAAGAGCAACCAATGGTCAGCCCGATTATCCCGATCGGTCTAAACCGCACAGACTGGCGCCCGCTGCAATGCGACGCTGACTGAGCGCGCAAATCGTTCGGCGCGCGGCGAAATCGTCGCCAATTCCGACGAACGAATTGCCAAGGAGATCTCATGTCATTTGGACTTTATGCAGCGGGTTTTGCCATTCTCATCGGCGGTTTGGCCTACGCCGCGCACCTGGTACGCGTGCCACCGCAGTGGATTGGCGTGGGCGTCATCGTCATGATCGGGTTCGGCATTCTGTCGGCCGTCAAGGCCACACGACAAAAGGATTCAGCCAGCTAAAAGGTGAGGCAAGCCACGGAACTCACCCCCCCTCCGGCCACTGATCCCTGATCCCTGATCCCTGCCTTTAAAGCACATGCTTGGCAATCGTCATCAGTTGCATATTCGACGTGCCTTCGTAGATCTTGCCGATCTTGGCGTCGCGGTAGTATTTCTCGGCCGGGTAATCGTGGACAAAACCGTTGCCGCCGAAGACTTCGACACATTGGCTTGCCACGCTCTCGGCCACCTGCGACGCGAAGTACTTGCACATGGCGGCCTCGCGCACAAATGCCTGCCCAGCGTCCTTGAGCCTCGCCGCGTTGTAGACCATGAGCTTGGCCGCTTCAATCTCCGTTGCCATCCCGGCCAGCGCAAACTGCACGGCCTGAAAATCGGCGATGGGCTTGCCGAACTGGCGGCGTTGCTTGGCATAGCGGGCGGCGTGTCCCCAGGCGCCCTCGGCCAGGCCCAGCATTTGCGCGCCAATGCCGATGCGGCCTTCGTTCAGGGTCTCGATGGCGATTTTGTAGCCCTTGCCCGGCTCGCCGAGCAGGCTCGCCTCTGGCAATTCGCAGCCGTCAAAGATCAGCTCGCAGGTGCTGCTGGCGCGGATGCCGAGTTTGTCTTCCTTGCGGCCTACGGTGAAACCAGCAATGCCCTTCTCGACCAGGAAGGCGGTGATGCCGCGGTAGCCGGCTGCCGGGTTGAGTGTAGCGAAGACGATAAAAAGGCCGGCCTCGCGGGCGTTGGAGATCCACAGCTTTCGGCCGCTCAATCGGAAGCCTCCCGGGATGGGCTCGGCGCGGGTCTGCAAGGCGAATGCATCGGAACCGGCGTTCGGCTCGGTCAGGGCATAGGCGCCGACGGTACCTGAAGCCAGCCGGGGTAGCCAGAAGCGCAACTGGTCTTCCGCAGCCCAGCGACGCAGCGCGTTGATCACCAGGGTGTTGTGTACGTCAACCAGGACGGCGACAGCGGGATCGACCGTGGAGATCGCCTCAATAGCCAGAACCGCGTCAAAGAAACTGCCTCCGGCGCCGCCCATGGTTTGCGGGATTTCGATTCCCATCAGGCCCAGGTCGAAGATGCCGGCTACCAGCCCCTCGCCAAGCTGCTGTTTCTCGTCCATGGTGCGGACCTGGGGTGCGATCACGTCCTGCGCGAATTGCCTGACGCTGGCATAGAACAAGCTCTCTTCTTCAGATAGTTGCGTTAAGGGGAGTGGAAAATTCGGCTGAATTGCCACGGGCAGGTGCCTCCGGGCTCGCAGTGTATCAAAACGACTGGCCTGCATAGCAAATAGAGCAAGGCTCGGGTTCCGAAGCTAACCGTGGGGGATGGCGTAGTTGGCCGCCGCTTCGCCGTGCCAATTCACTAACGATTCGGCAAGAAGAAACTGCTAAGCGGCATATGCAATGAGTGGGTCCCCGAAGAACGATTTGACTCTTCCTGGATTCTTCTCCATGGCAGCCATGTGATCGGTTGCCGCCTGACGCAGTTTGTCTTTGCTTCGGCATGGCACATGCGTTTCGATGGCTTGCTTCAGGTCGCCGTTGAGACGTTCATCGAGATTCAGCTCCGGCGAGTAGCTGGGCAAGTAAAAGACTTCGATCTGTTGCTGGTGAGCAATCAACCACTCCTTGAGCGCGCAGGGTCACTCGAATTGACTTGCGAGTACCCGCAAGTGGTCTCGCGGAGCGCAAACGTCGCTTTTCTCTATCCGGCCGCCGACCCCACCCAGCTTGGCGATTGCGGGTTCACTCAGTCCGGTGGCGGCCTTTTTCAACCTTCCACTTGCGGTAGCGCCAACCGGATACCTCTTGCCTTGTCAGACAAACCTATACAGGCAATCATATAGAGTAACCACAAAAGATGGCTCGGCACCATAATGGTTACCTCATCTACGTTCAGGATGATGGTCAACAGGATAATACAGAAAGACCACCGAACATAAGGCGAATCCGCGCCACGGAAGCACAGCATCGCGTCCCGCAGGGCTCGGGCTAGGGACCAAAGAAACAACCCTAAGCCCGCGACACCAAGAGTCGTCAAGATATTTACATAACCGCTATGAGCGTAAACTGAGGACCAACCGTTGGCGAGGGATACATTCGCTGCTTCACCCTCGTATCCAGTCCAAAATGCAACATAGCCGTACCCGAATATTGGACGCTTCATGACCGAAACCATCGCCGCGGCCCATATTTCCGTGCGGTTGGAGAGCGTTGGATCTTTGCCTAGAAAATAGGTGATTGAGGCAAGACTCGAAAAGCCCGCGGCAAAGACCAGGAGTGCAATAACACTCAACGCTACCATGACAAGTACTTTATCTTTCCACCTGAGATATCCGACAACTTTAATGCCGAGAGGGTAAAGCAACAATACGCTGAGAAGGACATCGCCAGTGGCGCTTTGGCTCATAATTACCAAGAGTATCGATAAGCCGATGTAAGCGGCGCGGAATAGCCTGCCATATAAACCGGACACTGAAGCGTAGAACGCAGCAGGCAGCAAGAATAGCGTCATCATTGAACAAGTGTTCTTATTGCCATACATTCCATGCCAGGCGCCTAGAAATTCCGTGCTATCTCTGCCGTAGAATGGAAAAAACAACGACAAGACGATGCTGAAAAGGAGGCAAATCCACCCCAGCATCATGAACAGGCTCAACTGTTGCCCGGGGCTGAAACGCTGGTAGATATAATAGGCAAGTAACACTCCGATCGCCGAGAATAGCGACCACTTCAAAGACTTGGCGGGGAGTTGTGACCAGACAACCGAGGCCATCGCCAACACGGTCAGCGCGGCAAACACCCTGTTTTTCAAGCAAGCGTCGACAAGCAAGCGTATTCGGGATGCAACCACCGCAAGCACGATGAGAGCTACACCAGTTATGATCGCGATGAATTCCCCCGACGAATCCGAAGCCTGGAGGGAGCCATACATCATCGACAGGTAGCCATTGGATCTAACGTATTGAAACCAGAATTCGCCCACCGACGCGTAATAAAACAATGGAAGCATCAGGACCCAACTGACAACCAGATGCATTACAAACCTATCTGATGAAACGGCGCTGCTCTGCATACAGTCTCAAGTCCTTTCGCTTTGAATCACGGCCGTATTCATGCTTCTGCAAACACCATCCATGCAGCCTCGAAACGCGGACCTGAGTTTATTCCATCGGTTCTCTTCTGCGGCGATCTTGAGAATATCTTTCAAGGCCGCCCCAACCATTTTGGCGCAGAACACAAAATATCTCTTTCTGTGCCTTCGGAACATCCAAAGAACATTTCGTGTCCGATAGTAACGGCGAACCGGGCTATAGTTTGTGGTATCGAAGACTTTGACACCGAAGATATTATAGGCTTTTGGATAGGCTACTTTGTGCAGCAGGACGGCGCTGGTTGATTCCTCGATCACCCACCCGTGGCTTTTGACCCTCAGGCAGAAATCAAAGTCCACCCAATCAATAAAGAAGCTCTCATCGAATAGGCCCTCTTTCTCAAACACTGCCGCAGGCAGAAGGCTTCCGGAGGTTTGAGCAGCCAGCAATTCACCTGTCACTGAACGCACGGCCCCCCTGACTCGAGCATTGGAACGAGCATCCAAATAGGATGGAACCATAATTGCGACCTGCTGGGCCTGTGGAGAACCGAGGACCGCCGACAAGAGCTTTTCGACGAACCCGGCCGATGGCCTGCTGTCCTGGTCGAAGAGAACTACCCACCCGCAGCCCTGCGACAGGGCCCACCGAATCCCCGTATTGAGAGCGGCGGCGATGCCCAGATTGGCGCCATTCTCAATGAGATGAAAGTTCAGCAGCCGGCATGTCTCGCGGAGATTGGCAAGTTCGATATCATCCGACCCGTTGTCCACCACCACCACGTGCCGAGCCTGTCCGCTGATGAAAGCTAGATTGTCAATGTCCACTTGAGGGGGATGAAAAGTTACAACAACGGCGCAGACACTTCGACCAAGTTCTTGCCTCTCCTCTGAGAGCGGAGCGGGCGCATCGAGAAGGCCGGTTGTGTCTCGCAGTTTCATAGGCCGCTAACGATCTCCGCATACTGCTTGCAAATGACAGACCACCGGAACCGCCGCGTGAACGAGCTCAACCCCTCCTCGGCGACCTTGCCACGAAGCTCTTTGTCCGCGATGAGCTTCTGGAATGCATCGGCAAGCTCGATCGCCGCCCCGGGCTCTACGAGGAGGACTCCGCCTTCGGCTGCAATCTCAGGGATTCCACCCACGCGCGACGCAACCACGGGGATCCCGCACGCCATTGCCTCGATTACGATATTCCCGAACGGCTCCTGCCAAGTGGAGGGGCAACAAAAGATATCTGCGTTCTGGTACTCCTGTCCGATCTCGGTACCGGGGCGATATGGCGCAAACTGGACGTTGGATGGAGCATGCTTGACTAAGGACCTGGTGTAGGAAGTTGGCTTGCTGCCGCCAGCCAAAGAAGAACCGACAATTCTGCAGATAGCATCGACCTTTCGCGCTTGCAGAATCCTCATAGCCTCCATCAACACGTCGACGCCCTTGGTGGGGTGCAACCGGCCGACGAAGAGAATGCAAGGAACATCGCGATGCTGAATCTTGCCCGAAGGCAACGGATAGAAGAGTGCCTCGTCCGCTCCGTTGTGAATGGTATGTGTGTTTTTTAGCCACGGCATCGATCGCAACGACTCCTGCCGCAAAGCTTCACTCACAAAAATCATGGCATCGGCGCAGAACAGCCGATACTTGTAGCGCTGGTAGTAAGGAGTAATCGAGTTATGGGCGTGGAATACAAGTTTTACGCCCTTCTTGCGGATCAGAGACTCCAGCGCAGCACAATAGGCCGGCTGATTGTGGCACCAGACGATGTCGCCCGCCTTCAGTCTGGACAAAAGCGGCACGAACGCGATGCGAAAAAACCACGAAGTGGCCCAGGCAGGAAAATGCCCCCTGCCTTTAATTTTGCTGTATGGCACCAATTTCGGAAGAATTACAATCCGTTCCGGCGGATATCCCCACGTGTCGTCGGCGACCCTGCAGACGACCACCCTGGAAACGTCAAAGCGCATCATGTTCGCTATATTTCTAGCAATTGCGCCGCCACGATATGCGGAGAATACTTCTCCCTCGGCCAGAAGATGATAGATCACTGCGTCTCCTCAACTCTCCCTCTCTCCCCTTGCCGCGAAGAGTCCGCGCTAGAGGGAGAGAGCACCATCAAAAGAAGTAGCTGTAGCTATTGCCGACCAGATACGGTTCGAGGCGCCGGGACTTACCGGAGAACCGGCCCAAGCGGCTCGCAGCAGAAGGCCGCATGCCCGCGAACCCACGCGGCAACCACTGCATAAGCGCCAGGCTTCAGATGGAGAGAGTCTGTATCTCTCAAAACCGGTAGACTGCCGCCGAACCCACCGAGGAGGCAATGCCGCTGATATTCACGGCTGCATTTCTCAAATAGCTGAATGGCACATAGACGATGTCGTCCGGCTGCAGGAGCATATCGGCTTGATTGCCCTTTTGCATGGCGCTTAGAGCCACGGGGATTTCAATATACCCGTTGCCCGACTTCCGAATCAGCCTGGCATGGGAGGGCACGGCTGTATTGTTGGTGCCGCCCGACCGCGCCAACAGGTGCAGGGCAGTTATCTGCGATTCGTTATCGCCCATGACGTAGGCGCCGGGGACCCGGACATCTCCCAGCATGTACACAATGCCAGCCTTGGGGACCAACACTGTGTCGCCTGGCCTGATCTGCACCGCGGTCTCCATCGCCAACCCTGGTTTGTTCGAGACATAGTAAGGAACCTTTTCGCCGGTCACCCGCCGCTCAATCATAATCTTGCGGTCGGCCAGTTCTGTCAGACCGCCGGCCAGCGCCAGCACCTCGAGCACAGAACGCGGCGTATTGATCGCATAGGCACCAGGCGATTTGACCTCACCCAGTACAGAGACTTTTTGTGTGGTGAATTCCTCCACCGTAACCGTCACGCGGGGCCGGAGAAGAAAGTGCCCTTCCAGCAACCGCTGCTCAATGGCATGGGCGGCCTCGGGTGGCGCCAAAGCGGCAACCTTGACGTTCCCTCCCAGGAGCAGAGTAATCTCGCCCGCATCGGTGACGCGCGCATGTTGCTCCAATTCGGGGGTATCGAAGACTTGCACGTGCAGCATGTCTCCGGGCCCGATCAGGAGGCTCTCCGGCGCCTGAGCGAGTAACCCAATTGCCGGAAGAAGCAAGAAGCAGAGCAACTTAACTGTCTTGCGCATCGTTGTCCTCCCCATAGCTGTAACCGTACTTACGGTAGCCATAGTAGCCATAGTAGCTTTCGTCGTGGGGACGGAGTCCGTTGAGCACGACTCCCAGATAGTGCTTGCTGTCCGCAGTAAGGATACGGTGAGCCCGCCGAAGTTGCATCCGCTCGGTGAACCGGACTCGACATACCAGGACCGTAATGTCGGCCAGCGGGTTGAGCTGAACAGCATCGGTGATGGGGAGAACCGGCGGGGAGTCAAGGACGATAAACTCGTATTCCTTGCGCCACTGCGCGATCCGCGCCCGGATGCCAGCCTCGATCAGATCGGATGGATTGGGCGGTGTGCCTCCCGCCAGCAGAACGTGAAGCTGGGGAAGTTCGGGAAAGAGGCTCACGATGGGAGATTGCGGGTCCTGGTTGGCCAACATCTCACTGAGGCCAGGCCTGGCGGGCAACCCAAGGCTGCGCCGGAGGGTTCCGCGCCTAAGATCGATATCAACCAGCAGAACCTTGCGATTGGACTGTGCGAGCACCACGGCCAGATTGGCGGAAAAGAGCGTCTTTCCCTCACCGGGAATCGCGCTGGTGACCAGAACAACAGAGCCTCCGTGCTCCGATGCGCCACTGGTGAGCAACAGTGCGGTGCGGACTGCGCGGACAGATTCTGTGTAGGTGGACTGCGGCGACTGCAGACTGATCGGGGAATGCAAGGTCGAGGAACGGGGGGCCAGATCGGAGAACGGCGTGGCGCCCAAGATCCTTTGCCCGACAATTTCCTCAACTTCGGCGATGCTGTTGATCTTGTTGTCGAGAGTGTCGACCACCAGCGCGGCGAGATTGCCGATAAAAAGTCCCACGCCGAAGCTGACAGCCATGTAAAGCGGCACGTTCGGAGTCTTCGGCTTAGCCGGGACGCGGCCGGGATCGATAACGGTGATGTTCGAAGACCTCAACCCCTCGAGCACGCCCGCTTCCTTGAGGCGCTTCAACAGATCCTCGTAAAGCCCCCGGCTCTCTTCCGCTTCCTGGCGCAAGATGGCATACGAGATGGCCTTGTCGTTCAGCTTGCCTGCATCGTCCTTGAGCTTTTCGTATTGGCGGCGTGTGCCGACTTCCGCCTGGGCGGCGATGGCATAGTCGCTCTTGGCGCGGTCCCTCAGGCGTACGGCCTCTCGCGCAATAGCATGTTCCAGACTCGCGATGCTGGCACGCATCTCATCCAGTTTTGGATAGGAAGGACCGTACTTGGCCTCAGCCTCCTGGAGAGCAGCCTGCTGGGTCGCCTCTTGCTGGCGCAGGTTCTGGATCACCATCAGGGAATTGTTCGCTCCCTGAGAGTTGATGCTTGTGTTGCCGGCCAGGCCAGAGAGCATTTCGGCATCGCCGCTGTCGGCTGCTTGCGAAATCGCCCCTTTGAGGATGCGATTCTGCTCGGCCTGGGTCAACGCCGCGGTAGTCTCCTGGAACCGATCGAGAACTCCGGAGTACGCTTGCTCGCGTCCCTGGGAGTCCGTGGTACCCAGGCTGAACACTCCAGACTCCTTTTGTAGATTAACAACCTGCGCCTGGAGATTCTCGCTCTCCTGTCGCAGTTCGCTCAACTGGCTGCTGAGCCAAATGGAAGCTTGATTGGTCGCGTTGTATCGCGTCTGAAAGTTGTAGTCCTGGAGCGACTGCATCAGGTTGTTGACAACGGCCGCAGCCACCTTCGGATCGGGATTCGAGTAGCTGATCTCGATGACGCGCGTTCCGCCGACGGGCTTGACTTTCAGGTTCTTTGAAAAGACCTGCAGAGCCGCCCGCTCGCGCTGGGGAGCGTTTTCTAGCTTGGCGCTTGGCGGGTCGGCTATGCCGGAAGGCGAAACCATGCCCAGCACCGCGCCGATCGGGTTCCAGCGGGGCTTGAAATCCTGAGTGCCCTCTAGATGAAGGTCCTCAATCGTACGTAAAGCCAGAGTGCCGGACTGAAGAATGTTGGCTTGCGTTTGGAGATTGATGTTGGCGCCCAGAGCATCGGAAGTCGAGTCCGCCGCACTGCTCATCAGGCTGCTCAGGCCCATCGCATCGGCGCTCTCCTTTTGCACCTGCACCGAGCCCATCGCTTCGTAGCGCCGCGTGCAAATCACGCAATACAGCGCACCCAATACGACTATCGCGATAAAGGTACCGAATATTACACTGCGCCGCCTGCGGTAAACTGTTAGCAAATCACGCAGAGTCAGTTCTTTTTCTAGGGCGGACTCCAAATCAAAGACCTCGCCGTTCTATAAAGTTGTACCATTGTTGTAGTTGGCTTGTAGCTTCCAGAGTAGTGCTTGAATTTTTATATCTGCTCGGGAGTCGAAAGTCAAGACGGCCGCTTCAGGACAAACGCCCGGCGGAACCCGCTTAAGGGCGGCTGAAGAGCGTCGCAGTATCGGTTTCGGCGTATGCAACTCATCGCGGCCTCCACAGGTGTGCGGTGGTGACAGTTGGTTTATTTCCGCCGCCCCGCCCCTCCTGAAGTTGTACGTTCGGGGAGCTTGAACGCGGTGTACTGCGGTCCGTTGCACCCGGCTACGATACCGAGTACGGATGCCAATTGCGAAGGGATCGTTGGAGCCTGTTTCCCTTCGCCGTCACCAGGCTCGTGGCCTTCCGTCGCCATCTCCCCAGAGATGCCATATGAAAAGGCAGGCGCTGCATGGTCCCCTCGGCTCTGCAACTGGTTCGGAGCCGAGGGGCCGCAGGGACACGGCTCCGCTGTGCGCCGGGTGCCAGTCGCGCGCTACTTCTAGCGTGGAGGACCCGTCAGGATTTATCCGAAACTTCATGTTCGTGTCCAGGCGGCGCGCCGGGCGAGGTACATGGTCGGCCTTGCAACGGGCGGTCTTTGGGTTTTCCGCTTCGGACGAGCTGATTTCGACCCCGCTCCTGCATCAACGCCCAACAACCGGGGCAAGTCCAGCCCGTATAGGAAGGGCGTATAATTTGCGCGCGCCGGGGGGGTAATGGTACGTTAGAGGGAAGAGTTGAGAAGACGATCTGGAACCGTCACACGGAAGTGGCTGTTGCTGGGTCTTGGACATCTAAATCGCCTTGTATCAAGGGGATTACAATTTGTATCCCGTATTCAGTGAATTCTTCCATCAAATTGAATCGTCCTACGCAGGACCAGATCGTATTATGAGCTAGAAACCACTCCACCAGCTTGACGTCGAGAGTACGAGCGCTAGGGAATGATTCAAAGACAAAGCCATCTGGCAGTCCATCGAGGCTGGGGTCGGGAGATATGCATTGCTGCCCCAGGAGGCAGAGCCGCAAATGGCGTATTGATAAGTATTGAGGATTTCGTCGCTGAACTACCTTCAGATTTCCACTTTAGCCGCGTCACTCGGAACTTCGAAATCGGGATTCCAAAATGCCAGCAGCAGCGGCTGTTCCAGAGGGCGTCTTCGTTTTTGATTGAGTCCTGGCAGTCGTGTTTGGCCTTAACGGGCCAGTGAGCTATTGAATAAATAGGCCGAACTTGTGACCGTAACCGGCACGAGATGAAGTGCCGCCATCTCTCATTCTTTAGGCGGGCACTGGAAGATAGGGGAGAAGTTGCTTTTGAAGAGGATCGCCCAGGAATTCAGACGAATAGGTTCCAGTTCGCTGGCTCGCAATGCCGGGTGGGCGTTTCTCGGGAAGGGACTTTCCATCGTGTTCCAGGGAGTGTACTTCGTCCTCCTGGCGCGACTGCTCGGTGCCCAGCAATATGGCATCTTCGTCGGTACGGTAGCTATGGTTTCGACGCTGAGCCCGTACAGCACATTCGGATCGGCGCCTGTCTTCCTGCGCTATGTCAGCCGCGACCCTCAGAACTTCGCGCTGTATTGGGGCAATGTTCTGGTTACCACAGCCGTTCTTGGCACTCTCTTGGTCGGGCTTCTCACCTGGGGGGTCCCGCTCCTGGCGCATTCCTACTCATGGACGCTCGTGCTCTGTGTGGCCATCGGCGAGTGTTTCTGTCTCCAGCTTACGTATGCGGCCGGCCTTGTCTTTCAGACTTTTGAGAAGATGCGTGTGACGGCTGCTCTCAATCTGCTGGTCAATTGCTTGCGTTCACTGCTGGCCTGGACCATGCTGTGGCGTATGCACCACGCCACTGCCGGGCAATGGGCTGTGGCTGCGTTGAGCGCCTCTTCCATCGCCACCGTCATTGCCCTGATCTTGGTTAGCCGCGAGCACGGAAAGACCGCCTTTTCCTTGAGCCTCCTTCGCCGCCGCATCGGAGAAGGGTTTGTCTTTGCAGTTTCCGGCACCACCGGTTCGGTCTACAACGACATCGATAAGGCCATGCTGGGCCACTATGGAATGAACACTGCCAACGGCATCTATTCCATGGCCTACCGGACGGTCGACGTCGCCACCATGCCCGTCCTGTCAATTCATGCGGCCGCCTTTCCCCGTTTCTTTCGCAAGGGCCAGGATGGCGTCGGGAGCACAGGCGCATATGCGTGGAAAATTCTGAAAAGGACCATGCCTATGGGGCTGGTGCTGGCAGCGGCTTTGTTTCTTATCGCGCCGGTCATCCCTCGTCTGGTGGGAAGTAGCTTCAACGAGAGCGTCTCCGCTTTACGCTGGCTTTGTCTGCTGCCTTTATTCCGCAGCTTTCATTTAAGCGCGGGCGACGCCTTGACCGGAGCAGGACATCAGAGATTCCGACTCGGCTCGCAGGGGGCTGCGGCTCTGTTTAACTTTGGAATCAACCTTTTCCTGATTCCGCGCTACGGGTGGCACGGCGCAGCGTGGTCCAGCTTGGCCACGGACGGGATGCTGGCTGTCTGCAACTGGACCATCTTCATGGCGGTTTACAGAAGAGATAAAATCAGGAGGGTCCTGCAATGAATGATGGTGTCTGCGCCGTCGTTGTGACGTATCACCCGTCTCAGGTAGATATTGATAACCTAGCCTTTATTCGCGAACAAGTTCAACATTTAGTTGTTGTAGACAACGGCTCCGATGAAAATCAGCTAACAAATATCCGCTTGGCATGCCAGGCACCCAACATCCATCTCATCGAGAACGGTGCAAATCTGGGTATCGCCGCGGCGCTTAATACAGGAATCCAATGGGCTATCTCACAAGGCTGCAAATGGGTAGTCCTTTTCGACCAGGATAGCAAGCCATCAGGAGGATTTGTCGAGACCCTGCTGTCTTCGTTGCTGAATCATCCGCAGACGCAGAGGATCGCAATCATGGTGTCATCCTCGGTTGATGCGCGTTCAAATCTGGTTTCGAAGCCTCCAGCCGTTTTCTATACGCCTGATGGCGAACTGCTGGTTGCCCAGACCTCGGGCAGTCTTATGCCGACTTCAGTGTTCCAGAAAGAGGGTTGGTTTGACGAGAAATTCTTTGTCGATTATGTGGACTACGATTATTGTCTGATGGTCAGAATCCACGGATGGATCATTGAGAAATGCACCGATGCCGTGCTCTTGCACAAGCCCGGCGATCCAGGAGATTATCGGGTTTTTGGCGTTCGGCTTTTCGGGACTACAAATTACAGCGCAGCTCGCCGCTATTACAGGACTCGGAATGTCCTGTGGATGCTCCGGAAATATTGGAAGACGAATCTTCGCCTCTGCCTGACAATGAATTGGTGGAATTTGAAGGACGTCGTAAAGATCGCTGGCGAGGTCAATCCATGGAACAAATGGCGCGCCGCGTTCCGTGGCTTCGTAGATGGCTTTTTTCGAAATCCAGGAGATACGCCCAATGCGACGCGCGCAGTGCAAAACTAATCTCGTCCGGTTTGGCTCGGCTCCGTTAGCGATTGCGCATCTTTCCTTTTCGATTCGGGCGATGCGCCGGCTCGAATGCTTTCAATCAACAAGACGGGCTACATCGTCACGTTTCTTTATGGAGAGAATATGAGGCGCCCTACCAGCTTGCTTCAACGTATCCCCAGAATCCCTCATCGGATTTATTGGGAGTTCCGCGTGTGGATTCTGTCCGTTCTTCCGCTGTGGTGGATTAACCGTTACGGGCACGCACCAATCACGCAGCCTGACGGTCCCGTCGTCTCCTTGACCACTTATGGATATCGACTGCGGACAGTCTATCTTGTGATTGAGTCCATCGCCAGGGGCCGCCTGCTTCCCTCCAGAATAATTCTCTGGATAGACGACAAGGATTTCTTCGACAACCTGCCTGCGCCGATCCGCCGGCTCAAGCAGCGTGGCTTGGAAGTGACGTTTTGCGAGAATTACGGTGCGCACAAGAAGTACTACCCCTATCTGCAGTCGCAGAATACCTTTGACACGCCACTTGTGACTGCCGACGACGACGTTTTCTATCCCGACTTCTGGCTGCAGGATTTGATGAAGGCCTATATCGAGCGTCCGGATATCGTGAATTGTTTTTGTGCGAGCGTATTTCGATTGAGCGAACACGGCATCGCAAAAAACTCGGAATGGAAGATTTCTGAGTCCACGGAACCGGATTTTCGCAATTGTGCGATCGGGTACTCCGGGATCATCTATCCCCCTGCGTTTCTTACTATTCTCAAGAAGTTGGGGACTTCGTTCAAGGACTACTGTCCCACCGCGGATGACTTCTGGCTCCATATCCAGGAACTCAGGGCGGGATATAGAGTCCGTCAAATCCGGCCGAAGGCGCTCCGCTTCCTGTCAGTCCCTGGGTCCCAGGTAATCGGTCTTTGGAAAGACAACGAGTACGGCGGCAACGACCGGCAGATCGAAGCCACCTATACGACCGAAGACGTTCAAAAGATGCTGGAAGAATGCGCACGAACGGGCAACGATACGCTCTTGCCGGCAAACCTGAACTGAGCTTGTTGGCAGTTGTCTTGAGAGAATGGCCTATTTTTTTTGCAGGCACCTGGCAGGTTGAATGACTTGGCCGGTGCGGAGGAGTAACATGCGCGATGTCGTACTCGTCACTGGC
>Ga0181520_10001712_pt1 | contig 43535 bp, 33 predicted proteins | sample PEATcosm2014_Bin_29_FD_132451 | JGI IMG/M metagenome (GOLD analysis project Ga0181520, IMG submission 132451) | Peatland microbial communities from MTU Mesocosm Facility, Houghton, MI, USA - PEATcosm2014_Bin02_30_metaG | ecosystem: Environmental > Terrestrial > Soil > Wetlands > Peat | place... | reverse complement strand
GTGCCACTTGCGAGGGATCCCCGACATCGTTCCCGGTCAGGGTCGAGGCCATGATCATTCCGGAGTCGGCATCCACAGCCAGGTGTAACTTCTTCCAAGTGCGGCGCGCCCTTGCGCCATGCTTTTCCTGAAGCCGTTCACCTGCGCCGAAGACTTTCAAACCCGTGCTATCGATCAACAAGTGGATCGGCCCATCAGGCAGGACACAGCCATTGGAGACTGACCCCATGGTCCTTGCCCTTCGGCTCAAAGTGCTGTGGTCAGGCGCGCTCAGGGGCACACCCAGCAGACCGAAGATGGAGGCCATCAGCCCTTCGGTCTGACGCAATGCCAGGTGAAATGCCAGGCGCAGCATCATGTCCCTCTCGATTGCAAGCTCGGAGTAGACGGATTGCCCGCCAGGGGTCGTCTGACGTGCCGCCTGCCAACCATCCAGTACTTCTGGAGTGACCCGTAGCGTACGATAGCCTCGACGCCGAAGAGCGGCATCACACTCTGCCCAGTTCTTGACCCGAAACTTCATCTTGGGGATGTGGCGTCGGCGTGGAGAGTTATGTCCGTTCGGCATGGAAGGGAGCAGCCTTTCCGTAATCTGTCTCAGATTAGCCGATCTTGATTCTAATCCGTGCAACAACGCCGTGAAGCGAGGAACCCGCGCGACTCCAAGTGCGCGACGGTCTACCTGAAGGCCAACGGCATGCGCATGCGCCAGAATGTATTGTCGAGCGGCAGCTTCATCTCGTCGAACGATCCAAGCTTGCACTTCGGACTGGGCGACGCGATTGACGCGTGAACTGCGGGGATTTACTTACCCCCCGCTGCCAGGGAAATGGTGAAACTGTCCGCGGTGGACCACATCTACACCATCACCGAGGGCCGGGGCATTATCGGTGCTCTTTGCGGCGGCAGGCCCTGCGACCCCCTGGCAAGAGGACTCGCCGCTGTCGCGCCCAAAGGCGCCACGCTCTGAGGAGGAACGTTTGCTTTAGGCTTGCGAAAAAAGATGCCGTGAGCAATGAACTCCATGGTGGTGTTTCGGCGCGAAACCTGAAAAAATGATCTATAACTGGGAAGATGCTCAGGAGCGAGCGTGGCCTTGCGACCTATCATTCAGTTTTCTCTTCTTTATTGCCTGCTAGCCGGCGTGGGATCCTGCCTGTTTGCTCAAGACACGCACGCAACCAAGGAAGCGCCCACCGCGGGCACCGCTTATTCAACCGAAGAGTCCGGGGCAGTTACGGCCCGGCTTGCCCAAAGAGAATCCGACTTGCGCGCGGAGCTTGCACATCAACCCGAATCCGCTGACTTGCTATACGCCCTGGCCCTGGTATTGCAGCAGGAAGGCAAAGCGCGCGAGTCGCTCGACACCTACACGCGAGCAGCGGGTTCTCGCAATCCCTCTCCCGAGGAGCTTCGTTCCGTCGCGCTCAACTATGTATTGCTCAACGATTTTGAGGATGCAATCCACTGGCTCGAAGTGGCTTCCCGGATGGCCCCCCGCGACGCGGATATTCTTTATGCTCTCGGCCGCTGTTATTACTCAAAAGACCGGTTCATCGATGCCGGCAAGATGTATGAGCGCGTTCTGGCGATCCAGCCGCAACACCTGAAGGCGGAAGAGAACCTTGGCCTGGTGTTCGACGCAACCAACCGCCTGGACCTGGCCGAAGATGCGTTCCGCAAGGCCGCCGGCTGGGCAAACAAGAACGGCACGGATGAGTGGCCATTTCTGGATCTGGGAAGTTTTCTGCTTGACCAGGGCCGCCCAAAGGAAGCCATCGATCCACTTCGCGACGCGGCGCGCATCCGGCCTGAGTGCGCGGCTTGCCACGAAAAACTCGGCCGCGCGCTGCTGGCCACTCCCGACAGCCCTGGAGCCCTTGCCGAACTGGAACAGGCAACGAAACTTGATCCCAAGAACCCCAAGATCCATTACGAATTGGGCCGCGCATTGCGCCAGGCAGGTCAAGCCGAGCGAGCGCAGCAGGAGCTCAGCCTGAGTCAGAAACTCTATAGCGCCCACAGCCAGGAATAGGGTTGCGAGATCGAGCGGCTTGGTGGACACGGCGCGTGCACTACGGCTTGGGGGGGTCGGCTACTGCCACAGGCTGGGCGCTGTTCGATTGAGCCGGCTCGTCGATGGTCAGTTGCTGATCGCCTTTCACATTGAGCAATACCTGCTGGATTCCGCTGGGCCAGCGTATCTCAACCCGCTCAACGCCCAGTTCGGTGCCCAAGCCAAAATGCAACCGGGAATCGCTTGCCGAAAGGTAGCCGCTTGAGGTGGTCACGGTTGCCCATTGACTGCCCAGCGCAGTAACGACTTTGACCTGTGCTCCAATGGCGTCACGATTGCTCTTGTGTCCTATAAGCCTCAAGGTAATCCAGTGGTTTTTGGTCTCAGTCAGATTGAGCAGGACGTGCGGCGCTCCGCCATTTGTCGAGACCACGGCATCGATACGTCCATCGTTGTTCAAGTCTCCGATGGCCATGCCCCGGCCAACCCAGGCTTCATGAAAAATCTCAGAGGAAATGCCCGACACATCCACGAATTTCTTGCCGGTGTTACGCACCAGCATCATCGGCTCCCGGTAGCGCAACTGAGGAAAACTTTTCTCGATCGTATCCAGGTCGTGTCCCTGCGCAATCAGCAGGTCTTTCCAGCCGTCGTTGTCGTAGTCGAGGAAGCGCAAGCTCCAACCCGAGTGAAGCATGGACATGCTGCCGAGGCCCGAGGAGAAACTCGCGTAATTGAAGGTACCGTCGCCGGCATTCTGATAGAGCGCATACCGCTGGTTGGCCAGGTCGCTGATCACCAGGTCGGGCCAGCCATCATTGTTATAGTCGGCAAAGTCCACGCCCATGCCCGCATAAGTCTGCCCTTCGGCGTTGACGGCGATTTCGCTCTCCAGCCCGACCTCTTCAAAGGTTCCATCCTTCTTCTGGTGAAAGAGAAACTCGGGCATGGAGTCGTTGGCGACAAGAATATCGATGCGCCCATCCTGATCGTAGTCCGCAATCGCTATCCCCAGCGCCTTGGCCGGTTTGTCGAGTCCCAGCTTATGGGCAACCTCGGTGAAATGACCGTTGCCATCGTTGTGATACACGAGCATGGGGATGGGCTGAAAGGAATCCGGATGGCAATAGCCGCGATATCCCTCGCGATGTTCGCCGCACCAGATATCCTCCCAATCCCAGGTGACATAGCGATCCACGACCAGGTCGAGCAAGCCGTCGTTATCCAGGTCTACCCAGGTAGCGGAACTTGACCATCCGCTACCGCCCACGCCGGCCTGCTCGGTAACATCCGTAAACGTGCAGTTGCCGTTGTTATGATACAAGCGGTTGCCGCCATAGCCAGTCACATACAGGTCTTCGTTGCCGTCGTTATCATAGTCGCCCACGGCAACGCCCATGCCGTAACCAATTCCCTTGAGGCCTGCCTTCTCCGTAATGTCCTCGAAGGTTCCATCGGGCTTCTGGTGGTACAGGCGGTTCCAGTATTCGGGACCGGTCTTCTGCGGAATGAATCCCTTGGGCGTGGGATCGGTGAACGGTGCACCATTCGCGAGAAAGATATCCAGGCGGCCATCGTTGTCGCAATCGAAAAGCGCCACGCCGGAACCCATGGTCTCAATCAGATATTTTCGAGAGGTATGCGGAGCTTGGTGAAGAAACTTGATGCCTGACTTTTCAGTGATATCGACAAAGCGTCCGGGCACCAAGCCGGCATTGCTGGAACCGGGCACACCGAATTGCGCAGAGGTTGCGGCCGTCTGAGCCTGTGCCGCGGTCACAGCCAGTCCAAAGACAAGCAGCAGGCACAGGCTTCGGCCACGGCCTTGCCTTCTCGATCTCCCATTCTGCATTTGTACCGCTTCTCCGCTTTCGGAGTCCGTCGCGCTTTCAGATTAATTCGATGAAGAAGATCGCGTTAGGCCTTTTCCACAGGCGGAAACCATCCCCAACTTTTCGTCCGTTTTCGAAAGGCCCCGGCCAGGTTCTCCGCGAAACAGGGCCCGCGCACGCAGATGGCTCACAACGAGAATACCATCCAGCGAAGTGCGGACCCCGGCTTCAACGCTATTGCCTTCCCGTAAGGGAGCGCAGGATTTCGACCTCGCGCTGGCGGTACGGAGTGCCGTCCTCATAAAAGATATCGTGGAACCACAGCGTCGGCTTCTCCGTCACATAGGGACGTTGCCATGAGTCCCAAGGCAGGTATGTCTGGCTTCGGCCTTTCACCAGTCCCCAGTTGATGGCGGCTACATGGTGTTTCTTTGCCAAAGGAAGAATCGTATCGAAGGTGCTTCCGGCTCCGCGCGCCATGTACTCCGTGCAGAGGAGTGGACGATGGAACTGCTCAAGTTCGTGAATCCTGCTTTCGAACCCTTCCGGCCAATCGTAGTTATGAAAGGAAATCACGTCGGACTGCTCGATCTGCACCCGCGCCACAGGCGGCATTTTATCGAGCGACGACCAGTCGCCGGACCAGACGCCACTGGTGAGTGGTTGGATGGGATGAACCGAACGGGCCCACGCGAAAGCCTGCGGAAGCACGGCAAGAATCAGGTCGCGCTTATTCGGAAGGTCGATTTTCTCGTAGGACCCCGAGTTGTCGTTGTCCGGCTCGTTCCAAACATCCCAGGCGAGAATCCGCGGGTCGTTGGCAAACGCTCCCACCACGCCCTGCACATATGCCTTCAAGCGCGGATACTGCTTCGGGTCGGCCAGAATGGCCCTGCCCGGCGCCTGTACCCAGCGGGAGTTATGAACGCCGGGCACGGGTGGACGTTGAGGACCCAGCTTGGGATCGGGGTCCCAGCAGGAATCAAAGAGCACGAACATCGGGCGGATGTGATGCTTCTGCGCAATGACGAGAAACTGATCGATGCGATGCTGAAAGCCGGCGGGATCCTGCTCCCACAACAGGTTGTGCAGAAAGACGCGCATGGTATTCATGCCCAGGCTCTCAGCCCAGCCGAATTCTCGATCGATCTCGGCGGGATCGAACGTGCCGGCCTGCCACATTTCAAGTTCGTTGTCGGCATCGGATGGGAGGTAGTTAGCGCCAACAAGCCACGGTTGCTGCTGGTACCACCGATTGGCATGGGTTTCAGTCCAGCGCTGGTCCTGACTGTGGAGCGGACGGCAAACGGCAAAAAGCATGCCGCAAATCAGCACGGCGCTCAGTTGAAGCACCCGCATCCGTACAGAAGATTTGTTCACCATAAATGATTCCCTTCTTCAATTGTTTCCGCGCAACGAGTTCGAAAACCGCCCGCAAGCTATTTGCGGTCTACAGCAATCACGGTGACGCTGGCACGTGGAAAGGTGTGCTTCCACCCCTCCGGTTGAACCGCCTCGACACTGTCCACCGGCACGACGCGGTTGGGAACCACCTCGTCGTTGGCATCGGTGAGGGCGTGCGCGCTCAGCGTATGCACAGTCGCTGTATGGGCCGCGGTAAAGTCATGCAGGCGTATGCCGGTTGAGATATCAGTGTCCAGACTGCGGTTGACGCAAAACAGTGTCAGCTTTTTGCCGTCCTGACTCAGTGCGGCTGCTACGTCGAGGTAGGGGACGGATGCAATATCTGGCAAGCGGTTGACTCCGTGAGCGACGGAATAGACACCCGCGTGCACTGTCACGGCAACGGGCGTTGCGATGTCCGCATTGGCATACAGCTTGAACACATAATAGGCGGGCGTTGCAAAGACCTGGCTGCGCTTTTTCCAGATCCCGGCAAACTCCATGATTCCTGTCATGTCGGAGATGGGAACGATGGCTGAATTCCTCAGCAGCATGTTCATGAATCCGCCGGTCACGATGGCGCCGCCCGTATTGGCAAAACTGGGTGCTTCCTGATGCTCTCCAATAAAGAGCCATTCCGTGAATGCCAGGTGGGCCTTGCCATCGTAGCCGGGAGTCTTGTCAATCTGGCTCTGCGCCTGGTGCAGTCTGTTCTCCAACTCAACGGGCAAGGCGAAGGCGGCCGCCGCAACGAACTCCGGAGTGGGATTCTTGAGCAGCACTTCGCCAGTCCCGACAACAAAGTGGGTGGAAAGATAATTGAAGGTTCCCGGCGGATTCGTCAGTTGGATTGCATTCCAGCTGTTGAAGACTTCCGGATCGGCTCCGGTTGCAATCAGCTGCGCAGTTGGGTCGACGGCACGAATAGCCTTGCTGAACTCCGCGGTGCGGCTGGCGAGTTGGTCGCGGGTGGGATAGGCAAGATTCCAGTTACCCCAAAGCTCGTTGCCAAGCTCCCATAGCAGGCCGGAGTGCGCCGTCCAGTGCCCGTCCACATAGCGGACCCACGCGGCGGCTTCCTCCGGCGTTCCGCTGCCGAGATTGAGAGCGATTTGAGGCTGGGCTCCGATCTGGCGGCAAAACTCCAGAAATTCATCCGTGCCAAAGCTGTTGTACTCCGGGATTCCCCAGGAGTTATTCATCGCATTTCTGCGCTGGTCCCGCGGCCCCACGCCATCGGTCCAGTGGTAAGACGAAGTGAAATTGCCGCCGAACCGAACCAGCGGCGTTTTCATCTCCCTGGCCAGGGCAACGACATCCGGATCGAGTCCCTCCCTGGCATCGGCAGGCATCAGAGAGAATTGATCCAGTTCGACGCGCTCGTCCCCGGCAAGCTGGACGACAAAGTCAGCCGGATCGAGCCGATGCAGTCTTCCGTCGGCAACATGAAGCGTGAAGCTGTACTTGGTCCAAGACGCATCCGCGACCTGGGTGGCTTGGGAGGCAAGGACTTCATTCTGATTTCTGACGCGCAGGGAGATGGTGATCCTGGTATCTCCGCTCAGGTGCCTGGCGTAGAAGCTGCCTGCGTAGTCCCGCGTGCGATGAATGGGAAGATAGATCAGTTGCTTGATGCCGGTCGGCTCGCCGGGAACGCCGAAGACGCGCAGCGATTGCCACGAATTGGCCGCGTCGCCATAGTGGATTTCATAACGGTTTCCCTGATGTTCGTCGAGCGGTTCCCATGGCGTGGGCAATCCCAGATCGCCAGCACGGCGCAATTCGGGGCGCTCATGAAGCATGCGCGCAATCTGATCTGGGTTCCACAGGCCGGACTCCAGGCTGGGATTCTGCAGCAACTCCGCCCAAAGTCCGTTGTAGGTTGAATTTCCAATGGGCTCAAGAAACGTGCCGAAGATGGTGCGTGGAATCGGCTGCCTGCCGGCCTCCGCTGCATTCACCTCGATGGCAGCCGTCTGCGGAATCGGTTCCTTGATCGTGATCTGCCCATGCATGGTGGCCGACAAGAATAAACACAATGCGCACTGAAAGACTCTCTTCACCACAAATCTCCATGGGTTGCAGATCTGGCATTGGCCGGATCTGCGGTTGTGTCCGTTCGAAATTGCCGGCGGCGCGCGGTATTGCTCCTCATCCTCAGCGGTCGTCCTTACTGCAGCGTCGAAACGTGAACATAGTCGAAGCTGGCCGTATAGCCTGAGCGATTACCGGCATACAGACAGATCTTGGCCGAACTTCCCAGCGTGTGCACCCACGTTCCGCCCTCGGTCCAGTTCACATCGTCGTTGCTGGTATACGCGGTGTAGTGCTCCTCGCCGTTGACGTTTCTCTTTGCGATGCGCATCCACACGCTTACATCGCGGGCGATGGCGGGGGGGCCCAGATTGGTGGCGCCCCAGGTGGGATAACCGGTAGCTGCCGCGGTTTCCGCCTTGATGAACTCCACCTGGCGGGTGTCGTTGTTGTTATACAAATCCAGGCGAAGAAAGTTATTGTTATCCCCGTAGATCAGCAACCCCGCCTGAGCATAGTCAGGACCGACGCCAGAAATTGGCAGATTGAGGTCGAGCTTGGTCTCCACCATGTAATCGCCCGCTGGCGAGTTTTCCGCAAGCAGCGGGACATTCGCCATGCTGCTCACCGGGTCATACGCCACCGAGTTCACCTGATATGCGGTCCCGGACAACGTATACGCTGGCGTGGAATGGATAAATGACCACTGGGAACTGAGCGTCGATTCGTTGAATTCATCCGACAGTGCGGCGATCTCAGTGCGCGCGGAATCCGGCGTTGCCTGCACCGTGGTGTAGCTGTTCGCTGCGCCGGGTTGAGCCGCAGGCATTGGTTGCGGCGCATCCAGATCCGAGGGCCCAAAACCGCCGCGAGCCACGGGCCACCCATCGATCCAGTCGATGGCGTCGATATAGCCAGGCCGCGCCGTGTAACCCACATTTCCCGAGTAGTACGGACTGCTGTTGACGATGCCGTGGTAGAGCATGTAGGTCTGGCCTGACTCATCCGCGAAGATCACGTTGCCGCCCGGGCCAATCACACTGTTGCCGTTCATCTTGATGACCGGCGTCCCGCCCACATTGGTCGCGGTCATGGAGATACCTTGAGCATCCAGGTAAGGCCCCGCAGGAGTGGTGGAACGGCCAACGAAAACGCCATAGCCGCTCAGGGGGCCGTTGCAACAGTTGGTGGACGAAGCGAAGAGGTAGTAGTAGCCGTTGTTGTACCACCAATTGCCGCCTTCGTAGCGATTGTCCATGGCCACCTGCACCTCACTCGATGCGTCTGAAGTGAGGCCGTCGGCCGACAGCTTGCGCACATATAGCCCCCCGGTGAAGCTGCCGAAGAGAATCCATCTTTGCCCGGACGCATCCTGGATTTCATCCGGATCGATGGTGGATCGGTAGGCCCCGTTACAACAGTTGGCAGCCACTTCCGGCTCTATGACAGGACCTCCGGAATCGACAAACGGGCCGGCCGGACTGGAGCTCGTACCGACGCCGATGGCCGAACCGTTGCCCGCCAGGCTGGTGGCTGAGGCCGCATAGTAAAGAAGGTACTTACCGCCAATGTATTTGACGGCGGGTGCCCAGAGCGACGCACCGCTCACGTTGGCCCATGAAGGCAAGCCGGAAAACGCGTCGCCGTCGTAGATCCAATTCACAAGATCAGGGGAGTGAAAAATGTTGATGTAATGCGGATTCGGATCCCCAGCATAGAGCGCGTCGCTGGTGCAGTAGAGGTACCACGTATCGACGCCGTTGTTCTGCAGCTTGTAGATGGCGGGGTCGGCGCAACTGACCGCCTTGATGTTGCTTGTCGCGTTGAGGGTGAGCGGATTGGTGAAGGTGGAAGCCGCAGATGCACTGATGCTCACACTGACCGGCGCAGCAGTGGAGGAGCCATACGTTGCATCGCCGCTGTAGGTCGCAGTGATGGAGTTGTTGCCGACGGACAGTTTTGTTGAAGTGAAATTTGCAACGCCTGTGGAATCCAGCGACGCCGTCCCCAGATTCGTCGAGCCAACAGCGAAGGTGACTGTGCCGGTCGGCAGAGCTGAACCTGAGCCGGACGCGGCGGCAATCAGTTCAACCGGCAAACCCTGCGTAAAGGCGGCTGTGGAGGTGGTCAGGGCCAGTGTGCTTTGCAGCGTTGGCGCGGTCACAGTGAGCGTTTTCGCGCCCGATGTGGACGCTGCATAGGAAGCTGTCCCGCCGTAACTGGCGGTCAGAGAATGCGTGCCGGCAGCCAGCGATGCGGTGGACCATGCGGCCTGCCCGGAACTGTTCAGCGCTGCCGTGGCCACGCTGGTGGTTCCGTCGTAGAACGTCACTGAACCTGCGGCGACGGCGCCACTGGATGCGTTGACTGTGGCTGTGAGCGTGACGGAAGCCCCGGTGTTGACCGAGGAACTGGACAAGGCCAGAGAGGTGGTTGTGGCCGCGGGCGTTGGAGTGGTGGTGCCTCCACCGCCTCCGGAGCAGCCCATCACGGAACCGGTAACCGCCAGCAGAATTGCCCTGGAAATGAATGAAAGATAACCGCGCATTACGCTTCCTCGTTCCTGAATACTGTTCTGCGTGTTGCATGCTTCGCGCGGTCTTTGAATTCATTGACCTACCACATCAAAGAGTGACGGCGCGTTAGTTCTTTCCCTGCGGCTCCGCGGCCTGTGCCTCGCCAGGCTTCGATCCCACAGGTTCGCTCTGCTGATTGACCGGATTCCTTTTCATGTTGAGGGCCTTGAGGCGCGTGTATTCGCGGACAGCCCGTTCGGAGTCCGCAGTTCTGCCAAGCTTGCGGTAGACGCGCGAAAGCTCATATTCAATGCGAGGTGCGAGTTCCGGCTCCGGATGCATGGTCCGCGCCTTTTCCAAGGACACAACCGCCGCGGAGGGCTTCCCAAGCTGGCTTTGCCCCAGCCCCAGGAAGTAGTAGGCGGCCGGAGCGTTGGCGTAATTTGCAATGACCTTGAGCAGGAGCGGCACACCCGATTCTGCCTCGTTGCGCTCAATATCGATGGTCGCAACGTTATACATGGCGATGGGATTGTTGGGGCTCAATCCCATTTCTTTTCGAAATGCCTGTTGCGCCAGATCGAGGGCGCCGGACTTGCGATACGCGTTGCCCAGCTCTTCATACAAGTCGGAATTGTTGGGCGCGCCGTGGATAGCCTCGTTGAATTCAGCGATGGCTTCCTTGTACTTGTCTTGCATGGCGTAAAGCTGCCCCTGAACCTTGTGCACGTGCCAGGATGTCGGATCGATCAATGTCATGCGCGCATAACTGTCATGGGCCACATCGCTATGGGCCTTGCCGCGGTATTCCAGTATGTTGAGATCGTTGGGAGACAGCTCTGCAGCGCGATCGAGGGGGCCCGTTGCCTTCTCCGGATGCCCAGCCTGAAGTTCGACGACGCCGAGCCACATTTCCGCCTCGGCATTTTTCGGATTCAGATCGATTTCCCGTTGCAGGGACGCCGCGGCATCATCGAGGCGATTCATCTGGGCATAACTGATCCCGAGAAACAGGTTGGCTCCCGGCAACCCAGGGTCGAGTGCAATAGCCTGCTGCAACGCGTTCGCGGCGTCCGCCGGCTTTCCCGTGCGCAGCTCGGCGACTCCGAGTTCCATATGGGCGACAGGGTCAGCCGGATCCTCTTTTACGGCTGCGTGCAGCCAGTTCTCCGCATCGGCAAATCTTCCGGCCTGGATTGCCTCAGTGCCGTTGCGGAGCGCCTGCCCGGCTGGGGAACCCGAAGCTGCGGCCTGCGCCTGTGCATGCCCTGGTTGAATGTTCAGAAAACAGAATGCAATGAACAGCGCAAATGACCTTTTCATTCGGGATTTTCCTTTCTACCTTCGAAAACGTGCATCTCGAACAAGGGTTGCGCCGCGTGGAGCCGCCGCGGATTGAGCTTCGTGACAACGAGGCGCAACCATGCAGCGGACAGTTTACAGAAAGTGAGGGGATACAGGGAGAACCCTGTATCCCCCGGTTGGCGTTACAGTGAAAGGCCGACGTTCCGCTAGAAGGTGAAGCGCGCGGTCAACTGGACATTTCTCGCCGCGTTGACCGTCCCATTCGGCACTCCGAAGCTGTTGTTGTCGTAGGGTTGCAGGTCAGGAATGCTGAACGTGTGCTCGTTGAAAGTGTTCAGCAGCTCTCCCTTGATGCTGAGGTTATAGCCCTCGCGCAGATTGAACTTCCTGATGATGCTCAGGTCGTTGTTGAAATACTGTGGGGTGCGGACCTCGCTCGTCGTGCGCGGAATGCCGCTGCCGAACGTGTATGGCTGATTGAAACCCGCGCTTAGGCAGTTCGATTGCGAGGCGCCTGTACAGTCGCGGGAGTAGTTGTTGTTGGTGTCGACGAAGAAGTACGGGGCTTGGTATCCCGCTGCGCCGGGGTTGGTTGTGATGTCGTATTCGAGGTTGAACATGGTGTTCGCGTTCGGATCGATCGCGCCATTGGCAGTCGGACTGAAGAACGGGTTGAGATGCTTTGCGCCGCGCTTGTAAGCCGCGCTCTTCATCGATACCCCAGACTTCCTGCTGAATCGGATGCAATTCTGGAATCCGGGAATACCCCATTCGCAGCCGAACGACAGGGGCTGACCGGACATCATGCGCTGTACGGTGCCCAGTTCCCATCCGCCGAGAACCCCGGACGCGATACCGTGGTTGAGGAACGGTTTGCCTTTTCCGAAGGGCAGTTCATAGAGGCCGCTGATGACCAGCGTGTGCCGAATGTCCTGCGCGGAGATAGCTTTTTCCTTGTGCAGGTTATCTGTATCCATGTCCTGGGAAACGCCTACGCCGTTGTTGGGCAGCGCGCTGTCCGCATCGGTGAAGGTCTTGCCGAAGGTGTAGGAGACCTGCAGATTCAGGCCATCCTTCCAGTGACGCTGCACAGTTGACGTCAGCGCATTGAAGCTGGACATGCCAACGTTTTCCAGACAGCAGCCTTCGTCGATGTAATCGTACTGCGGAAACGGTCGCAGCGCCGACTGGAGCGCCGGGTTGCCGCCCCAGTTCTGCAGGAAGCCGGGGAACGGCAGTGCGATGCCCGCCTTATTTCCGTTGAAGGGTTGATAGAGCGCGTTGCCCAGCGAGAAATCGCTGATGGGCATGTTGTTGGGGTTCAAGAGGTTCGATTCCAGGTTCTGCGCATGGTTGCCGATGTAACCGACTGTGAAGAGCAGATCGTCGGCCAGTTGATGCTGGACCTGCAGGTTCCAGTTGTAGACCCTGGCCGGATGGCCTTGCTGCGGAGTGATGTAGGAACCCGACAGAGCTCTGCCATTGAAATAGCCTGGATCGAGGTCTGGCGGAGGCGTGTACGCTGGCATCCCCCCGTCGATCTGGAAGGACGGATCGAAACCATTCTCACTCGGAGCACTGGGGTTCGACGTGTAACCGGTGACCATGCTTCCACCGAAGTCGTTATAGACCATCGGGCCATAGAGGATGCCGACGCCGCCGCGAATCACAGTCTTCTGATGCAGCAGGTCGGGCGACCAGGAAAATCCAAGACGCGGTCCGAAATCCTTGTGGTAGGTGTCCGCCCAGCGGGTGTTGCAGCCTTTGCAAGTCGACCCGAAAACCAGAGCGCCGGGGATGTTCCATTCCGGATCGATGGCCGTCGGGCTGAAGTTGGAGGTGTTGTTGTGGGCTTCCTTGCGCGGCTGGTCGACTTCGTAACGCAGGCCCACATTCACGGTCAGATTCCTGGTGACCTTGAAATCGTCCTGAGCAAAGGCCGCATCATACCAGGATGTCCAGCGCTGTCCTTTGAGAACGACGCTTTGGCCGCCATTGGTCGCCTCACCCAACATCAAACTGGCAAACCCGACACCGCCGCCCTGGGCAAGAGCTCCCGCCGTTTGCCCACCGCCGAAGTTGAGGTACGGGCTGTTGCCGTTGATTGGCGAGTACTGCTGGAAGCGCACGTCCACTCCGACCTTGACACTGTGACGGCCGTGAGTCCAGACAACCGCATCGTTCAACCGGATGCCATTATCGACGTTGTCGTCATTCTGGCAGCAATTGCCCAACCCGGTGATGGCATCCCCCGTATTGATTACAGGAAAGTTCCTTGAAACCGCATTCCCGATGCCGATCTTTGAGAACCAGTCCCCGCCGGCGACAATCGCGCTCGAGTAGTTCTGACTGTTGCTGCGATTGGTGCCAAGGACGAAGTAGTTCAGCAGGTTTGGCGTAATCGAGTAGTCAAGGCCCGTGCGGAAGAAGTGGGTGGTGAAATTCTGGTTCCACCCATTGGGGTTTGCGGGGTTGGGAAGCGTTGGCGTCCCACCGGTGAAAAGAGCGTTCTCACGCGTGTTATAGGATCCCCAGATCTTGGCCTTTTCATTGAAGTTGTGATCGATCCGGACAGTGTAGGTCGTGTCCGTGATGGGAGCCGCACCGCGCAGCGAGTAGTTCCCAAACACATTGCTGTTGGTTGGCTGGGGCCAATAGGGCAGCAGCGCATTGAACACCGAGCTGAAGCGGCCGGATGGAATCGAGTTGCCATCAAACGCCGAACGACATTCCGTCGTGCCGCCGCCCGGCAGGTTGACTGTTTGGGTCTTTGTGGGATCGAAGATTTCCCCGTCGTAGATCGGCTTGCCGTCGCAGGGATTGGTTCCGGATTGAGTGGTGGTCAGGCGGTCCGAGAAATCGCCCCCGCGCTCCGCCGCGGTTGGCACGGTCACCGTATTTGTTCCGCCCGTAGCGAACTTGATCTGCTCCCAGGCGAAGAAGAAGAAAGTCTTGTCGTGGCCGTTGTAGAACTTGGGGATGCGGACGGGACCGCCCAATTGGCCGCCAAAGTCGTTCTTGTGATCGAAAGGAGTGTTCCATCCCGCTCGGCAGGACGGCGTATTTTTGGCGCCGGAGCAATAGAACGCGCGCCAGCCCTTGTTGAACCAGTTGTTGGCATCCAGCGATTGATCCTTATACAGTTCAAAGCCGGTGCCATGGTAGGCGTTGGTGCCGCCCTTGGTGACGAAATTCTCGATGCCGCCGGTGGTGCGGCCATACTCGGCCTCCGGGAGCGACGTGGTCACCTTGAACTCCTGAAGGGCTTCGACGGAGGGCGCTTCCTCGTCAAACGAAGAGCCGTTCTCGCTGCGCTGCTGGCTGACGCCGTCGATCAACACCTCGTTGCCGTAATTCTGTCCGCCGGCCACCTTCGACAGGAAGATGCCGTTGTTGCTGTTTGCCGTTCCTGGTCCCGTCGTGGCGGGCTGCAGAAAGACGAATCCTTCAGCGGCGCGCAAGGCGCCAACACCGCCTAACGCAAGCGGAAGATCAACGATCTGTTTTTCACTGACGATGCCGCCAATGTCGGAAGATTCCGCTTCCAGAGCCGGCCCTTCGCTGGTTACAGTCACCTGCTCGGAGGCTGCACCAGGCTGAAGAATGATGTTCAGTGAAGCAACGGTTTCGATTTGGACCAGAACGCCCTTGGTTACGGAACTCTTGAATCCCGTAGCATCGACCGTAACTGCGTAGCTCCCCAGAGCCACGTCCGGAAAACGAAAGACACCCACCGAAGTTGTGGTCGCCGTGTAAGCAGCGCCCGTGCCCGTGTTTACGATGCCAACCCTGGCACCCTGAATGACCGCGCCCGAGGAATCTGTGACGACTCCAGCGAGCGTTCCGTGCACGGATTGCGCCTGCAGCACCACCGCAAAGAGTGGGGCCAGCAACAAGACCGCGCAGCATCTCCTGAACCATGAAAAGGAATTCAATTCACTACCTCCCCTGAAAGCAATTGGAAGGGCAGACCTGTGTTCCTTGATGAGGGTGTATAGCTTTTTCTCGCACACCAAGAGTCTCCCCCTGTCGAACGCATACGAGACTACGGCGTGCACTGCTGAATAGTCTTGAGCGGATATGCCTATGGACAACAATAGAAAGATATGTGTAGAATTAGTGCTCTTTTGAGGCAGCGCGCCGCAAATTCCGTATTCGCACTTGGCGCAACCAAGCCGCAACTTTAAGCATAGAAAGCACTTCGCATGGCATCAGCAGCCTCGCAAAGACTGTGGACAGGGATTCGTGCGCAGCTTTGTCCTGCCGCCTGGCGGCCAAAATGAAACCTGGGCATGGGTGAAACACAAACGCCGGCGCCGGGACGCCCGGCCTTTTAGGCGCTGTCCATGGGAAGCACTGGCGAAACCGGGGAGTCCGGCGGCGGATCAGATATCCTCAAGGCTCACAAGACCGCGAGCGAGGCATAGGCTGACTGCCTCGGTGCGATCCGCGACCTCCAGCTTGGTGAGAAGGCTGTTGACGTGGTTCTTGACCGTGCTGGCGGAAATGCTGAAGACATTCGCGATCTCCCGATTGGTCAGGCCGCGGGCAAGCAGTCGAAGCACTTCCATTTCGCGCGCCGTGAGCTGCTGACGCAGAACCCTGTCGGTAAATTGCCTCTGGATGGCGGGCGATACCCAGCGCACTCCCGCACAAACCGAGGCAATTGCCTCGATGAGCATTTCCCTGCCCATATCCTTGAGGATGTAACCGAGAGCACCCGCCTGGAGAACCTGAAAAATCTCCTCCTCGGTCTGGTAACTGGTGACAATGAGGATGCGAGCATCGCGGAACTCTTTGCGTACCGCCTGAACCACTTCGATTCCACTTTTCTGCGGCATGCGCAGATCGAGAAGAAGTACATCGGGCCGAAGCTTGCGGTAGAGCTCGACGGCATCTTTGCCGTCAGAGGCTTCGCCCGCGACCTCGAAACCTGGCTCGCTTTCGAGCAGACTTCGAATGCCGATTCGGTAGACGAGGTGATCGTCGGCCACCAGGATGCGAATGGGCTTTGAGGCGGACGGGGCATCCGCGGAACGTGCTCCCGGATTGTTTGCTGCTTTTTGCGTCATCACACTTCTACCTTCACGCGGATTAAAGTCCCGCTGGAGGTGGATTCCAGCTCCAGTTTCGCATTGATTGCGGCGCAACGCTCGCGCATGCCAGTGAGGCCGAAGTGGCCCTTATCCGGTCCCAGCACGGTATCCAGGTCGAACCCCTTCCCATCGTCTTCGACTTCCAGCAGGACTCCGTCTTCCAAATAGCTTACGCGAACGGCGATCCGGCGCGCGTTGGCATGGCGAACCGCGTTGGCCAGCGCCTGCTGGGCGATGCGGAACAGGTTATTGACCAGGTTGTAGGGGAGCGCGGTCGGTTCGCCTGTAACCTGCTGTTCGATGGCAGCGTCAGAGGCGGCTCGGAACCGCGGAATGCAATGAGAGATAAGGGCATCCAGGCTATCGTTGCGCGAAAGCGAGCGCAGGATATAGATCGACAGATGGGATTCGTCGCGGCTGTGACGTACCAGTTGGAGAGCCTCGTCCAACAACTCCCCGGCGCGCCCCGGGTCGCGCCCGATCATCTGCTGCGCGGCCTCGAGCTGCAAAGCGATTCCGGCATAACCCTGCGCCAGGGTATCGTGGATATCCCGCGCGATGTTGGCCCGCTCCTCGGCCACGGCGCGAAAGCGGGAATGCTTGATGCGGTGATAACCGTTGATACCGATAAGGATCAGAATGATCCCGATTCCGGCCAGCAGCAACTGGTGCGCGCGTGTCCACCAGGAAGGAGGCTCCACAATCTCAATGTCCTCCGGAGTACGCAATTGCAATGTAAACGCGTCGCCATGGTCCGAGTTGATGCCATGATTGACCACGAGAATGCCTGTAAGCCGCAACGTGGCGCCGGGCTGCATTGATTTTGTGGTCAATTCTCCGTCCAGGCTGTCGTCGGGCAGCACCGCCGAGAAGCTCTGGTGCCCGCCGCGGAGACTGAGTCGAACGCCAGTGAGACCGGCGGGAGCGAAATCTACCAATTCAGCGACCAGTTGAACCAGAAAGAGCTCGTTTTCTCCGTCCGCGGCCTGGTCCGGCGTGATCGACAGGGGCAGCGGCATGGACCCTCCCCATAGTCGGCGCACTTTCCCCTGCTGCACCTGGGGCTGGGGAACGAGCGTCATTTGGCCCGCAACCTCGACCTCATCTCCCAGAGCGATCTGTTCGGCTGTGATAGGCTTCACTTCGGTGGCTCCGGTCCGGTCTTCGATCACCATCTGATGTCGATTTAGAATGACAATGCCGCGAATGACGACAGGCAAGGGGCGCGTGGAGTAGACAGCGCCTTGGATTGCGGACTCGATGGACTGAAGCCGCGGCGGTCCCAGTTTCTCAGACGCAGACGCAGCGGACAGCAGGGACAGGAAGATTGCGAATCGAAGAAAAAACCACCGCAGAGCCAATCGACCAAAGCGACCGGCTTGCGCAATACCGTGAATGAGTGTTGGAATCAGCAAAGCAAAAACCACTATACTTGATGCGCTTGGGATGCGGAGTATGTCACGGATGCGGAGACCGTCAAGAATTGCACTGCGAGCGATGCTTGTTGTCACCTTGGCGCTCGCCTTGGCTGCCGGTCTCTCCGTGGCTTTCAGGCTGGGTCTAGGAAGAGCGCAGGGCAACCGCTACGAGAGCATGCGTGGATGGCAACCGATCAGCGGCCGCTGGACCGAACACAGCGGCACACTCTCAAACTCCAACTACGGCCGCGGCGATATGTTGATTGCCCAGCACTCGCAAGGCACCAACTACCGCATCTCCGCCGACGTTCGCTTCGACCTGCTGTTTCCCGAGACACAGTACGGAGACGCCGGGCTGGTCATTCGGACCACCGACCCGGAACAGGGCGTGGACTCCTACCAGGGATATTATGCGGGATTCAGACCCGCCGAACAGACTGTGATTCTGGGGCGCGCTTCCTATGACTGGCATCAGTTGGAGAGCGTAAAGCTCGTCACGCCGGTTTCGGCTGGGTCCTGGTATCACCTGGAGTTGTCGGCCCAGGGATGTCGGCTGATCGTGACCGCGACGCCGCAAGGGGGCGGCCCCGCGACAAGCATCGACCATCAGGACAATCAATGCCTGACGGAAGGAGTGGCAGGACTGCGCTCGTTCTATGCCCAGGCTTCGTGGCGAAACGTGAAGATCGCGACCAATTGAAGCACCGCCGCTCGAGGGTGTGCTCCTGATCCGGCCTGAAAGCAGTGCACCCAAGTCGACGCGACCATCAGGGAGCGGCGACCTCGCATTCACTGAACAGGACACAGGGACTTTGGTTCTGCTCTAGTTCACCCCTTTGTTCAACAAATCCACAATCGGGTCCTGATTCATGGATATCTTGTCGACGATATGAACCGGGAGCTGCGTGGAGTAGACGCCGGCGTCGGAACCCGCCAACGCGGCGCGCATGGCCTGCATGGCGCGTGCGCCAAGCTCCCGCGGATCGCTGATCACGAGCGCGTCGGTCCTTCCATCCTTGAGCCCCGAAAGCTCGTTCAATTCATCGGATACACCAATCAGTATCGGACGCTTGCGCGTTCCGCGATCGAACGCATAAGCGGCCGCGTGGGTGGAGAATTCGTCGGTGGTGAAGATGCCCTTGATGTTTGGGTGCTCGGCAATCAGGTCCAACACCGCCTGGTGTCCTCTCGCCCAGTCTGAGAGTCCGTACTTTACACTCACCAGCTTCACGCGCGGGGCTCGCGCAATCTCCTCGGCGAAGGCCTTCTCGATCAGCGAACTCTCTTCGACGGTTGGGCTCACGCCAACGATGCCCACTTCGCCCCTGCCGCCCAGCAGGGCAATGAATCGCCTTGCCGCCAGTCTTCCTGCTTCCGCTTTGTCCCATCCGATGAAGGCTGTAAATTCCTGGGCCGGAAGAGCGACGGGCGATCCCACGATCACGACAGGAATATGCGCCCGCACGGCTTTTTCCAGTACCGAGGTCAGCACCAGCTGATGGGACGGCGAAACGATGATTCCCTGCACGTGCGTAGAGATGGCGTTCTCCACCATCTGTACCTGCTCGGTGTAGTCGGTCATGGATTGCGGAGCCGCCAGTTCCGCATGAATGCCCGCCGAAGCAGCATTTGCCTTGACTTCATGGTCGAAGTGCTCCCAGTACTCCAACCCTCCCGTCGGCGGGATAACCATGATGGTGGGAGGGTGCTTTTGACCGCACCCAACTGACAATCCAAGCAGTGCAACCAAAACTGTCCAGCTTTTCAAAGTTCTCAGCAGCCGTCGTTCGTCCACGTTTTTCATTCGATCCTCTTGCGCGTTCGGTTCCACTTGGCGAACGGTTCAGGTCCCAATTTCAGATGCCAGCGTTCCATGCCGCCCCCTTGACGGGACCTGCGTCTCGCTGTCCTGCACGCCGCTACTCAAGGACAGTGAGGAAGTTGCCGCGGCTTGCTTTGGTCTGTTGCTCATCAAGACTCCTGGCAAGCTTCGACTCCCTTTCCGACTCATCCTGACGCCCCAGCCGGGCCAGCACGAGAGAGTAATAATGATGTGCCCTGGCATAGTCAGACGCGTAGAACACCGCACTCTGCAGGTACTTCTCCGCGGTTCCGTAATCCTTTGCCCGATACGCGAGAATGCCCATCCCCGTCAGGGCGCCGCCATGATGTGGCGCCAGCGCCAGCACCTTCTCGTAGTTGCTCCTGGCCTCACTATTCTGGTTTTGTTCCAAGGCAATTTCGCCCAACTCATAATAGGAACCGCTCTGCCGCGGCTGCAAAGCAATCGAACTTTCGAGTTCTGCTTTGGCCTCATCGCTTCTCAGCATCCGGTGCAGCAGGAGCCCGAGGCCGTAGTGTGCGGTGGCGTCGTCCGGCCGGACTTTCAGATAAGCTCGGAGATTGACTTCGGCCTCAGGCGCCTTTTGTTCGTCCAGCTCCACGTGCGCCAAGGCATAGAGGATTCTGGGATCGGCCGGAGCGAGCTCATGGGCCCGGGTCAGGGCGATATCCGCATCCCCGTAAATACGCATGTTTTCCGCCTGAACACCGAAGGCAAACAACAATTCCGGAGAATCGGGGACGAATTTGCGAGCGCGAATCAAGCACATCAGTGCGCTGTCGTTGATACCGGCCTGACGGTCGGCCAGGGCAACCGCAATGGCCGCCTTCACCTCGCCCTCGCGCGCTGGCGCCGAATTGGGCTGGTTGCCGAGAACCGCCTCAAAGGACTTGAGAGCGTCGTCATTGAGCCCCTGAGCCAACTGCACGCGGCCAAGTTCCGCAAGCGCTGCTTGGTTGCCAGGGTCGTGACGCACCACCTCGGAGAGCAGGGCGTTGGCCTTGTCCAACTGATGCTCTTCAACCCACTCGCGAGCCTGCTCCAGCGCCTTGCCGGACGGCGCGGGCGTTTCCTGGCCGAAAGCAAGAATCCCGGCTATCGAAGACACCATCACCAACGTGAGGAGCCTGCTCATCGCTTCGACCTTTCAATCATCTTCGCGACGGAAACGATGCCGCACGTGGAGCTACTTATCGTTTCTAATGAATAAGTTACGGAACCTGAAGACCAGACTTGCGCCACTCCCGAACCTCTTGAGATGACAATTCCAGCGTCTCCCGGCATGTTGCCTGGAACCGGAAGGCGCGACCGCAATGCAATGTAGGTATTGTGCCACAACGCTTTTCAGTTCCCTGCCCGATGTTGTCGAAGAAGAGTAGAGAGCAGAGGCATCAGCCGATTCCGCTGAGGGCTGAGCGAAATGCCGGAGATGACGGAGATCTTGTCCCGTCGCCCCTGGCGGCGATGAATGGGAGTTTGCCCTTGAGGAGCCCAGGTTTGGACCACGTTGGGGATGAGCAAAAAGCCCGATTCATCGGCAAAGACTATGTGGGCACCCAACCGCGCAGTTTTTTTATGCGCGGCCTCGTTGAGTCAACAACCGGAATCCAATAAGGCCAAAGCTCGCCTCCGCCGGTCTTCGAACAGATCGGCACTTCCCTTGAGTCGGGGCAAAGGCGTTTGCGCGGGGGTCAGAGCCTCTCCATTACGAAATTATTTATGCAGATGCCAATAGGAGCTGCCCCGTCTGCGTCAGGCGTTCTCTTCAAGCGGCGGGGCAAAGCGGGCGCCGGTGCGGAGGATGACGCAGGAGACAACCAGGAAGATGAGGGTCGCGCCCAGGCCTAGGCGCAGGCTCTTCGTCCGGTCGGAGATGTAGCCGATAATCTGGGGCGAAAACGTGTCGCCGAAACAGTGGATGCAGAAGAGGTTGATGGAGACCGCGGTAGCGCGGACCGGACCCGTGACCGAGTTGACGATGGCTGCGTTGAGCGGGCCCGTGTTGAGGAAGAGGAAGAACTCGGCGGCGAAAAGCGCGGGGACGGCCCAGGCCGCGGGGCCGAAGAAAAGCACGATGCCGCAGGGCAAGGTCAGGGCAACGCTCCAGAAAGAGAGCAGGTAGAGAGCGCGGTGATTGGTGCGCAGCCAGCGCTGGGCAATCCAGCCGCCGATGAGGGTGCCGGCGATGCCGTCCACCACGGTCGTGGCGCCCACCACCTGGCTGGCATAGGCGACGGAGAAGCCGGCACTGCGGTGCAGAAACTCGGCGACCCAGTTCGAGATGCCGCCCATGGCGAAGGTCAGAGTTGCCAGACCAAAGGTGGCCGTGAGAAAAGCGGGATTGCGGAAGAGGCCGAGAACAGTGGCTCGATCGGTGGTGGGCCGAATGTGGTCGCTGGAGCCGCGGACCGGCTCCCGGCCCATCCATCCGTAGAGCGCGGCGATCACGAGACCCGGGATGGCGCAGACGAAAAAGGGCGAGCGCCAGCCCCACAGCGTGCCGAGTTCGCCGCCCGCCAGGTAGCCGAGGGCCGCTCCCACGGGAATCGCCGAGTAAAAGATTGAGAGGATGCGGTTGCGGTCGCGCTCGGGATAGAAGTCGGCCAGCACGGCGGGAGCAAAGATGCCGAAGGTGGCCTCGCCGACGCCGACCAGCGCATGGCGGATATAGAGGGTCGTATAGTCGTGGACCCAGGCGGTGCCGAGAGTGGCTACGCTCCAAAGCACTGCGCCCGCGATGATGAGCGGCTTGCGTGGAAACCGGTCGCCGAGCCAGCCGGTCAACGGCGCGGCGAACATGTAGAAGAGGAAAAGCGCGGTGGTCAAAGCGCCCATCTGCTGGTCGGTCGAGTGAAACTCGTGCTGGATCAGCGACACTTCGCCGGGCAGAATGTAGCGGTCAATGTAGTTGAGCAGGTTGAGCCCAATGAGCAGCAAAAGCGTCCCCTGGGCGGGGCTGATGCGCGGGCGGAGAGTTGGGGACGAAGTGGTCACGAATCGTTGTTTTCGTTTGGAGACCGGGAGTTAACACGAATTTCACATGCGGCCGCGTGCACAGCAAACCTGACCGCCTGCAGACCGATTATGCCGCAGGACGCGGCCAACGCGCTTCCACAGTGGTGCCGATGCCGCCGCGGGGGCGGAATTCGCCGCGCACCACGGCCCAGACCGGGTCGCAGGCTTTCACCACATCTTCCAGAACCTGGTTGACGATGTTTTCCTGGAAGATCCCCAGGTTGCGGTAGCTGAACAGGTACTCCTTGAGCGATTTCAGCTCCAGGCAGCGCAGGCGGGGCATGTAGCGGATGGTGAGGACGCCGAAGTCGGGCAGGCCTGTCTTGGGACAGACCGAAGTCAGCTCAGGGTCGTCGATCACGATCTCATAGCCTGGAAACTGGTTTGGCCAGGTCTCGATGGCAGGAAATGAAAAATCGAGGCCGGCCTTGGCGTGTTCGTCGGTGTAGCGGGGTTCGGGAGCCATGGTTCGATTGTACGAGCCGCCGCATTGGCTGGCCAGATTCCTCACATCTGGATTTTCCCGCTCCCCTGGCACGAGTTCTTGAGTCCTATATACTGACTCTGGTTGCCCGAATGACTCAAGAAAGAAAGCATTTGGATCAGCGCTGGCTTTGGTTGGGCGCCGTCCTCCTCCTGATAGCGGTGTTTTTCTCGGTACGGTCCCTTACGCGGGAACGCCTGCAAGTACGCGCCGCTGCGGTGGCGCATGTGCCCCTGGTGAGCACCATCAGCACCAATGGCCGTGTTGAGCCGGAGATGAACTACGAAGTCCACAGCCCGATCGCCACCACCGTCAAGGCGGTGTATGTGCAACCGGGCGACCAGGTGCCAGCGGGCAAGCTGCTGCTCACCCTGGACGACGTGCAGGCGCGGGCTCACGAGGCCACGGCCGAGAGCGGCGTCAAGGCCGCACAGGCAGCGCTGGAAGCGGCCACGCACAACGGAACCCAGCAGGAGCGGCAGATTTCAGCGGGCGACATTGCCCGGGCGCGCTTGGACCGCGACCAGGCCCGCCGGGACCTGGAAGCGCTCACCAAGCTCAAGTCGACCGGCGCGGCGTCAGCCAGCGAGGTAGCGGCTGCCCAACAACGGCTGGATACGGCGGAAGCCACCCTGCACGCTTCGGTCGAGAGCTCGCAGAGCCGCTACTCGCCGGCGGAGGTGGAGCGCGCACGGGCAGGACTTGCCGACGCGCAGGCCAATCTGGCGGCAGCGCGGCAGGTAGTTGCCGAGACCGCGGTGCGTGCCCCTGTGGCCGGAACGGTCTATAGCCTGGATGCCGGGCGCACGGAGTTTGTTGAAGCAGGCAAGCTGCTGCTGCAACTGGCAGACCTGCACCACGAACGCGTGCGAGCCTATTTCGACGAGCCGGAGATTGGGCGGCTGGCAGTTGGGCAAAAGATTCAGATCAAGTGGGACGCCAAGCCGGGCCATGCGTGGAACGGCCATATCGAGCGGACGCCCGTAACGGTCATCACCTACGGCACGCGCAATGTAGGCGAGGTGCTGGTGAAGGTCGACGACGTGGACGACGCACTGCTGCCGGACACGAATGTGACCGTGACGGTGACCACCTCCAGCGAGTCCAATTCACTGAGTGTCCCGCGCGAGGCGCTGCACTCTGAAAACGGCAGAACCTACGTGTACAAGGTGGTCAAAGACGGATTGCAGCGAACCTTTGTAACCATCGGAACCATCAATTTGACCCAGGTGGCGATTCTCTCCGGGCTAAAGGAGGGAGATCTGGTGGCAACCGGAACATCCAGTGGCCAGCCCTTGCAGGAGGGCATTCCGATCAAGGTTGTGCAGTGAGGGTTTTGGCGGCGCTTGTGCTGGCGGCGGTGGCCGTATCTGCGTCCGCACAGGACGTGAAGGAGAAGCTTGCCCAAGCCAGCGCAGCCTTGCAGGCTGGCGAGGCAGACAAGGCGCTCGCGCTGCTCAACCCCCTTGCCCAGGCCGGCGCTGGACCCGCCCAAGCGTATAACCTCAGGTGCCGTGTGCAGTTCACCCTGGAGCATTGGGATCGAGCCGCAAGCGACTGTGAGCAGGCTGTGAGGCTGGACGGCCAGAACGCCGCGTATCACATGTGGCTGGGGCGCGCACTGGGCGAGAGAGCCGACCGGGCCTCGTTTCTGAACGCCTATTCGCTGGGAAAGCGGGTGCGGGCAGAGTTTGAAGAAGCGGTTCGGCTGAATCCCCGCGATGCAGAGGCGCTGGCCGACCTGGGCGAGTTTTACTATTCCGCTCCCGGCGTGGTGGGCGGAGGCACGGGGAAAGCTGAGGGAGTAGCGGCCCAACTGGACAAGGTGGACACAGCGCGCGCTCACGAGTTGCGGAGCCGTATCGCCGAGCAGCGCAAGGATTACGGCACCGCAGAGCGCGAATTGAAGCAGGCGATCGCGGCTGGCGCTCATCCCGCATTCCAATGGATGGCGCTGGCCAGCTTCTATCGCCGGCACGAGCGCTGGACGGAGATGGAGTCGGCAGTGCGCAGCGGAGACAGCGCGGCGGGACGCGACAAGCACGGGGCAGTGGCGCTGTACAACGGCGCTTCCATTCTGCGCGCCACCAACCGGAACCCGGCGCTTGCGGCCAGGATGCTCGAAGATTATCTGGCCAGCTCCCAAAAAACCGAAGAGGCGCCGGCTTTTGTGGCGCTCATGTGGCTGTCCCGATTGAAGGACCAGCTCGGAGATCCGGCGGCAGCCCGGCGCGCTCAGGCGGCATCTGTAGCCTTGGCGCACGATTACAAATTCGTTCAGGATCGAAAGCATTGAAGATACGAACGTGCGTGAGGAACGGAAGCAATCCGCTGGGAGCCTGGGCGCCGATGCTCATCCTATTGACGGCGGCGCCCGCACTGCTCCCGGCGCAGGTTTCGCTGGCGACGGTCGTGGACCTGGCGCAGCGCAACTCGACCGCGGTGAGAATGGCGAATGCGGATGTCGAAAAGGCGCAGGCTGCCCTGGCCGAGACGAAGGACGTTTTTGTACCCAGCCTGACGTTCGGATCGGGGCTTCCCGCATTCCCCGCCGTCGGCTTCACGGGAGGTGTGCCGTCGATCCTGAACGCTAGCGTCCAGTCGCTCGTTTTCAGCCTTCCTCAGAGGCAGTACATGCAGGCGGCGCGCGCTGGTTTCCAGGCTGCGTCTCTCAGCCTCAAGGATGCCCGCGAACAGGTGGCGCTGGACGCCTCGACGGCCTACATTGAACTGGACACAGTCAATCGCGAACTCGACGCCGCTCATCAACAGGAGACCTTTGCGGGGCGATCGGTCGAGATCGAACAGGAACGCGCTGAGGCTGGCGTGGACCCTTCGAGCGACCTGTTGCAAGCCCGGTTGACAGCCGCCCAGTTGAAGCTCAAGCGCCTGCACCTGGAGACGCGCGCCGCAACACTGGCAAAGCAGTTGTCCACACTGACCGGTCTTCCCACGGGCTCGATCACGCCTGATCATGCCAGCATTCCAGAGATTCCGGCAGTGAGGGCGGACGATGCCGGTCGCACTTCCGATGTCATCCAATCGGCCCGGCTGCTTGCGGTCTCCAAACAGAAGGTAGCGCGGGGAGACCGGATGAACGGGCTCTTTCCCACAGTCAGCTTCAATGCGCTCTACAGCCGCAACACCACGATTCTAAACGACTTCAACTCGTATTACAGCCGTTCAATTCCCACCAGCAACTTCAGTTCAGGGTTCGCGATTCAGATCCCTGTCTTCGACATCGGCAAAGGCGCCAAGGCCAGAGAGTCGGCAGCCGATGCGTTACGGGCCACGGTCGAGGCCGAACAGGCCGAGCGGCAGAGCGAGATTCAGATTGCTGAACTCACCGGAAACCTGAGGGAGCTGGATGCGCTGGCGGAAATTGCGAGTCTAAAACAGCAGATCGCCAGCGAACAGTTGGCCGCCGTGCTGGCACAATTGGAGTTAGGCAACGGCGGCGGAAATGCACCGGGCGCGACGGCGCAATTGTCACCCAAGGCCGAACAACTGGCCCGCATCGACGAGCAGCAGAAGCTGGAAGAAGCCCTGGACGCCGGATTCGAGCTGGCAAAAGCTCGCCTGAGCCTTCTGCGCGCCCTTGGCCACATGGAAGACTGGCTGCACGAACTGCACGCAAAGTAAGCCGCGGCAAGACCCGACGGCCTTTCGACCCGCCGGAATCAAGGAAAACTGGCGAAATGTTAGAATAAGAGGGATGCCTATGCCTTTGAAAACCCTGTTTCTGAACCCGCCTTCGTTCGAGAATTTTGACGGCGGGGCGAGTTCGCGCTGGCCGGCTACGCGCGAGATTGAGTCCTACTGGTACCCAGTGTGGCTGACCTACCCGGCTGGCCAACTGGAGGGTTCGCGCCTGCTCGATGCGTCTCCCCACCACGTGTCCGCGGAAGAAACCATCAAGATCTGCAAGAATTACGAGTTCCTGGTGCTGTTCACCTCGACCATTGGCTGGAAGAGCGACCAGCATCTGGCAATGGCCATCAAAGAGGCCAATCCGTCCATTCGCATCGCCTTTGTCGGCCCCCCGGTGACCACCGACCCGGATCGCGCCCTCAACGAGTGCCCCGCGTTGGACTTCATCTGCCGACGCGAGTTCGACGCCACGGTGGTCGAGTTTGCCCAGGGCAAGCCGCTCAACGAAATTCTCGGCATCAGCTACAAGCTGGACGGCCAGATCGTTCACAATCCCGACCGCCCGCAATTGGAAGACCTGGACGCGATGCCCTGGGCCACCAAGGTCTACAAGCGCGACCTGGACGTGACGCGCTACAACGTGCCGTTTCTGCTGCACCCGTTCATCGCCCTCTACTCGACGCGCGGCTGCCCGGCGCAGTGCACTTTCTGCCTGTGGCCGCAGACCCTCAGCGGGCATGCCTGGCGCAAGCGCTCCACCGACGATGTGGCTGCCGAGCTGGCCTGGGCCAAGCAGAACTTCCCCGAAGTGAAGGAGTTCTTCTTCGACGACGACACGTTCAATATCCAGAAGGTCCGCACCATCGAGCTCTGTGAAAAACTCAAGCCGTTGAAGCTTACCTGGAGTTGCACCTCGCGCGTGACCACCGACCGTGAAACGCTCAAGGCCATGAAAGATGCCGGATGCCGGCTGCTCATCGTGGGCTTCGAGTCGGGCGATCCGCAGATTCTCAAGAACATCAAGAAGGGCGCCACGGTGGAGCGCGCGCGCGCCTTCGCCAAGGATTGCCACGACCTGGGCCTGGCCGTCCACGGCGACTTCGTTCTCGGCCTGCCCGGCGAGACCAAAGAATCGATCCGCAACACCATCAACTTTGCCAAGTCGCTGGATGTCGAAACCATCCAGGTCTCCATTGCCCACGCACTTCCCGGCACCGAACTGTACGACTACGTGAAGGCCAACGGCTTCATGACCAATGCCACATCCATGAGCGATGAAGGCGGCCACCAGTTGGCGCACATCGAGTATCCTGGCCTGCCTGCCGACTACGTGCTCGAAATGGTGCACCGCTTCTATGACGAATATTTCTTCCGGCCCAAGGCGGCTTTCCGCGTCGTCTGGAAGGCGCTGCTGAATCGCGATCTGGCGCGTCTCTACATCGAGGCCAAATCGTTCCTCAAGCTGCGCGCGCAACGCAACAAGATGGTCAAGGCGGCCCGCAGCCACCCGGTTGATCCGCCAGCTCCCGCGGGTGCAGGCGCGTAGTGTCGCGTTTGCTGGGTTCTCTTCGAGGGCGGCGCACCTGCGTCCGCCCTCGATTTCTTTGCGCACAATTGAATCACTCAACGAGGGTTCCGTCATCCAATGCACTGTAATCCTGCGCGGTGCAAATGGAAATCGAGAGCCAGGGCTGAATGCAACCGACGCAGATCGGCGGTTGTGTTTTGCTTCCGCTGTTTCGAATCAACCGGATCAGATTATTCAGCATAGGAAAGACGCATTACCGATGGCTCACGAACGACTCTCCGCGCGGCAATACATGATCCTGGGATTTGTCGCCGTGTGCGCTCCCCTGGGCGACACATGCCTGTCACGCGGCATGACCAGGCTGCCGCCCATTACGCTGGCGCATCCCGCCACCCTCATCGCCGCTGTCTTCACGCCGTGGATCGCTGTGGGCATCGCATTGCTCATCGGATTCTTCGCCAGCTATCTCACGGCGCTGTCCTGGGCCGATCTCACCTATGTGCTCCCTGCAACGGCTTTCGGGAACGTGATCGTTGCCCTGCTTTCGCGCTTCTGGCTGCAGGAGCCGATCTCGCTCGAACGCTGGACGGGAATTCTACTCATCACTCTGGGAGTTGGATTTGTGGCGCAAGGCCCGTCGCTGACAGAAAGACCGACCGACGGTGAGCAGTCGTTCTCTCCATCGAAAGAACCTGCGGTTCAACTCGAACAGGAGCAGCTGCGATGATAATTCCCTACCCTGCTCCGCAACCCGGCGTCTGGGCTGCCACGGCCATGATCGCAGCCATCGTGCTCACCTCGACGGCCGGCGAAGTACTCACGGCGGCCGCCATGAAGTCAATCGGCGACCTCGATGAAATCCGCGCCCATTCCGGCCTCAAGGGCGCCATCCGCGCCGTTCTCACCTGCCCGCTGTTTTTCGCCGGCGTAAGTTTTCTGGCGCTGGCGTTCTTCGCGTTGCTCTTCGCTCTCAATCATCTGAACCTGAGCCTGGTCGCGCCCGCTTCGGCCTCCCTCACCCTGGTCACCAACGCCATCGCCGCCAAGTTCTTCCTCAAGGAAAACGTGGATCGGCGCCGCTGGACGGCCGCCGTACTGGTCTGCATCGGGGTCTATCTGCTGGCGCATTGAAAAGACAGGGAACAGGGATCAGGGGACAGGGATCAGAAAAGCCGGTGATGCCGGTGCGTTCGATGAACTTTGGACAATGAAGTGCGGGATAAGCCCCTTGCCCGATGCAGCGTTAGCCGCAACGCAGCGACTGATCCCTGTTCCCTATTCCCTGCTCCCTGATCCCTGTTCCCTGACCCCTGTTCCCTGACCCCTGTTCCCTGACCCCTGTTCCCTGTTCCCTGCCCTCATCCATCGCATCAGCCCCGTCGGCTTCAAGTCCGCATCCAGAAAACTCCGCGGGTCGCCGGTAGCGTTGCAGATGGCTTCAGCGGCCAGGTGGCCGGAGCGCGCAGCGCTTTCCATCGTCGAAGGCCAGCCGGTCGCGGTCCAGTCGCCGGCGAGGAAGCAATTGGGCCACGGCGAAACGGCACTGGGCCGCGCCGCATCGATGCCCGGCGGCACGCCGAAGGTGGCGCGAACCTCCTTGATCAGGGCGGCCTTTTCCAACTTTGCAGCGGCAACTGCCGGAAAGAACTCGGCCAGTTCACTGACTGCCAAGGCGATCGCATCGTTGCGTTCGAGGGCCGCGAACGACCGCGAAGCGCTCACCACCAGTTCCAAATAGCTACCCTTCCCCTTGCGCCAGGGTTGAAGGCGGCTCTTGTTGTACATCCAGTGAAGCTCGCGATCCAGCAGCACGGCGTGATCGAGCGTAGTAATTTCCCGGTCGAACCACAGATGCACGCTGCAGATTGGCCAGTGCCGATGGCGTTCAAGCTGCGCCCCGAGCGCCTCCGCTCCCGCAGCCGGCGGCATGTTTGGCAACAGCCTGGCGGTCGCCTCAAAGGGCAACGCCAACACCAGCAATCCCGACATCAGCGTGCCGGTGCGCGTGTTGATCGTCCATTGCGCGCTCTCCTCGTCCCACTCCGCAGCTTCGACATTGGTGTTGAAGAGCACCTCTGAGCCGCGCCTCTTGAGGAATTCCTCTGCGCCTGCGTAGAGTTCACTCAGCGGGACCGTGCTCATGCCCATGCTGCCGGCGAACGCCGAGTTCATGAATAGTTCGCGGATGACCTTGGCCGCATAGGGCAGCGCGATGGCGTCGATGTCCGCGTTAAGCGCGCTGGCAATGACCAGCCGCCAGAAATGATTGAGCGCGCCTTCGGTTTGTTTGTGCCGATGCAGCCAGGAGCCAAGGCTTTCGGCAGAATCGCTCGGCACCGGGCGCAGGAGGGCGCTGAAGGCGCGCGCCAGCGCCAGCTTGTCGGCCAGGGTGAAGGCGCTTGCGGTCAGAAGCTTGGGCAGCGCATGGAGCGGCGCGGGCAATTCGAATGGGCCAAGTCTGGACGGGCCGAGCAGCGAACGGCATCCGCCCGGCTCGATCATGGTCATCTCGCTGGTCCACTGAATCTTTTCCGCCACGCCGATGCGGTGGTAGAAGCCGCTGAGGTTGGTGCAGCAGCCAAAGAGCACGTGCTGACAGTTGTCGATTACCTCATCGACGCCCGGGTGCCTGTAGGAGCTGGCCCGTCCCCCCAGGTAGCCGCGCCGCTCCACCAGTTGCACCCGCAGTCCGGCTTCGGCCAACGCGCACGCCGCGCTCATGCCCGCCACGCCACCACCCACCACCGTGACGGTCTTCTCCGAATTGGACTGCAAACCACTCAATGGCTCTTCCAGTCTTTTGGCGCGAAAAGCATTTCTTGGATCAAGGATGCGGACTGTGCAGACCGCGGGACTTCTCATTTGGATAAGCGGCACGGGCTTTTGGACGAAGGTTCCGGGCGACTGAAGGGTACGGGCGACTGAAGGGTACGGGCTTTAGTCCGTACATACGAAGGATCAACATTGGCGGGGCTTTAGCCCCTGAGGGAATTCTTTGCCGGGGAAACCCATGAACTCATAGAGATCAGCATCCTCGACCAATCTCGCCTCGACAGGGTTCGTGCGAATATATTCCAAGTGCCTCAGCCAGTCCACTTCGTCCCGGATACGGTGATCGGTAAATCCTGGCTGCCATATTCCTCCAGTCCATTCCAATTCGCGCTTGGCACGGAACGAAAAGCCACCCTTAATCAGTTGGACCGATTTCTCAATCGCATCGAATGGGGTAATGAGCAGATGCAGATGGTCGGGCATCACCACATAGGCATGGAGTTTGTAGCCATTTCCGTTATAGTGATCCAGCGTGGCAAGTATCAACCGCGCCCAGCGCTCGTGACGAAAAAATGGTTTCCGGTCCTCAGTCTGTGTGGAAACAAAGTAGGCGTATTCGCTGGTCCGAAGTATTTCTCGCGTGGGACGCACTCAATTCCCTCAGGGGCTAAAGCCCACGTTGATTTGCTGAACTTATGTACGGGCTAAAGCCCGTACCCTTCACTAAAGCCCGTACCCTTCACTAAAGCCCGTACCCTTCAACTTCCGCTTTTCCTTATCTCCACAATTCTCTTCTGCAGAGCTTCCGATTCGCCCATTGCCCAATCTCCATTTGGCCGCATCTTACTCTCGTTACAGCTACTTCCGCAAACCTGAAAACGGCAGGAGAGGTGCATTCCTCACGCAAACAGCCGCGCCCACCCCATGCGTGCAAGGCCCACAGCCAGAATGCCCAGCTTTTGCGCCATCGGCATGCTGGCGCGTCGGGAAAAGACATCGTAGTCCGCGCGCTCGATCCGCTTCAACAAGCCATGATAGATGGAGACCAGCACCCACAGCGCAGGCCGGCTCTCGCGGTCGATGAGAGGCAGCAGCACCCGCGCCGACTGGTAGAATTCCTCGGCACGCTGCGCGATTTCTGCAAGCAGTGCGCGCTCATTGGCCGTGGGAGGCGCACCCGCCGCACGGTGCAGCAGCGAATCCAGCGAAACACTGTGAGCCGCCAGGTCCTCAAGCGGCAAATAGACGCGATTGCGGCTGGCGTCTTCGGCCACGTCGCGCAGAATATTGGTGAGTTGGAAGGCGATGCCCGTCTCCTCGGCCAGTTTCTCGGCGCGAGAGTCCGTGTAGCCGAAGATGCGAATGCAGACTAGGCCGACTACAGACGCCACCAGGTAGCAGTAACGATAGAGGTCGGCGAAGGTGGCGTAGGTGTCGGGCGCGCCGGTTGCGGCGACATCCAGGTCCATGGTCACACCGGCAACCAGCTCATCGAGCAGGCAGAGCGGAATGGCGAAGCGCGTGGTGCAATCGCGCGTAGCCAGAAAAACCGGGTCGCCGGTTGCGCCGCCCTCGCAAACACGACGCCACTCGGCAAGCCAGGCATCGAGGCGCCGCCGGCGTTCTTCGCGCGGCAAGGTCTCATCGTCGGCCAGGTCGTCGGCCTGGCGCATGAAGGCGTAGATGGCGCAGATGGCGTTGCGCCGAGCCTCGGGCAGGGCCACGAAGGCGTAGTAGAAATTCTTCGCCTCCCGCCGGGCTATGGCGCGGCAGGCCGCATAGGCCGAGTCCAGAGCGGGTCTCTGCAACGTGAGTCCGTTCGGTGGGATTGCCTGGGTCAAGCTGCCTTCCCTCAAGTCTGGCTCCCGAGACGCAGAAAAGGAAACAGCTTGCCGCTGACGGCGCGCAGGGCGAGCGCAAGCTTGGTGCGCTTGGAGATGGCCGGCCGCCCGCTGAGCACGTCATAGTCCCGGCGTTCAATGGCTTGCAGAATCTCCAAGCCGCCGCGGCTGAAAAGGTCCAGGTCGAGAGCCAGATCGCGGTTGACCTTGCCAATTAAGGGCAATCCCTGTTGAAAAAGCGAGCGGGCGTAGTCCACTTCATGGCGCAGGAGGGCGCGGAATTCCGGCGTAGCGATGCCGTCGGCGATGGTTTCATCGGTAACGCCGAAGCAGCGCATGTCGTCCTGCGGAATGTAGACCCGCCCCTTGGCGAAGTCGACGCGCACATCCTGCCAGAAATTGGCCAACTGCAGCGCGGAACAGGTTGCGTCCGAGAGGCGGAAATTCTCCTCGCTCTGCTCGCCGCAGGCGTAGAGCACCAGCCGACCAACAGGATTCGCCGAGTAATGGCAGTAGGCCAAAACCTCCTGCATGGATGCGAAGCGAGTGACGGTCTGGTCCTGGCGAAAGGCAACCAGCAGGTCGGCAAACGGCTCCTTGGGGATCGAACAGATGCGGATGGTTTCCGCCAGCGCGACGAAGACCGGGTGCCGCGCGCGCCCCTCGTAGCAGGCGTCCAGCTCACGGCCCCACAGATCAAGAAGCGCCAACGCCGCCGAGCGGTCGCCCACCTCGTCGCCCAAGTCGTCGGAAACGCGGCAGTACGCGTAAATGGAGTGGAAGTGCGGGCGCAGCCGTCCGGGGAGAAACCACGTCGCTACGTGGAAGTTTTCGTAGTGCGACTCGGCCAGATGCTTGCACCAGGCATGGGCCTCCTCAAGCGTGGGCGCAACCGCGGGAATGCGATAGCTGGCGGGCAGGGCAGCCCAGCCGCGGGCGATCAGCGCGTTCTGCGCGAGGGCCGGACTGTCCAGCGTTTCCTTGTCCGAAGGGACACTTGCCGTGGTCATGCGAAACCTCAGGGCACAATGGCGGTCTTGATTTCGCTGCTTCGCTTCATCAGCTTCTCAAAGACGCGGTTGAGTTCATAGAGGTGGGCGTGGCCGGTGATGAAGGCGCCTGCCTGGAAGCGGCCGCCGGCGATCAAATCCAGCGCCTTGCGGCAGATGACCGGAGTGTGATGGAACGTAGCGCGGAGGGTAATGTCAGAGTAGTGGATGCGGTTGGTGTCGAGAGTAACCTGGGTGCCCACCGCGCAGCCTCCGAAGAAGTTGACCGTCCCGCCCTTGCGCACCATCTCCACCGCTTCTTCCCACGACTCCGGTACGCCCACGGCCTCGATGGCGATATCCACGCCCCGGCCCTTCGTCGTAAGTGCGCGAGTTTCGCGGATAGCCTTGCGGATATTGGCGCTCTGCACCACGTGGGCCGCGCCCAACTGGCGCGCAGCCTCCACCTGGCCGTCGTGCTTCACAATGGCGATCACCTCGTAACCAGCCAGAGCAGCTACGTGCAGAATCATCAGCCCCAGCGGACCGCCGCCGATAATGGCCACCGTGTCGCCTGGATGCGGGCGCGAATCCTCAAAGCCGTGCACGGCGCAAGCCAGCGGCTCGGTCAGCGCGGCGTGCTCCAGCGGAACATGATCCGGAACATGCAGCGTATTCTTGGCCACGATACGCTCGGGAATGCGGATGAACTCGGCATAGGCCCCGTTGTTGAAGAGAAGATCGTCGCAGAGGTTCTCTTGGCCACGCGCGCAAAAGTAGCAGTGCCCGCAAGGCGCGGAGTTGAGCGCCACAACGCGGTCGCCGGGGACAAAGCCAGTAACGCCTTCGCCGGCTTCGACAACGGTTCCGGCCAACTCATGCCCAAAAAGCGCTGGAGGCACGATCATGCGGGCATGGTAGCCCCGGCGAAAGACCTTCAGGTCGGTTCCGCAGGTGAGCGCCGCGCCCACGCTGACAATCAACTCTCCAGGTGCCGCCTCGGGAACAGGCACCCGTTCAATCCGAACATCCTCGCGTCCGTGGAGGACCGCGGCCTTCATGGTGGTCGCCATAGGTCCCTCCTAATCTGCCCCCGCGCCGGAGACAGGCTCAATCATAATCTTCATCGAGTCCGCCCGGGGGTGGGAAGCGATCTCGATTGCTGCCACTGCTTCTTCAAGCGGAAAGCGGTGCGAGATCAGTTGTGTCAAATTGAATCCGTTGCGATAGCCGCCGAAGACCAGATCGGTGACCTCGTCGAGAATGTCAAATGAAGATGAATACGATCCCAGCAGGGTCTTCTCGTCCATGCACACAGCGCCTGGGTCGAATGTGGCTTCGCCATGCTGTGTCTGGGCAAAGAGCATCACCTTGCCGCCCGGCCGCACTGCGTCCATCGCGGTCTTGATCAGCGCATTCCCACCCACCGCCAGCACAACTGCATCCGCGCCCCGGCCGTCCGTTTCCGCAAAAACCCTCTCGACCACATTCTCCGTGCCGGCATGGATAGGATTGTGCAAGCCGAAACGGGCGGCAATCGCGTGGCGCTCGGGGTACAAGTCCGATGTCAGCACCTTGGCCCCGGTGCGGTTGGCCAGCGCGGCGTGCATCAGGCCGATGGGGCCCTGGCCGATCACCAGCAGCGTTTCATCAGCGGCCAGGTTGAGCATCTTCACGCCCTTCAGAACGGTGTTCACCGGCTCCACAAAGGCTGCCTGCTCAAAAGGGACATCGTCGGGAATCCGCACCACGCCGCGGCTGGACACAATCCAGTCCATCACCCGAATGTATTCAGCAAAACCGCCACCGGAAGGCTCAAAACCGGCCGTGACGCCCACTTTTTTGTATTGCAGGCATTGCGCCGGCGTCTGTTTGCGGCAGTAGTAGCACTCCCCGCAGGGTACGTGATGAAAGACCATGACCCGCTCGCCCAATTGGAAGCGCGTCACGCCCGCGCCCACCCTCACCACGGTGCCCACCATTTCATGGCCGAAGATGCGCGGCGCCGAGTGCGAACCGGTGTGAATCTTCTTCAGATCCGTCCCGCAGATTCCGCACGTTGCAACTTTGACCAGCAACTCTCCCGGCCCAATTGCGGGCACAGGGACAGTCTCCAGGCGCATTTCGTTGACACCGCGGTAAACTACCGCGCGCATGGTGGCTGGGATTTTTGTCTCGATCTGGCTTTCGGCATTCGTGGTTTGGGTTGCCATTCCCCTCCGCAATCTTCCTTCGTTGATCATTCCGGGACTTTTGCCACCGGCTTTCCGTTGCGCCAATCGGCCAGTAACTCGATCGCAGCGCGAGCGAGTTCACCGGAAGCCCTTCTACTATTCTCGCCCAAGCGGACCATTTGACGCCACCGGCGGGGCTGGATTGCGATACGGAGAGCATAACGGGCAGTTTCGAAGCGGCCCTCCGCATCGATGAATGGATTCATGTCCGGTATGTCGTCGTCCGCGGCGTCGGAGATGGCCTTGAGGCAGGCCATGGGAATGCTGTTGGCCTGGGCAAGGCGCGCAATCGTGGCGGCCTCCATCTCAACAGCCACTGCGCCGGGGTAAGACTCTGCCAGGCGCAGCTTTTCCGCGCGGCCAGCCACGTGCATGGCTGTCAGGATCAGAAGCTTGCGGTCGTCCGAGGCCAAGCCAAAGCGTTCGCCACTGCGCGTGTCACCGATCTGGCCCACGGTGAGTAGACGGGGAGGAGCGATTTCGGGCACAAGGGAACCTGCCAGGCCCAGGTTGACGATCAGATCGGGTTTGCCGCCCTGGTTGACAATGGAAAAGCTGCGGGTTGCGCCAGCGCGACCGATGCCGCCCGCCACGGCGATCCAGGCTTCCTCGCCGGCCTCCGTCTCATACACGGAAGCCCCGCCCGGCCCACGTCTGGAACGCCAGCCTTTGACCAGCGGCCACAATTCCGAGCGCATGGCCGCAATGAAGGCAACTCGAATCATCCCTTGGCCTGCGCGCGTGGGGCAGGTGCATAGCCGTTGGCCTGAAACCATTCGATGGCTGCGCGCATGGCCGGGTAGACCGGCATGATTCGGAATCCCAGCTCCTGCTGCGCGTGGGCGCTGGAGGCAAACATCTTCTTGCGCCCCATGCGGACCTCCTGGAGCGTCGCGCGCGGCTCACGGCCACGGAGACGGCCGGTGATCCACTCCTCGAAGAACGCATAGGTTGCGGCCACGGCAAACGGAATTCTCACCGTAGGCGAAGGAATTCCGGTGATCGCCGACATCTTGTCGAGAATTTGCTTCAGGGTCAGGTTTTCGCCGCCCAGGATGTAGCGGTGTCCGGGCGTGCCCTTGGTAAGTGCGGCCACATGGGCACGGGCAACCTCGGCAACGTCTACCAGATTCAACCCGGTGTCCATGTAGGCCGGGAATTTTCCGTTCAGGAAATCCACAAAGATGCGGCCGGTAGGCGTGGGCTTCGAGTCGTTGGGACCGATGGGAGTGGTGGGGTTGAGGATGACGACTTTCTGTCCGTCCTCCGCTGCGGCGATGGCCTGCTGTTCGGCAAGGAATTTGGAGCGCTTGTAGTGGCCCACCATATCCTTGAGCGAAACTGGCGTGTCCTCGTTGATCACCAGGCCGTCGGTGCGGAAGCGCATGGTGGCCACGCTGGACGTGTAGACCACCCGGCGCACGCCTGCCTCGCGCGCCAGCTTCAGCAAGTCCCTGGTTCCGTCCACATTGGCGCGATACATGGACTCAGGGTCGCGAATCCAGAGGCGATAGTCTGCGGCCACGTGCACCACCGCATCGCAGCCTTTCAACGCCGGGCCATACGACACCGGCAGAGCCAGATCGCCAATATGGGTTTCGCCGTCGATGCCTTCAAGATTGTCGAGGTTGCTGGTCTTGCGCACCAGAAGACGTAACTTTGCGCCCTCGGCGGCCAAGGCGCGCGCCACATGGTGGCCTACAAAACCGGTGGCGCCTGTAAGAAAGACTTTCATGGTGAGTGCTCGTACCTATCTGGTATCTGACAGCGGAGTTAGCGGCGTTAGCGGAGCTAGCCAGGTTAGCGGCGTTAGCTTCGGTTGCGACAAGCGGCTAACTCTGCTAGCTCCGCTAACGCCGCTGTCCACGCTACTCCAGCACCTCGGGGTGCAGCGCAATGTTCTTCTCGCCGGCCGCCTTCTTCTCATTGTAGTTCTTCACCCAGTCCTCCCAGTGCTTGCCGGCGGCGCGGTCCTTGCCGCTGAACTCAAGCCGCGCAACTTCGGCGTAGCTCGCCTTGCGCTTCTCCGGCGAATTTGGCGTGAAAAACTGCACATAGGAATCGGCCAGCGTGGCTCCGGTGTGACGGTTGAAGATGAAGGCCTCAAGGCGCTCGCCGCTCTTCAAGGTCAACGTGACGTCGCCGCGATAGTCGAAGGCTTTTTCCAAAGCATCGCGCAGGCCCTCGTCGCCGACCATTTGGGGAACCCAGCCTTCCAGATTTTGATGTTCTGAACCGGGGGCCAGTTCCAGCGCCTCAACCTGCTCCAGCGTGTATTTCGCAACTTCAGCGGTCATGCGTTGGTCTCCTCCAGGCTGTGGGCCGGTTCTTCAATCTGCACCAGGGTGGAAAGCCCGTGCGGACCGGCCTCATTCAGAAGCTTCAAAGCGTGCTCGTCGCGATAGGTGCTGAACGTCCCGCGGATCATGCCCCAGAATCCCTTGAGAGACCCAAATCCGTCGATCACCGCCGAAGGCTCGTAGCCGCAACTGACCATGCAGTTGGCGCACTTGGGATTGCCGCTGGCCACGCCGTACTCTTCCCACTTGGTGGTTTCCAATAACTCCTTGAAGCTCTCCGCGTAACCGTCCTGCAACAGATAACACGGCCGCTGCCAGCCAAAGATGTTATAGGCGGGCGATCCCCACGGCGTGCACTCGTATTTGCGGTCGCCCATCAGAAACTCCAGAAACAGCGGCGACATATTGAATTTCCAGGTAGGCTTGCGATTGGACAGGATAGCGCGGAACAACCGGCGCACGCGGGCGCGGCCCATGAAGCGGTTCTGGTCCGGCGCCTTGTCGTAGCTGTAACCGGGCGAAAGCACGATGCCCTCGACACCCATGTCCATCACTTCGTCAAAGAAGCCGCGGACGCTGTTGGGGTCGGTGCCGTCGAAGAAGGTGGCGTTTGTTGTGACGCGGAAGCCGCGCTTGACAGCTTCCTTGATGCCCTCGACAGCGATGTCGTAGCCGCCCTCGCGGCAGACGGAGAAGTCGTGGTGCTCGCGCTGCCCGTCCAGATGCACTGAGAAGGTCAGGTACTTCGACGGCGTAAACTCCGGCAGCCGGCGCTTGAGTTCGAGCGCGTTGGTGCACAGGTAAATGTACTTCTTCCGCGCCACCAGGCCCTTGACGATCTCGACGATGTTGGGATGCAGCAGCGGTTCGCCGCCGGGCAGCGAAACCATGGGCGCACCGCACTCTTCCACCGCGGCAAAACACTCTTCCGGGCTGAGCTGCCTTTTCAGGATATGCGGCGGATATTGCACCTTGCCGCATCCGGCGCACGCCAGGTTGCAGCGGAAGAGCGGCTCCAGCATGAGCACCAGCGGATACCGCTTGTTGCCGGTGAGCCTCTTCTTCAGGACATAGGTAGCAACCGTCCACATTTGGGAGATGGGAATAGCCATCTTTTGAGTTATCCTCCAGCGCCGATTGCGGCGCGTTCCAAAAGTACAGCTTCTAGCTTCTAGCCGCTAGCTTCCAGCTAAAGACCAGGCACCGTTTACATCGATCGATTCTCCAGCCAAAAGCTAGAGGCTAGAAGCTAAAAGCTAATAGCTGCTCTTTCGTTCCATGGTCCGCCGGTAGCCGGTAAGAGCCAGCAGCGGAAAGTATTGGCGATACATGTCGTAGGAGAGGTAGAAGACGCGTGGGAAGCCGGTTCCCGTGATGATATTCTGCCGCGTCGTTCCCTCTCCCATGAATTCGTCCCAACTGCCGTCGGATAGTTGCCGGGTCAGCAGCCAGCGCACGCCCTTGGCGATGGAATCGGAACGGTCGTCGCCGGCGGCCAGCAAGCCCAGCAGCGCCCACGCCGTTTGCGAAGGCGTGCTGACTCCCACGCCGCGCAGGTTGGGATCGTCGTAGCTGCCGCAGGTCTCGCCCCAGCCGCCGTCGGCATTCTGTACCATGCGAATCCACTCGGCTGCCTGCTGAATCTGCGGTTCAAGATGGTCGACGCCGATGGCATCCAGTCCGCGCAGCACCAGGAATGTCCCGTAAATGTAGTTCACGCCCCAGCGGCCAAACCAGCTTCCGTCGGGTTCCTGCTCCTTGAAGATGAACTTGATGGCCTTCTCGACGCGCTTGTCGTCGCGGCTATAACCGTAGGTGGCCAGCATCTCCAGGATCCGCCCTGTAATGTCCACGGTAGGCGGATCGAGCATGGCGTTGTGATCCGCGAAGGGAATGTACTGGAAGATCATCTTGGTGTTGTCTTTGTCGAAGCTGCCCCAGCCGCCGTTACGGCACTGCATGGCAAACTCCCACTGGATCGCGCGCTCGGCAACCTGATGCTGATAGCGCTCCCGGGGGTCGTCCACCTTGTTGAGCGCGAGCAGCACCTGTGCGGTGTCGTCGGTATCGGGATAGAACTCGTTGTTGAACTCGAAGTACCAACCGCCGGGCTCGGTATTGCGGGCCTTCACGGCCCAGTCACCCTTTTGACGGACTTCCTTTGACAGCATCCAGTCAGCGGCCTTGATCATGCGCGGGTCGTTGCGCGGCACGCCAGCCTCGCCCAGCGCATAAACCGCCTGCGCCGTGTCCCATACCGGCGAAACGCAGGGCTGCATGCGAAACGTGGGCTCGGGCATCTCTCCGCTGGCCGGCTCCTCGATGCCCAGCTTCTCGAACTCGTCGCGGGCGCGAATCACCTGCGGATCGTCCTCCGAATAGCCCAGGCAGCGCAGAGCGATGATCGCGTTCAGCATGGCCGGGTAGATGGCTCCCAGACCGTCGGTCATCTCCAGCCGTTCCAGCATCCACTTTTCCGCGCGCTTGAGGGCCAGCGTGCGCAGCGGGCGGAGGTGAACCGCCTCCACCCAGTGCATGAGCCTGTCCAAGGCAATAAAGAAGTTGCGCCAGGAGAAGATCGAATTGCGGTCTCTGTGCAGGCGGAGCTTCGCCTTAGCCCGCCCACCGACGAACAGTTCATCGATTCCCTGCTCCGGCGAAATCCGCTTGAACGGCTTCTTGGCGTACATGATCGCCAGCGGGACGAGGATCGACCGCGACCACGAAGAAATCTCGTAAATGTTGAAGTAAAACCACTTGGGGAAAAGAACGATCTCCGGCGGAATGGCCGGAACCGCGTCGTAGTCATACTCGCCCAGCCCGCAGAGATACATCTTGGTGAACGTGTTGCACGCCACCACTCCGCCATGCGCCAGAACCCACTCACGGCACTTGGCCAGCCGCGGATCGTCCGCGCTGACGCCCATCAGCTTGGCCGACGAGTAGCACTTAACCGAAAGCGAAATGTTGCCCGGCCCGCCGGGATAGATGCTCCAACTGCCGTCTTCGTTCTGATAGCGCATCATCTCAGTGAGAGCGCGCTTCAGCCGGCCAGGATCGCCGCTTTCCAGCTGCGTATGCAGATAGATGTAGTCGGCCTCGAGCATCGAATCGGCTTCGAGTTCGCCACACCAATACCCCTCCGGATGCTGCTGGGAGAGCAGGAAGTCCCGGGAGCGAACGATGGCCGATTCAACATCCGCCAAGTCCGCATCCAGCCGCCCGAATCGGGGCGCCGCGGTTTGCGTCTTCCTTTGCTGAATTCTCATGCTATTTAAAATGCCTCAGCTTCTTTCCGGGAGATCCACGTGCCTGATCGCAACAGCGCAGGGTATCCAGTCATCCCGCTACTTTAAACCGAATGGCCGCGATTGCCGAGGAGATTTGATCTTGGGTCAGGCCTATCGGCCAGAGTAGTGACCGCTCAAGCCTTTGTGCCTCATCGGTTTCGTCGGCCTCTTACGAAAAAACTGGCAAAAAGGCGCGAGAAAACAAATCTCAGCGCCCTCGGCCAGTGAAGAACCTACCTTACATGCACAGTTTCTGCCCCGCCGGCGCCACCAATTGCCTGCACAATCTCAGGCGGCAGGCCAAAGCGCACATTCTCCGGCATCACTTCAACCTCTTCGACGCTGTCGAAGCCGTTTTGTCGCAAATAATTGACCACGTCCTCGACCAAAACCTCGGGAGCCGAGGCGCCGGCCGTAACGGCAACAGTATTCACGCCTCGAAGCCATGCCGGGTCGATGGCTCGGGAGTTGTCGATCAGGTAGCCGATGGTTCCCAGGTTGCGCGAAACCTCGACCAGGCGGTTGGAGTTGGAACTATTGGTCGAGCCCACCACCAGCACCAAGCCCGCGTTGTGCGCCACGTTGCGGACCGCAACCTGGCGATTTTCCGTGGCGTAGCAGATGTCCTGCGAGTGGGGGCCGACGATGTTGGGGAACTTCTCCTTGAGCGCGTGGATAATGTCCCGCGCCTCGTCGAGCGACAGCGTGGTCTGGGTCAGATAAGCCACACGGTTGGGGTCCGGCACTTTCAGCTCGGCGACCTCGGCGACGTTTGAGACTACCTGCGTCGCCTCGGGCGCTTCGCCCAGCGTGCCTTCGATTTCGTCGTGATCACGGTGGCCGATGAGCACCAGCGAGTAGCCCTGCCGGGCAAACTTCACCGCCTCGATGTGCACCTTGGTCACCAGCGGACAAGTGGCGTCAATCACCTTGAGGCCGCGCCCCTTGCTCAGCTCGCGCACCGCGGGCGATACCCCGTGAGCCGAATAGATGACGCGCTGCCCGTCGGGCACATCGTCGATTTCATGAACGAAAATCGCGCCTTTTTCCGCCAACTCGTTCACAACATAGCGGTTGTGAACGATCTCGCGGCGAACGTAGATGGGGGCGCCGAAGGTTTCCAGAGCGATCTTGACAATATCGATCGCACGCACCACGCCGGCGCAAAAGCCACGCGGTTTGAGCAACAACACCCGCTTCTGACTGGGGGAAGTCCCGGCGGGAATGCCGTTCGAGATGGAGTCGAGGACAGTTGTAGTCACTCTGCCAGTATACCAATGCGTCGACCGCAAGGATAGGCGAGAGGTGCGGCGAAAATCGGCCCGCCACCCCTGCCCGGTCTCCGGCTTAGGGCGCAAATCCACGGGTCGCCAGCCCTGCTCGCCGAGGCACTTTCCTGTTATGCCCCAAACCAACTGCCCCGGCGGCTATGGATCGTGCTGGCGGAGGGCCACACAGGACGCATTGCGCAGAAAGTTTCGGATTTGAGGAATTGCCCTCGTCTCGCAACGCCCTGTTATTCAGATACGGAGGCTACAGAACCCAATGGTGTCCGCCACACAGATCGTCGTTTCTGAATTCCAATCCTGTGAGCCTTCGGACTGCGCAAGCACATGTTTTGTAACAGGGCACGACTTCAGTCGTGCCGCAATTCAGCCAATATTGGCGCGGGCTTTAGCCCCTGAAGGACGGTTTCCAACGATTGGACGCCAATTTGGAACCAAGTAAATGACTTCATTTCAGGCGGCCTACGCTAGAAGCCCGCCCTCAAGCCCGTATGATACGTATGCCCTGGCGCTCGAACGGGGCCAGCGCTTCCGGCGTCGCGCTCGCGTCGGTGATCAGCAAATGAATCTCGCTGGCCGGGCAGATAAACGCCGGGCTCACCTTGCCCAGCTTGCTGGCGTCGGCCGCCACAATCACCTGCTTGGCCTGCTTCAACATCTTGCGGAACACCAATGCCTCG